>Ga0187894_10000014_pt1 | contig 324487 bp, 337 predicted proteins | sample GBC1701081metaG_FD_136650 | JGI IMG/M metagenome (GOLD analysis project Ga0187894, IMG submission 136650) | White microbial mat communities from a lava cave in the Kipuka Kanohina Cave System on the Island of Hawaii, USA - GBC170108-1 metaG ... | reverse complement strand
CATGATAGACCCGCTCCCACGACCGGTCCGGATAGTCTCCGAGGGGGTTGCCCACCTCGATGACCGGCTGCAGCGCCGTCAGCGCCAGCGCCTTGTCGGCGACCGCTGCCGCGGCCACCGTGCTGGCGGAGACCTTCAAAAATTGACGCCGTGATAAAAACATCGTGCCTACCTCCTACGTTGATTACCTGGTTGATCGCACAACCATGCCACTGATGAACACACTCTGACGAAGTCGTTGACTATAGTTTGAGCTGGATAGGAAAGAACTCACACGGAAGGCGTGCTCGTGGACATGACTCACTCTAGACCTACACAACATGACACGCATAGTGCTAGCAATATTGGAACCAAGACGAATCGAGACTATGACAAAACATCGTAACTATATGATTGTTAATAATATTTTTATGCCAACTGAAGTCAAAAGCAAGCTGGAGATTTCAAAATAAATGATTACTTTTGGTAACGCCATGTCCTCTCTTTTCGTGTAAATGACTAAAATAATAATTAAATCAATAACTTGATTGCATTTTCTATGTTACGAAAACGTACCCGCGAACCAACTCCGTTACGCCATTTTCTTATTTTCATAAGATCAACTCGATCAATGGTCGGCTGCTTCACTTTCCGGGCAACCGTGCTTGACAGGTGGGGGCTCGGTCAGTAGAATCGGCCCTCCTCAGGTCACTCAGGGGCGGGAATAGCTCAGTGGTAGAGCATCGCCTTGCCAAGGCGAGGGTCGCGGGTTCAAATCCCGTTTCCCGCTCCATTTCAAATGGTTAGGACTACCTTCCCTTGGACAGTAGCAAAGTCGTCATCTACTGGGAGCGCGAATATTCAACGGCCTTCCCTCCCGAACGGCTGAAATCAGATTTTGATCCCCACCGTCCGCTCATGTCGCAGATGTCCCTCGACGAGCAGCGCGCGCTGGCGGCCGGCGGATACAAAGTCATTCCGGATGATTGCGGACCGGTCCGCACGGTCGGCCAGTATGGATGGCTCATACGGTCGCCTGCCGACTGCCGGATCCGTCGCACGGCAGACGGCATCAAGTGGCAAGCCCCGCCCATCCTGCCGGAAGAACGCCTGCTCGGGTTCAAGCCTTTTTCGGGAATGTATATCGATCCGATTCTAAACAGCGGGTATCCCAAGCTGTGCTGCGGGATTCGTTTCTATTATCCCAAGCACGTCGGGATGATGATGAAAGACATTCCCAACCACTTCTATCACCTGCCCGAACGCACGTTTTACGTCTGGGAAGGCATCAAAACCCAGGAGTACAAGACGACGCCGAATCCCTATGACTTTCTCCCCGATTATGAAGCCTTTACCGCAAATTTTTTGTTGCAGCTGACGAAGCCTACCGCGATCAAGCGGGGCGATCCGATCGGAATCGTCGTGCCGGTGCTGCTGCCCAAACAGTTCGCGCTCGAAGAATTGAAGCACCCCGCACGGTGACGACCTGCACGCTTCAATCCACAGGGGATTGCGGTGAACAGCATCGCGCTCACCGACATTCAGCGCGCGGCCGAACGACTCGCGGGCATTGCCCGCGTCACCCCCGTCCAGACGTCACGTCAACTGAACGAGACCGCCGGTGCCGAGGTGTTTTTGAAATGCGAGAATTTTCAACGCGTCGGAGCCTTCAAGTTTCGCGGAGCGTACAACGCCGCGGCCGCGCTGGCACCGGACGCCGGACGGAAACCGATCGTCACGCTCTCGTCCGGCAACCATGCCCAGGGCGTGGCGCTGGCCTGCCGTCTCTTGGGCCGGCAGGCTCACATCGTCATGCACGGAGCCGTCAACCCCGTGAAGCGCGAGGCCGTCATCGCGTACGGCGCCGCCATTCATGACGCGGCGGACCGGCAGGCGGGCGAACGGGCGCTGGAAGAACTCCTGTCGCGCGTATCCGGTATCCACGTCCACGCCTTCAACGATCCGCTCGTGATCGCCGGCCAAGGCACCGCCATGCTGGAATTCGCATCCGCCGTGCCGGACCTGGATGTCGTGCTCGCTCCCATCGGCGGCGGGGGGCTTCTGGCCGGCACCTGCATTGCTGCGCACGGAATGAAACCAAGTCTCCAAATTTACGCCTGTGAGCCGACCGGCGCGCTGGACGCCGTCCATTCCGTGCGGGACAACCGCATCGTGCCCATGCCGAATCCGCATACTATCGCGGACGGCTTGCGCACGAGCGTGGGCGATGTCACGCTGCCCATTCTTCGCCGGCACCTCAGCGGGTTCTTTACCGTCGAGGAACACGAAATCGTGGCGGCCATGCGGTTTGCCTTCGAGCGCATCAAAATCGTCATCGAGCCGTCCAGCGCCGTGGCGCTCGCACCCCTCCTGAGGCACGAAGCGGCCTTGCGGGGGAAAAAGGTTGGCGTGATTCTCACCGGCGGGAACGTCGATCTCTCCGCTTTCTTCAACGCCCCGACGTGAGCAGGGGAGAGGCGCTTGGCACTACCGCGGCATGGCGCGGAGGCCGGCCAGAAGATCCTGGGCGCGGGCAAGATCGGCGGATGACAGCGGAACGTGCCCAAAACGGGCGCGGCAATAGAGCTCCGTCAAGGGCGCGACGAACGAACCGGCGGCTGCCCAGTCCCGGGCGATCGCGTGCGAGAATTCGTGCGGCGTCGCGCCGGGAGCTTTCGCCAATCCGCGAGCGTGGAGCACCTGCAGCATCCGGCTGTAGAGCTTGATCGCCGCCGCCTGTTGCGTCGCCGCGGCGCCCCCACGCGTGGCGTGCCAGAATGCGCCGCGGCGGGCGAGCACAAGACCGGCCACCAGCACCACGACCGCGAATCCGCTCAGCAGCAGCCACCCGTACGACTGTCCCAGCGCCGCGATCTTCGCGCGCAGCTCGGTCCCCCAACGCAGCAAGACGGCCACGCCGCCCGTCGCCTTTGTCCGCACCGCTTCGCCCTGATCGCGCACGCTCTGCGCCATCGCCATCTGATCGCGGAAGCTGTAGCGGATCACGAACCGATCCCACTTGAGCCGGACGGAATCGATCACCTTGCCGACCCTGGCCCACAGCGGATTCGGGGCAGCGACCGGCACAGTCGGCGTCGGGTCGAACGTCAGCCACCCGGAGCGGGGGAAATAGACCTCGACCCAGGCATGGGCGTCACGCTGGCGCACCGTGTAGTAATTGCCGATGTCGTTCCATTCGCCTTGCGTGAAGCCGGTCGCCAACCGCGCGGGAATGCCCAGCGTCCGCAGCAGCACCACCATAGCCGTCGCATAGTGGTCGCAGTAGCCGGTCTTGCGCACGAAGAGGAATTCGTCGACCGGATCCTCGACGACTTTCGTGCCGACATCCAGGCTATAGGTGTACTGTTCGCGAAGGTACCGCTCGATCGCGACGACCTTTCCCAGGGTCGTCGCGGCTTGCCGCGTCACCGCGTCGGCAAGATCCCGCACGCGGGCGCTCAGCGGCGGGAGCTGCAGATACCGCTCGCGGATGGGCTCGGGATAGGCGGGGACCACGACGTCCCGATCACCGGGATAGAGCCGTTCCGGCCGCGAATCCACCAGATACTGGAACCGCGACGCCGGGGCATAGAGGAGCGAGAAGCTTCCCATTCCGTCCACCTGCACGGCTGAAAAGAGTCCCTTGACGGACTCGACCACGGGCACCCCGAACAGGACCGCCGTATCGAGCGCCTCGACAAGAATCTCCTGGCGCACTTTGGGTTGATCCGTCCCCGAGGCCCCTGCGCCCGGCGCTATGAATACGCCATCCGCCACCTTCAGCAGCGTCCGGCGCTGCACCATCGTGTTGATCCAAACCGAGCCGTCATAGGTGTCGAACGCCGTCCCCCGATAGTAGACGGGCGTGGCTAGCGGTGAAGTCCGCTCCGCAAACTCGATGCGCATCACGACCGTCTCGTCCTGCTTGACGGACCCCACCATGCCCAGATCCACCTTCTCGGAAAACCCGGACATCCGGATCAGGTCCCGCCGGTTCTTCTCGAAGAAGCCGGCGCCGATGCGGGGCGTGACGATGAAAATCACCAGCGTCAGACAGAAGGCGCCGACCGCGATTCCGTTCGTGCTCCAGAAAAACCGGCTCGTGATCGCGCCTGGACGGCGAGACGGACTGGCGGGAACCGCGCCGCCCTCCGCCTGCGCCTCTTCCGCCTCGCTCCGCAGATGGTAGAGGAGAAGCGTCCAGATCGCCGCGAGGAGGTAGGCGATGAACACCGCCGCATACCAGAGCTCCAGGGTCAGCGCGGCCGCTCCGAGCAGCTCCATGAGACTGATGGCGTACAGGTGCAGAAAATCCTTGCGCTGCCGGAGCGTGAGCAGCTTGTGTACCATCAGCACGACGAGGAAGTGGATGCCGGCCGGCAGCAGATCGCCCGAAATCCAGAACAGGTCCGCAAACATGAACAGGAAGGCCGCCGCCATGAGCCCCGTCCACGCCTGCTGTGGAAGCCGGAACAGGGCCCAGCCCGCCCCGTAGCCGCCGGCCTGGAGCAGGCCGGCGGCCAGTGCCGCTCCGCCCAGCAGCGCGAGCCCGGCCGGCAGCTCGCCGGTCAGCACCAAGCCTGCGAAGCCGGTCGCGGCAAGGAGAATCGAGCTGAGCCGGAACGCCGATTCGAGATTCATGTCTGGTTGGTGAAATAGTCTGTTGCCATGAGGATCCGGCTGGCACCCCGGCAGACCGATGCCGCCTCCGGATCAGGCCAGCTCAGCACCACGAGCGTCAGCTCTCCGAACGCCGCCCCCTTCGCCAGCGCGTGAAAGGACGGCGGCAGCGGCGACTCCGCCTCGGGCTGGCAGAGCGCCAGCGCGCGGAGCACCGCGTCGTAATGGGCCTCGCCAGTGCCGTACGGAATCTCCTGCGAGCCGACCAGCAGACGCAGCGCGTACCCCTGCGCATGGAAAAACGCAGCCAGGGACGCGGCCAGACTCACCGCCTGCTCGAACGACGGCCGTGCTGACGCCGGCACCGCCGTCGGCAGGACCAGCGCGACGCGGCGCTGATCCTCGGCTTCCGTTTCCCGGACCATCAGCCGCCGCTGGCGCGCCGTCGTTTTCCAGTGGATCGCCCGCGAATCGTCTCCGGATTGATAGCGACGCAGGTTGTGAAGCGCCACGCCGGGACCCCGCCGGGACACAGTCTGATCATGGCCGAGGCCGGCGAGGTCGTGCACCAGCGACGCCGGCAGCGGCTTGATCTCCGGATACACGACCGTCTCCGACGCAAACGGCAGGGTGGCCGCTTTGAGAAATAACCCGAAAGGAAAGCGGGTGAGCAGCTTGATTCCCTCGATGCGGTACCGGCCGCGCCGCGCGACGAGGATCGGGTAGGACTGCACCGTGACGGAACGGGGCGGGGCGTGGAGCAGGCGAACCCCGCGCCCGACCGCCTCGCCGGCGACGACGTCGAGCACGCGCAAGGAAAACGTCGGGAGCCGCAGCTTGCGGTTCGCGATCGAGAGCGACACCGTCGCCGGCTGGTTGGCAAAGATGCGGTCCGGCATGCGCCGGCGGAATTCGAGCTGCTTGAGGCTCTGTTCCGACAGGAGGCCCGACATGACGATGAGGCTGAGCAGCATCGCCAGCAGCAGATACAGGAGATTGTTGCCCGTGTTGATCGCCGCGACGCCGACCGCCAGGGTCAGGAGGACGTAGCGCGTGCCTTCAGAAGTCAGCCGGATGGAACGATAGCGGTAGAACCAGCGGAAGGACTCGCGGAGGCGTTGGAGCATGGACACAACTTACAACGGCACCGGGACCGTCTCCACCAGATCGCGGATGACCTGTTCGGCCTCTTCGAACCGCCCCCGGCCTCCGTGATCGGCCGTCAGGATGACCCGGTGCGATAGCACGGCCGGCGCCAGGTCCTTGATGTCGTCGGGCAGGCAGTAGTCGCGCCCGCGCGTCAAGGCCCGGGCCTTGGCGGCCTTGTGGAGCGCAAGCGCCCCGCGCGTGCTGACGCCGAGCGCCAGCGCCTCGCTCTGCCGCGTCGCCGCGACAACGGCCAGCAGGTAATCCGTCAAGCTCTCGTCGAGACGGACCTTTTCGACGTGATTCTGCAGATCCAGCACCTCCTGCACCGTCAGCGCCGGCTGCAGCTCGTCGGCCGGATGCAGGAGCTGCTGGCGATCCAGGATTTTTCGCTCCTCCGCCGCGTCGGGATACCCGATGCGGATCCGCATGAGAAACCGGTCCAGTTGCGATTCCGGGAGGGGAAACGTGCCGTGGTACTCCACCGGGTTCTGCGTGGCAATGACCATGAACGGCTGCGGGAGTTGGTAGGTGACGCTGTCCACCGACACCTGCGCGTCGTTCATCGCCTCCAGCAGGCTGCTTTGCGTCTTGGGGGTCGTGCGGTTGATTTCGTCCGCCAGCACGACGTTCGCGAAAATCGGGCCGGGCCGGAACTCGAAGGCCTGTTTCTGCTGGTGAAAGAGCGAGACGCCGAGAATGTCGGACGGGAGCAGGTCGCTCGTGAACTGAATCCGCTTGAACGAGCAGTCCAGCGACCGCGCCAGGCTGTGCGCCAGCGTCGTCTTGCCGACGCCCGGCACGTCCTCGATCAACAGGTGGCCGCGGGCCAGCAGCGAGACGACCGCCAATTCCACGACCTCGGCCTTGCCCTTGATAATGCGCTCGATATTAGCCTGGACGGCCTGGATCTTTTTCGTGACGTCCATGATGCCTCGGATGGGAGACCGGGTTGGTGATACGCCGGTGGGACAGGGAGAAAAGTCTAACAGACGGGTCCCGGACCGTCAATTTCTCTTCGGAACGGCGCGGCGGCCGGACGCCTCCCATTCAGGCACGAGAATCAGGCACCACGGCGGGGATTCCTCGACCATCTCGTTGAACCGGTGCGCCGTCGAGCTGGCCGGCATGCCCGGAAAGACCGCGCCCCGGCGGATCTCCACGGAGCGAAATCGATAGAGCCCGCCCGGCTGCCCGAGCACGCAAGGCAGGTCGGCCCGCAGCTCCGCCAGATCGGACAGGAGGACGGACCCGCCCACCGGCAGCGCCATGAGCCGCCTGTGGATCGTGCCGAACAGTTTCGCAATGAGCGCGGGGGTCAGGATCGTGTCGGCCGGCCGCACGCCCGGATCGGCCACCAGCTGGGCAAGCACTTCCCAAAACACCTCGCTGTCTACGGCAGCCAGCACGCACAGTTCGCCGCGGCGCGCCATGGCGTCCAGCAAGGCCAGAGGCCCGCGGATCTCGAACTTCCAGGGCGGAAACAACAGGGCTCGTCCGCGATGCAGCACCTCGAGCGCCTCTTCACCGCCCTCGCGCACCGTTCGGAACTCGCCCTTCGTCTGCCGCAAGTGCCGATCGATGACGGCCGGAGAGAGGCGCGTGGGCTCGAGGGCGAAGGTCGGCGTGGCCGGCGCATGGCAGGTCACGAGCGTGTAGCGGGGGAGAAGGTCCGGGAGCGGCGCGGGGGCCAGCATGTCGACGCCGCTCCAGAATCGGAAGTTCAGTTGATCGGCCTGCTGCAGCCGCGTGAGCCGGCCTGGATCTGCGTGCAACGGGCCGCCGAACGTCGAACCGGGGCGCAGCCGGTCCAGCCCGTGCACGGTCATCGTCTTGTCACGGCCCTTCACCCGCGGCAGATACTGGGCCACCAATTCGTCGATGAACGACAGGTCGCCGGCGCCCAGGTCCAGGAGCGACGGCGAGTCCGTCTCGAGCAGCAGGTCGTAGGGGCTGCGATGGACGCGGAGGAATTGCTCGATCTCGTCGGAAGAAGGAGCCGCCATGGTCGCGCAGACTATCGCCCGCATCTTCAGACGTCAAGCCTGAGCCCGCATTGTTCATGACGGTTCGTCGCGAAATCGCGCAGACGCGTCGCGAGACGGGCAGGCACAGTCGCGAGGGAGGGAAGCGTACTCGTGCAGTACGTTGACCGACTGAGCGGCGAGCACGCCCGTCGCAGCAGCGTATCCGCGATTGCAGCAGAAGTGTTCATGAACTATGCGGGCTGATCTTGTCATCCAGCAGATCCTATGTTAGGTAGAACGAGTGCGGCATCTTGCTCTGATCACATGCCTGCTCATCGCCGCTCCCGCGGCCCTTGTCGCCGACGAACCGCCCAAGCCACCGGCAAACCTGCCGCCGGCATTTCAAGAATGGCAGGTCTGGGAGGTTAAAACGGGCCGGCCCGTGGCCCTGGAGCCGTGGCTCGCCGGCTTGGCCTCGTACACCATCATCTATGTCGGGGAAGAGCACCGGAACCGCTGGCACATCGACGCCGCGTTGAAAATTCTAAATGCCCTGACCCAAAAAGGCCTGCGGCCGGCCGTGGCGCTCGAAATGTTCGGATGGGACGGCCAGGACGCCCTCGCCCGCTACCTGTCGGGCGCCCCGATTTCACGCGATCAGTTTCTCCAGGAATCGCACTGGGAGGAAAGTTGGGGCGGCCCATTCGAGGACTATGAGCCGCTCGTCAGCTACGCGCAGGAGCATCGCCTGACCCTGCTCGCGCTCAATCCTCCACGTGCGCTCGTTCGCCTGGTCGCCAAGCAGGGCTTGTGGCAAGCCAAGAAAGACGAGCGCATGGCGCAGTGGGGCCTGCGCGATGAAGCCCTGTCGGATGATGCGGCATACCGGTCGGTTGTGCTGGACCAGCTCCGCCGCTGTCACGCCGAGCTGACGGATGACGCCTACCGCCGCATGTACGATGCGTCCCTGTTTCGCGACGAAGGCATGGCCAGAATCATCGCGGAGCAGGTGCGCCGCACGAGCGGCGCGTCCGGCGGAGAGGGGCCCGTGCTCGCCTACATGGGCGGAGGCCATATCCAGTACCGCCTGCCGGTTCCCAATCGCGTCGCGCGCCGGCTGGTGGCCGCCGGTTCCGTCAGCGAGACCACCATCTATCTGACCGCCTATGAGCCGAACCGGCCGGAAGCCATCCAGCAGCTGGTGCAGGACGGCATCGCCGACTACCTCTGGCTGACCCCGCTCAGCGCCCACGGTCCGCCGCGCCGCTGCAAGTAAGTTTGCCGTTCCCTTCTCTTTCGGCTATCGAGTACAATGGCGTCCGTTTTGTGCAAGAAAAAGCGGTGATCGAATCCGTGAGGCGTAAGGGGTAAGGCGTGAGGCGATCAACGAGAAGTCTTCCGATAATCCCCAACGCCTAACGCCTCGCTTTTCACGCCTCACTGCACTTAAGGAGAAGACATGGCCGACGAACCAGTCATCGCGCAGCGCACGCCCTATGTCATGGAAATCGGGCCCGGAAAGTTCTACTGGTGCCGATGCGGCCGGTCGAAGACCCAGCCGTTCTGCGACGGCTCGCACACGGGCACCTCGTTCTCGCCGATGGAAGTGGAGTTGACCGAGAAGCAACGCGTGGCCTTCTGCGGCTGCAAGCACACCAGGAAACCGCCGTTTTGCGACGGGACCCATTCACGCATCTGAACGACAAATAACCAAGGATGCCCCAGTATCGATGAGCACGCTCTCCTCATTTCAGGTGAACTTCATCACGACTTCCTGCACAAACGAGGCCGCCTGCTCGATGTCAAGAATGAGATCGGGGTAGCGCTCCAGAAGTTCCAGTTGAAGCTCGCCGACGGTTTTCTCACCGTTCAATAGGCTCAAGATGAACAACTCGGCCCTCCCTTTGGCAGAGAGCTTGGGCGCGGCACCAGGTGAAAGCTTATGAGGTTCCCCCGGAGCCTGCGGGAACCCCCAAATCGTCGATTGTTTAAACTCCTGGTCATCCCTCCGGAATTCCCACTGCCACACCGTTCCGTTGCGCGTGGCGTTGATTGCCACCTTGATAGGGTCCCCCCTTTCTACGTCAACGGGGCGTTCCAGCGGAAAAAACGCCATGCCCCAGTGTGACGTCACACCGGAGGGAGCATTGGAGAGACAGATATCTTCGACGAGCTCCGCATTGAACCAGCCGGCGAATCCGAAGAGCCTGCCCCGGCGCTTCGCGTAAAACGCCAGCTTACTGTGCACGTCGGACGTCGTCGCGTCAGGCAGGGTTATTCGTGCGAGACGCAGGGGTGTGCTGAGGAACGTGCCTTCATCCAACTTGATGGGATGAAAGTTGTTGACGGCAAAACGCCGGGCCGGCGAGAAGTCGATGTCGTACCGCCCTCCGGCCCAGAAATCGATCATGTGCGTATAGAATCCGGGCACCTCGACGGGCGCCACGAACAGCTCAAGAGCCCGCGGGATGATGGTGCCGCCGGTTTTCAAGAAGCGAGTCCGGGCATCAATCACCGATCCCACGAGGCCTTCATCGATTCCGAACGTGCCCAAGGTTTCCGTGACGATCACATCCGCCTTCTCCGGCAGTTCGACACGAAAGGAATGATCGTGCAGGAAGACGACCCGGTCCTGAAATCCGTTGTTGCGGCAGATCTGCCTGGCCATCTCGATGACTTCTTCGGATTCGATGGCATACACCCGCCGAGCGCCAGCCTGGCACGCGAAGAAGGCCAGCACCCCTGAACCGGTCCCCAAATCCACCACAACATGATTGCCGCGAACCGTGCGAGCGATGGCCCGACGGTAGGCTTCAGTTCGCACCTGATCCGTCAGCATGGAAAGGTTGTAATTTACGAAATCGGTGTACTTGGTCATGCCTTCCTCCGTGTCGGGTGGAGACCAGACCGCGTCTGTCGTGGCGAGGTTGAGGCGTTAGGCTAATCTCGGGCGAAGGAAATATCAAGCGCCTGTGTTACGAATCTGCTGGCGCCGGCTTCGCGGTGAGCCGCATCACGAGGATATAGAGCGCGCAGAGGAAGAGGGCGAAGCCGCCGAAGAGCCAGGACCGCTGCCGGAGGACTTGCACGAGCAGCGACGGATCGTTGATCAAGTCCGGCTGATCGCCCAGCAGATTCCCGCCAAACCAGGCCAGGACCCAGCACCAGAGCCCGGCCCCCATGATGGTCATCGCGCAGCGCGCGCCCTACGTCATGGAAGTCGGACCTGGAAAGTTCTACTGGTGCCGCTGCGGCAGATCGAAGACCCAGCCGTTCTGCGACGGCTCGCATACGGGCACCTCGTTCTCGCCGATGGAAGTGGAGTTGACCGAGAAGAAGCGCGTGGCCTTCTGCGGCTGCAAGCACACCAGGAAACCGCCGTTCTGCGACGGGACCCATTCCCGCATCTGAACAACGCTGGATGCTGAACGCGGGCGGAAGATCGGCCGCCCCTAGTCCCCCTACGAAACGGTCGCCTGCTGGTATCTGTGTTGGTTGTGCGAACCTCGCACTCCTGGAGAGACGCATCCCCATCGCCTAGAGGTGCACCTACCATGCTAGAACTCGCAGCGGTATAGCGGTATAATAGGCATCTACCTAATTCATTACCCTGCTCCAAGGTGGGGTATGAGCGAGCCGGATCGTCGGTTCCATTGTTCCTCGCCTCGTGCTCAGTTGCCGAGCGACAGGCGTGTCTTGTCCTGCATCCCTGCCACAGCCGGTTCTTTCCTTTGCGTGTCTCCCCGTCGATGGGCGCTGGACATGAGGGCAAAGTCATGCGGTCTCTGGCAGCAACCTGATTGCGGATCACCTGAAAACGGTCATCCATGAAAAGAGCCACGAGCCACCCGTACCACTGGTTGTTGGTCCTCATCATCGTGATGACGACCATCGCCATTGCGATCGGGGCGATTGCCCTGGGTGCCACGGAGCGTCGTCTGGTGGCGACCGCAGGGGAAAACTTGAGCCTGGCGGCTGCCGATATCGCGGACAAGCTGGATCGGCTCTTGTTCGAACGCTACGGCGATGTCCGGATGATGTCACGGACGTTTGCCACGCAGATGCACGACCCTCACTTCCTGACCACCTACCTCTCCTTGATGAAGAAGGCCTATGCCCCGATCTATTTGTGGCTCGGCGTGACGGACGCTGAGGGAAAGATTATCGCGGCAACTGATCGCACCAGTGTCGGCCTCAACGAACGCCGGAGCGCTTGGTTCCACACCGTGCACGAGGAGCGGGCGACGTACGTGGGGGACGCCGATCCATTCGAAGGAGCCGGCGGCGTGGAGGCGGTCTCCTTTGCCGCCCCGATCATCAGCCCGCGCGGAGAATTTCTCGGAACCGTCACGACCCGGGTGGGCATTCCCGTCCTGGAAGACGTGGTGACTCGGACGATACACGCCCTTCAGACTCGTGAGGAATTCCTCGGCGCCACCGAGTATCAATTCCTGACCAAGGAGGGGGACGCCTTCATCGATTCCGACCTGCTTCATAAGGGCAACGTCAATCTCAAGGAGCTCGGGCTCCCGTCGGCCCGGCAGGCCGAGTCATCTCCTCCTGGGTGGGTGGCCGAGGAACACCTGCGTCGGCGTGTCCCTGTGGTGACCGGCTACGCCCAGACGCAGGGGTACGCCGAGTTCCGCGGGTTACAGTGGACCGTGTTGGTCCGCAGGGACAAGAGCGACATCACGGCTCCGATTTGGGACGTTGTGGCGAAGTGGGGGGCTGCAGGGCTCATCGTGTGGGGCCCGATGTTCGTCGTGCTCCTCTGGGCGACACAACGCCTGCGGTACGAATGGGTGCAAGCGCAGCAGGAAAGCGCCCGCGCGCGGGCTGCCGAGGGGTCACGGCGGGAAAGCGAAGAGCAGACCCGTTCGATCGTGGACACGGCGCTGAATGCGGTGATCGCTATGGATGCAACGGGATGCATTACGGAATGGAACCGCCGGGCCGAAACCATGTTCGGATGGTCCCGCCAGGAAGCCGTCGGCCGCTTTTTGTCGGAGACGATTATCCCGACGCGGCTCCGCCAGGCTCATGAGCGCGGCCTCAAACATTTTCTCGCCACCGGGGAGAGCACTGTCTTGAACAAGCGGATGGAGATGTCGGCGTGCCACCGAGACGGACATGAGTTTCCGGTCGAGCTGGCGGTTTCGGCGGCGCGCAAGGGAGATGCCTACGTGTTCAGTGCCTTGCTGCATGACATTACTGACCGCAAGCGGGCCGAGCGTCGCTTGGCGGCACAGTACGAGGTCACGCGCGTTCTAGCCGAGTCTCCCACGCTCGAAATCGCCAGCCGTCAAATTCTACGAGCGATCGGTGAAAGTCTGGATTGGGAACTCGGCGCATCCTGGAGTGTGGACGAAAAAGCCAACGTGCTGCGCTGTCTTGATTACTGGCACCTGCCGTTCCTGAAGGTCATGGAGTTCGTCGTGATCACGAAGCAACGAACGTTTGTCTCGGGCATCGGGCTCCCCGGCCGTGTCTGGGCCAGCGGAAAACCAGCCTGGATTCCTGACGTCGTCAAGGATGCGAACTTTCCGAGGGCTCCCATCGCGGACCGCGTGGGCTTGCACGGAGCGTTCGGCTTTCCCATCAAGATTCGTGACAACGTGTATGGGGTGGTCGAGTTTTTCAGCCACGAGATTCGCGAGCCGGACCACGATCTGTTGGAGATGGTGGCGGATATCGGCATCAAAATCGGGCAGTTCGTGGAACGCAAGATCGCGGAAGAAGCTCTCGCGAAATTTCAGGAGCGGTTCAGAGGCATTTACGAATCCTCGAAGGACGCGATCGGCTACGCCACGCTCGACGGCATGCTGCTTGATGTGAACGACGCCTTTACCAAGCTCACGGGACTCTCGAAAGAGGAACTCGTGGGGCGCACGTATCGGGACCTCACGCCGGAAGAGCACCACAAGTTCGAGGCCGATACAATCAGCAAGGTGATCAAAACCGGGGACTCAGCGGAGTACGAGAAAGAATTTCTGCGCAAAGACAGGACACGGGTTCCCGTCGTCCTCACCGCCTTTGTGGTCAAAGCCAGGGAAGGTCAACCGGTGGCGCTGGCGATGATCGTGAAAGACATTACGGAACGGAAGCAGGCCGAGGAGCAGCTCCGGCAGCTGGCCTTTTACGACGTCATGACGAGCCTGCCGAATCGCCAACTGTTCACGCACTATCTCAAGCTGGCGATTCGTCGCGCCGCGCGGGACCAGGACTATTTATTCGCCATTCTGTTCCTCGACTTGGACCGGTTTAAGGTGATTAACGACAGCCTCGGGCATGTTCAGGGCGATCATCTGCTCCAGGCTGTCGTGCGCCGCCTCGAGACCTGCGTCCGGCCGGGCGATACGATCGCGCGCTTCGGCGGGGACGAATTCACGATCCTGCTCGATCCGATCAAAGAGCTCAGCGACGCCACGCGCGTCGCTGACCGGATTCACTCCGCGCTGCTCCCGCCGTTCACGCTCGATGGTCACGAGGTGGTCACAGGCGCCAGTGTCGGCATCGCGATCAACGCCGCAGGGTACGATCAGCCTGAACACATCCTCCGTGACGCAGACACGGCGCTGTATCGAGCCAAGACGGCAGGCAGAGGACGGACGGAGATCTTCGACAGGGATATGCACTCTCAGGTTCTGAAGCGCCTGCAATTAGAAACGAACCTCCGCCGAGCGATTGAGCGGCAGGAGTTTCTGATTTACTATCAGCCGATCGTTTCGCTGGAAAGCGGCCACCTAGCCGGGTTTGAATCTCTGATTCGTTGGAATCACCCCGACCGTGGCATCGTGAGTCCGGTGGAATTCATCCCCGTGGCAGAGGATACCGGCTTGATTGTCACCATCGGCCAGTGGTTGCTTCGTACCGCCTGCTCCCAACTGCGCCTGTGGCAGACGCACATCCAGGATGCAGGGTCCCTGTACGTCAGCGTAAACTTGTCCAGCAAACAGTTTTTGCAGCCGGATCTCGTCGAGCAGATTGACGCGACCCTGAGAGAAACCGGCCTCGACACCCAGAGTCTCAGGCTGGAGATCACGGAGACCGTGCTGATGGAGCATGCCGAAATCATTGACAAGATTTTGGAGCGCCTTAAGGCCCGTGGCCTTCAGCTCTACTTGGATGACTTCGGCACCGGCTATTCCTCTTTGAGTTACCTCCATCGGTTTGCCGTGGATGCTCTGAAGATCGACCAATCCTTCGTGAGGCGTATGTCGAGCATCAACAAAGATCTGGCGATCGTCCGGACAATCATGACGCTCGCACGGTCTCTTGGGATCAAGACCGTTGCGGAGGGCGTGGAAACACCAGAGCAATTGGCACAGTTGAGAAAACTTGGGTGCCATTCCGGGCAAGGCTACTACTTCTCTAAGCCGGTCGACGTACAGGCGGTGGAAGCGCTGCTGACGAAGGGCGCGGAGGTACCCAGTAGATAGTGCCTACCATCGCTCTTGCGTCACGCCCTCGATTCGGACGAGCAGATCGGTGCGCGAGACAGGAGTTCAACGAAGCCTCGTCACTGATGGGTCGGTGCCGGCTTCGCGGTGAGCCGCATCACGAGGATATAGAGCGCGCAGAGGAAGAGGGCGAAGCCGCCGAAGAGCCAGGACCGCTGCCGGAGGACTTGCACGAGCAGCGACGGATCGTTGATCAACTCCGGCTGATCTCCCAAGAGGCTCCCGCCGAACCAGGCCAGGACCCAGCACCAGAGCCCGGCCCCCATGATGGTCATCGCGCTGTAGACGCCGAACGGCATCCGCACAAGCCCGGCCGGAATGCCGATCAGGTGGCGCACCACCGGCACCAGCCGCGCGAAAAAGACGCCGCCCGCCTCGTAGCGCGCGAGCCAGCGCTCCGCACGCAGCAGCTTGTCCTCCGGGCAGAACAGGAGATAGCCGTACTTCACGAGCAGCGGCCGGCCGAGCCACCGCGCCGCCCAGTAGGTTGCCGCCGCGCCGAGATAGCTGCCCAGCGTGCCGGCCAGGATTACGCCGGTAAAACTGAATCGGCCCTGCGCCGCCCAATAGGCGGCCGGCGGAATCACGATCTCGCTGGGGATAGGGATGACGGAGCTTTCCATCGCCATCAATAAGATGATCCCCGGATAGCCCCAGTCGTGGACCCACTGAAACCAGATGCCGACCCAATGTGACATGAACGATGGCCTCCTCGAAATGGCGCGCGGATTGTACCCGGTCGCCACGCGCCACACCACAAAAAGTTCTTGCCTGGCGTGCGGAGACTTCAGTACAATCCGCCCCGTTTGCTTGCCGGTTCATGTCGGCGTGGACTATTAATGATGGAGGGTGTTCCGATGAGCAGAATTCTCGCAGCGATGGCGGTGGTCCTGGTGAGCGCGTCACAGGTATTGGCCAACGTCGAGGCCGGCAAGGCCCCCGACTACAGCGGCATCAGCGGCCTGTACTACACGCTGATCGCCGTGATCCTCGCCTACGGCGTCTACGACACGTTCTTCAAGAAGTCCTGATCGTCGTCTTCAGACTTCCCTGACAGCTCAGGCTGATTGTCGTCAGGCGGTCGGCTTGGTCAGGAGCGGCTGGAGCGTCGTGAAGAGGTTCTCCACGATCATCCGGTAGCCCGCTTCGGTCGGGTGAATCCCGTCGGCCTGATTCAGCGCCTCGCGGGCCGCGACGCCTTCCAGAAAAAACGGCATCAACGAGACGCGATACTTCTTCGCCAGTTCCGGGTAGAGCGCCGCGAAGCGGGCGGTATAGTCCTTGCCGTAGTTCGGCGGCAGCTTCATCCCGGCCAGCACCACCGTGACGCCGGCGGTCTGGAGCCGCTGGATGATCGTTTCCAGATTGGCCCGCGTGTCCGCGAGATCGATCCCGCGCAAGCCGTCGTTGGCGCCCAGCTCCAGAACCACGATCGCGGGTCTGCTGTTCAACACCCACTCAACACGGCGGACGCCGCCCGCGGTCGTCTCTCCGCTGACCCCGGCATTGATGACGCGATAGCGATACCCGGCCGCGTCGAGCCGTCGCTGGAGTTGCGCCGGATACGCCTCTTCCTGCGCCACGCCCAGCCCGGAGGTGAGGCTGTCCCCGAACGCGACGATTCTCGGCCGATCCTCACGCACGGCCGCGGTGCTGCGCCCGGGCTGGCTCGTGACATCGGTGCCGAATCGCTGGCCGAACCCCTCTCGCGGCGCGCCGGACGAAACGGGAGGAGGCTGCGTCTGCTCCCCCGGCTCGCAGCCGGCGACGCCCAATCCGAGCGCCAGCCCGACCGCCAGCACGCGCGAGTCGTAAGCTGAAATATATGGGAAGCGCAGGACCATACCGTATAATAGCGTGGCGGTTCCCATCTTCGAAAGGGCGACGATGATCTCAGTGAAGAAATTGACGATGCGCCTCGCGGCCGGCGGCCACACCGTGACCATCCTGGACGACGTATCGCTCGAGATCCCGGCCAAACAGATGGTCGCGATCGTGGGCCCCTCCGGCAGCGGCAAATCCACCTTGCTCGGCCTCATCGCCGGGCTGGACAGGCCGACCGCGGGCGCCATCCGGCTGGATGGCGTGGAGATCACCGGCCTGCCCGAAAGCGACATGGCCCGCTACCGGCGGCGGAAGATCGGCTACATCTTCCAGGCGTTCCACCTGATCCCCACGTTGACGGCGTGGGAGAACGTCGCGGTGCCGCTCGAGCTGAACGGCGACCGCGGAGCGCGGACGCGCGCGGAGGAGCTGCTGGCATCGGTGGGCCTGCGGGACCGGAGCGGGCATTATCCCGTGCAACTGTCGGGCGGCGAGCAGCAGCGCGTGGCGGTCGCCCGCGCCTTCGCCTGCCGTCCGCCGATCCTCCTGGCCGACGAGCCGACCGGCAACCTCGATTCCGCCACCGGAGGCCAGGTGATCGATCTGATCCTGTCGCTGAACCGCGACCACGGCAGCACCCTGGTGCTCGTCACGCACGACGCGGCGCTGGCCTCCCATGCCGAGCGGATCGTCTCGCTCCGCGACGGCCGCATCGAGTCCGACGCGCCCGCGGGTCGGTGACCAGGCTGACCCGCGCGTGAGTGCCGGCCATGAACCAGACACCGACGACCATCCTCCTGCTCGTCTGCATGAGCACCGCGCTGGCGGCCGACTCCGCCCTTGCGGCGCGGCGGCCGCCCAAAGACTTCTGCGCCAATCCGCCGCTGGTGGAGCCGGTCAAGCAGCTGCTGAGCCTCAAGTACTATCAGCAGTGGCGGCCGATCGCGCTGGGCGATCTTCCCAAGCCGCACCAGCGGATGTGGCGGCGCAGCCTCAACCGGTTCGATTGCCCCGGGATCGCCATGGGGCACTTCGAGCGCAAACACGAACTGGCCTATGCCTTCTCCCTGAAGCCGCGGGACCACCGGCAAGGCGGCTGGCGGCTGGTGGTGATCAGCAAGACGAAACAGGGGACGTACAGGGATCGCGTCCTGGGGCAAACCGATGAGCGCGTGCCGCCCTACGTGATCTACTCCGTCCCGCCTGAGGAATATACCGACGCCTTCGAAACCGAAAGCGTCCGGCTTCGGCTGGACGGCATCCAGGTGGAGCAGATGGAGGCCGGCGCGATGCTCTTCTATTGGAGAGAGGGGCAGTACCGGTCGATCATTTTGTCCGAGGAATAGACGATGAACGGATTTGCGTTCCGCATGGCCTGGCGGGAGACGCGCGCGGCGTGGCGGCACTTTCTCTATTTCTTCGTGTGCATCGCACTGGGCGTCGGCGCGCTGGTCGGCGTGGCGCTCTTCTCCGTCAACGTGGAGCAGGCGGTCACGCGCGAAGCGCGCGGCTTGATGGGCGGCGACATAGAAATCCGTCTCTCGCGGCCCATGCGCGCGCAAGGGGAGGCGGTGCTACAGTCGCTGGCCGATCGCGGGATCGCTGTCCTGCACGTGAGCGAGCTGGCCGGGATGGCTGCCTCCGCGGACAAAGGGCCGTCGCTCCGGACGCAGATCGTCGAACTGAAAGCCGTCGAGCCCGGCTACCCCTTCTACGGCAATCTCCAGTATGAGCCAGCCCGCCCGCTGACTGAACTCTTGTCTCCACCCTCTTCCGTCTGCCTCATGCCTCGAACCTCCCACCTCGAACCTGGCTTCCCCCCTCACGCCTCACCCCTCACACCTCACGGCATTTGTTACGGCGCCGTCGTGCAGCAATCGCTGCTGATCCGGCTCGGGCTCACCGTCGGCGGTCGCTTCAAGGTGGGCGACGCGACCTTCACCATCACCGGCATCCTGCGCAAGGAACCGGACCGTGTGGCCGGCCCCTTCACCCTCGGCCCGCGCGTCCTGATCTCGCGCGAAGGGCTGGCCGCCGCCGAACTGATCAAGCCGGGCAGCCGCGTGCGCGAGCGCTACCTTCTGAAGCTCCCGCCGGCGATGCTGGTGCAACCGCTGCTGTACGAGTTGCGCGGCCGCCTCGCCGGCGAATCCGCCCGCGTGACCGGCTACCGGGACGCGCAGCCTCAGCTCAAGCAGTTCCTGGATCAGCTCACGCGCTACCTGGGCCTGATCGGGCTGACGGCCCTCTTCATCGGCGGCATCGGCGTCGCCACGACCATTCAGGCGTTCATCCGCGAAAAGCTGCACACAATCGCAATTTTAAAGACCGTCGGCGCCGATTCGGGCATGGTCCTCCGGACGTACCTGTTGCAGGCGCTGCTGCTGGGCACGGCCGGAAGTCTGGCCGGCGCGGCGCTGGGCGCCGGGGTGCAGCAGGCGCTGCCGCCGCTGGTCACCGGTCTGTTCGGCGCCGATCTCATTGCACAACTGGACGTTTCAGGCGCGCTGAACACCTCCTCCGTTCTGCCGATCTTGAAAGGCGTCGTCTTGGGCAGCTTGACGACGCTGCTGTTTTCCCTCTGGCCGCTGCTCGGCATCCGCGAGATCGGCCCCGCGCGCATCTTCCGGCGGGACCTGCCTGCCGCCGAGGCGGCTCAGCCCTGGCGGCAGCAGCTCCGGCTCTCCGATCGCATGCGCCTGCTGACGGCCTTCGGCATCGCGGCAGGCCTGGCGGGGCTGGCGGTCTGGCAAGCGGGCAACTGGCGGATCGGCCTGCTCTTCATCGGCGCGCTGGTGGCGGCCGTGACGGTGCTCACGCTCACCGCCTGGCTGCTGGTTCGGGCGATCCGCGGGCTGCCCGCTCCCCGCTCGGTCGCGGCCCGGCACGCGATCGGAAATCTCTATAGGCCCGGCAGCCAGGCAGTCGGCGTCATGGTTTCCGTCGGGATCGGCGTGATGGTCATCGTCGCTGTGTCACTGCTGGAGCGGGCGCTGGTGGATCAGGTCGGCGAGAGCCGGCCTGTGGATTCTCCGTCGTTCTTCTTCATCGACATTCAGCCGGATCAGCGGGATGCCTTTCTGCGCCTGCTCCGCGAACGGACGCAGGATTCCGCCCCCGAGACGACCCCCCTCGTCCGCTCGCGCCTCCACGCGATCAACGGCAAGCCGGTCGCCGTCGGGGAGGAGAACGAGCAGGCGCCGGCCAGAAAAGAGGACCGGCGAAAGAATTGGTACCTCACCCGCGAATATGTCCTGACCTTCCTGCAGGACCTGCCGAAAGACAATAAGGTGGTCAAAGGGGATTGGTGGAAGCGGGGCCAGGTGTTCAGCAAGCCGCTGGTCTCGATCGAGGAGGATGCAGCGAAAAACCTGGGCGTGGATCTCGGCTCGACGATCGAGTTCGAAATTCAAGGGGCGGCGGTCGAGGCCGAAGTCAGCAGCATCCGCAAGGTGGAGTGGGGCAACTTCTCGACGAACTTCTACATGATCTTCTCGCCCGGCTCCCTGGACGGGGCGCCGTTCACCTACGTCGCGACGGTGCGCGTGCCGCCGGATCAGGAAATTCCCGTGCAGCAGGCCGTCGTCGCCGCCTTTCCGAACGTGACCGCCATCAACATCGGCGATGTGATGGACAGCTTCGCCCGCGTCCTCGACCGGCTGGCCCTGGCGATCCGCGCGATCGCCGTGTTTTGCATCCTGGCGGGGGCGATCGTCCTGGCCGCCGCGCTGGCCGCCACGCGTTACCGCCGGCTCTACGAATCGGCTGTCCTCAAAGCGCTCGGCGCCACGCGCGGGCTGGTCGCGCAAGCCTTCGCGGTGGAATACGCGCTGCTCGGCGCCGCGGCGGGATTGATCGGGACGGCGCTCGCGAGTCTGCTCTCGTGGGCGGTGCTGCGTTTCATTCTGGAAGACGTCGACTGGACGTTGCAGCCCGGCGTGCTCGCGGCCGGATTCCTCCTGACCGTGCTGCTCTCCCTCGTCGTCGGCTTCCTCAGCACCTTCCGCCTGCTCGGCTGGCGGCCGCTGGCGGTGCTCAGACACGAGTAGGCATGGTTTATTCGCGCATATCTAAATGCATATGCGCATCAATTTTTTAAACGTCCGCCGTGACAACGCAGTCGGAGGCCTTTTCCAACATCCCGCTACAGCACCAGCCAGGTCGCCAGGGTGAGAAACAACCCCATGCTCGCCACGTCCGTGGCGGTCGTGACGAAGATGCTCGACGCCGTGGCCGGATCGAAGCCGAATTTCTTCAGCGTGATCGGCACGAGCGCGCCGAAGATGCCGCTGATGACGCAACTGCCGATCATGGCCAGGAAGACGACCAGCGCTAGCATCTCCGCCGCCGGATGGTCTTGGGAGGCTGCGTAGGCGTACATGCCGAGCGCCGCGATCACGCCGACGAACGCGCCGTTGAGAAAGCCCAGCCAGGCTTCTTTCGTCAGCAAGAACGTTTCCTTGCCCTTTTTGAGATCGCCCAGCGTGAGCCCGCGCAGGGCGACCGCCAGCGCCTGGCAGCCCGTGTTGCCCGATTGCCCGGCCAGCACTGGCAGGAAGGCCGCGAGCACCACGACTTGTCCGATCGTTTCTTCGAAGATCCCCACCACGGCGGCCGCCAGGAACGCCGTCAGGAGATTCAACTGCAGCCAGGGATGGCGGAACTTGAAGCTGCGGAACCAGGGCGTCGCCAGCCGGTCTCCTTCTTCCACGCCGACCATCTTGCCGGCCTGGGCGCTGATTCTGGTGTTCTGTTCCTCGAAGAGGGCATAGCCGCGTACAAGGCCGAGCAGCTTCCCCTCTTCGTCGCAGACCGGATACACGGGAAAGTGCTTGTTCCAGACGGAACGGACGGCATCCTGCACCGTCATGCGGGGCGTCAGGAAGAACGGATCGCGCAGCATGATCTCCGAGAGACGCTCCGAAGGGTTCGCCAGGAGTACGTCGCGCATGACCAGCACCCCGCGCAGCTTGCTCTGCGAGTCCGTCACATAGCCGTACGTGATGAAGGCCTCTTTCACCATCTTCCGAAGCTGCTCCACGGCCTGCTTCACGGTCACGTCCTGTGCGAACAGCCCGACCGGTCTTTCCATCAGCCGGCCGACCGTGTGCATGGGATAATGGAGGTTCACGGCCCATTGCTCGCTGCGGGCGGCCGGCAGCGCGGCCAGGATGGCTTTCTTGCGGTCCTTCTTGAAGCGGGCAAGAATCTTCAGCGCCAGCGAATGGTTCACCGCGAGCAGGACCTCGGCGATCACCTGGTCGGATTGCTCGAGCAACAGTTGCGCCGCCTGTGCCGGCGAATTCTGCTCGGCGTCCGTGACCAACTGCTTGATCTGGTGCTCGTGGCCGGGGTCGGGCGCGGTGTCGGACGAAGGATTAGGCGTCGGCTCCATCGGCAGCCTCCCAGTGGGTGGTCTCACGCACCGACGAGGATAGTCGGCCTGGGGAAATTGGGCAAGTTTTGCTTGAAACTTCGGAAGAGTGGAGGTACAAAGCCGTAGTCAATTTTCCTGCCGAGGCGGATTAGTATGGGATACAAGCGGAAGTTTACCCGGCTGCCCATCGCGTGCCAGGGGGATCTCCAGCGGGAGGGCAAGCTCATGTCCTGCCAGGTACTGGACCTGTGCGAGCAGGGGATGCTGCTCAGGCCTGCAAGCCCCCTGACGATCGGCGAAGAGCTGCCGTTTGAGCTCGGGTTGGGAAAATCGCGCCGGATCCAGTGCACGATCAAGGTCACGCGGGCAGCGAAATCGGATTTCGGCGTCCAGATCGTGAAAATCTCGCCTGACGATCAACGGTACCTGACGGAATACCTGGACGACTACATCACGAACCACTTCGGCCGCTACTAGCGGTGACCAGGTACCGGCCCAACGCCTTGCCGTCCCGTTCCCGGAACGCCACGGCGATCCTGAGCTGCTCCAGGTACTGGGCCAGGGTCTTCCCGCCCAGGTCGATCTTGCGCTCCCGGAAAAATTTTTGCACGTCCCGCTCGAGCGCCGGCGTCGCTAGGCCTACGACGCCTTCGCACATCCGCCGGAGCCCCTGCTTCGGATAGAACCGGTCCATCGCGTCCCAGTTGGTTTTCACGAATTCCCAGGCCAGCTCGCGTCCGTAGACGTTCGCCAGCAGAAGCCGGACCACGAAGGGCGCGTCCTGCGCGCGGAACTCGCCGTTGATCGTCTTCTCCAGCGTGCGGGCCGACAGGTCCGCCGGCTGGAATGAGGCCAGCGCGGAGAGGTAGCGCCGCTCCTCTTGCGGCGTGGCGGCGGTGCGGAACCGCTCGGAGAATTCCTGATAGCGCGCCGCATCGCCGGCGTAGGCGAGGATGGCGATGACCGCCGGCAGCACGTTGGGATCCACGGCGGCGGGATTGTTCTTGCAGTCGGCATAGAGCGCCGCAGCCTGCGTCTGGACCGCCCGGTCGTCCCCGATCGTGCCCAGTGCGCGGATGAGGTCGCCCCGCAGTTGCCGGCGCAGCTCATCCTCGCCCGCGCTGGGTCTCCAGCCCAATTCAGCGACCACCGGCCCGATCCGGCCGCGCACGAAGGCGTGCAGCGCCCCGCGCCTGGTCGGCTCGATGATCCGGTGCAGCGCGTGGAACGAGTCGAGCAGCACCGCCCAGACATTTTTGTCCCGGTCGGCTCGAAATTGCGCCGTCATGTCCAGATAATCGGTCACCGGCATGAGGCCGGCCACGGTGGATGCCCAGGCGTCGTTGACGAGATTGAACCGCTCGATCGGGGCCAGCCCGTCCGGCACGAGGCGCAGGAGGCGCTCGAGCAGCTTCTGCTCGTACCGGACCCGGTAGAACCCGTGGCCGCTTTCGTTCACCAGCACCGCCTCCACGTTCTTCGGCAGGCTCACCTGCGCGCCGGCCCCGGTCAGCAGCAGCCTGCGGGATTCGCGCTTCGCCTTGGTCCTCAGGCTCAGTTGAACCGGCACCTGCCAGCGCCGCGTCCTGCCGGCCGCGCCAGGCTTTGATTTCGGCAGGTAGGTAAACCGTCGCTGCGAGAGGCGCAGTCGGCCGTTTGGGGCGAGCGAGACGGTCACCAGCGGATAGCCCGGCTCGAAAATCCAGCCGTTCATGAGCTTCGGCACCGGCTGCTTCGCCACGCGGCCGAGAGACACCCACAGGTCCTTCGTGTCCGCGTTCGCGTACGCATGGCACTTGAGATAGTCGCGGATGCCGTCTCTGAAAACTTCCGGCCCCAGATACTGCTCCAGCATCCGCAGGACGGACGCGCCTTTCTCATAGGTGAGGACATCGAACATCGCGTCCGCGTCCTTGGGCGCGCGCACGGGAAATTCGATCGGCCGCGAACTGTGGAGCCCGTCCACGATCATCGCCGCCGCGCGCGAGACCCCGAACGTCTCCCACCGTTTCCACTCCGGCTTCCAGGCATCCACAGCCAGCATTTCGGCAAAGGTCGCGAAGGCTTCGTTCAGCCACAAGCCGTTCCACCACGACATGGTGACGAGATCGCCGAACCACATGTGCGCGTTCTCGTGGGCGACGACATCCGCGATCCGTTCCAATTCGGCGTGGGTCGCGGCCCGCTCGTCCACCAGCAGCGCGTTTTCACGGAACGTGATCGCGCCCAGGTTTTCCATGGCGCCGGACGCGAAGTCGGGAATGGCCAGCAGGTCGAGCTTGTCGCCTGGATAGGGGAGGCCGTAGTAGTTCTCGAAAAATTTCAGCGAGGCGACCGCGATCTCCTGCCCGAATTTCGCAAGATGTTTCTTGCCCGGCACGCACCAGAGTCGCAGCGGCGCCTTGCCGACCCTCGTGGACTCCGTCGCCTCGATTTCGCCCACGATGAAGGCCACCAGATAGGTGGACATCTTCATCGTATCGGCGAAGCGCAGGACTTTCTTCCCGCCCTCTCGCCGCTCGGACACGACGGCTGTGTTGGACACGGCGGTCAGCGCGGGATCGATGACGAGCGTCGTCGCGAAGACCGCTTTGAAGTCCGGCTCGTCCCAGCAGGGGAAGGCCCGCCGCGCGTCGGTGGCTTCGAACTGCGTCGCCGCCATGACGCGCGCCGCGCCGGCGGTGTCTTTGTAGGTGCTGCGGTAGAATCCGCGGAGCTTGTCGTTCAGCCTGCCGTTGAACGAAAGCCGGAGCGTCCAGGTGCCCGGCGCGAGCGGCGCGGGGAACGTCAACCGGCACCGTTCGGCCGGCTCCTCGAGCGCAATCACTGCGCGATGCGACGCGCCGCGGCCATCGGCGATAACCGCAGATGTCACGTCCAGCTCGGCCGCATTGAGCACGATGGTTTTGGTGGCCCGGCGGACCGTGATGGTAACTGCCGCCTCGCCGGTGAAGAATGCCGCGGTCAGGTCCGGTGTGAAACGAAGATCGTAGCGTGTGGGGAGAACATGTCGGGGTAGCCGATAAGGATCCACCTCAACGCTCCGCACCCTGTGTTTCGACTCCATGCGGAGTCCCGACAATCAGAATGGACGTGCGGCCGACGAACAGGCCGTTCTCCACCACGCCGGGAATCAGATTGAGCTTCCGCTCCAGCGTGGCCGGCTCGTCGATCGCCGTCAGATGAACGTCCAGAATGTAATGGCCGGCTTCGGTCACGAAAATCTTGCCGCTCTTTTTCCGCAACTCCGCCCTGCCGCCGAGCGCGTCGATCTGCCGAGCCGTATTCCGCCAGCCGAACGGGATCACTTCGACGGGGAGGGGGAACGCCCCGCCCAGCACCGACACGCGCTTCGTGTGATCCACGACGACGATGAATTGTTTCGCCGATGTCGCGACGATTTTTTCCTTGAGCAACGCCCCGCCGCCTCCCTTGATCAGGTTGAGCAGCGGATCCACCTGGTCGGCCCCGTCAATCGCCACATCAATCGGCCAGACTTCATCGTCCGGCAGGAGGCGGATCTTGGCTTTTTTCGCCAGCGCCGCCGTTTCCTTGGACGTCGCCACGCCCTTGATCTTGAGCCCCTTCTTCACCCGCTCGCCGAGCGCGACGAGCACGTGCTTCGCCGTGGAACCGGTGCCCAGGCCGACGACCATCCCGTCGCGGACGTACTCCACCGCCCTGACCGCCGCCTGCCGCTTGAGCCCGTCGAGATTCGAAGCGCCCATCAGGCTCCTCGACGTAATTGCGCGGCGACGGAAGCCGCGCCCAGCAGCGCCGCCTTCGGGTTCATGATCACGTGCACCGGAATGTTGGCCAGCAGTTTTCTGTACCGGCCCTTGTCGGCAAAGGCCTTCATGAACATCCCGTCTTTCAGCTTCGTAATCAACTTGGGCGCGATGCCACCGCCGACGTACAGGCCGTTCAATGCGAGCGCCTTGAGCGCCAGGTTGCCGGCTTCGGCGCCGTAGATAGTCGCGAACATCTCCAGGGCCTGCACGGCGATCTCGGCCTGTTTCCTGAGTCCCGCGTCGGCGATGATCGCGGCGTGGTCGCCGGTTTTGATCTTCTCCGCCAACCATGTCGGTTCGTTCTTCTTCGTGTCCCGCAGAAATTCATAGATGTTGTGGAGTCCCATCCCTGAGACCACCCGCTCGTAGCTCACGTGCGTGTACTGCGCGCGCAGGTAGCGGAGCAATTCGATCTCCAGGTCGCTGGTCGGCGCGAAGCTGCAATGGCCGCCCTCCGACGGCATCGGCCTGTAGTGTATGCCGTCCCAAAAGAGAATCGCTTCGCCCAGGCCCGTGCCGGCGGAGATCAGCGCCATCGTGCCCTTGGTCGGCGGCGGCGCGCCGGGATTCAGCGCCTCGGTTTCATCCGGTCGGAGCACCAGGATGCCGTGGGCGGCCGCTTCCAGATCGTTCAGCAACCGCACACGAGGAACCTTGAACCGGGCGCCAAGCTCGGCGCCGTCGATCACCCAGGGCAGGTTGGTGGTTTTGCTCCTGTTTTCGACGACCGGCCCGGCAACGCCGAAGCAGGCGGCCTCAAGGATCGGCGGTTCTTGCTCCTCCGGCGTGTCTGTCGATCCTTCGTCCTTCTTATCTGAAGCCTCCGGTGGCTTCAAAAACTCCTCGATGATCTCTTCCAGGGCCTTGTAGTCGGCGCTGGGGAAGGTCTGCTCACGGACCGGGTCAACCCGCCCGGTCGTCCAGTCGAAGAGCGCCAGATGCGTTTTGGTGCCGCCGATGTCGCCGGCCAAGATCATTTATTCCTCATGCGACACGATGCGCCGTTTCTCGACTATCAGCTCGGCCGCTGCCGCGTGGTCCAGGAACCAGATCAGCCGGCCCTGCTCCGGTCGGACCAGCTTCGCGGGAAATGTGTTGGGGTCGGCGGCACGATCTTCCAGGACCGCTCGCACCGCCGGCGCCTTGCCCGCACCGCTGATCAGAAACACCACCGCTTGGGCGTGATTGATCAGCGGCGCCGTGAAGGTGAGCCGCTGTTTCGTTCCCTGCGGCGCCTGGTTGGGGACCACGAGCCGCTCCCCTTCGCCCAAGGCCTGCGTCCCGGGAAAGAGCGACGCCGTGTGGCCGTCGTCGCCCAGCCCCAAGAAGATGAGGTCGAAGCTCGGCCAGGCCGGCTCCGCCACGCCGAATTCTTTCCTGATGGCGTCTTCGTAGTGACGGGCCGCCTGTGCCGGCTCGTCTTCACCCCGCATGCGGAAGACGCGGTCCTGGGCAATCTTCAACGGCTTGAGCAGGGTCTCATTCGCCATGCGGAAGTTGCTATCGGCGTGATCCGGCGGCACGCACCGCTCGTCGCCGAAAAAGAAGAAGACGCGCGACCAGTCCAGCCGTTTCGCCAAGGCCGGCCCGGCCAGCAGTCCGTAGAGGGCCTTCGGCGTCGAGCCGCCGGAGAGCGCCAGCTGGAACCGCCCGTGGCGCGCGATCGCCTGCTCGCCCAGCCACACGGCGAAGTCGGCCGCTTCGCGCGCCAACTCCTCGCCGTCCTCCAGGATGCGGAGTTCCGCCGCGCTCATGGGCTGTTACCGTCTCTTCGCCCGCTTTTTCCCGCGCTTTTTGCCGCTCCCGCTCTTGCGCGGACCTGCCGCCGTGCGCTTGCGTGAAGGTTTCAGCAGTCCTTTAATGCCGGCGGCAGCCCTGCTGCTCAGCCGCACGCGGGTCACCGCCCGGTGACGGGCCTGGAGCGACTGGTAATCACCCACGGCCTGCGCCTGGGCGAGCGTGCCGAAGGTATAGGGCTGGCCCGGTATCGGCACGTCCGGCTTCATGTCTTCGACGAGCTGCAGGAACAGGCCGCTGTTGGGCCCGCCCTTGTGCAACTGGCCGGTCGAATGCAGATAGCGCGGCCCGTAGCCGGCGGTCGTGGTCAGGTGGTGTCTGGTCAGGAGCGTTTTCCGGAGCGCCTTGATCGCCGCATCGGCCTGCGCGGAGGGCGTGAGATAGGCCAGGATCGCCAGGTACCGTCCCGGTCCGGCCTGCGTCAGGAGCGCGGGCAGCCCGCCGTCCGCCGCGCCGTCGTTGCGGGGCAGCTGCCCGTGCACCTTGACATACTCCAGCACGCGGCCCGTGTTTTCCTTGCTCTCCTGCACGTTCGGCTGGTCGAAGGGATGGATGCCGAGATAATGGCCCGCAATGGCCGTGGCGAATTCCCACCGGAAGAATTCCTCGGCCAGATCGTATTTGTCGCGCAGCGCAAGCCGGACGACCGGCTGGCCGGCCCGCTCCAGCGCCTTCACGTGCTTGTCGATCTCGGCGTTGGCGTCACCCTCCAGCCGCAGATAGACGAAGAGGCGGTCGTTGCCGTAGGCCTCCGGCGGCGCGAGCGGCTCCTGCGCGACCGGAATCAAGCCCTTGTTTTCCTTGCCGGTGCTCTCCGCGAGCAACTGCTCGGCCCACAAGCCGAACGAGCTGATTTTGGGAGACGCCACGAGCGTGACCTTGTCGCGACCGGACCGGCCGAGCACGCCCATCACCGCGCCCAGATAGGCGCCGGGATTCTGATCGGGCGGGATGCCGGGCCGGCAGGCCTGCGCCATCTCGATGCCGCGATCCAGCAGTTGCTGTACGTCGAGGCCGAGCAGCGCCGCCGGCACGAGGCCGAAATAGGACAGGACCGAGTACCGCCCCCCGATGTCGGGCGGATTTGTAAAGGTGGTGCGGAAGCCGCGCTCATGCGCCAGCGCGCCGAGGCCGGTGCCCGGATCGGTGATCGCGATGAACTGCGCGCCGCCGGTGTTCTTGCGCGCCTTCGCCACGAGCCCCGAGAAATGCGCGTAGAGGGACATGACTTCGATCGTCCCGCCGGACTTGCTCGCCAGGATGAAGAGGGTCTTCGCCGGATTGACCGCCTTCGTGACCTGGCGGACAAGGCCCGGCACCGTCGAATCCAGCACCCACAGGCGCGGGAACCCGCGCACCGAGCCGAACGTGCACCGGAGCACTTCGGGCCCGAGGCTGCTGCCGCCCATGCCGAGCAGGACGACATCGCGGAAGCCGGCGCTCCGCACAGTCTGCCCGAAGGCCTGGAGCGGCCCGACTTTCTCGCGCAGCTGTTCCGCCACGGTCAGCCAGCCGAGGCGGTTGGCGATTTCCGTCGGCTCCTGCTTCCACAGAGTGTGGTCCTTCGACCAGAGCCTCGCCACGAGGCGGGTCAGCGCCATCTCGTGCAGCGCGGCCTCCACGGTTCCGTGGAGTGTCCCCAGGTTCACCTGCATCCTCGTCATCGGCTCTTTCGGCATCGCTGGCCTCCGCTCCGGCGCTCGTGCGGGCCGTATCTTAGGCTGGCATCGTGGAAAACGCAAACGGGGATTGGACGTGAAAAACTGCGGAGGTTCGCCTAGGGAATAGCGGTGCGACCGATCAAAAACGGCATGCCTTCGGTCACGGACCAAGCCAGCGAACGAGCGCTCTCCGGCGAGAGGGTCAGGTGGAGCCATGATCTGGAGCCTGTGGAAACCGCCCTGGTCCACCACCCGCGCAGGAGGCCCCGGAGCCAGAGCCAGGGGTGGTCTTCAAGAGGCGGCGCAACCGTCACGGTCAGCGTCGGTTCCAGCACGAGATGGTATTCCGCCGGCATATCTCCAACTTCGATGGGATGCTCCGTAGCATCCTCGCCAGGCTTGGTCTTGGGCCGGTCCACCGGCGGCCTGGCCATCAGCCGGAACGCTCCCACCGGCGGCCGATCTTCGGACGCGCGCCAGGCAAGGACCGGCAGTCGGTGCATCTCGGCGCCTCGGGCCTTGAACGACATAAATCCGTGCGCGACATCCACGACCACGTAGGTCTGCTGGCGCGCGGCGAGCGCGATCTCTTCCTGGAGCACCCTGTTGGCCTCGAGGAGCGCCTGCCGTTCGGCGAACGCATCGGGCTGCGGCACCGGCGCGGCGCCGAAACCCGTCTGGCAGAGAACGACTGCGAGCAGGGGCCCGAGGAGGGACGGTCGGCCGGCTCTCCCCGTCATGAGGCGACTCAGAAAATGAGGAGGGGAGTGCCGATGTCGGCGAGCCGGTTCACCGCGCGCAGGTCCTCATCGTTGAGGCGGATGCAGCCGTGCGTCACGTTCTTGCCGAGCAGTCTGGTGTAGAGGGTGCCGTGGATGAAATAGCCGTTGCCGAACCCGAAGGCATATTCGCCGAGAATGCCGGTTTCCACGCGCTCCGCGACATCCGCGGGAATGTCCGTTCCTTCTTCGAGAAACGCCCAGTCCGGCTTGACCCAGGCCGGATTGACCAGCTTCGATTCGACGGCAAAGGCGCCGCGCGGGGTGTCGAAGACCCACCGGCGCTCCGGCTTCGCCGGGTCATCCAGAATCGTGCCGCTGCCGGTGGACACCACGGCATCCAGCAGGATTTCAGCCCGGCGCTTGACATAGAGCCGGTTGCGCGCCGTATCCACGACGATGTAGGCGCGGGCGGGGGCCTGCTCCGCCAGTTGGCGCGTGAGCGCCTCATGCTGGGCTCGGAGGCGCACGAGGCTCGGCAGTTTCCGCGGCTCGGCCGGCAGGATGCGGCTCTCGACCTCGCGCGGCCCGCCGAACTGGTACGCGAGGATGCCCGCCGCAAGGGCGGTGAGAATCAGCGCCGCGGCGCTGAACATCGTTCGCGTTGATCGCGCGGGGATGGTCATGTGCGTGCTTCGCCCTGCTCGACGGCCGTCTCGTCCGGCTGAGCCGGAGCATCCTGCGAATCGGCGCTGGTGTCGTCCGGATCGTCGTCGCCCTGGTCGAGTTGGGCCAAGACTACCGCCACCTGGTTGTCCACGTCTACGGCGCCGACGATCGTGACCGGAGTGCCGTCCTCGACTTCCCGGAACAGCCCGTCCATCTGGCGGTTGCTCAGCATCACGCAGCCGAGCGTTTCGCTGAGCTGGCGGTTGGCTTCACCATGAATCTCGATGTTCCCGCCGATCCGCGCCTCCGCCGGAATCTCGCCGGCCCGCCGCGCTGCTTGAAACCGCCGCTGATCGTCGGCGTTGGGATAGTCCAGCAGGAGCGCCCGGTAGAACTCCGTCTGCCCGCGGTCCCGCTTCCTGACGATCCGATAGTCTCCCTCCGGCGTCGCGCCGTCGTCTTCGTAGCGCTTCTCCTGGACGCCGTTGAAGCCGAGCCGCACGGGTCGATAGGACAGGACCGGCCGGCCGTTTTTGTAGAGTGTCAGCCGATGCTCCGCCTTGACGACCACCACGGCCGCCGCCTGGTGCCGCTTGGACCAGTCCACCGTCCGGAGGACCATGGCCCGCCAGCGCGCCACCTGTTCCTTGTCCGCATAGCGGCTCAGCTCGGAGTTGAGCTGCGCCGCTTGGCTGGCCATGTGCCGGTCGGCCTGCTGCGCCACCCGCACCGAATGGGCGAAGTGCCCCTGCTCCAGGAAGGAGCGGGCCTGCTGCACCAGCAACTCGGTTTCCACCCGCTGTCCGCCGAGCGCGACGCGGCTGCCGATTCGATCCACGCGGCTCGTGAAGCGCTTCAGCCGCCGCTCCAGGCGCGCGACGCTGGACGCGGCACCCCGCCGCTCGGCGCTCTGCCGGTCGGCCGCGACCGCGAGCGCGCGCGAGCCTTCTTCATAGAGCGCGTGCAGGTCGGTCTCGAAGGGATTGTCCTCCCAGGGCCAGCCGATGACGTCGTCGTCAGACCGCAGCCGCTCCTTGAGCGCGACCCAGCGCTGGACGAATTGCCGGTATTCATCCGGCGCGAACTCGGCGCCGTGGACGGCCGCGAGCTGCCGGTCCAGATCTTCCACCGATTGGACGAGATCCGGCGGCGCCTGCTGGACGCAGGCGGCGAGCATCGGCACGGTCAAGGCGCACAGGAGCGCTCCCGCGCGCAGCACCAGCGATACACAGCGAGTCAACGTGTGCCCCTCTTACTTCTTCGCTCCGCCGACCTTCGCCAGAGCGCCCTTCACTTCCGCCGCCAGCGCGCGGCTCTTGTCCTGCACCGCCTTCGCCTTGGCCTGTGCCGCCAGGTAATCCTCCGCGTCGATGGCCATCTGCACGTCGTTCAGCGACGCGGTCAAGGCCTTGCTGTCGTTCTTGATCGCCTCGACGGCAGCGCGATCCTTTCCGACCGGCGCCCTGACGACCAGCGCCTGCGCCTGCTTCACGGCCTCCTTGGCCGCCTCATGGGCCTTGTGCGCCACGTCCTTGGCCTCTTCCTTTTTCTTTGCCGTCTCCTCAATCAGCTTGGGCGCCTCGGCCCGCACCGACGCCAGCAACTGCTCCGCCTTGCCGTAATCGCGGAACAGCATGAACTTGGCGTTCTGATCGTCGATTTCCTTCTGGGCGTTGCTCAGCATGCCTTCGAGTTTCGCGAAATCTTCGGGCATGTAAGCGGAGGCGCCGGCGAGCTTGGCGTCCAGCACGCTCTTTTCCGTCTCGGCCAGCTTGTCGGTCGGCGCCTTGCCGCAGCCGACTGCCAGCAGGAAGATCGGCGCCAGTAACATCGCCATGATCCGTTTCATCGTAAACCCTCCTCCGTGTTTCTCACGATCCGCATGTTGTTTGTGTCCTCTCCCATTCTGAACGAATTGTGAATGAATCGCACGCATTTCTTATGACGACCTGTAAAAATGGAAAAGCCGGCGCCCCTCCGAGGCATGGATCATCCTCGAAGGGGGCCGGTCCTCACGGAAAAGACGAATTACTTCTTCTTCTCCTCTTTCTTCTCGCCCTTCTTCTCCTCCTTCTTTTCAGCAGCAGGAGCGGCCTTCTTCTCGTCGGCCTGCACAAAGGTCGCGGCGCCAAAGGTCAAACCGAGGACCAGCGCCAGCATCACAAACATTGCCTTCATCATAGTGGGTCACCCCCCTTCCTTGCTCAATTCGCCTCAACTCAGGCGTCGTTCGTCGTTCTTCTCGCCCCCCGGGAGTGAGCAAAGGAGGTGCCACCGGCGCGAAGGGGCGGAGAAATGCGGAGCGCCGAGATATCAATCGTTTGTGATCCATTGCCCTTGGTGCGTCTTCGTGCGAGTGGGGCGATTTCGCCTTGTCCCCGCAAAACCGCCTCAGATCATCCTCGTAAAAACTTTCATCGCCCGGCGCCGTGCCGATCGCTTGGGTAGTGGGTCAGTTTGAATCCAAGCGCACACTAAAGTAGTGGCAAAGTAGTGTGCTTCGATGTACAGTAAGGTATGCCTAAGCGTTCAAGCAAGAATCCCACCGATCCTAACGTCCTCGGCTTCCAGATCGTCCAAGCTGCGACAGGGCAGCCTACGAAGCCAGCCAAACCGAAGAAGAACCCTGCGGCCGTCGCTCTAGGTCGCCTCGGAGGACTGAAGGGCGGCAAGGCCAGGGCAAATGCGCTATCCGCAAGGAAGAGGCGTGAAATAGCCAAAAAGGCTGCCCGAGCGAGATGGAAATATGATAAATAACAATAAGTTACGAATGCAATTTTGTCCTTGACGGATAGTTTAGTTATATGTATACTTCCACAGTGTGTCGAACTCTTGTGATGGCGAACATATTGCCATACGGGGCCAATGGGGCACAGTTGAGTGGGCTGTGGTCCATCCCAGCACCGTTCCCCAGGCGAAAAAGTTTTACTTATCGTTGGATGAAGGCTACCAAGTGAAGGTTCTCGGAGCGTTCAAGCTCTGGGCAGAGTATGGGCGCATTAATAATCGAGAGCTATTTAGACAGCTTGGAGATCAGGCTGGAAAAAAAGCACGCGGGCTTTGGGAATTTAAACGTCACCAGGTCCGTTTTATCGGTGACACAAGACCCGGTAAACGATTTATCGTAGCGTGGGGAACGCGCAAGAAACAAGATGATCTGAATGACTCGGACATCGACTCAGCCCTGAAAGTTCTGATGGAATTTGATGCGTTAAACGTCAAAATGTCGAGGTAATGTTATGAAAACTGATTATGAAGTTTTTGCTAGCACGGCGAAGGGGCGCAGGTTGCTCAGGCAAGAAGATCTGATCTTGGAGGTGCTTGAGGGGTTCAGCGGCGCACTCGCGGTCGAAGACATTTCCAAAACGGACCTTGCGAAGAGACTTGGTAAAACGAAGGGCTTTGTTTCTCAGATTCTGTCCGGTGGGCGCAATTTGACTCTGCGGACTATTGCGGATGTGTGCTGGGCACTTGGTTATGCTCCGCATTTTGAGCTTAAGAGAGAACGTCGAAGCCTTGGGGCAATTTCGGTTCAAAACACGGTGCAGGCCGTTGATTGGGATACGCAAGGAATGGAAATGAAAGATGGAAAAGCAGGTGTTCAAGGGCCTGATGCATCCATGGCAGCGAACCAAGAGTTGGCGGTGGCAGCGTGACCGAGGCAATCAAAAGAATTTCGCATATCATTGCAGCCGTCCAGCTTCAAAGCGTGAGGCTGATTGAATCGACGGTTAAGTCAAGCATCCGCTCCCCCAAGGAAGCTGGCAAAATTGACCTGTTTGTCGATACGTCCACGCAGCCTCCTGGCATGCCCGAAGATGGGTTGATCTATGTTCAGCCCACTATCAACACGTTGGTTACGAGCCAAGGCAAAACTGTCGTTTCGATTATGGCAACGTATGAGTTGATCTACCTCCTTTCGAAAGACATGAAGGTTTCTCAAGAGGAACTCAACGATTTCGCTCGCCTCAATGCTATGTTTAATGTGTGGCCGTACTGGCGAGAGTTTGTGCAAAGCACCATCACGAGGATGAATCTCCCCCCCTTGGTTCTTCCGTTGTTCAGGATTAAAGAGGCGGCGAAACAGGTGGAACAAGCATCGCAACGGGAAGCCCTCCAAGCCAAAGCTTGATGCCTCCGAGTCTAACTGTCTAATCTTTCCGCGGGCATATTGTCTGGTGCAGAGTCGTGCTTGACAATGCTTAACCGCTCAAGCATAATGTAGGCATCAGATGAGGTGATGCCATGAACAAGTTGAGCACAGCGGAACGAGCGAAGATCGTCGCGGCCCTGGTCGAAGGCAATAGCGTTCGCGCTACGTGCCGGATGACCGGTGCGGCGAAGGGCACCGTCCTGAAGCTGCTTGCCGATCTCGGCAAAGCCTGTGCGCGGTACCAAGACGAGAAACTCGCAATCTGCCCTGTAAGCGGATTCAATGCGATGAGATTTGGGCCTTCTGCTATGCCAAGGAAAAGAACGTCCCTGATGAAATGAAAGGCCGTTTCGGGTTCGGGGATGTCTGGACGTGGACGGCGATAGATGCTGATACCAAGCTCGGAGTCTCTTGGCTAGTTGGAGAGCGGAGCGTTCCTTATGCCAGCAAGTTTATGTCAGATGTGGCCTCTCGGCTGGCCCATCGGGTTCAACTGACGACAGACGGACATAAGGCATACTTGAGGGCGGTTGAGAAGGCCTTTGGCTCAGAGATTGACTACGCCATGTTGGAGAAAATCTATACGGCCCCGCCTCAAGCTGATGGTGTCACACGCTACAGCCCTGCGGAGTGCTGCGGGGCGCGTCGGTTGAAGGTTACGGGCAACCCTGATCTGGCCCATGTTTCGACTAGCTTCGCTGAGCGGCAAAACCTCACAATGCGGATGCAGATGCGTCGGTTTACGAGGTTGACGAATGCCTTCTCAAAGAAGGTCGAAAACCTGAAACACTCCGTTGCTCTACATTTCATGCACTACAACTTTGCGAAGGTGCATCAGACACTACGGGTTACTCCGGCGATGGAGGCGGGAGTTGCCGATCATGTATGGACACTGGAAGAACTGGCAGGGCTACTAGATTAACGGTTGGGCTTCGAGTATTTGATCTCCGTTCTTAGGAGATCAAGCATCTTCTCTTGGTTGTGGCTAATCGTTTCCATCTTGACTTCCATTTTGGCCTTAAACGCAATGTCCTGTTCGTTGTGAACTTGGACTTCCTTTTTGAAATCGTCAAATTTGCTAACGATAACTGTATAGTTGGCCTTGGTTTCCGTCTGCTTTTCTGCCGCAGCAGCTAGACGACTCTCTACGCTATATACCCACCAAGACCCACCCAAGAGAAGGGCCACAACAAAGAGAGTCCCCTTGGGGATATAGTCCTCAAGCCATTTTAGGGAGTCAATCATGGCACGGCCCTCTTATAGGTGCATTGCTAGGACGCCTACTAAAGGCTACTCCTGGCGTTTCTTTAAGTCAAACTGACCCACCACCATCGCTTGACCTTCGTTGACACTCCGATCTGCCGCTACCTATAATGCGCCGCTTGTCCTGTTCCATGTCGAGTGAAGGAGCAATGGAATGTCATTCACGTATCAGCAGCCTTCGAAACTGAAGCGGAAACGCGACCACGGGTTCCGGAAACGGATGCGCACGAAGGACGGGCGCAGAGTCCTGGCCCGCCGCCGCAAGAAGGGGCGCAAGCGCCTCACGGTCTAGGAGCGGGTCATGGCGCGTCTGTCGGAAGACCGCTCGCTTTTTCTGAAGAAGAGCGGCGACATCGAGCGCGTCAAACAAACCGGCCGACGACTTTCAACCCCGCTGTTCAACCTCGTGTCCTGCCGTTCCGACGTCCCCCATGCACGGGTGGGAGTGATCGTGGGGAAACGCCTGGGTGGAGCCGTGTCGCGCAACCGCGCGAAGCGGGTGTTTCGCGAGTTGGCACGGCAGGTGCGCCGGCAATTGGCGCCGGGGCACGATCTGCTGGTCTTCCCCCGGCACGGAGCCCTGGCGGCCACACACCAGGCCCTGCGGGACGCCTGGCTGACGGCTTTGCGCCAGCAATCTCTGGTGCGTTCTTCGAACGAGGGCTGATGCAGACAATCGGGCTGGCGGTCATTTCGTTCTATCAGCGCTGGATCTCGCCATTGCTGGGCCCGGCCTGCCGGTTCGAGCCCACGTGCTCGCACTATGCGGCAGAGGCCATCCGACGCTACGGGTTCCTGAGCGGAGCGGGCAAGGCCTGCGTGCGGCTCCTGAAGTGTCACCCCTTTCATCCGGGCGGAGAAGACCCGGTCCGGTAACGACGCGCGGACGACAGACGGCCATACATGGAAAAACGGGTCATCATCTTCCTCGTCCTGTCCCTGGCTATCTTATTGGGATACGAGTACCTCGCGCGCCAGATGGGATGGGCGCCGCCACCTTCTCAGGAGGCGGAGCGGCAGGCTTCCGCTCCCCCCGCTCCCAGGAAATCCGATGCGGCGCCGGCTTCCGTACCGGCCGCACACACGCCGGCGCCTCCTGCCGCGCCGCCGGCTGGAGAGCAGGCGATCGAGATCGTCACCGATCTCTACCGGGCGACCCTCTCGAATCGCGGCGGCGTCATCACCAGCTGGGAATTGACCCGATACCGCCTCGCGCCGGACGCAGGCTCGCCGCCGGTCCAGCTCGTGCACAAGGAAGGAAAATTCCCCGGCCCCTTGTCGCTGCGGACGGGCGATGCCGCCCTGAGCCAGCGCCTGAATGAAGGGCTCTACGAGGTCGAACGCGATTTCACCAGGCTGGATGCGGCGCATCCCGCCGGCAACATCACGCTGACCTACCGCGCGCCCGGTTCGCCGGTCCGCGTGCAGAAGCGCCTGACGTTTCATCACGACAGTTACGCGGTGGACGTGGCGATCGCGGCCGACGGGATCCCCGGCGCGCTGGACGCAGTCCTGGGCACGAATTTCGGCATCGTGGAATGGAGCGAGGGGCTCATCGGCCTCATCGGCCCGGCCTCCCGCGTCGACGACAAGATCGAGAAGGACCTGCCGGACACCGAGCAGGAGCTGAAGGGCGGCGTCGCATGGGTCGCGCTGCAGGACAAGTATTTCATGAGCGTGATCATCCCGACCGGCGCGACCGGCGCGCTGATCAAGAAGGAGGGCGACAGGCTGGCCTCCGCGCTGGTGCGGTTTCCCGCGCCGTCCGCGTCACAGCCCGTCTCGCTGCGCCTCTACGCGGGCCCGAAGGAGTTCGCAACGCTCAAGACTCTCGACGCCGGACTCGAAGACACGATCGACTTCGGCTGGTTCATCTTCGGCAGTTGGAGCGTCGTCAAGGCGGTCGCCAAGCCCCTGTTCGCCGTCCTGCTGTTTCTGAACGACTACACGCACAACTTCGGCGTCGCGATCGTCCTCCTGACGGTCGGCATCAAGCTGCTGTTCGCCCCGCTGCAATACAAGAGCTACAAATCCATGAAAGAGATGGCGGTCATCCAGCCGAAGGTGCTGGCCCTGCAGACCAAGTACAAGGACGACCGGGACCGGCTGAACAAGGAGCTGATCAAGCTGTACCGCGATCATAAAGTCAATCCGGCCGGCGGCTGCCTTCCGATGCTGCTTCAGATGCCGGTCTTTGTCGCGCTCTTCAACATCCTCTACATGACGATCGATCTCCGGCAGGCGCCGTTTCTCCTGTGGGTGACCGACCTCTCGGTGCCCGATCCCTATTACGTGCTGCCGATTCTCATGGGCGTCACGATGATGATTCAGCAGAAGATCACGCCCACGACTATGGACCCGACCCAGGCCAGGATCATGCTGCTGCTGCCGCTCTTCATGACCTTCCTGTTCCTGAATTTCGCCTCGGGGCTGGTCCTGTACTGGTTTACGAATAATCTGCTGACCATCGGCCAGCAATTCGTCACGGACCGGTACATCTACAAGCAGCCGACGTTTGCCTCGGCACCCGATCCGGCTCAATCGTAAGCAGGGCGTCATGAGCGGACTGCTGAACGAGACGATCTGCGCCGTCGCCACCCCGCTCGGCGCTGTGCGATCGACCATCGTGGCGCAATCCGATCTGAGATAGAATTCAGATCCGACGCATGAACTGCCAGCTGAGCGATACCATTTGTGCCGTGGCCACTCCCCTCGGCGAGGGCGGGATCGGCATCGTGCGCGTCAGCGGCGAAAAGGCCGTGGACATCGCGTCCGGCCTCGTCATGCTGCGCTCCGGTCAGCCGCTCGCCTCCGCCGCCGGCCATGTGCTCTACCACGCGGAGATCCTCGACACGGCCGACGCCAGCCGGCGCGCGCGGCTCGACGACGCGCTGGTCGCGGTCATGCGGGCTCCGCGCTCCTTCACCGGAGAAGACGTCGTCGAGCTCCAGTGCCACGGCGGCCTGCTGATCCTCCGGACGGTCTGCGAAGCGCTGGCGCGCGCCGGCGCGCGGCTGGCCGAGCCGGGCGAGTTCACCAAGCGGGCGTTCCTGAACGGCCGCCTGGACCTTGCACAGGCCGAGGCTGTGCTCGATACGATCCGCGCGAAAACGACCGGCAGCCTGCGGATCGCGCAGGAGCAGTTGCGCGGGGCCCTGTCCAAGGAAATCGATTCGGTCCGGGAGATGCTCCTCCGTCTGCTGGCGCACGTCGAAGCGGGCATCGATTTCGTGGAGGAGGACATTGCGTTCATCCAGACGGCCGAGCTGGCCGACGGCCTGACGCAGGCCCGAGAGGCCATCGGCCGGCTGCTCGCCCACAGCCGCGAGGGCCGCATCCTGCGCGAAGGCGTGACTGCCGCCATCATCGGACGGCCCAACGTCGGGAAATCCAGCCTGCTTAACGCGCTGCTCAGGACCGATCGGGCGATCGTGACGCCGGTTCCCGGCACCACGCGCGACGTGCTGGAAGAAGTGCTCAACATCCGCGGCATCCCCATCCGCCTGCTGGACACGGCGGGCATTCGCGACACCGACGACCCAGTGGAACAGGAAGGCGTGCGGCGCAGCCATGCCGCGAAGGAACGGGCCGACCTGCTGCTGATCGTGCTGGACGGATCGGCGCCGTTGACGGCGGAAGACCGGACCCTGCTGGAGGACGCACGCCTGGGTGTGGATCGGAAACGGCTCGTGGCCGTGAACAAGAAGGATTTGCCGGGCCGGCTGGATCCATCGGCCCTGCCTCCTGTCGGGCCCGACTGCGCCGTGGCCCATATTTCCGCCACCACCGGCGACGGCCTCGATGAGTTGCGGGATCAGATCAGATCGTTGCTCCTCCATCCCGATTTTGAAACCAGGGAAACCGTGTTGGTGACCCATCTCCGCCACCAGACGGCGCTCCAACGGGCCCAGGATGCCGTGACCGCGACGCTCGCATCCGTGGAGGCGAAGCAGGCCGGCGAATTGATCGCGATGGACCTCCGTGCCGCGATCGACGCGCTCGGCGAAATTACCGGCGCGGTCAGCACGGACGATATTCTCGACCGAATCTTCAGCGAGTTTTGTATCGGCAAGTGAGACGATGAGCACGAATTACGACATCGTCGTCGTCGGTGGCGGCCACGCCGGCTGCGAAGCAGCGCTGGCTGCGGCCCGCATGGGAGTCCGCACGCTGCTGCTGACGATGGAAGCGGACAAGATCGCGCAGATGTCCTGCAACCCAGCCGTCGGCGGCATCGCCAAGGGCCACCTGGTCAAGGAAATCGACGCGCTGGGCGGCGAGATGGGTCGCAACACCGATCGCGCCGGCATCCAGTTCCGGATGATCAACACGAGCAAGGGCCCGGCGGTGCGGGCGCTCCGCGTCCAGTGCGACAAGAAGCTCTACCGTCGCTCCATGCAGCAGACGCTGCGCGAACAGCCGGGGCTCACCGTGGCGCAAGGCACGGCGGACCGGCTCCTCACAGAAGGCGGGCGGGTGACCGGCCTCGTGACTGGTACTGGCGAACAACTCGCCGCGCGGGCCGTGGTGCTCACGTCGGGCACGTTCCTCAAGGGGCTGATCCACATCGGCCTCACGCACTTTCCGGCCGGGCGCGGGGGCGAGGCGTCCGCCGAGCATCTCTCGGACTGCATGCGCGATTTAGGTTTCGAAGTGGGCCGCCTGAAAACCGGGACGCCGCCCCGGCTGCATCGCGACAGCATCAATTTCTCCGTCATGGCGCCGCAGCCGGGCGACGATCCGCCGCGGCCCTTCTCCGCACGCACCGAGCGCATCGTGAACCAACAAGTATCCTGCCATCTCACCTACACGGGCAGGGAAACACACGACATCATCCGCGCCAATCTCGACCGGTCGCCGATGTACTCGGGCGTGATCGCATCCGTGGGCCCGCGTTATTGTCCGTCGATCGAGGACAAGGTCGTGCGTTTTGCCGACAAGGAGCGGCACCAGATCTTTATCGAGCCGGAAGGACTGGACACGGTCGAGTATTATCCCAACGGCATTTCGACCAGCTTGCCGGTGGACGTCCAGGCTGCGATCCTCCGCACGATTCCCGGACTGGAACAGGCGACGATGCTCAAGCCTGGCTACGCGATCGAGTACGACTATTTCCCGCCGCGCCAGCTCCTGCCGACGCTGGAAACGAAGCTGGTGCCCGGCCTGTTCCACGCGGGACAGATCAACGGCACGTCCGGCTACGAAGAGGCCGGCGCACAGGGCATCATCGCGGGGATCAATGCGGCGCTCTCCGCGCGCGGACAGCCGCCGTTCGTCCTCGACCGGTCGCAGGCCTACATCGGCGTGCTGATCGACGATCTCATCACGAAGGATGCGCGCGAGCCCTATCGCATGTTCACCTCGCGCGCCGAGTACCGGTTGCTGTTGCGGCATGACAACGCCGATGTGCGGCTGACGGACATCGGGCATCGGCTGGGCCTCGTACCCGACGCCGACTATGCGCGGTTCCACCGGAAACGTGACCGCATCGAGCAGGAAATTCAGCGCCTCACGGAAACCCGCGCGACTTCGGCCGGATCGTTCCTTGAGAAACTGGCCCTGGTTTCGCCCGAGCCTCTGTCACCGGACGCAACGCTGGCCCAGGTCCTCCGCCGTCAGACGATGACCTATTCCCGGTTGCTTGATCTCCTTGACGAAACCGGAACCGATGATGAAGAAACATCACAAGCTATTGAAATTACAGTTAAATATGACGGCTATATCAAAAGACAATTGCAGCAGGTGTCGCGATTTGGAAAACTCGAAGAAAAGAAAATTCCGCTCGATTTTCACTACGACGGTGTGCCGGGATTCTCCCGTGAGGTTCTGGAAAAACTGAAGCGCGTGCGCCCCGTTTCCATCGGTCAAGCTTCTCGCATTTCAGGTGTTACGCCGGCAGCGATCTCTCTCCTGCTGGTTGCGCTCGAGCGAGACCGGCGACATCTCTGAGTCTTCATCCCGAAATACCCCTTGACCCCACCGGGCGATTGGCGTACACGTTCCACGTGGAACAACCACAATTTGTAGATATCATTGTTGAAGGATCAACTATACTTGGTATAGAATTGACCGGACAACAGATTTCGCAACTGGCGGCATATCATGACGAATTGCTTAAATGGAACAGTAAGATGAACCTCACGGCCATTAAGGGTGTGAAGGAGATTGCGGTCAAACATTTCCTGGATTCGCTCGCGTGCAGTCAGGCCCTGGATCTGTCGGACAGGCCATCGCTGCTCGATGTGGGAAGCGGCGCCGGCTTCCCCGGGCTTCCGCTGAAGATCCTCCATCCTCAGATCAGCCTCACGTTGCTTGAGCCGAACGGAAAAAAGACCTCGTTCCTCCGGCACATCATCGGCACGTTGCATCTGAGCGGCGCGTCTGTGATTTCGAAAACTCTGCGTGACTTTTCCGGAGCTGCGACGAAGCCGGGGAACTTTTCGCACATCATCACGCGAGCCCTGTCGACTGCGCAGATCCTGCCGTCCTCTGTCGCGCTGCTCGAAGAGCGCGGCCGCGTGATTTTATGCAGAACGAAACCGCTCGACGTTGGTCCGGGTCGACACGGGCTGACAGTCGCGCGTGAACTCGACTATGAATTGCCCTATGGATTTGGGCATCGGGTCCTCACTGTCCTGCAGCCGGCGGCTGCCAGTTGACCAGCAATGTTCCACGTGGAACAGCCCTACGCTGGGCCCGTAAAATCAAGGGATGTGAATAAATGGCCAGAGTAATCGCTGTTGCCAATCAGAAGGGAGGCGTTGGAAAAACAACGACTTCGGTTAATTTTGCCACATTTTTAGCCGTATCTGAGCGTTCTGTGCTTTTGGTGGATATGGACCCACAAGCCAACGCGACAAGTGGACTTGGTGTCGAAACCAAAGACCTTGTGAAAACCGTCTACGACTGTCTGGTACATGGAATCAAAATCGAAGAGGTCCTTGTCCCGACAGCAGTGACCAGGCTCTCCATCGCGCCGGCGACGGCCGACCTGGTTGGGGCCGAAGTCGAGCTCGTTTCGGTCCCGGGCCGGGAGGCCCTGCTGAAGAATGCGATCCAAGGGGTCCAGGACCGGTTCGATTATATCGTGGTCGATTGCCCGCCGGCGCTCGGCCTGCTGACACTCAATGCGCTCACGGCCGCGTCCTCGGTCCTCGTCCCGCTGCAATGCGAGTATTACGCGATGGAGGGCTTGGGACGGCTGATGGCCAATGTCGAGCGCGTGCAGCAGTCCCTCAATCCTGCATTAGAACTGGAGGGCATCGTGCTGACGATGTTCGACAGCCGCAACAGCCTCTCCAAGCAAGTCGCCGACGAGATCCGCGCGCACTTCAAGGACAAGGTGTATCGCACGGTGATCCCGCGCAACGTCGCGCTGGCCGAAGCGCCCAGCTTCGGCCGGCCGGCGCTGCTGTATAACGCCGCCTCGACCGGCTCGCAGGCCTATCTCCAACTTGCAAAGGAGTTTCTCAATGGAAAAAAAGGCACTCGGTAAGGGACTGGGCGCGCTGCTCCCGGAGGCTCTTCCCAAAATTCTTCCGATCGAGCGCGAGACGTCGCAGGACGTTCCGCTGGACCGGATCGTTCCCAACCGCTTCCAGCCGAGACACGCGTTCGAGGCAGGCGAACTGGCGCAGTTGGCCGAGTCGATCAAGCGCAACGGCGTGCTGCAGCCGGTCCTCGTGCGGCGCAAGGCCGATGGGCTGTTCGAATTGATCGCGGGAGAACGGCGCTACCGGGCCGCCAAACTGGCCGGCCTCAAGAGCATCCCGGCGGTGGTGCGGAATACCAGCGACGAGCAATCCATGGAGCTGGCGCTTGTTGAGAATCTTCAGCGCGAAGATCTCAATCCGATGGAAGAGGCGCGGGCCTACCATCGTCTCACCGAATTCGGACTGACCCAGGAGGCGCTCGCGCAGAAAGTAGGCAAGGATCGCTCATCAGTCGCCAACTCGCTGAGATTGCTAAGTTTACCTAATGAAATCAAGGAGTTAGTCGAGTCCCTCAAGATTTCAATGGGCCATGCCAAGGTGCTGTTGGGACTGGGCCGGCTGGAACTCCAACTCAGAGTCGCGAAGCAAATCGTCGAGGGGCAACTGTCCGTCCGTCAGGCGGAGCAGCTCGCGGCGTCCGGGGTACGTTCCCATTCGAAGCAAGGCATGAAGAGACTCGTGGCCTTTCCGGACCTCGAGGAGCAGTTGCGGAAACGCCTGGGCACTAAGGTGCTGATTCACAAGGGGCGGAAGGGCGGGCGGATCGAAATTCAGTACTACGAACCGGCCGACTTGAACCGGCTGGTTGAGATGATGCTGGGATAAAGTTTTCCAACGGTCCTGATACAAAACAGGAATTTTCTTGCGTTGCCTCCGACCTCGTTCTAAGCTTGCCGCCATACGCTGCTGCTCCTGAGGACAGGCGCAAGTCCTCGCCTCATCAGTCACTTAGCGTACACGGGATTCCGGCCCTTCCCGTTCTGAACGCGGACGGGAGCGGGTCGTTATTCTTCTCAAGAGGGAGGAGGCAACCATGTGGAAGAAGGATAGAACCGACAGCGCCGACGCCGACGAGCAGACGACCGGCGAAGACGGCCAGGACGGAGCCGCGAATCAAGCGGAGGACGTCATCGCGTTCGTCGGGAAAGGCGTCGAATTCAAGGGGACCATCACCTATCACGGGACGGTGCGGATCGACGGCCATCTGGACGGCGAGATCCACACGGACGGGACACTGCTGGTCGGCGAGGAGGCGGTGCTGACGGCCAAGGTGAGCGCCGGCACGGTGATCAGCAAGGGCAAGATCACGGGCGACATTGCGGCGAAGGAAAAGGTGCGCCTGCTGTCCCCGGCGATCCTGAACGGTTCGGTGAAGGCGCCGACCCTGTCGATGGAAGAAGGCGTCCTGTTCAACGGCACCATCGAGATGGCGCGCGCCGAAGTGCGCGAGCTCTCGCGCGAAGCCGCAGTGCGGGCCGCCAACGCCCCCGTGCACGGCAAGCGCGTCACCGGCTAACCGACGAAGGTCTGCAGCGTGAACCGACCGTCCTGCACGCCTCGGGCCGTGCAGGGCGCCGTCGGAGGAGGAACTCATGTGGGGGCGGCAAGGCAAGAAGAAGAACCCCCTGGTTGACGAGGAGAATTTCACATTCCTGGGCCGGGGTGTGGACTTCAAGGGCGTCGTCAACTTCGAAGGCACGGTGCGCATCGACGGCCGCCTGGATGGGGAGATCCACACCAAGGGCACCCTCGTCGTCGGCGAGCACGCGGTGATCAAGGGCATCGTGACTACCGGCACGCTGATCAGCGGCGGACGAATCAAAGCGAACGTCACAGCCACGGAAAAAATCCAGCTCCTGAAGCCGGGCATCCTGATCGGGGACGTCCGGACGCCCTCCTTCACGATGGAAGAGGGCGCGCATTTCCACGGCCTCTGCGACATGGGCACGGATGTCTGGGGCACCGACGACCGCCAGGATTCCGACAAGGTCCACGACCTGGCCGCGCATCGCGGCAAGGTCCGGCTGCAGGACCTTCCCTCCTGACCCATCTCTGCGTTATCCTGTCCCCCTGACAGCCACGTCGTAGCCGGCGTGTGCGACAACAATCTCTCATCGCTTTCTAGGAATCGTCAGCTATGACATGTCCTCGTGTCATCCTCGGAATGAGCGGCGGAGTCGACAGCTCCGTGGCCGCAGCGCTCCTCGTCGAACAGGGCTACGACGTTCACGGGGTGACGCTCCAGGTCTGGGAGCAGGAGGACGAATCCGCCGCCGTGTCCAAGCGGTGGCAGGAACGGAGCTGCTGCAAGATCGGCATCGCCAAGCACGTCGCCAAGCGGCTGAACATCCCGTACGAAATCATCGACACCCGCCGGACGTTCCGCGCGAGCGTGATCGACGATTTTCTTTCGGGCTACCTTGCCGGCACCACGCCCAATCCCTGCGTCCGCTGCAACGAGCGAGTCAAGCTGCAGTCGCTGATCGCCCTGGCCGAGGAGCGCGGCGCGGACTTCGTCGCCACCGGCCACTACGTTCGGATCGGACGGGACGGGGAGCGGCTCAGCCTGTCCCGCGCGGTGGACAGCCGCAAGGATCAGAGTTACTTCCTGTACCGGCTCAGGCGGGCCTGGCTGCCGCGCCTGCTGTTTCCGGTCGGCGGCATGCGGAAGCCCGAGGTCTGGGCCAGGGCGGAAGCCCTCGACCTGCCGCCGGACGAGGTGAAGGAAAGCCAGGAGATCTGCTTCGTCACGCAGGGCGACTACCGGACGTTTATCGAGACCGAAGCGCCTGCCGCGAAGCGGCCCGGCCGGTTCGTGGACGTGGACGGCAACGAGCTGGGCCGGCACGACGGGATTGCCTTCTACACGCCCGGGCAGCGCCGCGGCCTCGGCGTGGCAGCCGGCGAGCGGCTCTACGTGCAGCGGGTCGAGCCAGCGACGAACACGGTCGTGCTCGGCACCGACGAGAGCTTGTTGCGATCGGAATGCACGGTCGCCGACCTGAACCTGTTCGATGAGTCGCTGACGGCAGGACCGCGTGAGGCCGACGTCAAGGTGCGCTACGCCACGCCGGCGTCGCCCGCCACCCTCACGCCGCATGCCGACGGCACCTTCACGGTGCGTTTCCAGACCCCGCAGCGGGCCCTCAGCCCCGGCCAGTCCGCCGTCTTCTACGACGGCGACCGCGTCCTCGGCGGCGGCATCATCCAGTAACCTTTCTTGTGAGTGCGGCTTAGTCTCCTCCAACTGCGCGCATCGAACGAGCACCTTCTGAGCGTGCGCGTTCTGCGAGCACAGAAGACGGACCGAGACGTCACACCCCACCTCCTTGACATGCCCCTTTTCTGAATGCTACTGTGGCGCGTTTTTCGTGCCCCCCGCACGAATTTTTTCCTTGTTCATCGCGGAGTTTCACAAGCTTAACGGGATTCGACCGTGACCAAATCTTCGGTTGCACACCGGTACGCCAAGGCCCTCTTCCAACTCCTGGATGCCAAGACCATCGAGCCGGCGCGAACCGGCCTGACCGGCCTCGGTCGCGCGATCGCCCAATCCAGCGCCTTCAAGCATGTGCTGGCGTCGCCGGCGTTCGGAGCCGAGGAAAAGCTGTCCGTCCTGACCGCCCTGACGGACAAGCTGCACGGCCCGCCGATCATGAAGAATTTTCTGACCCAACTCGTGCACAAGAACCGCATCGGCTTTCTCCCGGAGATCGCCGACGCCTTCGCCGCGCTGGCCGACCAGTCCAAAGGCACGAAACAAGTCGCCGTCACCTCCGCCACCGCGCTGAACGCGGCCGAGCAGGACCGCCTGCGCGGGCGGCTCCGCGATTTGCTGAAGCACGACGTGGAGGTCGCCTTCCGGACCGAGCCCAGACTGCTCGGCGGGCTTCAGATTCGAATCGGCAGCACGCTCTACGACAGCAGCGCGCGCAGCCGCCTCAACGCGATGCAGACGATTCTGACCAAGGAGTAGCCGATGCAGATCAAAGCGGATGAAATCAGCTCGATCATCAAGGAAAAGATCAAAGGTTTCGACAAGCGGGTCGACGTCAGCGAGACCGGCTCCGTCATCCAGGTCGGCGACGGGATCGCCAAGGTCTACGGGCTGGACGGAACCATGGCCGGCGAGATGCTGGAGTTTCCCGGCAACCTGTCCGGAATCGCGCTGAACCTCGAGGAAGACAACGTCGGCGTCGTGTTGATGGGGAGCGACACCGGCCTCAAGGAGGGCGATCCCGTCAAGCGCACGGGCCGCATCGCGGAAATCCCCGTGGGCGAGGCCCTGATGGGCCGCGTGGTCAATGCCATCGGCCAGCCGGTCGACGGGAAGGGACCGATCAAGGCCACGCACACGTCGCGCATCGAGGTGGTCGCGCCCGGCGTGGTGACGCGGCAGTCCGTCCGCGAGCCGCTTCAGACCGGCATCAAGGCCATCGACGCGATGATTCCGATCGGCCGGGGCCAGCGCGAGCTGATCATCGGCGACCGGCAGACCGGCAAGACCGCCATCGCGGTGGACACGATCATCAACCAGAAGGGCCTCGGCGTCTTCTGCATCTATGTGGCGGTCGGCCAGAAGCGCTCGACGGTCGCGCGCGTCGTCAGGACGCTCGAGGAACATCATGCGATGGAATACAGCATGGTCGTGTCGGCCACGGCGAGCGACGCCGCACCGATGCAGTTCCTGGCCCCCTTCTCCGGCGCCGCCATCGGCGAATACTTCCGAGACAACGGGAAGCACGCCCTCATCATCTACGACGATCTCTCCAAGCACGCCGTGGCCTATAGGCAACTCTCGCTCCTGTTGCGCCGGCCTCCGGGCCGCGAGGCCTATCCGGGCGACGTGTTCTATCTGCACTCTCGGCTCCTGGAACGGGCCGCCAAGCTCAGCGAGAAACTGGGCGGCGGGAGTCTCACGGCGCTGCCGATCATCGAGACGCAGGCGGGCGACGTGTCGGCCTATATTCCGACGAACGTCATTTCGATCACCGACGGGCAGATCTACCTGGGCAGCGACCTGTTTTATTCGGGCATCCGGCCGGCGATCAACGTCGGCCTGTCGGTCTCGCGCGTCGGCGGCTCGGCCCAGATCAAGACCATGAAGCAGGTCGCGGGCACGCTGCGGCTGGACCTCGCGCAGTACCGCGAGATGGCCGCCTTCGCGCAGTTCGGCAGCGAGCTGGACAAGGCGACGCAGGCCCAGCTGTCACGCGGCGTCCGCATGGTGGAGCTGCTCAAGCAGGGGCAGTACAAGCCGATGCCGGTGGCCGACCAGGTCATCGCGATCTATGCCGGCACCCAGGGATTCCTGGACGACGTGGCGGTGGAGAAGATCCGGCAGTTCGAGGAAGACCTGCTGCGTTACGTCACGCAACATCACCCGGAGCTGCGCAAGGAAATCACCAGCATCAGCAAGATCGACGACGCGGTGGGCGCGAAGCTGAAGCAGATCATCACGACGTTCAAGGACAAAATGGGTTACGGGGTTAAGGACAAGAAGCCGGACGGCACGGCCAAGGCCTGAGTTCCTGACGTCGGGAGCCCTCAGTACGGTATGCCAAGCCTGCAGAGCCTGAGACGCAAGATCAGCAGCGTCAAGAACACGCAGAAGATCACGAAGGCCATGAAGATGGTGGCCTCCGCGAAGCTGAAGCGCGCGCAGAGCCGCATCCTGGCGTTTCGGCCCTACGGGCTCAAGATGCGCGACGTGGTGCGCAACCTCAGCCGCCGCGTGAACCGGGATTTGCACCCGCTGCTGCAAAAGCGTCCCGCGAAAATCGTGCGGGTCATCGTCGTCACCAGCGACCGGGGGCTGTGCGGGGCGTTCAACGCCAATATCGTCCGCCGGGCAATGGAGTTCATCCGCGAGTGTGAAGCCCGCGGCGTCAAAGTTGAGATCGGCCTGGTGGGGCGCAAGGGGCGGGATTTTTTCAAGCGGCGCCACTGGAAGACCCACGAGCCCTACGTGGACATCTTCGACAAGCTGTCCTACGAGCATGGCATGGAAATCGCGCAGACCGCCCTGGAGCAGTTTACGAGCGGCATGTTCGACGAAGCCCACGTCATCTACAACGAGTTCAAGTCGGCCCTCCAGCAGCGGGTGATCGTGGAACAGCTCTTTCCCATCGAATCGCTCGAGGAGGACGGGCAACCCCGTGAGGCGTTGGCTGGCAGTTACTTCTATGAGCCCGACGAGGGCGAATTGCTCGACCCCCTGCTGATGAAGGACCTGCAGGCGCAGGCGTTCCGGATCCTCCTCGAATCGTCCGCCGCGGAACAGGCCGCGCGGATGGCCGCGATGGACGGTGCCACGCGCAACGCCGGCGAACTGATCAAGCGGGTCACGCTCTATTACAACAAGACACGGCAGGCCGCGATTACGAAGGAATTGATGGATATTGTCGGCGGCGCGGAAGCTTTAAAATAGGCAAGAGGCGAGAGGCAAGGGGGAAGAGCTCCTTGACCTCTAGCCGCTCGCCACTCGCCTTGAGCGACTGAAAGGAGCGAGCAGTGAGCACAACAGGCAAAGTTCTCCAAATCATCGGGCCGGTCATCGACGCGGAGTTTCCTCCCGGCCACCTGCCCAACATTTATAACGCGCTGCGGGTGGAGGAAGCGGAGGACAAAAAGTCCGGCCGCCCGGAGATCAAGCTGACGCTCGAAGTCGCCCAGCACCTGGGCGAGAATCGCGTGCGGGCGGTCGCCATGAGTACCACGGACGGCGTCGTCCGCGGAATGGCCGTCAGGGACACCGGCGCGCCGATTTCCGTGCCGGTCGGACGCGAAACGCTCGGCCGCCTGATCAACGTGCTCGGCGAGCCGGTGGACGAGATGGGCCCCGTGAACGCCACGAAGACCTATCCGATCCACCGCCCGGCGCCCAAGCTGGACGAGCAGGAAACCAAGACGGAAGTGCTGGAAACCGGGATCAAGGTCGTGGACCTGCTGGAGCCCTATTCCAAGGGCGGCAAGGTCGGCCTCTTCGGCGGCGCCGGCGTGGGCAAGACCGTCATCATCATGGAGCTGATCAACAACATCGCGCTCCACCACGGCGGGTTCTCCGTGTTCGCCGGCGTGGGCGAGCGGACCCGTGAAGGCAATGACCTCTGGCATGAAATGCAGGAATCCAAGGTCATCGACCCCAAGGATTTCAGCAAGTCGAAGGCGGCGCTGGTCTACGGCCAGATGAACGAGCCGCCAGGCGCGCGCCTGCGCGTCGGCCTCACCGGGCTCACCGTCGCCGAATATTTCCGCGACGAGGAAAACCAGGACGTGCTGCTGTTCATCGACAACATTTTCCGGTTCACCCAGGCCGGCTCCGAGGTCTCCGCCTTGCTGGGCCGCATGCCGTCCGCCGTCGGCTACCAGCCGACCCTCAGCACCGAGATGGGCGCACTCCAAGAACGCATCACCTCGACGAAGCGGGGCTCGATCACGTCGGTGCAGGCGATCTACGTGCCGGCCGATGACCTCACCGACCCGGCGCCAGCGACCGCCTTCGCGCACCTGGACGCGACGACCGTCTTGTCGCGCCAGCTGGCCGAGCTGGGCATCTATCCGGCCGTGGACCCGCTGGACTCCACGTCCCGCATTCTCGATCCGCAGGTCGTGGGCGAAGAACATTACAAGGTCGCGCGCGGCGTGCAGTCCGTGCTGCAGCGCTACAAGGATTTGCAAGACATCATCGCGATTCTCGGCATGGACGAATTGTCCGAGGACGACAAGCTGGCGGTGGCCCGTGCGCGGAAGATCCAGCGGTTCCTGTCGCAGCCCTTCCACGTCGCCGAGGCCTTCACCGGCACGCCGGGCAAGTACGTGAAGCTCAAGGACACGGTCCGCAGCTTCAAGGAAATCATCGAGGGCAAGTACGACGATCTGCCCGAGCAGGCCTTCTACATGGTGGGCCCGATCGAGGAAGTGATCGCGAAGGCCGAGAGGTTGGGCGTCAAGCGGTAAATGGCGGGGAAGATCCTTTTAGAAGTCGTCACCCCCGAACACCTGCTGTTGAGCAAGCAGGTGGACGAGGTCATTGCGCCCGGCCTGGAGGGTGAATTCGGCGTCCTGCCCGGCCACGCGCCGTTCATCTCCATGCTCAAGATCGGTGAGCTCCGGTACAAGATCGACAACGCCTGGGCCTACATGGCGGTTCTCTGGGGGTACGCCGAGGTAACCCCGGCCAAGGTCACGATCCTCGCCGAAATCGCCGAAAAGGCCGAGGACATCGACGTCGAACGGGCCACGCAGAAAGTGGCGGAGGCCGAGCAGCGCCTGCAAGTGGGCGGCCTGCCGTCCGACCTCAAGGAAGCCCAGATCAGCCTCGAGAAGGCCCGCCTCCGCAAGAGAATCGCCGAGCGCGCCCGGCGACCTCATTGAATCTAACCGGCCTGTTTCTCCAGCGGGATCGTGATCACGATCCCGCCCATCACGTCATTGATCCGGAAGTCCCGCTTCGGGCTCCTGGCGTGCGCGTTGTGGCAGCCGAGGCAGGCCTGTGACACGGCCCGGTCTGCGTAGAGCGCGCGGAAGGCCCGTTCCGTTCCGCTCGTCTCGGTCTCCGTATAGGCACGCTCGGGATGCGTCTGCACGCTCTCGAGACCCTTCTTTTCAAATTCGGTCACCGGCCCATTCTGCGGATTGATGGGCCAGGCGCCGATCAGGCGGTACTGCACCCTGGTGCCGGTCTTGGTCGCCAAGTCGCTGGACTCCATCAAGAACTGGGCCGGTAGCGGCAGCGTATCTTTTGCCCGCCAGTTTTCCGAGGCGACGATCTTGCCTTTCTTCTGCAACCGCTCCACGACATGCAGCGTATACACGATCCGGTCGGCCTCAATGACCGCGTGGACATAATCGGCGACCGTCTCTGGAGGAATGCCGGCCGGCTGTTGCTTCCCGCAGGCGGTGAAACTCCAGTTCGTGGCCATTACTACAACGGCAACTCTCACAATCATCCCGATGCTTGTACTGGTCATGGCGCCACCTCCACAACGCGGCCTCCGGATCGGTATCATACGCCTCACGCAGCGCAATTACAGCACCCGGTGGCTCGCTCATGACCACCGGCGACAGCATGCCGCCTTGCAATGCGGTAACGGCTCGCCTACACTCAAGCGGCAACCTCGTTCGCACTCTCTTGATTACCGAATTCGTCATCACCGACGGGGAAAAGCCGAAGCGGCTCGACGTGTTTCTCGCGAACCGCGAGCGCGACCTCTCCCGCTCGGCGATCCAGCGCCTGATCGAGAAGGGTCGCGTGCAGCTCAACGGCGAGCCGGCCAGGGCGAGCCAGAAGATCAAGCCCGGCGACCGGATCACGTTCGACGTTCCGAAAGCAGAACCGCTCGAGCTGTACGGCGAGCCGATCCCCTTGGAGATCCTGCACGAAGACGACGCGCTGCTCGTCCTGAACAAACCGGCCGGGCTCGTCGTCCATCCGGCGCCGGGCCATTGGACCGGCACGCTCGTCAATGCGCTGCTCCACCACTTTCAAACGTCGGGCGGAACCGTGTCGACGATCGGAGGCAAGGAACGGCCCGGCTTGGTGCACCGGCTGGATAAGGAAACCTCCGGCGTCATGGTTATCGCCAAGACCGATCAGGCGCACCGCGCCCTCGCCGCGCAATTCAAGCAGCACACGATCACGCGGGTCTATGAAGCCTTGATCTGGGGCGTACCCAAGAAATCGCACGGCGTGATCGAGTTGGCGATCGGGCGGGATACGAAGGAGCGGAAAAAATTCTCGGCGCGGACGGCGCGGCCCAAGCCCTCCGCCACGGAATACACGGTGGTCGAGCGGATCGGCAGGCTGGCGGCGTGCGTGGATCTGTTGCCCAGGACCGGCCGCACGCATCAGTTGCGCGTCCACATGACGGCGCTGGGCCATCCGCTGCTGGGCGATCCGACCTACGGCGGGCATAAGGTCAGGGCACTGGAGGAACTCGAGATGCCCCGTGTGATGCTCCACGCGAAGACGCTCGGGTTTCGCCATCCCGTCACGGGCAAGTCCATGACGTTCACTGCTCCGCTCCCGTCGGACATGGGCGCGACCCTGGCCGCCTTGCGAGCGCTCACGCTCGCGACGGCGTGATACCTTGACACCATCGCGACTGCGTTGTATCTCTCCATCACGGTGAGACTCACGACATGGAACTGACCTCGGCACTCGACGTCGTCGGCAACCTGATCGCCGCGCTCAAGCAATATGCCTCGAAGCTGCCCGCCCTGGTCCCGCTTGCCTCGGTTCCCGGCGGCATCAAGCCGACGCCTGAAGCCATCGAGGCCTACGAGAACGCCGTCGCCAGGTTCCGCTCGCAAAGCGGCGGCTCGGTCTTCAAGAAATTCAACGGAGCGCTGATTGAATCGCTGGAAGCGTTCGAAGCGGGAAAGCTGCTCGGGGCGATCCAGCCGCTCCTGGCTATCGTCGATCATCTCGAGGTCATGAAACGGGAGAAGCAGATCGCGGTGAGTCCGGCGGACGAGAAGCGCATGGGCGAGTACCGCACGGCGCTTAACAAGATTTTACCGGGGAACAAACCGGAGCTGGAAGGCGCCGGACGTGGGCTGTAACTAATGCCCCATCTTCGGACCGGCGGAGTTCGCGCCCTGGGTCACGAGTTTGAGCCTGACGAGTTCATGGCAGTGCGGACATTTGGTGCGGACGGTCGTTTCGTCCAACACTTCAATATCTTCGTCCTTGACCCACATTAACTGAAAACAGCGGGGACAACTCCGAACCTTCGTCATGGATGTTCTCCTCCGGAGTATTTTGATCTTGCATCGGCAGGTCCTACCATAATATAAGGAGGCAGCCGCTCTCAAGAGCATGATCACCTTCTCCGAACGAAAAGATTTCGACCCCGCCCAGCTCGTCACCCTCTACGATTGCGCACCCTGGGCCAAGGCCCGCAGCGTCGACGACGTCACGGACATGCTGGCCCGAACGGACCTGGCGATTTCCGCCTGGGACGGCCCGCGGCTTATCGGATTCGGCCGCGTGCTGACCGATTACGTCTACCGCGCTTCGATCTGGGATGTGGTCGTGGATCCGGACTATCAGGGCCAGGACATCGGGACCCAGATCATGGAAAAGATTCTGCACCATCCTTCGCTCAAGCGCGTGGAGAAGTTTTGGCTCTGCACGCGCGACAAGCAGGCCTTCTACGAGAAGCTCGGCTTCAGTTCCCGCGAACAGACCGGCATGGTGTGGGACCGGAAGAAGCACACTCCACCTCGATAATCGTCACCACAAGGAGGGTCTTATGAACACGAAACAGACGGCCTTGGCCAGTCTGGCGGTGTTCGCCGTCTTCTTCGTCATGGATGGGGTTGTCAATAGCGTGCTGCTCGCCGATCTTTATAAACAGACCGCCTCGGTCTGGCGCCCCGAAAGCGAGATTCAGGGCAATATGTGGCTCATGTGGCTCGGAACCTTGATCCTTGCGCCGCTCTTCGTGCTGATTTACACGAAGGGCTATGAGGCTAATAAACCTGGACTTGGCCAAGGCGTGCGATATGGACTAATCGTCGGCGTGCTCCTCTCCGCGCCGCAGTGTCTGGCTTGGTATGCGGTGCTGCCGATTCCGGCTGTGCTCCCCGTCTGGTGGTTTGCCGCGGGGATGGCGGAAAGCATCGCTGCCGGGGCAGCGGCTGGACTCATTTACCGGCCAGCTTCATAAGTTCCGACGGCTGGTGTTTCCCTCTCCTGCATCGTAAGATTCCTCTCATGATGTGTATGGCCACGGTTCGCCATAGGGGGGCGGTTGCGCTCGTCGCCCCTCTGTTGTTTCTCTGCCTGCACGGCGCGTCCTGGGCGGAGGGAGAAGAGTGCCGGACGAAGTCCTATGAGGACAAGATCCCCTGCTACAAGCAGCTGTTCGAGCGCATCATCCAGACGCGCGGGACGGAGCAGGCCCTGGACACGTTGCAACAGCTTTCCTCGGTGGACCCCGATGTCCGCCACTACTCTCATCCCTACACCCACCACATCGGCAAGTTTTCGTTCGCCCACTACAAGGATGCTTCGACCGCTTTCGCCCATTGCAAGGACACCTTCTGGTCGGGCTGCTACCACGGCGTACTGGAAGGCTACGTCAGCCAGTTTCCGAACCTGGCCCCGAAGGACATCGCTTCGGTGTGCGGCGGCGTGAAGGACGCCCAGCGTCCGATCTTCATGAAGTTTCAGTGTGTGCACGGCCTGGGGCACGGCCTCACCATGCACTTTCAGTACGACCTGCCCAAGGCGCTGACCTTCTGCGATGCCCTGCCGACGCGGTGGGACCAGGAGTCCTGCTACGGCGGCTCGTTCATGGAGAACGTCATCGCGTTCCAATCGCAGGGACACAGCGAACATGCCGGGCACGCGACGCTGCTGGACGTGCACGACCCGCACTATCCCTGCAACGCCGTGACGCATGCCTACCAAAGGTCCTGCTACATGATGCAGACCTCGGCCATGCTGACGTTCAACGGGTACGATTTCGCCAAGACGTTCCAGGAGTGCGAGAACGCGCCGGCCGAATTCGTCGATACGTGCGTCCGGAGCCTCGGGCGCGATATCAGCGGGTACACCCTGACGAACGCGGAACGGGTGCGGACTCTGTGCCTGTTAGGGCCGCCGAACCGCGTCGGCCAGTGTTTCCGCGGCGCGGCGAAGGACTTCGGCTTCACCCACGCCAGCCCGCAACGCAGCATCGCACTCTGCCGCATCGTGGACGGTCCCTACAAGGCCGACTGCTACACGGCCGTCCGGGAGTTCCTCGTGGATTTCCACGCGGACCAGGCCAAGCGGGACCAGGAATGCCGGACGGCCGACGAGGCGTATCAGTCGATCTGCCGGGGAATCCCGCGCGCACGTCGATGATTAGGCTGCCGGCACGAATGCTCAGGCGTGGACTCGTCTGAAGCGTTTCGGCGAGAAGAGCACGGAGAGAAAGAACACCGCGGTCGCCAGCAGCACGATCGCGGGACCGGACGGCAGGTCCCAGGCGGAGGAGAGCAGCACGCCGCCGGCTGCGCAGGACGTACCGACGATGACCGAGAGCGTCGTCATTTGCGCGAGGCTGTGGGTGAGCTGATAGGCGGTTGACGCGGGAATCAACACCATCGCGAAGACCAGGATCGCCCCCACCGTCTTGAGCGATACCACGACCGTCACCGCCACCAGCGTCAACAACAAGTAAAACATCCGGCGGGCCGGGACGCCCGAAGCCTCGGCCATCTCCTGATCGAACGCAATGAAGTACAGCTCCTTGGAAAACAGCAGCAGCAGGGCGACGACCGACAGGCCGAGGCCCAGAATGATCTGCAGCTCCTCGGTGGTCACGGACAATACGCTACCGAAGAGGTACCCGTAGACTTCGGCGTTGTAACTCTTCATCATCCCGATAAAGAGGATGGCTAGCGCCATCGTCGCCGTGTAGAGGATGCCGATGGATGCGTCGAGCTTCATCCGGCCCTGCTCCTCCATCCACCCCGTGATCCACACGGTGGCCAACCCGAACAGAATGGCCGCCGCCAGCGGCGGCCAGCCCATCAGATAGGCCAACGCCACGCCCGCAAAGGCCGCGTGGGCCGTGCCGGCTCCGACAAAGGCCAGCCCGCGCAGCACCACGAACACGCCGATGGCCGAGCAGACGGCTCCCACCAGCATCGCCGCCGCGAGCGACCGCTGCATGAAGTCGTATGAGAGGAGTTCAAGCATGGAATATGAGCGTGAGGCGTGAAAAAACGACTTGCTTGCGTCCCCTCACCTTAACACCTCACCCCTAACTCCTCACGTTTCACGGTTCAGTGGCGATGGTGGTGATAGTCCTCGACGATGATCAGGTCCTTCTCGGTGATCACCAGGTCCTTGCCGTAGACCTCGCGGAGAATGTCCGGACGCAACACCGCATCCGGCGGGCCGGCCGCTGCGAGCCTGGTCTTGAGCAGCACCAGCCGGTCCACCCGTTCCCGGATCATGTTGATGTCGTGCGTCACCAGCAGCACCGTCAGCCCCAGATCGCGATGGAGCCGCTGCACCAGATCGAGCACACTGGCTTGCGTCGTGATATCGATGCCGGTGGTCGGCTCATCGAGCAGGAGGACTTGCGGCTGCTGCGCCAGCGCCCGCGCGATGAAAACCCGCTGCTGCTGGCCCCCCGACAGGTTTCCCAGCGCCGTGTGTCCGTAATCCTGCATGCCGACGTTCTCGAGGGCGTGCATCGCGATGTCGCGGTCCCGGCTGGACGGCCGCTTGAACAGGCCCAGCACGCCATAGCGCCCCATCAGGACGGTCTCGAGCACCGTGATCGGAAAATGTCGGTCCAGCGCGTCCTTTTGCGGCAGGTACCCGATGCGGGCGCGATGGTGGCACCGCAACTCCTGGCACGCGCAGTCGAAGATCTGGAGCCCGCCAGAAAACGGCGGCATCAATCCCAGGATCGCGCGGCAGAGCGTCGTCTTCCCGGACCCGTTCGGTCCGATGACGCCGACGAATTCGCCTTCGGCGATTTCCAGCGTGATGTCGTCCAGCGCGACCACGCCGGGAAAGCCGAAGGTGGCGTGGGAGAATCGAATGATCGGGTTCGACATGGAATCTCAGGATGCCTGCAGGGCCTGGGCCAATTGCAGCACATTATACCGGAGCATGTCGAGATAGGAGTCCGTTCCCGGCACCCCGCCCGGCATCGCCGTCAGCACCACGACGCGCGCGCCCGACTCCCGCGCGAGGATGCGGGGGAGTTTCTGGTTCAGTTGCGGCTCCGACACGATCACGCGGATGCGCTCCTCGCGGATCGTCTTCACCAGCGTCTGGAGATGGCGCGCGGAGGGCTCCGCGCCGGCCTGCGCGATAATTTCTCCCACGATGTGGAAGCCGAACCGGTTGGCGAAATAGGGCCACGCCGGATGGTGGACGACGATGCGGCGCTCGGCGACCGGCTGCAGCCGCCGGAGCAGGTCGGTTTCGAGCGCACGAAGCTCATGCAGATAGTGGTCCTCGTTCGTGCGATAGTCTGCGGCATGGGCCGGGTCCGCCTCGCTCAAGGCCTGGGCGATCTGCCGGACCATCTGCTGGGCGTTCTCCGGATCGAGCCAGATGTGCGGGTTGCCGGCGGCGTGGCCGTGCGCGGCCGGTTCGACGTGATCGGCGATCCGCGCGATGCCCTCCGATGTCGTCACGACGAGGACGCCCGCGGCGCCGGCATTTTTGATCAGCGAGCCGACCCAGACTTCCAATCCCATGCCGATCCGGATCATCACCTTCGCCCGGCGGACCGCCACCAGGTCGCTCGGCTTCGGCGAATAGGTATGCTCGTTTTCCAGGCCGGACAGGAGGGATACCACACGGACGTGAGGCCCGCCGATCCGGTCGGCGAAGTCCTTCAGGACCGGAATCGTCACGACGACATTGAGGGGTTCCGACGCGAGGGTTGGGACCACAGAACCGGCAAGGAAGGCGAGACACGCCGCCGCCACGGACACAACGCTCCGGCCCATGCGCGGACCGTAGCACCCGGTTCAATCCAAAGTCAAACCTCGCTTGACCGACTGCGGGACTTCCGTTAGCGTAGCGCGCACCGGTAGGAGCACAGCTGGATGAAAGTCGTCGGGTTGATGTCGGGCACCTCGGGAGACGGCGTGGACGCCGCGCTGGTGGAGATCCGCGGAACCGGTCAGACCCTCAAGGTCACGCAGCTTGCCTTTGCGCCCTGTCCCTATCCCCCTGAGCTGCAACAGTCGGTTCTGGCCGCGGCCACACGAGGAACGGTGGCCGAGATCTGTCACCTCAACGTCGTCCTCGGCGAATGGTTCGCGAAGGCAGCCCTGCGCGTCATCCGGCAGGCCGGGCTTGAGCCGGCCAAAGTCGGCCTGATCGGATCGCACGGGCAGACTGTCCATCACCTGCCGAACCAGGTGAGCGAGCCGGGCGTGGGGGCGATTCGCTCCACGCTGCAAATCGCGGAGCCGGCGGTGATCGCCGAACGGACCGGCATCACGACCGTCGCGAACTTCCGGCCGCGCGACCTGGCGACCGGCGGCCAGGGAGCCCCGCTGACCCCCTACGCCCATTTCATCCTGCTCCGCGACAAGAAAAAATCACGCCTGGCCGTCAATCTGGGCGGCATCAGCAACGTGACCTACCTGCCGGCGGGCAAGGGGCTCGAGGCGATCGCGGCTTTCGATACGGGGCCCGGCAACATGGTGATGGACGGGCTGGTGCAGCGCCTGACGAAGGGGAAAGAGACGATGGACCGGAGCGGCAAGCTGGCGGCGCGCGGCAAGGTGGCGGTCGGCCTGCTGGCAACGCTCCTGGCTCATCCCTATCTCAAACGCCAGCCGCCGAAATCCACCGGTCGGGAAGAGTTCGGTGAGGCCCTCGTGGAGAAAATCATCGCCGTGCAGAAAACCCACCGCCTCAAGGCGGAAGACGTGCTCGCGACCTGTTCGCTGTTCACCGCCATTACGATCGGCAGCGCGCGACGTTGGCTGGCCAGCCCGGTGGATGAGGTGCTCGTCGGGGGCGGCGGCGTGCGCAACCGGTCGCTCATGAGCAACCTGTCGTCCGTCTTTTCGCCGGTGCCGGTACGCACATTCGACGCGGCGGGCTGGCACAGCAAGGCCTTCGAGGCCGTCGCCTTCGCAGTCCTGGCCTATCAGACCTTTCACGGCGAATGTGGAAACGTGCCGTCCGTCACCGGCGCGAGCCATCCGGTAGTCCTGGGCGCCATCGTTCCGGGTGGCGGGCGGAAGTAGCCCATGCCCGCCGCGCCGGCTTGGATGCGCCTGGCTGCCGCCCTGTTGGTGTTGCCCGCCTTCATCGGCTGCTCGCACCAGGCAACGCAACAGGACACTCGACCGTCCTGCTCGGACTTCGCGCAGGCCATGGATCTGTCCGACCGCATCAAAACCCTCGACCTGTTGTCGGATGCCTTCTTTCAGCGATGCTATGCCACGGTGATCGTGTACGGGACACAGGCGCAGACGGAGTTCCGGCACAAGACCTTCCATGTCTTCAAAGAAGCGGCTAGCGTGTTCATTCCCGACGGCACCCTGACCGACTACGTCCTCGAAAGCTACGAGCGGGGCTTTCTCAGCATCCTCCTGGCATCCAGTTACGAGCACATGAGGAAGCTCGACGATGCGAAAGTCGAATTGCGGCGGATGGACCATGAGTTGTTCGCGCCGCTCTACAATTTCGGCGAGGATCCGGTGAATCTCCTGTTGTCGGCCGTCCTGTGGGAACGCCTCGGTGAGCCGAACGAAGCCCGGGTGGACTGGCACCGTTTGCGCGACCCGTCCACCGGGTTGAGAGGTATCGACGACAGCTTCCGCTCTTTCGCCGACCGTCAGGTGCGCAGAATCGACGAAGGCCGTCCCCCTGGTCCGGCCTGGCGCCTGTTCTGGCTGGGTCGATTCCCCGACATCGACTGGGACCTGCAATTCACCGGCTCGAGCAACGGCTATTTTGCGGTTCGCGCCAGAGAGGCGTTTCCGCCGGCGTGCGTGTCCGACACGGGAGTGCGGCTCTCCACGCAAAGCTGGTTCGAGAAGATCGCCTTCCGGCATAACGACGCCTACCATCCGCTGCTCAACATACAAAGCTGGATTCGCCTGCCCATGGGAGTCCTCTACAGCCTCGTGCCGGTGGCGGCCGGCGCCGGAATCGCCGTGGGGGGCTGCACGCTGGATGCGGCGGGAAAAGGCAAGGGCGCCCTATGCGAGGTCGCCATTCGTGGCGGGGTCGTCTTTATCAGCATGGCGCCGAAGGTGTTGCGGGGCGCCCTGGAGCCAGACCTGCGGCACTGGAGCCACATCCCGGCTTCGTTCGTCGTCACGAGCGCGACTGATCCGGCCGACGAACGGTGCTATTATGGGGCCGGGTGAATCATGGGTGAATTCGGCGTTTCCTTGCAGGCGCAGCCGCTGCTGACCAAGGACGAAGCGGCGTTCTACAACCTGCTCAAGCTGACCGTGGAGGACCGGTATCTCGTCCTCGCGCAGGTGCCGGTCTGGTGCCTGATCGACGTCCAATCCAAAGATCCCAAAGCCCGTGCAACGTTCCTGAACCGGATTGCGCTGCGGCGGGTGGATTTCGCGCTGGTTCATCCGGGCACGTTGGCCACGTTCAAGATTGTCGAGCTGGACGATCCGGCCGTTCCGCCGGCCCAGAAGGAAGGCCGGAACAAGCTGATTGACGGCGTGTTCAAGGAAGCGGGCATCGGATTGGTGAGATTGAAACATCCCGGCTCCTACACTGCGCCGACACTGGCCTCCGCGCTCGGCCTCGGAGGCGAAATTTAGTTGTGACGCCGGACCGTCCCATCCATATCAAGAAAGAGCCGGTCGAGCCGCCGCTGCTGGAGCCGCCGCCGAACCCCGCCGGCGGGCGGACCCTGATCGTGGACATCAATGATCCGGGCGCCTCCAGCCGCCCCAGCGCCGCGCTCAAAGAGGCCGGAGAGGATGACCAGGTCTTCATCAGACCTGGGATCTACGAGGACAAAATCTTCGTCGCCGAGCGGCCGATCCTCCTGATCGGCGCGGGACGGGACCACGTACAGATTTTCTACCGACGCGGCGGGCCGCTCTATCTCCAGCGGGTCGCCGGCGGGCGCGTCAGCGGCATCACGTTCCGCTACGTGGGCAGCGACCAGCATTCCGCCATGAACATTCTGGATTCGACCTGCACGATCGCCGGCTGCCGCGCGATGGAGGGGCTCCTGTCGGGGGTCGTAATCTACGGGCCGAACTGCCGGCCGTCGTTCATGGACAACGAGGTCTGTTTCAACCGCGAGTCTGGTATTTTCGTGTTCGGCGGAGCGAAACCCTACGTGGCGCAGAATTACTCGTTCGGCAATCATCATTTCGGCATCGCCGTGCGCGATCCCGGCTCGCATCCCGATCTCGTGCGCAACCGGTGCGAGCAGAACATGCTGAGCGGGATGCTGATGTTCTACCAAGCGGAGGCGATGGTGCTGAACAACATCTGCCGCGACAACCAGCACTGGGGCCTTGTGACCACGCCGGAATGCCAGACCTCCCCCGTGCGCGAGCAACTCGAAACCCACAACGAGCTGGGCTCCAACCCCCGCGGCGCGATCTTTGTCACCGAGCAGCCGCTGGGCGAAATCGGCCGGTAATCGGCTGCTGAAAAAGGCCTCCAACTTCGTTCTCGGTCGCATGTCTAGCCCCGGCCGCCTCACCAACTCGGCGGCGCGCACAAACGTGGCGCTCCTTATTCGTCGCGCCGTGCGCCCCTGCAACGTAGATTGCGTACGCCTCAGTCGCCACGCTCCCTGCGGCCTCGTTGGACGACCTTTTTGAGCAGCCTGGGGAATCTAAGCATGCACAAACCTAATACCAGATTTTACCTTCCAGCCTGAGTTGGGAGTCGTCTGTCTGTGTCAGCGAAACCAACTCATCCACATGGCGCACCATCATCAATGCAGAAACCGCCGCATCAAACGCATCTTCGTTTGACGCCGCCTTTTCTCGATCACTATCGGAGAGGGCACTAAAGTGTTCGGCAAGAAATTTGGCACGTTGCTCTAAGCTTGATTTGTTCACCTCTCTGGTGAACAGTCGCGGATATATTTCGACGACGCGTGGCCGCGCCGGGCGGTCAAACGGCCAGATCGAGAAGCCCGCTTCGCGGAGTCGACGCAACACTGGTATCCCGCGCAGGGAGCTTGGCCCAACCTGGCCCCTTCCGACGATCTGAAAGACTGATTTGGGGTAAGCCCAATTAGGCAATTCATGTTCGGTGCGACGGAAGCGCTTTTCTCGATCAGGTCGCTCTGCGCCCTTCCGTCTCCAGAACGGAAATGGACAGGCAGACAGCCATTGTTCGCCTTTTTGCTCAACGACAGTCCAGAATTCTCGTGCGGATGAGCAGCCGTGTTGGGTGACAAACCAGGCAGGGAAGGAAAACGCGAAGTCGAGCCCAACGATCAGTGGGGTGTTTGATTTCGCATTGTCAATCAGATGATCGACGAGCTTATCTCGGCTGAGGCCGTTCTTCAGCCGAATCAATGAGCCGTGCACCACTTCCGCGAGCCAGATATGTTTCTCAGCCCCGCTTTTCCTCCCAGACCAATCAACCGCAATAACTCGGGGCGTCATGATGAGCAAAACGGGAGGTCAGTCGTAGAAATTTTTTGGCCAGGCGTGGGCTTTCAGCTTGGTGAGCAATCCGTCACTCAGCGTGTGGCCGTCCGAAACGGAACAGTTCGACTCGACGTGCTTGCGCGTGCGCATGCCGGGAATGACCGTGCTGACGGCTGGATGGGCGAGGCAATAGCGGAGAGCCAGCTCGGGCAGCGTCTTCGATTCTGATCCGAGCAACTTCTTGAGCGGCCCGACGTGCGCGACCACCTGCGCCCTGCGGTCCCCCCTGAAGTAGGCATGCCGCCAATCGCCCTTGGGAAAGGTGGTGCCGGCCGTGATCGCACCGGTGAGCGCGCCTTCGTCGAATGGACAGCGGGCCAGTACGCCGACATCGTGCTGGAGGCAGGCCGGGAGCAGCGCGTCGTTCGGCGATTGGTCGAAAATATTGTAAATCACCTGCACCGCATCGATGACGCCACTCGCAATGAGCTTGAGCGCCGTCTCCGGCTCGTGATCGTTGATCGACACGCCGATCGCGCGGACTTTCCCCTGTTGTTTCAGCTTGTGCAGGGCTTCCAGCCAGCGCTGGTCCTCCATCCACTCGTCGCGCCAGACGTGCAGTTGCTGGAGATCCACGCAGTCCAGTTTGAGGTTCTTCAAACTCTGCTCGGTGGACTTGAGAATGTGCTCAGGCGGGAAGCAATCAGCCGTCCGGTCGCCGGGCAACGCCGGCCAATGCTCGTTCAGCGGCGGGACTTTGGTGGCGACGTAGATCCGCTCTTTCCGCTCACGGACGACCTGTCCCACGAGCGTTTCGCTGTGGCCGTCGCCGTAGACCAGCGCCGTGTCGATGAAATTCACGCCCGCATCGATCGAGGCGTGCAGGGCCGCGAGCGATTCCCCGTCGTCCGCGCCGACCCAGAAGCTTTTCCCGATGCCCCAGGCGCCGAAGCCGATCTCGGACACCATCCAGCCCGTCCTGCCCAGGCGGCGATAGCGCATCATTATTATTTCGCTTGCGCCTGCGGCTGCAGAGACGGCCCCTCCAGATCCCGCAACGTCGCGCTGTTCACCAGCAACTCCGCCAGCTTGCCGAGGGCCTCGCGCGTAGCCGTGTTCACGGCCTCCGCAATGGTGGAGGACGCTTCGGAGCAAAAGAGCACGACCCGTCCGACGTTCGCCTGCTGCGCATAGGCATGGCCCGTGAGCAGCGTGCGCCCGCCGCGCCTGGCTTCGACGGTCAAGCCGACATCCGCCGTCGCCTGGACCGTCGGCAAGACCCCGACGGGATCGAATCTGACCGCAACATCGAATCGGTTGATCGCAATGGTGAGGTCGTTGGGCCGGCCGTCCTGGCCGACCACGACATCCTCAAAGATCGCGGGCAGGGCCGTTCGGATGGAGGCGTTGATGGCCTGATCGCCGTTCACATGGTACGTCGGCGCCTGGCACATCAGCAGCTCCGAGCGCACCTCTTTCTTGCAGCAATCAGCCGTCTTGATCTTGGCGGAGAACTGGCCGGGAATCTTGGTGCCGTGGCTATTGGAGAGGCTGTCAATCTCGACGGGCGTTAGCGGAACGGTGTAGGCGCATCCCGCCATGCAGAATAAAATGACGCTGCCGATCTGTAGACCGAGTCCGCGCATGCTGAACCGCGCCCGGAAGCCCCATGCGACCCGCCAAGTGTATCAAGACCCTAACTCATTGATATTTTGGAGGGTATAGGAGAAACAGCGACCTGGCAAGCAACTTCATGTTTCGGGGAAAATACCAAGACCCTGGCAGGATCGCTGCCAGGGTCTTGGATGGAATGAATTCAGATGGTTGCGGGGGAGGGATTTTGTCGTTATTTAACCCCGCCCATCCGGATACCTCTTCGCTAGTTCAAGCCGTACGAAAGGCAGCTGATTAAGAGTCCCACCCAAATCCGACCCCTAGCCTCAGTAGGATAACACATGGAGGCTTGACAAGATCTAGCTGAATAGACGTGCCATAAGTCGTCTAAACCTAAGCTTCAAACGCGAAAGTGTAGAGAGATTCGCAAGTGGCTCGGAGATGCGCCCATCGAAGGGTTGCCCATTGCGGAACACGATTGTGGCGATTTCGCAACCAACCCATAGTGATACCCACGGGGTATTATTGTATGCAGGATGGCATATTCTCGTTTCAAAGTCTTTCTGGACAGCGTTAATTCCTCCGACGTCTATGAAGATGGCTCCGGTCATGTCCTTGGGCATTTGAGTCCTTGCTTCTTTTAAAAGCCTAGCAGCGGCTCTCTGCCTTTCTCGTGCAATGGATATTGTAAAGCTGAGATGGGTATTTTTATGGGCATCAGGTCCTCGCAATTCTGTTGGTGTAGGGCCTACTTTGACGCTCCTGGTCATGATCGAGTCGGACTCCTGTGGGATTAAATGATCACGTTTGCATAGCATGGCTGTTACTTCCTGGTCTCGGTACACTGTAGTGTTGGCTAAGTTTGAAGCTCTCCCTGCCGCTACCTGGGATATTACGTTGCGTAGCCTTCGTTCTACGCCATTTTTGGCACTTCCGTCTAAGCGAACATCAAGACGTAGAGAGCTATCCCATGGCTCATACATGTTGTATGCAGCGTTTATCACTTTGGAAAGCTCCTGGAATCGTTTCATGAAACTATTCTCAAATTCATGGGCACTCTTACATTCACAATAGAGATGGCCTACCGTGGTAGTCCAAGAAAAATCTGGGCGCTTGATATGATCCTTAACCTGAACGTCAGGTGAGAATTCGAGAGAAAGGGTTACACTTCTATCATTGCACCAGTTTGCAGCAGCTATCTCGAACAGAGTTGCCGCGACACTTGCGGGATCTCGGAGCCCACGGATAAGCCTTACAAAGCCTCTGTATTTTTTTAACTTTAGCAGCGCCTCTGTGGCTGTCAAAAGATTCAGAAGCTCATGCCCTTGCGACCTATCCTTAGCCACAACAATGTTGACTATTCCAGCAAGTCCCCCGGGATAAACCATCCGCCAATGAGGTTCATTGAAGTATCCCAAATAATCCTCTAGACAACGATTGAGCAAAGACAAGACAGAAGGTGCCCCGTGGGCGGCGTCAAAAAGTAAACGTCGATCTGATTGTAAGTTCAGATCAAGAATTTTAGAAATAGGAAGTGGTTTCTGATGATCTTGCTCGACCATATGACCTGTAAATGCGGACAGCCAGTTTAGTGTGCCAAGTATCAGGGTAGTTTGGCACCAGGATGGCACTACAGTTAGAATGTACTACTAATCGACCCGGCGGCCCAAGTGAAAGACAAACCATGAAGAAAGCGAATAAACGAAAATCCAAGAAACAGAAGAGTGCTTTCTTCGTCTACATTGACGAGTCAGGCAATACTGGGCTGAATCTTTTTGATGATGAACAACCATTCTTTATGACCGGGGCCTTGATTGCTCATAACGATGTTCAGATAGTCGCTTCTAAGGCCCACAGGAAGTGGACTTCGCAACTGAATGTTGGCGAATTACATGGTTCCGAATTAGGCATTGAAGGAATTCGAATTATTGCGACTGAGTTAGAACAATTCCTGTCCGCCAGTTGCTGTCACTTTCTATTCTCGTTGGTTGAAAAGCGTTACCACGCCGGTACCATGTTTGCTCAAATGATATTCGACACCGATTTTAACCGTGCCGTATCGCCAATGCACGATTTCAATCCGCTTATGAGAAGAATGCTTACTCTTGATCTACTCAATGTGCTCACGTTTAGTGAGGCGAGGGACTTCTGGAAAGCATACGTCAAGCACGATCTCGTAACTTTTAGTCGCATAGTGGACAATCTGCAAGTCAGGGTGCTCGAACGTTGTCCCAGTGCGAGAGAACGAGATATTTTACTAGACGCTCTATCATGGGCTTCGCTCAATTCCGCAACTGTGCTACAGCCGCTTAGCAAACTATGGGCATCTCCCAGTATCCTGGCCGTGGACCTACTCCTTCAAGGCATCCATAAACTTGTAGGGAGTGGTGCAGTTGTGGTGAGAGTCTTCCATGATGAGCAAAGAGACTTCGGAAATCTCATAAAGGAGTCATACAATCTAGGCAAGAATGTGCAGGCTAGTCAGCCTACACCTGGATCGATGCATCAGTTTCAACGGGTCCATACATTCCAGTGCCCGATGGAATTTGTCCCCTCTCAATCAAACATCGGGGTCCAGATAATTGATGTGATCTTGTGGCTGGTAAAATGGAGGGTAGATCACCCAAACGGTAAGCTTCCCGCTGAATGTATTTCACTCCTGGCGTATGTAGATGCTCACGCAGAATGGACGTATTTTACTTATGAGTGGTTGAAAAAGAAGACCATGTCAGAATACCGGGCAGTGATGGCCACAGAATTGACCCCAGAGCAGGAAGCAAAGGGAAGAGCAACAATTGAAAACAGGGAGAAAGATAAACTGCGTCGAATGACCAGAACCAAGGATGATTAGCGGAGAATTTGTGTCCTCATTCCTCTGATTTCAGGCGAGATAGGTTTCCCAACGGATTTGTGAGCATCGACCTTTACCTTGCATACACTTTGTGGTGGTTGCCTTGGTGCATCTTCTTGAAAAATAAGCCCACCAACTGGGAAATTATTTTCCTGCTTCCCAACCTAGGCCTGCGTGTAGCAGTAGGTAACGACGTGATTGCCATTGCTCCGAAAGGCGATCAACGCGTCGTTGATATTATCTCGACAATCCCAATAGCAAAGTCTTTGGTTGAGAACTTCGAGGATCAATTCGGAAGGGCAATGAATCCAGCCTCGTTGTTAATTCGTGATAATGCGCCAGATTTTATCCGTGAGCTTGATACCCTTGTTGGATTTAGGAACATATTTGCGCTGTCATGTATCGTGAAAGGATACGAACATAGACTAACGAATACTTTCGTCGCTCACCCACTCTACTCAGATTATTTTGACTTCTATCCCATCACGTTCAGCCGAACAAATGATGGATTCATAACCCACTCTCCTTCGGTATTGGGATTCGACGACAAAGCACAATATTTCAAGGGCCAGACTTCGCCAGGTCTAGCCACATCAAGCATAGATGCGAGCCCCGATAACCAACTGTTTGATCTACTAGAAAAGGTTTGGAGGCGGCGCTTTATCAGCAGGAGGCTTGGAGAATGGCAAACAAGAGCACTCTTTCGATCCTTAGAGATGGCATATCAAGCCACAGCTATGCCCTTCAAAAACCATTCAACCATCTACGATGTCGGAACGAGTGCAAGTCTTTGGGTTAGTGCATTTGAAATATTGTCTCATCCAAGGCTAGGAAAGGCTGGGTTGCTTTCAGTTCTAAATCTATTAGGGAAATACAACTGGGATAATATATTGATTCGCCGGAAAGCTTTCAAAGTAGAATATCCTAAAGGTTCAGTTCATAAGATCAACATTGTGCAAATGCTCTACAAGCAGCTATACGACACTAGAAATGACTTTTTGCACGGCAATCCTGTTACATCTGCGCGGCTGCATCCCTTTAAAAATAAGAAAACCTTCCGGATTACAGGATTCGCTCCATTGATTTATAAAGTGGCCCTACTGTCCTTTCTTGACCAGTTCAAAGGTAAGGTAAAAAATACGGATTGGATTCAGGCGTGTATCTCGAAGTCTATGTACGAGGATGGACTCTCTGAAGCAATTTTGAAATCCAAGGGAAAAGTATAGATTCACATTCCGCAATCAGTTGCTAATTGCGGATCAGATTGAGGCTCCTAGGTGCGACCAGAAGCCTTTGCGGTCGCCAACTCGTTCCAGTCGGTGGTATAGGCGGGGGAACGTTGTGAAAACCGCGTTCTCCAGCGTTGGGCAAGTCCTGCCGCGGCACAACGTACCGTATCAGCTCCGTAACGGGCGTTCACAGAGTCCACAGCCTTCATCAGTCGTTTGGATCGTTCGCGGTCAGCTTGGTCAAACAGGTTTCCCTGTACTTGGCCAACTGGTAAGAGTTCTAACAGCATGACTCCGGCTTTCTTGTATCGAAAACCATCTCGGTAGGCGGTTTCTATGCCCCTCAGCGCCACACTTAGGAGTTCGGGCGTTGCGTCTGTAGCCACTGGCAGTCGGAGTGTAACGGCATTGCTGTATTGCGGTTCATCCTTGAACGGATTGGTTGTCAGGAACACCGTTAAGGCTGAAGCCGCCAGCTTCTCCCCACGTAACTTCTCAGCGGCCCTTGCGGTATAGGCTGCAACGGCTTCCCTCATCTCTGTCAGCGTCGTGATGGGCTTGCCAAACGCCCTAGAACAGGTGATCCCTTGTTTTGGAGGTGGGCACTCCTCAAGCGGCAAGCAGGAAGTCCCTCGTAGCTCCCGGACAGTCCTTAGCCCTACCACACCCATCTGTTTGCGAATCCACTGATCGTCGGCCTGCCGTAATGCCAAGGCTGTCTTGATTCCATACTGCTTGAGCCGTCTGGCGTGGGTGGGTCCAATCCCCCACACATCCTCAACCGGAACCATTGACAATAGGCCATCCCGATCCGGCCAGGCTGTGAGATCAAACGCACCATATACATCCGGAGACTCCTTGGCGTGATGGTTAGCCACCTTCGCCAGTGTTTTGGTCTCTGCGATGCCAACTGAAACCGGCAACCCCGTCCATTGCTTGACGGTTCTGCGAATCTGCTGCCCGTAGTCGGTTAAATTGCGGGGCTCGAATCCACGCAGGCTCAAGAAAGCCTCGTCTATGGAATAGACCTCCACCTCAGGGCTGAATTGCTGCAAGGTTTCCATCACTCGCTGCGACATATCGCCGTAGAGGGCATAGTTGGAAGAGAAGGCCTGCACATCATGCTTGCGAATGAGCGTTTGAAATTTGAAGGCAGGGACGCCCATTGGAATGCCCAAGGCCTTCGCCTCGTTTGATCGTGCCACTACAATCCCATCGTTGTTACCGAGGACAATGACAGGCTTGCCAGCAAGCTTCGGGTTAAATACCCGTTCACAGGAGACGTAGAAGTTATTGCAATCGACTAGGGCAAAGAGAGGCATAGTGCCTCAGAGGGGGTGAATGACGTTCGTGACGACGCCCCAAATCTCGAACGACTGCCGCTCGGAAACCTCCAACGGCTCGTAGTTCTTGTTGGCTGCAAGCAGACGGAGCTTCCCTTTTCGTTTCTCCAATTGCTTCACCGTGTGTTCTCCATCCAAGACAACGATCACAATACTGCCGTCCTTCGGGTCTAGCGACTTGTCTACGATCAAGAGATCACCGGAATGGATGCCCTTCTCAATCATGGAATCCCCCGTGACACGGACAAAGAATGTGGCGGCAGGATGTTTAACAAGGTACTGGTTCAGGTCGAGCTTGCCCTCCATGTAGTCGCCGGCGGGAGAGGGAAACCCTGCGGGTACCCGTTCGAGGAAGACAGGCCTCTCACAGGGGGGGGAAAGGTCTGGGGTAAAGACGACTTGGGCCTTTGTAGTCACAAAACCAGGCTAGGCCGTCTGTGGGAAGGAGTCAAGAGTGTCGGGACTTACAGTGCATGAGCTGTTTCCGCTTTCTCCTATCTCATCTTTCACAGGTGAACGATTGTGCTTTGCAATCGGACAAATCCCGTGGACTATACGTCCTCTTTTTTGTTCTCGTTCAATGGGTTATAAAATAGAGAATAGAACGATTGACAAGCATATATTTTCGGTCTATTCTATGAATTATGACAATTGAATCGAGGGCAGTCACCATACTTCGAGATACAGAAGCAGGGTTGCGACAACTAGCCGCTGAGGCGGTTTCGGCCGGTGATTATGCAGGCATAATCAAGATTGCCGCATTGGCAAAGACGATCAGTGAACTCGTGAGATCAACTTCGCTAGAAGGTAGCACAAGGAATGTCTCTGTAGCACCGAAGGCGAACCGGGCCGGTAAGGCGGTAGGCCCAACTCGCCGACCATCTACACGACCTGTGGAGCGAAAGGAATTCCCAAGGTTTTTCCGAAGGGAGGATCAACTGATCCGCATAGCATGGTCAAAGCGCGAGAAAAAAGAATACAGTCATAAGGTGCCATATGCCGCTCTCAAAGCGTTAGTGGAGGCGTTCGCGAAAGCTGGGAGAGAAGGGCGCGTCTTTACGACCGACCAAGTGCTTCCGATTCGTGATCTCGCTGACGGTAGCGAGATTCCGAACTACCAGTCGTACGTTTGTATCTCATGGTTGAAACAGACGGGTCTAATCGATCAACATGGCCGACAGGGTTATTCAGTCCCACGACTTACAGAGTTCCAGAATGCCGTGGAGTCGATTTGGCTAACACTCCCGAAACAGTGAAAGCGAGGCCATGAACATGATTGAACCAACTCTGCTGAGCAACTCCGTAAAGCCAGCTGACTTCATCTCGCAGGCGCTTCGCGCCACAACGACCGCGGATGTGGAATCGTTGCTCGGGCAATTACCGATTATGCCGGAAGAACAATACTCCTTTAATGAAGAACAGCCAGAGGCTGGATGGAAAAATGGACTATTTCATTGGCTGCCCGTCGGACGGGACCGCGGTAATGCAGGGCGGATCAAACTCGCAAATCAACCGGTTAACCCGATTGCTGAGCGTGCGGTGAACGGTATGGAGGCGATCATAGAGCTGGCCAGACAGCGAGAACTGCGAACTAATGCGAGGGCGGCTGAACCAACCTCTCCACGCGACGCTGTGCGGCGGTATTTCGGGTTGCCGGTGCTTGATCAGTTGCCAAAGCTAGACGATTCGCCACAATCCAAGGTGACGCGCACTAAAGCACGTGAATTGGCAAAGCAACTCCGTGTGCGATTGTTGTGGGACAAGACGGAGCGCGAATTCACGATTGCGGTCGAGGATGACGGAATTGGTCAACCCCCAGGGATCGTGCATCGAACACTGCTTTCGCTCGGTTCGACGACGAAGGCCGACAAACCATACCTAATCGGTGTATTCGGCCAAGGTGGATCTTCAGCTTACGCGGTCAGCAAATACTCGTGGGTGATTTCGCGTAGGGCGTCGGACGTCCTCAATGGCGCAGTCGACGGTGTCGGTTGGACGGTCATTAAGCATGTGTTCCCAATAGGCCGGCGTGACGATTATTTCGCGTACCTGGCGTGCCATCCTGATGGCCGGGTCCCTTACGTATCCGCGGCGGATGCCGATATCGCCAAGGTGTCCAACGGGACACGTTTCGTGCATATCGCTTACGACTTCGGCCGTGGCGGCTCGGCAATTACGCGGCAGCTCTACACCGCGCTGAACCACGTGCTGTATAACCCCATCCTGCCTTTCGAATTGTATGCTCAGCGTTCAACTGCGGATCTCATCTACGGAAATGGCTATCGGCTGTCATTACTGAAAGATCGAAAGGTCGTTAAGGGATCGGAGCAACGCGACGCGATGCTCCTCGACAAGGTTTTCCCGTCTCAACCCGTAGGCAAGTGAGGAATTCCCCATGCCCGAAACAATCGCACGTCTGGACAAGTCATTGGACGCCTCGCTTGCGGAGAGCCACGGCACGATCACGATCCGCGTCGTCGTCGTTGACAAAGGGCTTGCGGCAGCTGCTGCTCCTGGTACAGAGAATGTGACACCTGTTGATGCCGGAGCAGAAGAGATGCTACCGGAAACTGACAAGCGGCCTGTGTCATCCTTCCTCGAAGAACCGAAGCGAGGCCGGCAGTGCTGCGTGTTTCTGATCAACGGCCAGCGGCAGCATGCATGGGACAACCTGTTTATTGTTCGCGATCTCGAACTAAAATACCTCCGAAACCGCATGGTCGTGATTGTGGACTGCGACGGGCTGAAGCCAGAGTCAGTAGCTGAACTTATGCAGGGGTCTCGGCATCAGTTCTATGATGGAAAGGTGTATTCGGCTCTGGAGTCTCGGGTAGTCGCTACGCTAAAAGGCGACCCTGATTTGCGCCGACTTGAAGAGGAGGCCGAGGAAGAAATCTCAAGCCTTCAGGCGGGCGACGAAGCAGTGAAAGCTGCGCTCGATCAGCTTATTGAAGCGCATCACGAACAGGCGTCACATGTCCATCACGGCCAATCACAGCCGGGGGAAGCAAGTCGCGATGAGGCAGCTCCAGGGGCGCTGGTGCAATCTCGTGATGTGGTTGTAGAGGGAGACTCGTCGATCGGTGCATTGGGAACAGAGCCGGTTCTTCACCTCCGCCCGGACGTAGCAACAATTCGGCTGAAGCCGAACGAACGGAAGCGATACATAATCTCTCCGCGTCCCGAAAGCACATGGAAGATATTAGAATCGCATGTTGTGACATTCGATCCGCCAGTGAAGGAACTTCAAGTGACCAGGACTTCGCAATTAAACGGCGAGGATGTGGAGTTGACGTTTGTCGAGCCAGAGGATTTTGAAATCGATGAATATCCGATTGAGACATTGCTTCGGAGTATGGCTATGTTCAAGGGTTTGCCGGAGCCGCGGGTCCTGGAACGCCGTGTCGTCATTAACCCGGCGAAGAATCGAAAGACGAATCAGCCAGTCCCTCTGAAAGATGATCCGACGTTCATTCGAGTGACAAGCCGCCAGCCAATCAAGATTCTGCTGGGAGGGCCTGACGTTCACGTTAAAATGCGATGGGATGGCAAGGACGAACTGGTAAGCGGGGCATCGCCGTCGTGGTCATTTCGGGTCTCGTGCGAATCCCCAACCGTTGAACCACAGACTTTCTTGACACGGCCAACGACCGGACGTTTTGAGTTATTGATCCAGTCAGTCACCGGTCTCAAGGCTGGAGAGCAACTCAAGTTTGATGTGGAGGCCGTCGGCCCTGGCAAGACCCTTTCGACAGCGTTTCTCGCTGACGTGGTTGAACCGCCAACACCTCGCAAGATACCGACGAAGGTGCCTGGCGGTGGGCAGCGCCGGCCGCCGTATGACTTGCGGTATGTCGAACGTAAGGACTGGGGCGAGGACACGTGCTGGGGTCAGCAGTGGTCGGGCAATGACTCGGGAGCATTCGTTGATCCGAGTCCAAAATCGCCACTGACCATTTTCATCAATCAGGATATGGATCTACTGGCAAGCTACCGTGACAGCATGGTTAGCAAGAAATTAGCCGAAACGACAATCAAACAGCGGATCAACAAATACACGGCGCATGTTGCATTTCACCTGTATCAGATGTACGAGAAGAGGAAGCAGTTGACTGAGAAACCAGAAAGTGAAACTGAGGTTCAGAATGAAGGCCAGATGCGCGATGAAATTCAAAGGGTCGCGAAAACCCTATTGAGGTTGATGGAGGTCTCGCAATAGAAGCAATCAGATAGTGCGGTGGATCAGGAGCAGTTCCGTCGACGCGTCGACTGCGCCCTTTAACTCTGCGTACCATTTTCGGTTCGGTACACGCCTACCTAGACGGGCACCATGGATTTCACATTCCTCTAAACCAGCGTTACGCATGCATTGTAGATAGACCGGTAGCTGCATCGAAGCGTCCGAGAACCCTACGAGCTGCACTACGTAGCCACCAGGTGCCAGTACCTGCGCGATTGAGCGGAATGCATCTGTGATCATGTTGAAATAATTCCTGATTCCTGTCGGCGTTCGACTGCCGCCCGTGTAGAATGATTGACCGCATCCATCTGGCACATTGGCAATCCAGTATGGCGCCGGAGTTTCCTTCCGGCCCTTATATTGCCAGCGGTGATAGAGAACATTCACGCCAGGGTACGGCGGAGATGTAAATACCAGAGTAGGTCGAGAACCTCCTTTAACAAATATCGGTTCTTTTTCGAGCCCAATAGCAGATCGATGAAGAAGGACGCGTCTCCTAACAATCCCTCCGACATCCGCCAACCGGCAGCCACTACGGAATTCCCGTAGACCATTTATCATCGTTTCTATTAAATCAGGAAGATGACGAGCGAGCTTTTTTCTACGCGGCGCATCGAAATCACGACAATCTAGCGCCCATTGACCGAGACGCAAAAGTGCACATCTAGCAAATGCGCGTTGTCTTGGTCGCATCGCTGCTGTCAGTTGGAGCGCACCAGACATGAACATCTCGACAGGCGCCGGAAGGTTTCGAATTGAGGCGCGACAAATCCAATCAATGTCCGACGCGGCTACAGACTTAGCAACAAGAAGTCCCCAGCGTCTTATTACATCTTCATCCTCAACAGAGATTGGCCTTGTGCGTACTGTTGTCACAAAGTGAGCGAGTGCATTGATGTCGACACCAATAAGACGTCTTCCGAGCGCCAATCCCTCGATGATAGTCGTACCACCCCCCATAAAAGGGTCTAAAACCCAGTCTCCTTTCGATGAAAAACCATCTATTACTTCCCGCGCGACGGCGGGTGCGAAGCGGGCTGGATAATGATAGAAACGATGGGTTGATCCTGACGTATCCGAGCGTGAAGTCGCAGTTGCGAGTGCTGTCCGAACTGCATTTATAATTTTAGGATCAGGTAGCTCCGTCATATTCATTGATGGTACCAACTCTACTTCCTCCCGCGCATACCCGCTTTATCGAGAATTTCTCTCAACAGAGCAGAAGAGTCTGCACGACCACTTCCCTGTTCATCACATCGACGCTCCAGCGCGGCATGTTGTAGAGCATCTCGCTGATCGGCATACACACGATAAGTCGTGACTACTATGGTGCGCTTCAATCCATCTTGGGAGCTTCCAGACTTCCGGCGTACCCTCTTTTGTAGTGTCATTGTTTGTATAATACGCTAGTAGTATAAAGTAGTCAAGTACTTTACTACTTTAGTATTAACATACTTTCTAACGCAGGTGACTATCACTATATGTGAAATGCTGGAAAGATTGTGTGTGCTAGGACCCTATGGTCTGGAAATATTCAGTATGGGTTCTACGCATTGAGGAATATCGTTTCGAGGATTATTGACTAACCGACTTACGGGAAAAGCCTCCATTTCGTCAGCCGCATAGGGCTTCAGCAAGGCCCGGAGGCTGTCTGTCGGAACGTCAGGACCAAGCCACTGATAATAGTCCTGCGAAGCCAAGATTACGGGCATGCGGTTATGGATGGATAGCATGAACTCATTGGCGTCGGTGGTTACGATTGTGCAAGATTCAATGGGCTCACCTTCTTTCGGCTCCCAGTGTTCCCAAAGCCCTGCGAAAGCAAATGGGCGACGATCACGAAGCCGGATATACATCGGTTGCTTTTGCTTGCCCTGTAGTTGCCACTCATAGAACCCAGAGGCAGGAATCAAGCATCGTCGCTTCCGAAACGCTGAGCGGAACGCTGGCTTGGTTGCCACTGTCTCAGTTTTGGCATTGATGGTCGAGTAGGCAATCTTGGGATCATTGGCCCAGGAGGGGATGAGTCCCCAGCGAAGCAGAACCAGTTCGCGATTCGCGGTGTCTGGCTTGAGACGTACCACCGGAACATTCTGGGTGGGGGCGATGTTGTAACGGGTCTTAAACAGCGGCGGGTCTTCGACCGCAAATTGCGCGGCAAGCTCTTTTGGAGTGGCTTGTAAGGTGTAGCGACCGCACATACCGGCAAACTAGGCTGCCCTGAAGCAGGTGTCAAGGGCAGCGAGGGAGCAATTTGGTCGTTATTTTAGCGCACCCAATTACGATGATTTTAACGGACAAACTCTCGGGCACAATAACCCCCTTTCAACAGCAGGCACATTTCACTTGCGGAAATCCCAAGATAATTACTAAATTACTCACTATGGAAATTGAATCCCAGCAAAAACTGACCGGCAACAATCCGACGCCTCCATTGAAGAAGGTCCGCATGTCAGGTGCGGCATTAGACCCACGGCTTAAAGACTCCCAGATCATATTTTTGGGAGTCAGCACACACCCCGTTAATGATCCTCCCTGGCCGTTTTTAAATATTGGAGATGAAGGTAATGATGCCGCGTGGACAATGCAAATCTTTAGGCAACAACTCATTTATAAAGATTGTCCTGTCTTCGGTGAAATAAATTGGTCGCCAAAAAATGGTGTCACAGTCGCTATAAAAGGCATAGAACATGGGACGCCTGAGCAGGTCCAACGTGTAAAGAAGGGACTTGAGTTGCTCCGAACTGTAAACAGGAGGGGGCGTCCACCTGGAACAGGATACTTTTCAACCCGGGAATCGTTTAAAGCAATTGTTTTCCCAATCATCCAAGATCTTAGAAGAAAGGGACGCGTCCCAACTCAACAAGCGGTATGTGATAAGCTTACGAATCATTTTGCTCAATCGTATCAATCTGCCGGTGTTATAGGAACTGATTTCGATGTCCATACCCTCCGCGATTATGCACAGCGTTTCGGCTGGGCTATCTGGCACGAACTCATAAAAGAAGTAGAAATTTAAATTTCCACCCTTTTTATACCCGCCTCTACCGGTACATCGTAGGTGCAATGCATACCTCTGAAGGTATGCGCGTCACCGACGGTGGAGGCAATGTCAAAATCAAATTCCCTGCCAAATCGCCGAGTCACTCGCGGCGTTGTCAAGCTCAATCAGAGTGAGTTCCAACTTCTTCGTCGCCTCGCTAGACGATTAAAACGTCCCAAGACCACCGTGGTCAGGGCGTGCATCCTATTAATCGCCAATATCGTGCTTGTTCGGAAGGAGCAAGCATGATGTTCACACGTGAACTAACCCTGGAGCATAAGGCATTAATCCGACTTATGGCGCAGATAGCGGTTCAGGATTATCTCAACGAACAAGGACAACCGGACGACTCGAACCGTTTGTTCTTGTGCGATCAGTCAAAGGAGTTAACCAAGCGGCATGCCGATTGAGCCCAACATCACCGCCATTCCAGTCGAATTGAAAATCCGCTTTCAGTGGGTGGCATGGCGGCATCCCGACAAGGTTCCAATCAATCCGCAAACCTATGGCAATGCCAAGGTTAATGATCCCGCTACATGGGGGACCTTTGAAGACGCTTACAAGGCATACGTGGAACGTGGATATGGTGGAGTAGGTTATGTGTTTAAAAAGAGTGATCCATATATAGGAGTAGATCTCGATAAATGCCGAAACCCGGAGACGGGAGAGCTGGACGTATGGGCTGTCGACATTGTGAAACGCTTGCACAGCTATACGGAGGTTTCACCGTCCGGCCGAGGCCTGCATATATTGGTGAAGGGTTCTGTCCCTGCTGGGATTAATGCTAATGGAATCGAAATTTACGACGACGGTCGATTCTTCACCGTGACTGGACATCACATGGAAGATACGCCCATCACTATTGAAGATCGTCAACAGGAATTACGGGCTCTCTACGATGAGACTAAAGCCACGCCGTCAGGTAAAAACGCTTTATCCGACACAAAGTTGATTCCGATTGGCCAGCGGAACAACAAACTCACTTCCTTAGCCGGGAGCATGCGTCAGAAAGGCATGAGCCGTGAAGCCATCGAAGCAGCGTTATTACAAGAAAATGCTCTCCGATGCGACCCGCCTCTATCCCTCAGTGAGGTCAATAAAATTGCCGCCAGTGTAGCCCAATACGAGCCCGGCCAGTCTATGCAGAATCTTCCCTGCACGGATCTTGGGAATGCGCAACGTCTTGTTGCGCGACATGGAAGAGATTTGCGGTACGTCCACATCTGGAAAAAGTGGCTTGTCTGGAACGGCAGCCGGTGGGCCATTGACAATGACGGGGAGATCGAGCGGCGCGCTAAGGAAACCGTGCGTCATATGGGGGCCGAGGCAACAGCTATCTCCGACGACAGCTTTCGTAAGACATTACTTCGTTGGGCTCTATCATCAGAGTCGGCAGAACGAATTCGCAAGATGATCAGCTTGGCAGAGAGCGAATAGCAATGGCGACCATACCCATTCATCCGGATAAACTCGATGCTGATCCCTGGCAATTTAATTGTCCGAATGGGATCCTTGACCTTCGTAAAGGAACCCTTAGAGATCATCGGCGTGAGGATTTTATAACAAAAGCGTCGCAGGTCTCGTTCGATCCTGCAGCCAAATGCCCACAATTCTTGGGTTTTCTCGACAGCATTATGGCAAAGAATCAATCGTTGATCCCGTTTCTTCAACGGGCGATTGGCTATGCCCTTACAGGAGATATCGCGGAGCAGTGTTTCTTCATTTTTTACGGCCACGGAGCAAACGGGAAATCCACGTTGCTTGAAGTCCTTCGTAGCCTCGTTGGGGACTACGGGCAGCAAGCATCCTTCACGACTTTCCTATCCAGTGATCAAGAACGAGTCCGGAATGACCTAGCGCGCTTACGAGGCGCGAGGTTAGTGACGGCCGTCGAGGTTGAGGAAGGACGCCGGCTCAGTGAGGTTGTAGTAAAGCAAGTCACGGGTGGCGACCCCATCACGGCGCGATTTCTTTATAGTGAAAATTTTGAGTTCAAACCCCAATTCAAGCTTTTTCTGGCTTGTAACCATAAGCCAGTCATCCGTGGCACAGATCATGCCATCTGGCGCCGCATTAGGTTAATTCCCTTTACCGTCGAAATCCCTGACGATCAACAAGACAAAGAACTTCCCCTGAAGCTACGTGCCGAACTTCCAGGCATTTTAACGTGGGCCGTCAAGGGTTGTCTTGATTGGCAACGTGATGGCCTTGCCGCCCCTAAGGAGGTGTTGCATGCAACCAAAGAATATCGGGAAGAGATGGATGTGCTGGGAATGTTTCTTGATGAATGCTGCGATACCCAAGGTGAGGTCCTGACCGGTCATTTGTTTGGGGCCTATAAAAACTGGGCAGAGGCTCAGGAAGAATATGTAATGTCACAAAAGCTATTTGCCCTCAAACTCCGCGAGCGCGGATTTACCCCATATGCGCGTCATGGGAACCGATACTGGAGAGAGATAAGTCTTAAGTCGGGTGTGGCTCCCGAGTTTTAACGGGTAGCGGGTAGCGCATGTAACGTGTTTTTTGCAACTTTGTCATTGGCTGCGTCTTATGGAGAGTTTGTGGCAAAAGTCGATTTAACCGCTACCCACCACCTCTTTTTAGGCGTAAACGGCTATTCGTTGGCTAATGCACCACCGTTACATGCACCACCGTGGCGGTTTCATTTTATTCGTTTCATATGGAATGCCAGGTACTTACATCGTTTTTTCGTAAAAACGAACAGTTGCAGGTGCCCGATTTTAGCGGAGGGTTGAGCTATTAATATGGCCGGGATGAAAGGGCAGAGGAGCCGAAAACCGACAACCTTACCCGACAGCTACAGGGCAACCGAGGTCGGCGCGCTGGATTGGCGAACGGTGGAGGGTCGTTTATTAAAAAGTCGGAGGGCAGCCCTGTTTAAGGATTTGGGAGGAGAGGAAACTTTGTCCTACCAACAGCGAGCCCTAGCCGAACGGTTTTTGGTGGTCCAGCGGTTGGCTGAAAGACAAGAAATCTCCATGCTTGAGACCGGAGCGATAGATCCAGTCACCTATATCCAGGGAGTGCATTGCCTACTCAGTTTGGGTCGTGCGCTGGGCCTCGGGCGCAAAGCCAAACAGATTTCGCTACACGCTAGGCTCCAGCCAGAACCGCCCCCACCCCCTTCAACCTCCGCGAACGAGGGTTGTCATGGTTCCTGAAGTTCAGGTATCGGCTACGTCGCCTACTCGGATATGCCCCGTTCAAGTGCATCCTCTTAATTTTTTCAAATTGTTGCGCTGGATCGATGGCCAACCACTGATAGATTTGATTGAACCATACCGTCTGGCGATCTTCACCGACGCCTTGTTCACCTTCCGCCAGGATGGATCGCCGCAATACCGGCGAATCCTCACGGGTCGAGCAAAAAAGAATAGCAAGACGCTCGATAGCGTACTATCCGCTCTTTACAAGGTGCTGGTCTGGATCCCGGCCGGCGGAAAGGGAAGCCAAGTATATTTTGTCGCCAGTGATTTGGGTCAGGCGAACGATGATTTGGAGTTGTGCAAAAAACTGGTGAAATGCAATCCGCTTCTCAACGATGAGGTTCAAATTAAGTCTAATGTGATCGAGCGTAATGACGGGAAGGGCTTTATCGAAATCCTGCCTGCCGGAGACGCCGATGGGTTGCATGGCAAAACCTATCTCTTCCTAGTCGTCGACGAATTGCATACACAGCGGGACTATCGGGTTCTAGAAGCGCTGGAACTCGACCGCACGCGTCCTGATGCGGCCCAATGGTTTGCAAGTTATGCCTCATTGTCCCGACAAACCGGTGTTCCCATCGTGGATTTGTTGCGACAGCACGATACGAAAAGCGATCCACGGCTATACGTCAGTTGGTATACGGGTACCGTGGAAGAGGCGAATCCAAGTCTTGGGAGCCCTATTGGCCCGACCTTGGAAGATATTGAAGATGCAAGAAGGTCGCTTCCGTCTTGGATTTTCCGCCGCCTCTATCTGAACCAGCCAGGTCAACCTGATGGCGCAGCTTTCGATGCTACCAATGTGGAAAACTGTATAGTCCCTGGGCGTTCGGGATTGGCTCCTAAACCGTCGACCACGTACAGCGCCTTTGTTGACATGAGCGGCGGCGGAGCTGACGATTCCACTCTCGCAATTGCACATGCCGGGCCTGAAAGAGAGGTCGTCGTGGATTTATTGATAGATCAAGGTACCCGCCTTGGCGGTACATTTGACCCCGGACAAGCCGTTCTAAAGTTTGCTGATGTCCTCAAGGAATACCGTTGCTGGAGGGTTACGGGTGACCGTTATGCGGGAGAATGGCCACGGCAAGCTTTTGCTAAGGCTGGAATACAGTATGAGTTATCCGATCTCACGCGAAGCGAACTCTACGCAAACCTAGAGCCATTGATAAATAGCGGCCAAATTGAACTGGTCGATCATCCTAAACTTCTCTCACAGCTTATCGCCCTTATTCGTCGAGGGGAAAAAATCGATCACCCCCAGGGAGAACATGATGACCATGCCAACGCTGTAGCAGGGGCAATAGCGCAAGTTAAGGCGGCGCGGATCAGGGCCCGCGCATGGCTACTCTAGGGGCTGCTTATGACTCTAAAGGGCTTGTCAGGGCTCATTGTATATAGGTATAATTCCCTACGTACACCTTGTACGGAGGGTGGCCATGATAGCCAAAGGAGACATTTATGTGAACGTGCGCAAGTTTATCGCAGCGCATGGCCACGAGCCTAGAGGGTTTGGTTCATGGGCTTTCCAAATCACAGAAGCATTCGATGTTTTATGGTGCCACGGCATGACTTACAGTCAGGCGAAGCGGGTCGCGTTAAAAAGGGCTCAAAGCAGCGGTAGTTACGAGGTGATAGTTTTGCCTTAAACCGGAGATTACATATGGTGGCTCGTTTATTAACCCCAAAAGAGGTTGGCGCTTACCTTGTAATTAAACCCAAGGTCGTTCGCCGCTGGCTGCGCCACGGTTTTATAAAAGGAGTGCGGCTAGGCAGATTATGGCGAGTGCGCCCTACGGATCTTGAGGCTTTTGTTCGCAGACGGACCGGTTCATTGAGTCGTAACGGGAGGGTTGGACTATGAGAGCCGCGGCCTATGCCCGCTATTCCACCGATAAGCAGAGCGAAACCTCAATAGAAGATCAGTTCCGTAACTGTGATCAGCGAGCCGAACGTGAAGGCTGGATTGTTATGGCTCGATATTCGGACAAAGCCATGACTGGCAGCACGACCGAGCGCCCAGAATATCAACGGATGATGGCGGATGCACGGAGCCACAAATTCGATGTCCTTTTAGTGGACGATCTATCTAGGCTTTCCCGCGATCAGATTGAAACCGAACAAGCCCGACGCCGCTTTGTGCATTGGGGAATTCGGTTGATTGGAGTGTGTGATGGTATAGACACCAACAGCAAAGGCCATAAGGTACTTTCAGGTATCAAAGGCATCATGAATGAATTGTTCCTGGACGATCTCCGCGACAAGGTACATCGCGGCTTGAAGGGCAAGGCACTCCATGGATTTCATTGCGGGGGGCGGTCCTATGGATACAAATTGGTTCCCGTTTACCATGAATCCAAAACAGATCAATATGGAAACCCAGCGATCATAGCTACTCGACTAGAAATCCATCCTGAAGAAGCCAAATGGGTACTTCATATTTTTGATTGGTATGCCGAGGGCCGCTCAAGTAGGTGGATCGCCGCTAAATTGAATGAACTTCGCGTGAGCTCACCTCGTCATAAAACTTGGGCAATGTCTTGTCTCTATGGAGATCACAAAAAAGGGACTGGTCTATTGAATAATCCGCTCTACATCGGTCGCTATATCTGGAATAGGTTTCTATGGTTAAAGCATCCTGAAACACAGAAGCGAATTTATCGTTCGAAGCCACAGACTGAATGGATTACCAAAGAACTGCCAGAACTCCGCATCGTTCCCCAAGAACTTTGGGACCGAGTCAAGAAAAGGCAGTCTGAGGCATTTGCAAAAGGAGAATCAGTTCGCAAAAGCCTAGGCAGTAACATCCGCCGCCAAGGAGGCCAGGACAAATATCTTTTATCCGGACTACTGAAGTGTGGTCTCTGTGGAGCAAAATTTGTCATTGTCAGCCCAGATCGATACGGATGCGCGAGTTTCGTAAACAGGGGTCTGGCTGTGTGTGGCAATCGGATAAGGGTTTCCCGGCAACTAACTGAGACCTTATTACTCGCGGGAATTAAACATGAACTCTTCACGCGAGATGCATTTGATCTATTTCTGAAAGAAACGTCCCGTCTTCTTACTGAGCAAGCTAATGCAAACCGAACGGACCGGAGCCAAATTTCTGGGCGCAAGGCTGCGGTGGAGAAGGAGCTGGCCAACCTTGTATCAGCAATCAAGGCTGGGATAATCACACAGACCACTAAGGACGAGCTAGAGAAACTGGAAGCGGAGCATAGTCGTTTAAAAAACAGGCTTAATGCTGAGCCTGAAAGGACGAACAAAATTGTTGGCATCCTGCCAGGTGCCTGGGAGCGGTATAAGGCCCTGGTGGTAGGGCTTGAACATGTGCCAATAGACCGTATAGCGACCGTACGGCCACATCTGAAGGCATTATTAGGCGGGTCTATAACCTTGCATCCCACGGCCAAGGGCTACTTGGAAGCCGAAATGCAAGGGAGCTATGAGGGGCTCGTTCAACTGGCCGTGGGCGAAGGAAAAATGGGAGTGGTTGCGGGGGAAGGATTTGAACCTTCGACCTTTGGGTTATGAGCCCAACGAGCTACCAGACTGCTCCACCCCGCAGGCGGATACTAACACAGGCAGCGTGAGCCGCGTCAAGGTGAGCGGAAAGCTGATAGCGAATAGACAGCAGCGGGTGGCCAGAGAGAGGTTCCGAGCTATTCGCTACTTGCTGCCAGCTACTCGCTATCTTGTTAAGTTGATTTCGCTCCGACCGCGTGCTAGAGCACTGCCATGCGCCTCGTCTTCATGGGCACGCCGGACTTCGCCGTCCCGTCGCTCACGGCCCTGCTGCATTCGGACCACCACGTCGTGGGCGTCGTCACGCAGCCGGACCGGCCGAAGGGCCGCGGGCAAGAACTGGCAATCTCTCCGATCAAGCAACTTACCGTTCAGCGCAGGATTCCGCTCCTCCAGCCCCTCAAGATGAAGGACCCGGCTTTTCTGGATGCCCTGTCCGCCTGGAAACCGGACCTCATCGTCGTCGCGGCGTTCGGGCGCATCCTGCCCAAGATCATTCTGGACCTGCCGTCCCGCCACTGCATCAACGTCCATGCGTCGCTGCTGCCCCAATACCGAGGCGCGGGCCCGATCCAGTGGGCGATCATCAACGGCGAGCGCGAAACCGGCATCACGACCATGCTGATGGACGAAGGCATGGACACGGGCGCGATTCTGCTTCAAGAAAGCATGCAAATCGCGCCGGACGACACGGCCGGCACCTTATCGGCGAAACTCGCGGAGGTCGGCGGCAAACTGTTGATCGAAACCCTCACGCAACTGGAGAAAGGCGATCTCGTGCCTCAGCCACAAGACCACGCTCGAGCCACGATGGCGCCGCTGCTCAAGAAAGAAGACGGCTTGCTTGATTGGACGCTGCCGGCCGAGCAGCTGGCCAACCGTGTGCGTGGACTGTCCCCTTGGCCCGGGGCCTATACCTTCGTCAAGGGAGACCGCGTGATGATCTGGCGGGCTGCGGCGTCAGGCCAATCAGGCGGCGCGGCTCCCGGCACTGTTCACAGCACGACCGAAGATTCCATCCTCGTCGCGACCGGCAAGGGCCTGCTCGCCGTCACGGAATTGCAGCCGGCCAGCGGCCGCAGGATGAGCACCGCTCAATATCTGGCTGGCCATCCGCTCGCACCTGGTTTCGTTCTGGGAAACCGTGACGAGTAATGAAAACCAACCACCAGTCGCCTCCTGGAACTCGCCTCAAACCTCAAGCCTCCAACCTCCCTCCATCTTCAGTCAGTCCCGCCCGTGCCGTTGCCCTTGAAACGCTACTCGCCGTTGAGAGCCGTGACGTCCTCGCGGATGATGCGTTGGAAACGGCCGGCCACCGGGCCAGGCTCGATGCCCGGGACCGTGCCCTGGCGCTCGAGCTGGTCTATGGAGTCCTTCGCCGCCAGAATACGCTCGACTGGCGGCTGGACCAGGTAGCCACGAAACCGATGGCCAAGCTCCCGGCCTTCGTCCGGACCACCCTGCGTCTCGGCGCCTATCAACTCCTGCATCTGGACAAGATCCCTCCTTCCGCTTCCGTCCATCAATCAGTGTCGCTGGCCAAGGCGCGCGGCGTGTCAGGTCATTGGCCTGGATTCGTCAATGCCGTGCTGCGGGCGCTGACCCGCACGCCGGCGCCTCCCTGGCCCGATCGCGAAGCAGACCCAGTGCTGGCCCTCTCGGTCCAGTACTCGTGCCCCTCGTGGCTCACCGAACGGTGGCTCGCGCGGTTCGGCGTCGACGGCGCGGAAGCCCTCTGCCGGGCCACGACGGTCATCCCACCCCTGACGATCCGCGTGAATACCCTCAAGACGACGCGGGAGACGCTGGCGGGCCGGCTCGCGGAGTCCGGTTACGAAGTCCGGCCGACACGCATCAGTCCGGTCGGATTGACCCTCGACAAATGCGGACCAGTCGCGGAGCTGCCGCTGTTCCGCGAAGGCGCCTTTTACGTGGAAGATGAAGCGGCTCAGCTCATCGCGCCGATCGTGGATCCCCGGCCGGGCGAGCTGGTGCTGGACGCCTGCGCAGCGCCGGGCGGAAAAACGACGTACCTGGCTTCCCTCATGCAGAACCACGGAACAATCATCGCCGTCGACAAGAGCGATGCGCGCCTGCGCCTGCTGGAAGAGAATTGCCTGCGGCTGGGCGTCGCGATCGTGCGCGCGGTCCGGGCCGATGCCGCAACGGGTTTGCCCAAGGAGCTGCGCGAGCGGCCGTTCGACCGCATCCTGGTCGACGCGCCCTGCAGCGGGCTGGGCGTGTTGCGGCGGCATCCCGAAGGAAAGTGGCGGAACGCGGCAGGCGCGCTGACCCGGCACCAGACGGCGCAGCGGAACCTGCTTCATTCGGTATCCCGTCTCTTGCGGCCCGGCGGCATCCTCGTCTATAGTACCTGCTCAAGCGAGCCGGAAGAAAACGAACAGGTGATCGACCGTTTTTGCAAGGAGCACAAGGAGTTCCGTCGCGAGTCCGTCGCGCCTTGGCTCCCCCAGCCCGGCCTCTCCTTCGTGACGGGCCGGGGCGAGCTCTCCACCGCGCGGAACGACGACTCTCTGGACATGTTTTTTGCCGCCCGGCTTCGAAAGGCATCGTGATGAGCAAGTCCACCGTCCGCATCGCGCCGTCCATCCTCTCGGCGGATTTCGCCCGTTTGGCCGATGAAGTGGCGCGGGTCGAGGCCGGCGGGGCGGACTGGCTGCACGTGGACGTCATGGACGGCCACTTCGTGCCCAACCTGACCGTCGGCCCGCCGATCGTCGAATCCCTCCGCAAGGTGACGAAGCTGCCGCTCGACGTGCATTTGATGATCACGAATGCCGATGCGTACATCAAAGAGTTCGCGGAGGCCGGCGCGGATTACCTGACCGTGCACGTGGAGGCCTGTCCGCATTTGCACCGGACGGTCCAGTCCATCAAGGAGCGCGGCGTCAAAGCCGGCGTGACCTTGAATCCGGCGACGCCGCTTTCGTCCATCGAGGCAATCCTGCCCGACGCCGATCTCCTCCTGATCATGTCCGTCAACCCGGGCTTCGGCGGCCAGTCGTTCATTCTCTCGTCGCTCGAGAAGATCGCACAGGCGCGGACGATGATCGCCCGGACCGGCAGCCGGGCGCTGCTGGAGGTGGACGGCGGCGTCAAGGTCGAGAACGCCGCCCAGATCGTGGACGCCGGCGCGGACATCCTGGTGTCCGGTTCCGCCATCTTTTCCAGCAAGGATTACGGCGCGACGATCAAAGCCATGCGGCAGGGCAAAACCGGCCGGACGGCCGGGGCCGCGTCGGCGCGACGGTGACGGTGGACACTTCGTCCCTCATCGACAGCCTGCATCCGCTGGAGATCAAAGTCCTCCTCGCGCTCCGCGACGCGCAGGCGCGCGGGCCGCTGAAGGAGGACCAGCTCGAGCACGCCGCGGGGCTGGAACCCTCCCAGCTCAGCATGGCGGTCGAATGGCTGCTGGCCAAGTCCCTGATCCAGATCGCGTCGGAACAGGTCACCCCGATGGTGTCGCTGACGAAGACCGGCGCCAACTTTTTCGAAAAATACGCCCCGATCGAGCGCATCCTGTCGAGGGTCCGGAAGGCCGGGGAAACCGGCAAGCGCCTCACGATCCAGGACCTCCAGTCGCAGGAGGGGCTTGAGCCGACCGAGGTGAGCGGCGCCGTCGGCACCCTGAAAAAGGAAGGCGCGATCCGGATCGTCGCCGGGGGCCACGTGGAATCCACGGGCGCGCCGAGCCCGACCACAGAGGCGCTCCGCGAGCTCCTGAAGCAGCTCCGCGGCGCCTCGCGCGACCTCCGCGCCTTCCCCGAACCGATGCGGCGCGTGATCGAACAGTATGCCGTCAAACGGGGCAATACCAGCGAACCATTCCGGATCGACAACCACGTCGAACGAACCTTCGCCCTGACGCCGGACGGGCAGCGCGCTGCGGAGGCGATCGCGCAGCACGGCGTGGGGCAGGAAGTGTCGCAGCTCTCTCCCGAGTTGCTCAAGGACGGCAGCTGGCGGACCACGCGGTTCCGCAAGTACACGATCAGCCTCCGCGCGCCGCGCATCGCGGCCGGCAAGCGCCATCCCTACCGCGAGTTCCTGGACCTGGTGAAAACCAAGCTGGTCAGCATGGGCTTCCAGGAGATGCGCGGGTCGCTGATCGAAACCGAGTTCTGGAACATGGACGCCCTCTACATGCCGCAGTTCCATCCGGCGCGGGACATCCATGACGTCTACTTCGTCAAGCGCCCGACCCACGCCGGGGCGCCCGACGAGCCGTTTTTCTCGCAGGTCGCGTCCGTCCATCGCGACGGCGGCAAGACCGGCTCCACCGGCTGGGGCTATGAGTTCGATCCGGAGCGCGCGCGCCGGCTGGTGCTCCGGAGCCAGGGCACCGCCGTGTCGGCACGCACGCTCGCGTCGGGACCGAACGTCCCCGGCAAGTATTTTTCCATCGCGCGTTGCTTCCGCTACGATCAGGTGGACGCCACCCACGCGACGGATTTCTTCCAGGTCGAAGGCATCGTGCTGGGACGGGACATCAATTTCAGGACGTTATTGGGGCTGCTGGAACTCTTCGCGCGCGAGGTGGCACAGGCCAAGGAGAGCAAGTTCCTGCCGGCCTACTTTCCGTTCACGGAACCGTCCGTGGAGCTCCACGTGCGCCATCCGCGCCTCGGCTGGATGGAGCTGGGCGGGGCCGGCCTCTTCCGCCCGGAGGTGACGCTGCCGCTCGGCGTGGACGTCCCCGTGATCGCCTGGGGGCTGGGATTGGATCGCATGGCGATGGTCGCGCTGGGCATTCATGATATCCGTGATCTCTTCTCCGGCGATCTGGAGATGATCCGCACAACACGAGGGCAGTTTTAGCCATGCCCACGATTTCCATCAATCTGAAAGATTTTGCGCAGCTCCTCGGGCAGGGACCGGTCACCGCCGAGCGGCTCGAGGCCTGGCTGCCGCTGGTGAAAGGCGAGCTCAAGGACCACGACAGCGAGACCGACGAGCTGCGGATCGAGTTGCAAGACAGCAATCGCCCCGACCTCTGGTCCTGCGAAGGCATCGCGCGGCAAATCCGAACCAAGCTTGCCGGCAAGGCGTCCGCCTATCCCTGTTTCAAGCCCACACGTCCGACGAAACGTCTGCTGGTGTCTCCGGGATTGGAGGAGGTCCGTCCCTACGTGGCCGCCTGCACCGCCACCGGCTATCGCGTCACCGGCGAAGGGCTCGCGCAGCTGATTCAAGTGCAGGAGAAGCTGGCCGACATCTTCGGGCGCAAGCGCCGCACCGTCTCGATCGGCCTGTACCGGCTGTCCGGCATTTCGTTCCCCGTCACCTACGCGCTCATGAAGCCGGACGAGGCCCGCTTCACGCCGCTGGGATTCGACGAGCCCCTGTCGCTGCGCGAGATCCTGTCGGTCCACCCCAAAGGGATCGAGTACGGGCCGATCCTGGCCGGCCACGACCGGGTGCCGCTGCTGCGGGACGACGAGGGCCGGATCCTGTCGCTCCCGCCGGTGATCAACAGCCGGGAGATCGGCGAAGTCCGGGCCGGCGACGACGCGCTGTTCGTGGAGGTGACCGGCACCGATCTGACGATGGTCGTGCTGACGCTCAACATCCTGGCCGCCAACCTGGCGGACCGCGGCGCCGCCATCGAGCCGGTCGAGATCGTCTATCCGTCGGCCACGGCGCTGGGGAAAACCGTGCGCACGCCGCTGGATTGCGCGGCGGCCCGCACGATCCCGGTCAAGACGATCGAGGCCGCGCTGGGCCAGCCGCTCGGCGCCACGCCCATCGCCCGCGCCTTGACGGCCTATGGCTACCGCGTGCGGGCGGCGGCAGGCGGCGTGACCGTCAGGCTCCCGCCGTACCGGAACGACCTGATGCACGCGGTGGACGTGGTCGAAGACGTGGCGATCAGCCGAGGCTACGGCGAGTTCACGCCGGTGATGCCGTCCCAGTTCACGGTCGGCAGCCTGTCACGGGTGGAGCAGGTCTCGGACCGGGTTCGGGATCTGATGATCGGGCTGGGGTTTCAGGAAATCATCTCCAACATCCTGACCTCCCGCCAGGAGCTCTGCGAGCGCATGCGGCTGGACGACACCGAGTGGAGCCGGCTCGTCGAGGTCGACAACGCCATGTCCCAGAGCTTCTCGTGCCTGCGGCAGTGGATCACGCCGTCGCTGCTCCGCGTGGAATCGGCGTCCACCCGCGTCTTCTACCCGCACCGGATCTTCGAAGTCGGCGAGATCGCCGTCCCCGATCCGGCCGACGCGCGGGGCGCGCGCACGGTCACGGCCCTGGGCGGGCTCATCGCCCACGCGGGCGCGAACTTTTCGGAGATTCATTCCTGTCTGGATCTGCTGATGTTCTATCTGGATCAGCCGTATACGCTGGAGCCGACGGCGCACCCGTCGTTTCTGGAAGGACGGGCGGGGCGGATTCTCTCGGGTACCCGCGCCGTCGGCGTGATCGGGGAACTCCACCCGGAAGTGCTGGAGCGCTGGCAGCTCGGCATGCCGAGCGTGGTTTTCGAGCTGGAAGTGGACGGGTTGGCGGAGAAGCTTTGAGCTAGGCGGTTGCAGCCCCTTTCGCCATCGTAGCCAGCTTGTCGAATCCCGCCGGATCGTGGATCGCCATCTCCGACAGCACCTTCCGATCCAGCACGACGTGGGCTTTCTTGAGCGCGTTGATGAACCGGCTGTAGGTCAGCCCGTGCTGGCGCACCGCCGCACTGATCCGCGCCACCCAGAGACTGCGGAAATCCCGCTTGCGCCGCCGGCGCCCGACGAAGGCATAGGTCTGGCCCTTGTCCACCGATTCGGTTGCGCTTCGAAACAGCTTGCTCTTGGCGCCATACTGGCCTTTCGCCAGCTTGATCCGTTTTTTCCTTCGCTGCCTGGTTTTATATCCGCCCTTTACGCGTGGCATGTCTTCTCCTTTTAGCTGATAGCTGACAGCCAGCAGCGAATAGCTCGGAGCTACTTGCTACCAGCTGTTTGCTGTTCGCTGTTAGTTATACGGCATCAGCTGCTTGATCGCCGGCGCCATCGTTTGATCGACCATGACGTTGCCGCTCAACCGCCGCTTCCGGTTGCTGCCCTTGCCGGTCAAGAGGTGCCGCCGGCCGGCTTTGCGCCGCGCCACCTTGCCGCTGCCCGTCCGCTGAAACCGCTTCTTCACTCCGCTGTGCGACTTCAATTTTGGCATCATCAATTCCTTTCTTTTTTCTCACATTCGCTTCAACGCGGCGGTCGGTCTCCCTCGACTGCGCGCATCGAACGAGCACCTTCTGAGTGCGCGCGTTCTGCGAGCAAGGAAGGGAGACCGACTGCCACGCTCTTAACTTTTTGGCGCCACGACCATGATCAGGCTCCGGCCTTCCATGCGCGGCGCATATTCGATGGTCCCGACGGTCGTCAGCTCCGCGATCACATTGTTGATCACCGTCCGTCCCATTTCCTGATTGGCCATTTCCCGGCCGCGATAGGTCAGGACGACCTTCGTCTTATTGCCGTCGGCCAGAAATCCCTTGATCTGCCTGATCTTGATCTCCAGATCGTGTTTGTCCGTCCTCGGCCGCAGCTTGATCTCCTTGACGTGCGTGGATTTCTGGTGCCGGCGGCTCTGGTGCTCCTTTTTCTGGAGTTCGTACTTGTATTTCCCGTAATCCATGATCCGGCAGACGGGCGGCTGCGACGTCGGCGCCACTTCCACCAGATCGTAGCCCAGCTCCTGGGCCTTCCTGAACGCATCCGGCGTCGGCATGATTCCCAACTGCTCGCCTTCCGGCCCGATCACGCGGATCTGCGGAATCCGGATTTCACGATTCACTCTCAATTTAACGATACCGCACCTCTTGGCAACAGGTTTATGGCTTCGACACCGCCTGCGCGATGTCCTTCCTCACCAAGTCGATTGCGGCCGGCACCGGCATGCTGCCCAAGTCCGCCTTGCTCCGTCCGCGCACCGACACGCTCCCGCCCTGCATCTCGCGATCGCCGACGACCAGCATGAATGGGATCTTGGCCTTCTCGGCCTCCCGGATTTTGAACCCAATCTTTTCGTTCCGCAAGTCGGCCTCGGCCCGGAAGCCGGCCGTGCGCAATTGCGACGTCACCGTCTCCGCGTAGGCCTGCTGCTTGTCGGTGATCGACAACACAATCGCCTGCACCGGCGCCAGCCACGTGGGAAAAGCCCCGGCATAGTGCTCGACGAGGATGCCGAAAAACCGCTCGATCGAGCCCATCAGCGCCCGGTGGATCATGATCGGCCGGTGCGCCTTGCCGTCCTCGGCTGTGTAGGCCAGCTCGAACCGCTCCGGGTTGTTGAAATCCACCTGCACCGTCGAGCACTGCCACGACCGCCCGAGCACGTCCTTGATCTTGATGTCGATCTTGGGCCCGTAGAAGACGCCTTCGCCCGGGTCGATCTGATAGACGACGCCGCGCCCCTTGAGCGCCGCTTCCAGCGCGCTCGTGGCCTGGGCCCAGTTCTCGGCCGAACCGACGGCCTTCTCGGGCTTCGTGGACACGCAGACCTCGAATTCGGAGAAGCCGAAGGTCCGGAGGATGAAAAACGTGAAGTCCAGCACCCGGCTGACTTCGGATTCGATCTGATCCGGCCGGCAGAAGAGGTGCGCGTCGTCCTGCGTGAACCCGCGCACGCGCAGGAGCCCGTGCAACACGCCGGTGCGCTCGTAGCGGTACACGGTGCCGAGCTCGCCGTAGCGGATGGGCAGGTCGCGATAGCTGCGCAGGTGGGACTTGTAGATCATGATGTGGAAGGGACAGTTCATCGGCTTGAGCTGGTACTCGCTGTTTTCCACTTTCATGGTCGCGAACATGTTGTCGCGGTAATAGTCCACGTGCCCGCTGGTCTTCCAGAGGTCGAGCCGCGCCACGTGCGGCGAGTAGACCAGCTCGTAGCCGGCCTTGATGTGCTGCTCCCGCCAGAAATTCTCGATCAGGAGCCGCACCAGTGCGCCTTTGGGATGCCAGAGGACCAACCCGGGGCCGATCTCGTCCTGGATCGTGATCAGGTCGAGCTCCTTGCCCAGCTTGCGGTGATCGCGCCGCTTGATCTCCTCGAGCTTGTCCAGGTGCGCCTTGAGCGCCTCCTGGGTCGGGAACGACGTGCCGTAGATGCGTTGCAGCATCGGGTTGCGCTCGTCGCCGCGCCAATAGGCTCCGGCGCTCGAGAGCAGCTTGAACGCCCCGACGTACCCCGTGCTTGGGAGATGCGGTCCTTCGCAGACGTCGATAAAGTCGCCCTGCCGGTAGAGCGAGATGACCGGATCCTGAATCATGGTCTCGATGATCTCCGCCTTGTAGGTCTCGCCCCGCTCCTTGCTGAGTTTGACCGCCTCGGCGCGCGGCATCTCCATCCGCGCGATCGGCAGGTTGCGCTTGATGATCTCGAGCGCGCGCGCCTCGATCTTTTCCAGATCCTCCGGCGTGAACGGGCGGTCGAACGCGAAATCGTAGTAAAACCCCTCTTCGATCGCCGGACCGATCGTCATCTGGGCGGACGGGAACAGCTCCTTCACGGCCTGGGCCATGATATGGGTGCTGGTGTGACGATAGACGTCCTTCCCGTCCGGTGAATCGAACAGAACCGGCTCCAACGAGGCGTCGCCCGTCAGCACGGTGGACAAATCTCTCGCCACGCCGTTGATCTTGACGGCCAGGACGTCGCGTTTCAACGCCTTGCCGCCCAGCGCTTCGGCCGCCGTCATGCCGGTTTTTGCGGGCCTGCGGGTCCCATCCGCGAGCGTGATCTGAATCGTGCGCGCGTCCATTCCTTCTTCCAAAAAAAGAAAAGGCATCGGCGGTCGATGCCTTGCGGGATGGTAGGCGCGGACGGTCTTGAACCGTCGACCTCTACCGTGTCAAGGTAGCGCTCTCCCCCTGAGCTACGCGCCTATCGTCCGCGGCCATGCTAATCCAGCCCCGTCGGGGTTGTCAAGGAGCCCGCCGCGCTAAGATCGCGGAAATAATGAAGAGTTTTCGAGTGCGGATGGGAAGGCGCGCCGCCTGTCAGGCCGCACCGGCCGCGGCGGACTTCTGCCGTTTCACCGGAATCCTGAACTCCGTGATCTTCTTCCTCAGGGTGTTGCGGTTCATGCCCAGCAGATGGGCGGCCTGGATCTGGTTACCGTTGGTTTCCTTCAGCGCGTGCGCGATCAGCGGGCGCTCGACCGCCGCGATCAGCATCGGGTGGAGATTGCGCGCGGACCCGTTCCGCATCCCCTTGACGAACTCCCCCAATTTGGACTCGATGATCTCCTCCAGAACCACATCGTGTCGCGAACGGGTCAGCAGACGGCCGGACCCGCTCGTCATGGTATGAAGGACGTCGGCCGAACGGACAAGGACGCTGCGCGATCCCATGAGGATCATGGTGCGCGTCGGCTCGACCAGCTTCGACACCTCCGTCAGATCATGCAGCGCGCCCCTCCGGGCCTCAATCAGAACGGCGTCGAACCCCTGCTTGATCGCCGCGCGCGGAATGCCGGCCACATCCCTGGCCACGGTGAGTGTGAGATCGGTGAGCGTGCGTTGAATCTTCTCGTGAAGTTCGTGATCGTTGGTCAACAAGAGAACGCTGAAGGCTAACGATCGCATGAGCGCGTGCGTGTCCCGAAACGAAGGTGCGGAGTATCTACCAAGGTTGCCGGGTTGTCAATCGGGGGATCGACCGTGCAACGAGAATGCCACGCGCGGCCTATACTACCTGTCGTGTTGTGCCGGCGCTTCCCTCAATTTTTTGCGTAGCGCGACGGTCTGCGCACAAAAAATAAATTTTTGTGCGCACGTTTTTGTATGGATTTCCAAACAGCATGTCCGCTGGCCGGTGTTTTTGTTCTACTTGACAAAAAGGCCGCGGACTCGGTATAACTCTCTGGTCGATTTCATTTCCTATCGGAATACTAGGAAATGCCATGAAGGTCTCTCAGAAAGCCACATACGGGATTGTGGCGGCGCTGGATTTGACGCTGCAGAACGGCTCGGCCCCGGTCCAGGCCAAGGCCATTGCGAAACGGCAGGCGATCCCGCTGCGGTTCCTCGAGCAGGTCCTGCATGCCATGAAAAAAGCGGGACTCGTGGACAGTCTGCGGGGAGCGCAGGGCGGCTACACGCTGAGCAAGAAGCCGGCGGAGGTCTCGCTGGCCAACATCGTCGAGGCGCTGGACGGCCCCCTGTCCGCCGCCACCGCCCGGGGATCTTCCGCGAGGCGACTGCGAGGCCAGCTCAAACCGGAGCCGTTGTTGGCAAACGTCTGGGAACGGGTGCACCAGGCCGAACTCAGCGTGCTCGGAACCGTGACCCTGAAAGAACTGGCCGAGCGCCAGCAGCAGATCGAGCAAGAACGCACACTCATGTACCATATTTAACGAGGATGACCATGACTCCCCCTTCTACCACCCATCCGGTCAACGTCAAAACCTCGCCGATCCCCCCGCACATCCTCGAGGAAATCGAGGTGTTCGAGGAGGAGGCGAGGAAGATGCTGGCCGGCGACGTGTCGGTCGATATCTTCAAGCCCTTCCGCCTGCAGCACGGCATCTACGGCCAGCGCCAGCCAGGCGTGAACATGGTCCGGATCAAGATTCCCTTCGGCGGGCTCACGGCCGACCAGTTGCGCCGGATCGGCGAGATGGCCGACGCCTACGCCACCGGCGTCGGGCACGTCACCACGCGCCAGGACATCCAATTGCACTTCGCCCCGTTGAAAGACGTAGGCGCCATCATGCGGGGTCTGGCCGAAGTGGGCCTGACCACCCGCGAGGCCTGCGCCAACACGGTGCGGAACGTGACCGCCTGCCACCTGGCCGGCATCTGCCAGGGCGAAGTCTTCGACGTGACGCCCTATGCCAAGACCGTCGCGTTGCACCTGTTGCGCAATCCGCTGAACCAGAGCCTGCCTCGGAAGTTCAAGATCGCCTTCTCCGGCTGCCGCCACGACTGCGCGCTCACGCCGATTCACGACATCGGCCTGCTCGCCGCCAAACGCGACGACGGGACGATCGGCTTCCGCATGGCGGTGGGCGGTGGCCTGGGCTCGGCCCCGCGCATCGCGCAGGTGCTGCGCGAGTTCGTGCCGATGAACGAGCTGATCCCGACGATCGAGGCCGTGCTCAAGGTCTTCGACACGCTCGGCAACCGCAAGAACCGCCACAAGGCGCGGATGAAATTCGTCATCGAGAAACTGGGCTTCGCCGAATTCAAGCGGCGGTGGGAAGAGGCCTATGCGGCGATGGGCCACGCGCGGCCGGACCACGCGCCGATCAAACTCCTGACGCACCAGGACGATCCGGTCCCGCTCATCATGCCGGCGTCGGTGAAGCCGAACGGCGGCAACGGCTCGGGGAGCGGGCAACGCGCCATCGGCCATGAAACGCCGTTCCAGATGTGGACACGGACCAACGTCATCGCCCAGAAACAGGCGGGCTATGCGGCCATCGTGATCAAGCTCCCGATGGGCGACTTGACGTCACAGCAGATGTTCCAGGTCGCCGACCTGGCCGATCGGTACTCCAACGGCAATCTCAGAACGACGATCAACCAAAATCTCATTGTCCGCTGGGTGCCGGACACCAGGGTACAGGAATTCTACGACGACCTGGTCGCGGCCTCGCTGGCCGACCCCGGCGCCGAACTGGTCGAGGACATCATCGCCTGCCCGGGCACCGACACGTGCGGACTGGGCATCACCTCGTCGAAAGGACTGGCCCGCGCCATGGCGGAGATTTTCCCGCCGGGCCGCGTGCCGGAAGACCTGAAGGACGTGAGCGTCAAGATCAGCGGCTGCCACAATGCGTGCGCCCAGCACCACATCGCCACGATCGGCCTGCACGGTGTGGGCAAGCGCATGGGCGAGCGGGTGGCGCCCTACTATGAGCTGCACCTCGGCGGGCGGGTGAACGGCACGGCGAAGATCGGCCAGATGACGGTCAAGCTGCCGGCGCGGAAGGTGCCGGAGGCCGTCTCGCACCTGGTGGCCGTCTATCGCCGCGACCGCAAGCCAAGCGAGAGCCTGCCGGCCTTCATCGACCGGGCGGGCAAGGCGGCGCTGAAAGAGGAACTGATTCCCTTCACGATCGCCCCGACGTTCGAAGAGGATCCGACCTTCTATTATGACTGGGAAGGCGACGAGCCCTTCATCACGGAGGACCTCGGACCGGGCGAGTGCGCCGGCGGGGCCCTGGAGATGATGGGCGACCGGATCCTGGAGGCGGAGCAGGAGCTCTACCAGGGAAAGCTGCTGGTGGAGAAACACCAGTATTCCGTGTCGGTGAACAAGGCCTATCGCGCGGTGCTGGCGGCGGCCAAGGCCCTGCTCGTCACCGAGGGCCTCGATCCGTCGACGGACGCGGAGACATTCAGCGAGTTCGAGCAGCGCATCGCCGCCAAGGGCGTGGTGCCTGCCTCGTACCACGACCTCTCCGCGCAGTTCGGCGACCTCGGCCCGAAGGATACGACGCAGGAGTTCGCCCAGGCCAAGATGGACTTCGCGCGCGGGTTCGTCCAGATCTGCAAAGCGGCCATCGACCAGGTCGGCAAGGACCTCAAGCTGAAGTCGGCCGAGCCGGCCGCCGGGCCGCCGCTGCCCGCTCAAGCGCCTGCAGCGAAACCGGCCGCGGCCCAGTCCACCACCGGCGCCCCGGTGTACGACCTGCGCGGCGTGGCCTGCCCGCTGAACTACGTCAAGACCAAGCTGAAGCTCGAGATGATGGACGCGGGCGAGCAGTTGGAAGTCTGGCTGGACGCCGGCGAGCCGATCAAGAACGTGCCGATGAGCCTCCGGAACGACGGCCATAAGATCCTGCTGGAGGAGCCGCTGGAGACGGAGAAGGCCCACTTCAAGGTGCTGGTCGAGAAGGTGGAAGGCTGAGTGCCGTGACGACCCCCGTTCAACAGAAGACGCGGCCGGCGGACGAGGCGCTCAAGGCACTGAGCGCGTCGTTCGAGTCGAAGTCTCCACAAGATTTGCTGGCTTACGCGCTGGAGCGCTACGCGCCGAACATCATTCTGGCCTGCAGCTTCGGCGCGGAGGATGTCGTGCTCGTGGACATGATCCAGAAGATCAACCAGCACACGAAACTGTTTTATCTGGACACGGATTTCCTGTTCAAGGAAACGCACGAGGTGAAAGACCGCCTGATTGCCAAGTACGGGCTGCGAGCGGAGCAGGTGATCCAGATCAAATCGCTCCTGACGCCCGAGCAGCAGGCGGCCCAGCACGGCGACGCGCTCTGGGCCCGCAATCCGGACCAATGCTGCCAGCTGCGCAAGGTCGAGCCGCTCACGCGCGTGTTGAGCAGCTACGCGGCGTGGATCACCGGCATCCGACGGGACCAGGTCCCCACACGCGCGAACGCCGGGCTCGTGGAATGGGATCAGAAGTTCCAGCTGGTGAAATTCAACCCGCTGGCGAAATGGAAAGCCGAAGACGTGTGGGCCTACATCAAAATCCACGAAGTGCCCTACAACGAGCTGCACGATCAGAACTATCCCAGCATCGGCTGCACCCACTGCACCGCGCCGGTGATGCCGGGCGAGGACCCCCGGTCGGGCCGCTGGAAGAACTTCGGCAAGACCGAGTGCGGGCTCCATAAATAGACGAGCGACTACGAGTGAATGACGTCACCATGACTATGCAGGACGTTATTGCCAAAATCGGCGCGGGGCAGAAAGCTTCGAAGGACCTCACATGGGACGAGGCCAAACGAGCCATGCGCGCGCTGATCGAAGGCCAGGCGACGCCGGCCCAGGCCGGCGCGTTCCTGCTCGCGATGCGTGTGAAAATGGAGTCGGTCACGGAGCTGGCCGCCTTCACCTCGGCCGCGCGCGAGTACGTGGCGCCGCTGCCGGTCCCGCAAGGCTTGGCTCTCGTAGACCTGCCGGTCTATGCGGGCAAGCAGGACACGTTTCACGCATCGATTGGGGCCGCCGTTGTCGCGGCGGCCGGCGGGGCAGCGATTTTCATGCATGGTCACGACGTCGTCCCGGTCAGACCGGGCCCGGCCAGCGTCCTGGCAAAGCTTGGGGTCGCTGTGGAGTTGACTCCCAAGCAGGCGGCCGACGAGCTCGCGGCCAAAGGGTTCGCGTACCTCGACATGGCCCTGTACCATCCCCCGGTCGCCAAGTTCCTTGACCTGCGCCTGGAGCTCGGCGTCCGCAACGTGTTTCATCCGGTGGCCCGGATGCTGAACCCGGCCCGCGCCGGAGTCCAGATCATCGGGCTGACGCATCCGCCGTACTTCGAGAAAACCGCCGAGGTGCTCGCCATGCTCGGCTGCCGGCAGGCCCTGATCATCCGCGGGGTGGAGGGCAATCCCGAATTATCCATCGCGTCCGTCACGAGAACGCTGGAGCTGCGCGGCGAGCGGATCACGCCGCTGACGCTGCACCCGAAGGACGCGGGCCTGCCGCTCGGCACCTCCCAACAGATGGCCGGGTTCCCGCGCGAGCAGGTGGAGAAGGAAGCCGACCTCCTGAGAAAAATCCTGCTGAACCAGATTCGCGGCGGCCCGCGCGATTGGGTGCTGCTGAATGCCTCGCTGCTTCTCTACGCGGCGGGCAAGGCCGCCTCCGTGCAAGCCGGCGCGAAGCTGGCGCAGCAGGCGCTCGACTCGGGCGCCGCGGCGAAGAAACTGTCCGAATTGACCACGGAGGTGCCGGTTTCATGAAACACCTCCGTCAATTGGAAGACCAGAGCGTCTACATCCTCCGTGAAGCTTACAAGAACTTCGACAACCTCGCCATGCTCTGGTCCATGGGCAAGGATTCGACGGTGCTCTTGTGGCTCGCGCGCAAGGCCTTCTTCGGCCACGTGCCGTTCCCGCTGCTGCACGTGGACACCAGCTACAAGATTCCGGCCATGATCGAGTATCGCGACCGGCTCGCCCGCGAGTGGCGCCTGAATCTCGTCGTCGGCCAGAACAAGGAAGCCCTGGCGGCCGGGATGAACCATACCAAGGGCCGCGTCGAGTGCTGCACGGCCCTCAAAACCATGGGGCTGAAAAACCTCGTTGCCGAAAAGGGCTATACGGGCATCATTCTAGGCGTCCGCGCCGACGAAGAAGGCACCCGCGCCAAGGAGCGGTATTTCTCGCCGCGCGACAAGCACGGCGACTGGGACTTCCGCGACCAGCCGCCGGAGCTCTGGGATCAATTCAAGACGACGTTCCCGCCCGGCACGCACATCCGCATCCATCCCTTGCTGGACTGGACCGAGATCAACATCTGGGAATACATCAAGCTGGAGAACATTCCGTTCATCGATCTCTACCTGGATAAGGGCGACGGCACGAGATACCGCAGCCTCGGCTGTGCGCCTTGCACGTTCCCGATCAAATCCACGGCCAAGACCGTGGACGACATTATCGACGAGCTCCGCCACACGAACATCGCGGAGCGGGCGGGACGGGCGCAGGACGAAGGTCGAGGCATGGAGCTGCTCCGAAAAGATGGATACATGTAAGCGATGACGACCAGGACGCAGGCAGCGACTGTGACCAAACCTGACGAGACGATGCAGATCGTCATCGTCGGCCACGTGGACCACGGCAAGTCCACGCTGCTGGGACGGCTCTATGCCGACACGGGCTCGCTGCCGGAAGGCAAGATCGAGAAGGTCCAGGCCATCTGCCGCCAGCAGGGCAAGGAGTTCGAGTATGCCTTCCTGTTCGACGCCTTCCTGGAAGAACAGGAGCAGGGCATCACCATTGATACGGCCCGCACCTTCTTCATCTGGAACAACCGGCAGTACATCATCATCGATGCGCCGGGTCACAAGGAGTTCCTGAAGAACATGGTGTCGGGCGCGGCGCGCGCCGAGGCGGCGTTGCTGCTGATCGACGCGCTGGAAGGCGTGAAGGAGCAGTCCAAGAAACACGGCTATCTCTTGTCGATGCTGGGCGTGAAGCAGGTGGCGGTCGTCGTCAATAAAATGGACCTCGTCGGCTACAGGCAGGATGTCTTCGCGGGCATCGAAAAGGAATATCGCGAGTTCCTCGGGCAATTCCAAGTAGTCCCCGCGCAGGTCATCCCGGTCAGCGCGAAGTTCGGCGAGAACATCGCCACGCGCAGCGCGCAGATGCCGTGGTTCAAGGGCCCGACCGTCCTGGATGCGCTCGGCCTCTTCAAGAAAGAAACGGCCCGTACGGAGCAGGCGCTCCGGTTTCCCGTGCAGGACGTCTATAAATTCGACGCGCGGCGGATCATCGCCGGCCGGATCGTCGCCGGCCGCGTGAAGGTCGGTGACCGCTTGGTCTTCTCGCCGTCGAACAAGACCGCCACCGTGAAGACAATCGAAGCCTTCAATATCGAGTCGCCGCCCACGGAGGCGCGCGCCGGCCAATCGGTCGGGGTCACGCTGGACGAGCAGATCTTCATCGAGCGGGGGGAGATCGCATCCCATCAGAGCGATATCCCATCGGTCTCCACCGCCTTTCGCGCAAATCTGTTCTGGCTGGGGCGGCGCCCCCTAGAACAGGGACGGAAGTACACGCTCCGGCTGGCCACGCGGGAAGTGGACTGCCAGGCCGCCATCATCCACCGGATCGTGGACGCGTCAGATTTAGCGCTCCAGCAGGGCGGGAGCACCGTCGGCAGAAATCAGGTGGCCGAAGTCACGCTCCGGGTCAAGGCGCCCATTTCCTTCGACCTGTCCTCGTCGTTCGAGACGACGGGGCGGTTTGTCATCGTCGATGAGTACGACATCGCCGGCGGCGGCATCATCACCGAACTGGTCCGCGACGAGCAGGAATTCCTGCGCGACGAGGCGCGCAAGCGCGACTTTGCCTGGGTCAAGGGCGAAGTGGGCGCCGAAGCCCGGGCTCAATACTACGGCCACCGGGCGGCGATCGTGCTGCTCACTGGCGGCGAGCACACGGGCAAGTCCTTCCTGGCCCGCAAGCTGGAATCACTGCTGGTGGCGGAAGGCCGTCATGCCTATCTGCTGGACGGCGAAAACCTCCGGCGCGGACTCGACGCCGATCTGGGCGAGGCCGACACCAAGGAAATAGCCCGCCGCTACGGCGAGGTCGCCCGGCTGTTAATTGATACGGGCCTGATCGTCATCTCGACGACCAATCCGTTCGGGGCATCGTACCGGCAGGCGCTGCCCTCCATTCGCACGCTGGTCAATCCGGCGCCGGTCATCGCCGTCCACATGAGCAAAGCGCAGGAAGAGCCTCCGCCGAACACGGATCTGCAGTTTGCCGGCCCCAAGAACTTCGACGAGGCCGCGAAACAGATCCTCGAAGAATTGAAGCGGAAGGGCGTGCTGGCGCAGGCGGTCGGCGTACGGCCGACGTTCCAGTACTCCATATAAGGTGGTTTGACTGGCCTGAAAATCCTGTGCTACGGTGCTGCCTAGAAAAGAGGCAGGTGGGATGAGCGACAAAGACCTCAAAGCCATTCTCGGGAAGCTGCAATACTCGGACGACGCGAAGGTCGTCCAGCAGATCACCGAGCAGATGAAGCAGGTTCAGGCCCGCATGGCGGGCGTCCGGCACAAGCTCGCGGTGATGAGCGGCAAGGGCGGCGTCGGCAAGAGTATGACGACCGTGAACCTGGCCCTTGCGCTGGCCCGCCTGGGCAACAAGGTCGGCGTGCTGGACGTGGACCTCAACGGCCCCTGCGTGCCGCGCATGCTGGGGATGCACGGGCAATCGCTGACGATGACTCCTGACGGCGCCGCGCCGCCGGTCGGTCCGCTAGGCATGAAAGTCGCCTCGATGGATTTCTTCCTCGACGCCGCCTCGCCGGTCCGGTGGAAAGGGCCGATGGACCTCAGCCCGGTCTGGCTGGGCGTGATGGAGATGAACGTCATCCGTGAATTCCTGGCCGACGTGATGTGGGGGGAGCTCGATTACCTGCTGGCCGACCTGCCGCCGGGCGCCGCCGCCGACAAGCCGCCGGTGATCGCGGGCTTCATCCCGGACCTGGCCGGCGCGATCGTCGTGACCACGCCCTCGGAAGTCGCGTCCGATGTTGTCCAGAAGTCGGTCACCTACGCCCGCGACATGGGCATCAAGGTCCTCGGCATGATCGAAAACATGAGCGAGTACCGGTGTCCCTCCTGCGGCGCCGAATCGGAGCTCTTCGAGGGCAATACGCAGGCGCTGTGCGACGCGCTGAACATCCCGCTGCTCGGCCGGATTCCCTTCGACCGCACGCTGGCCAAGACCTTCGACAAGGGGACGCCGCTGCTGGACGCGACCTATCCGACCATCAAAAAGTACCAGGAGATTGCGGAGCGGATCATCCAGATCGTGGACTATAAAAAAGTCTTGGCTCAGAAACTGTAGGAGTATATAAAGGAGCCGTTATGAAATTCGTCTGTCTTACATGCGAAACGTATATGACCTTCCAGAAGGTGGAAAAGCCGGCGGAAGGCTCGCTCGGCGTGTTTTTCACCTGCCCGTCCTGCAACGCCAAGTTCTCGATGGTGACCAATCCGGGAGAAACGCAGATGGTCAGTTCTCTGGGCGTGCAGCTTGGCGGGCGCACGGAGGCCGCGCAGCCTTTTGAAATGACCCGCGGGACGTTGAAGGACGAAGCCCAGGCCGGCTCAGGGCAGATGGCGGCCTATCTGAATGAAAAGATCCAGGCCGGCCAGCCCGCCTCCGCGCACGCTCCGGCGGGCAAGCCCATTTCCGCGTCAGCTCCGGCGGGGAACCCCGCCGAAGCCTCGGCGAAGGCGGGCGGATGCCCCTTTTCGGCGATGGTCGCCCAGATGGGCCTGACGGCCTCCGATATGAAAGCCGGCGCGGCGGCCAGCTTCACTTGGTCGCCCGATGCCAAGGAAAAACTCGAGCGGTTGCCGGCCTTCGTGCAACCGATGGTCAAGAGCAGCGTCGAGGCCTATGCCCGCAAGCACAATTACACGACCATCACCTTGCAAGTCATGGACGACTCCAAGAACGACTCGAACGGGATCACCTGGGCGCCGGATGCGGAGCGGCGGCTGGAGAATATTCCGGATTTCATCCGGCCCATGGCGCGGCGCGAGGTCGAACGGATCGCCAAGGAGCGCGGCCTGGCCACCGTCACCGCCCAGGTGATGGACGAGGCCAAGGACAAGTTCATGAAGTTCATGTAATGCTCGGGCGCGTGGCACGGGGCGCGAGGCGCGAGGCAGTAGAGAGGCCTATCCGGTCAATCGGATGGGCCTTTTTCTTGCTCGTCACGCTGCTCAGCGTCGCCACCGGTCCGGCAATCGCCCAGAGCGGGGATTCGTCGCATAACGCCGCTCTCGTCCACGGCTCCCTCCACGATCTCTCAACCGGCCCTCAATGGGAAGGCTCGCCTCAGGGCATCGCCTATTCTGAATTCAACCACCACTTCTCCGGTATCTTCATTCTCCTGGTCGGGGTGACGGAACTATGGGGGGCGCTTGGGATCGGACTCCTGGCCTGGTCGCGGTTTCTCCTCCCGCTGGCGATGCTCGGAGCGGGAGGCCATTTGCTGATCTGGAGCGATCATGAGGCCTGGCCGATCGGCTCCCTGAGTTTCGCCCAGACCTTCTTCGGAGGCGACTGGGAGATGCTCGAGCATAAGATTTACGCCTTGCTCTTGTTGAGCGTCGGCGCAATTGAAGGGCTCCGGTGGTCGGACCAATTGCGCCATACGCTGTGGACCATCCCGTTTCCGGCCTTCGCGATCGTCGGCGGGCTCATGCTCTTCCTGCACAGCCACGGAGTCCATCCCTCGGCGCACAAGATTGCGCTGGACCACGCTATCATGGGCATGATGGCTGTCGCCGCCGGTTTTTGCAAGCTGGTGTCTGTGCGCACTGCGACGAAAGCCGGCGCCGCCGGCTCTTCACGGTGGAATCTGGCCTGGGCCGGCTTCATTTTGTTGATCGGCATTCAGTTGTTGTTCTATTCAGAATAGACGTAGGGGTAAGGCGTTAGGCGGGAGGCATGAACCCTACCCAGCCCCGAAATCCGACGATCGCCGGCGTGCTCTCCGGAGTCATGCCCGGCCTCGGGCAGTTTTACTGCCGGCAATGGAGCAAGGGCGCGGGGTTTCTCGTCGGGGCGATCGCGATCGACGCCGGATTCGGCGTCTCATCCGGCATGCTCGAACTTCTTCAATCGTTCGGTGCTTCCGTACCTTCAGACGCACTGGGAAAACTTCTTCCCGGTGCGCTCTTATTCCTGGCTGTCGCCATCTGGAGCATCCTCGACGCCGTCCGCACAGCGAAGAAGTCTTCTGGCAGCGCATGAAAACGGTTGCTGTCATTTTTCTAATTCACCCCTTCCCAACATAGTCTCGGATGGAACGGATGCGCGCCGAGGCTTGCGCCATTCCGCAATTTTCTTAACATCCTCCTAGGGACGAGTCGGCTGCTTGAGCGTGCATCAGAGCCGTTTCGTTTCCTTTAATTCTCCAATCCTGCCGGAAGGCCGAGCGGACGTTTGCCGCCCATCACCGGAGAGCGCGGGACACAACTTGCCGCAGCACGCGCCCTTGCTCTTCAATCGCAAGAGCGAAGCCTGTCCTGTGTGAGGCCGCTGCGGCCGAGTTGACAGGATTCGAGCGGGCTAGGCCTAGTTGGGTGCGCTCGGAGGTGTCTTCGGCGGCAAAACGTCCGCTCGGCCGCTCCCCCCTCGTTGACTCGCCCCTTGCGCTGTGTTAGACACACCTCATAGAATAAGGCGCTCCTCTCATCCCCGTTCTTTTCTGAAAGCGAGCACGATCCATGGGCGGGCATAGCCACTGGGCAACGATCAAACGACACAAATCCGCGCAGGATGCCAAGCGCGGCAAGGTTTTCACACGGATCATCCGCGAGTTGACCATCGCCGCGCGTTCCGGCGGCGATCCGAACGGCAATCCGCGGCTGCGGCTGGCGATCGCCAAGGCCAAAGACGCCAACATGCCGGGCGATACGCTCAAAAAAGCGATCCAGCGCGGCACGGGTGAATTGCCGGGCGTGACCTACGAGGAATTTTCGCTGGAAGGGTACGGGCCGGGCGGGACCGCGCTGATGATCGAGATCACCTCGGACAACCGGAACCGCACCGTGGCCGAGATCCGCAATCTGCTCACGAAGAACAACGCGAACCTGGCGGAAGCCGGGGCCGTCTCCTGGCAGTTCCATAAAAAAGGGCTGCTGACGGTCGAGCGCGGCAAAGTCGAAGAAGACCAATTGATTTCGCTCGCGCTGGACGCCGGCGCCGAAGACGTGAAGGCGGACGCGAAATCGTTCGAGGTGATCACCGATCCGCACGACTTCGAGCACGTGAAAAAGGCGCTGGCCGATGCGAAAATCGACACCGCGCTCGCCGAAGTGACCTTCGTCCCGCAGAACTCGATCAAGCTGGAAGAAAAAAATGCCGAGCAGATGCTCAGGCTGATGGAAGTCCTCGACGAGCACGACGACGTGCAGAAAGTGCACGCGAATTTCGACATTTCCGACGAGGTCATGGAGAAAGTTGCCGCAGCAGCGGGTTAAATTAACGACATGATCGCCGCGCTGACAGGTCGGCTGGCTACCAAGGCCCCTTCCTCCGTCACGCTCGACGTCCAGGGCGTCGGGTACGAAGTCTTCATTCCGCTCAGCACGTTTTACGCCTTGCCCGACGTGAACGAATCGGCCTCCTTGTGCGTCTATACCCATCTGCGCGAGGATGCGATTCAGCTCTACGGCTTCCTGACCCTGCTGGAGAAGGATTCGTTCGTGCTGCTCACCGGCGTGTCCGGCATCGGACCCAAGCTGGCCTTGAGCGTGCTGTCGGCCCTGAACGTGCCCGATCTCGTCTCGGCCGTCCAGGCTGGCGACGTGGAGAAGCTTGCGTCGGTGCCAGGCATCGGGAGGAAAACCGCCGCGCGGATCGCGCTGGAGCTCAAGGACAAGGTCGAGCGGTTGCGCGTGACGCCCGGTCCGATCCCGCAGGCCGCGAGCGGCCCGCTGGGCCGGCTTCAGGAAGACGCCTTGTCGGCGCTGGTCAATCTCGGCTACAGGGCGGCGGACGTCAAAGAAGCCGTCAGGCGGGCCGCGCAGGTCCGTCCCGATCCGATGCCGCTGACCGAATTGATCCGCGAGGCGTTGAAGGACCTGGCGCGGGGGTAATTATGGACAAAACCATGCGCGGCACATCTTTGTTGGTTCGGTTCGCCATCGGTACGCTGGTGATCGGCCCAAGTCTGCTCGTGCTACAGGCGGCCTTTTCGGAAGACAAAGATCAACCCAGGCTGCCGAACGTCCTCGTGCCGCGTGAAACCATCGTGGACGAGAAAGACGAGGGTAAACAAGAGGGGCCCAAGGCTCCTCTCATGACCTGCGGCAAGTGCCCGGAGGGCTACGTCAAGACCGCCGTCGCCGTCCCTCGACAAGGCCTCGAGCAAGGAGCCGTGTTCGATTTATCGGCGATGTGCAAGGGCCTGTTCGGGAGCGAAGAGGAACGTGTCGCGGTGGTGGAGTGCAAGCCGATCGGGTTCCAGAATCAGATGCCGGTCTGCGGCACCTGCCCGGAAGGATACCGGGAGATCGGGCGGACGTTCCTCCCCTATCTCTGCGGCGACGAGAACGGCGGCCTGAGAACGCAATGCCAGGTTCCGAAGATGGAAGGCGGGATGCCGGATCCCACCAAAGGCGGCCGGATATGCCCACCCAATTGCGAGGGGATCCTGCCGACACCTGGCCAGAGCAACTTTCCGCCACCAGGCCAGGGCAACGTTCCTCCGCATCCTCCGAAGTTTCCATCCGTGGAGATTAAAAAAGAAAGACCGGAAGAGTCTCCGTGAGTCGGCGGGCGCGACTGATCAAGGATCCGGCAAGAGGATAATCATGAAGATCGCGATTGTGACCCTGCAGAACATCGTGCCTGAGCTCATCCGCATGGTCGGAATTGTCACGCTGGTTGCGCTGCCGGTCCTGCCGCTCCCAGGCTCGGCGCAGGAGGACGCGCCCGCAAAACCCAAGACTCCCCGAATGACCTGCGGCAAATGCGAGGAAGGCTATGTCACGACGGGGCGGACGACCGACGCGAACATCTGCAAGGAGGACGACCATACCCTCGTGTCCTGCTCGCCCGCCGGCAGCCAGGCGCAGATGCCCGTCTGCGGATCTTGCCCTGAGGGTTATCTCGAAATGGGCCGCTCGATGGTGCCTTCCCTCTGTGGCAATGTCGACGGCGGTTTGCGCACGCAGTGCCAGCTTCCGAAGATGGAGGGCGGGATGCCGGACCCCTCTCAGGGCGGCCGGCGCTGCCCTCCCGACTGCGGGCAGGGGGCCACGGGGGCGGCTCCGGGAGAGATCCAGCGGCCGGGCAAAGTCCCCTCCGTCCAAGAGAGCAAATAACGCCGAGGGCTCTTGTGACCGATCGCCTCGTGACCAGCCAGTTGACGGAGGACGAGCGCAGCATCGAGACCACGCTGCGGCCGCAGACCCTGTCCGAGTACGTCGGGCAGGAGCGGATGAAGGAATCCCTGCGCATCTGCATCGAGGCGGCCAAGCAGCGCCGGGAAGCGCTCGACCACGCGATCTTCTACGGCCCGCCGGGGCTCGGCAAGACCACCATCGCCCACATCATCGCGCGCGAAATGGGCGTGGCCATCCGCTCGACGTCCGGCCTGGTGCTGGCCCACGCCGGCGACCTGGCCGCGATTCTCACCAATTTGCAGGAACATGACGTGCTGTTCATCGACGAGATCCACCGGCTGCCGGCCTCGGTGGAAGAGGCGCTCTACCCAGCCATGGAGGATTTCCAGCTCGACCTCGTCATCGGCCAGGGCCCGTCCACCCGCACGATCAAGCTGGACCTGCCGCGATTCACCCTGGTCGGCGCCACGACCCGCGCCGGCTCACTGACGTCCCCGCTGCGCGAGCGCTTCGGCCTCGTCAACCGCCTGGATTTCTATTCTCCCGACGAGCTGGTCGCAATCGTCACGCGGTCGTCCCGGTTGCTGGACATTCCGATCGAGCCGGACGGCGCTCGCGAGATCGCGGGGCGCGCCCGGGGTACGCCGCGCATCGCCAACCGGCTGGTGAAACGCGTGCGGGATTTCGCCCAGATCAAGGCGCAGGGCCGGGTGACCAGGCAGGTGGCGGGGGACGCTCTGGAGTGGCTGGGCGTGGACGCCGCCGGCTTCGACGACATGGACCGGAAAATCCTCTCGACGATCATCGAGAAATTCAACGGCGGCCCCGTCGGCGTGGAGTCGCTGGCTGCCGCCGTCAACGAGGAAAAAACGACGATTGAGGACGTGTACGAGCCCTACCTGATCCAGTCCGGCTACCTGGAGCGGACTGCCCGCGGCCGCCAGGCCACCCGCCTGGCCTTCTCCCACTTCGGAAAGCAGAAAGATTTGCTGCCGTAGCGGCTCCCGATCGAGTCGCGATTCCGTTATCCACACCTGGCCGCGCCTGAAATAGAGCTCCATCCCCTTGATATTCCTTGCAAAGCTTCCCCGGCTTTTTGTATGATTCTAAGTTGATTGCATCCTATGAGAAAGGACAGGAGCTGGGTGAAACAGCCAGCCCGACGTGGTCATGAAAGACCGGACGGGTCCCCCCAAAGAGTTGCAGTCGTACCGGAAGGAGATCGACCGGATCGACGATGAGATCCTGCGCCTCCTGAACGAGCGGTCCAAGCACGTCATCGAAATCGGCACGCTGAAGCGGCGGGCCGACGCCGAGGCTAATCTCCACACGCCGGCGCGCGAAGCGGAAATCATCGCGCGGCTGACGCGCCAGAATCCGGGCCCTTTCCCCAATGACGCGATCCGGGCCGTCTACCGCGAGATCATGTCCGCGTCGCTGTCGCTGGAAGGCCCGCAAAAGGTCGCGTACCTGGGCCCGCCGGCGACCTTCACGCACCTGGCGTGCATCCAGAAATTCGGTGCGTCGGCGGACTATCTCGCCGTCACCGGCATCAAGGACGTGTTCAACGAGGTCGAGCGCGGCCGCGCCCATTTCGGCGTCGTGCCGATCGAGAACTCCACCGAGGGCGTGGTGAACCACACGCTCGACATGTTCTTCGACTCGAACTTGACGATCTACGGCGAGGTGCTCCAGGAGGTGTCCCACTATCTGCTGTCGAAAACGGGACGCCTGGAGGGGATCAAGAAAATCTATTCGCACCCCCATGCCATCGCGCAGTGCCGCAACTGGCTGGAGACGAACCTGCCGAACGTGCCGGTGCAGGAAGTGCCGAGCACGGCGCGGGCCGCCGAGTTGTGCCGCGGCGACGCGTCCGCGGCGGCCATCGCCTCGGAGCTGGCGGGACAGCTCTACGGGCTCAAGGTGATCAAATCGCGGATCGAGGACAACATCAACAACTTCACCCGTTTTTTGATCCTGTCGAAGAACGCGCCGGAGAAGACGGGAAAGGACAAAACCTCGATCATGCTGTCCGTCAAAGACAAGGTCGGCGCGCTCTACGATCTGCTGCGCCCCTTCGCCTCGCACGGGATCAACATGACGAAGATCGAGTCACGGCCGTCCCGCCGGAAGGCCTGGGAGTACATCTTCTTCGTCGACATCGAAGGACACGCCGAGGAAGACCGGGTCAAGAAGGCGCTGGACGAGATCAAGGGGCGGTGCCTGTTCATGAAGATCCTGGGGTCATACCCCTCACACAGTTAATTTATGTCACTCAAAGTTCATCCAGACATCGCGTCCCTGTCGCCCTACGTGCCGGGCAAGCCGGTCGAAGAGCTTCAGCGCGAGCTCGGGCTCTCGCACATCGTCAAGCTGGCGTCCAATGAGAACCCGCTCGGCCCGTCCCCCAAGGCCCTGGCCGTGCTGGCGGAGGCGGCCAAGACCCTGCACCGGTACCCGGACGGGAGCGCCTATCGCCTGCGCACCGCCCTGGCCGATCGCTGGAAGGTGTCGCTGGATCAGGTGATCCTGGGGAACGGCTCCGACGAGATTATCGGTATGCTGGCGCGCGCGTTTCTCTCCCCCGGCGACGAGGCCGTGCTGGCGGACAACACGTTCGTCATCTACAGGATGGAAGTCCTGTCCGCGCACGGGAAGCCGGTCATCGTGCCGCTCAAGGACGGCCGCCACGACCTGGCCGCCATGGCCAAGGCGATCACGCCGCGCACCAGGCTGCTGTTCGTCTGCAACCCCAACAACCCGACGGGCACGATGGTGAGCGCGGCAGATGTGGACGCGCTCATGGCGCGGGTGCCGGAGCACGCGATCGTCGTCTTCGACGAAGCCTACTGCGAGTACGCCCGCGATCCGCACTTCCCGGACAGCCTCGGGTACGTCAAGCGGGGCCGCCACGCGATCGTGTTGCGGACCTTCTCGAAAATTTACGGCCTGGCGGGGCTGCGGATCGGCTACGGGCTGACGACGCCCGAGATCAGCGGCTACCTGAACCGCGTGCGGCCGCCGTTCAACGCCAACAGCTTAGCCCAGCGGGCCGCACTGGCCGCGTTGGGCGACGAAGAGCACGTGGCGAAGAGCCGCGCGATGAACCAGGCGGAGCTGGCGAACGTCCGGGCCGGGCTGGAGGCGCTCGGGTTCCGGCCGCTGCCCAGCGAAGCCAACTTTCTGTATTTCGACGTCGGCCTGGACGGCCGCGCCGTGTTCGATGCCCTCTTGCGCGAGGGCGTGATCGTGCGTCACATCGAGGGCACCATGTTGCGGGTCACCATCGGCTTGCCGGAAGAAAACCGACAATTCCTGCAGGCGCTGAAAACAGTCCTGGGTCGGTAGCGGAAGGAAAAAGAAACCTATGATTATCGTGCTGAGGCCGGAAGCCACGGAAGGCGAAATCGATCACATCATGGAGCGGCTTCGGGAGCTGGGCCTGAAATCCCACATCTCCCACGGGCAGGAACGGACGATCATCGGCGTGATCGGCGACGACCGGATCCTCCAGAACCAGCCGCTGACCGCCCTGCCGGGCGTGGAGAACGTGCTGCCGATTCTGGCGCCGTGGAAGCTGGTCAGCCGGGAATTCCGGAAGGAGAACACGGTCATCGACGTCGGCGGCGTCAAAATCGGCGGAAAAAAACTTGCGATCATGGCGGGCCCCTGTGCGGTGGAGCGGCTCGAACTGACGGTCGGCATCGCCCAGGAAGTGAAAACCAGCGGGGCGAGTATCTTACGCGGCGGTGCGTACAAGCCGCGCTCATCCCCCTATTCGTTCCAGGGGCTGGGACGCGAAGGGCTCGACTACCTGCTCGAAGCCAAGAAAAAAACGGGCCTGCCGGTGGTCAGCGAGATCCTCGACACGCGCGACATCGAGCTGTTCCTGGAGAAGGCCGACATCATCCAGATCGGCGCCCGCAACATGCAGAACTTCGAGCTGCTGAAGGAAGTCGGCGCCTACGACAAGCCGGTGCTGCTGAAGCGGGGCCTGTCGGCGACGATCAAGGAGTTTCTGTTGTCCGCCGAGTACATCATGTCCCGCGGCAACCGCAACGTCATGCTCTGCGAGCGGGGCATCCGGACATTCGAGACGCAATACCGCAACACGCTGGACCTCGCGGCGATTCCGACCTTGAAGGAATTGTCCCACCTGCCGGTCATCGTGGATCCGAGCCACGCCACCGGCAAATGGAATCTCGTCGCCCCCATGTCGAAGGCCGCGGTCGCCGCGGGGGCCGACGGCCTCCTGATCGAAGTCCACTCCAACCCGGAATGCGCCCTGTGCGACGGCGAGGAATCCATCAAGCCCAACAAGTTCAAGGACCTGATGCAGGACATCAAAAAAATCGCCGAGGCGGTCGGGCGGGAAGTCTGACGCGCATGACCGCCCAGCCGCTCGGCAGATCCTCCGCCGCCATCTCCGACCATCCGAAACCATCCGTCCATTTCAAGCAGGTCGCGATCGTCGGCGTCGGCCTCATCGGCGGCTCGCTGGGGATGATCCTCAAGCGGGACGGGCTGGCCGACTCCGTGGTGGGCGTCGGCCGCCGGATCGAGAATTTGAAGACGGCGGTCGAGCTCGGCGCCATCGACCGCTATGTCTCGGACGCCAGGGACGGCGTGCGCGACGCGGACCTCGTGGTGCTCGCCACGCCGGTTGATACCTACGAGCGGCACCTGAAAGAGTGGGGGGCGTGCCTCAAGGCCGGCGCGATCGTGAGCGACGTCGGCAGCGTCAAAGGCGCACTGGTGGAGCAGGCCGAGAACCTCCTGCCGGCCGGCATCCGGTTCGTCGGCGCGCACCCGATTGCGGGCAAGGAGAAGACCGGCGTCGCAGCCGGCTCGGTGACGCTGTTTCAGGGCGCGCGCTGCATCTTGACGCCCACGAAACGGACCGACCCGCAGGCGTTACAGCTGATCCGCGCGCTGTGGGAAGCAGCGGGCGCCGTCGTGCTGACGATGGACCCGATCCTGCACGACAGGGTGCTGGGGGCGGTCAGCCACCTGCCGCATGTCGCCGCCTTCGCGCTGATCAATGCGCTGACCGAGGTGCAGCGGACCACGCCGGAATTGGACCTGCTCGCTTACTCGGGCGGGGGCCTGCGGGACACCACCCGCATCGCCGCGAGCTCGCCCGAGATGTGGCGGGACATTTTCCTCTGGAACCGCGAGAACCTCGTCAAGCAGATCGACATCTACGAACGCCATCTCCGGCAGCTCAAACGGCTGATCCAGGCGGGTGACGGACCGGCCATCGAGCAGGAGCTTGACCGGGCCAAGAAGGTCCGCGAGCAATTGAATCGTCCAGCGTAGCGACTGCCATGGCTTCACTCACCATCACGCCTGCCGGCCCCTTGAAGGGCACGATCTCAGTCCCCGGCGACAAATCCATCACCCACCGCGCCATCATCCTGAGCGCGCTGGCGGAGGGAGAGAGTACGATCGCCGCCTACTGCCGCGGGGAAGATTGTTTGAACACGATGCGGGCGTTCCAGGCGATGGGGATCCAGATCGAGGAGCAGCCGGACCGGCTCCGCGTGCAGGGCAAGGGACTCTGGGGACTGACGGAACCGCGTCAGCCGTTGGATTGCGGCAACTCGGGCACCGGCATCCGCCTGCTGGCCGGCTTGCTGGCCGGACAGGATTTCTTCAGCACCCTGACGGGCGACGAGTCCATCCGGAGACGGCCGATGGGACGGATCGTCAAACCGTTGCGGGAGATGGGCGCCAAGATTGCCGGACGCAAGGGCGGCGAGTTTGCGCCGCTCGCGATTACGGGAAGTCGCTTGCACGGGATCGCCTATGATTCGCCGGTGGCCAGCGCACAGGTGAAATCCTGCCTTCTTTTGGCCGGCCTCTATGCGGAAGGCACGACGCACATCACGGAGCCACGCCGCTCGCGCGATCACACCGAGCGGATGTTTCGATACTTTGGCATTCCGCTCCGCGAAAACGGCCTGCGCCTGTCCGTTCAGGGACGCCCGTCCGTCGGGTGGACAGCCAGGCCGGTGACGGTGCCAGGTGATCTCTCCGCGGCTGCCTTTTTTATCGTCGGCGCGTCGCTGATACCAGGATCGGATGTCACGCTCACGAATGTCGGGATGAATCCGACCCGGACGGGCGTGCTGGACGTGTTGCGCGAGATGGGCGCGAACATCCAGGCTGTGAATCAACGGGAAGAAGCGGGCGAGCCGGTGGCCGATCTGCGAGTCCGTTCCGCCCAACTGCACGGCGTGACCATCGGGCCGGACCGCATCCCGCAAACCATCGACGAATTTCCGGTTCTCTGCGTCGCCGCGGCCCTCGCCGACGGGGAGACGAGCATCACCGGTGCCGGCGAGCTTCGCGTCAAGGAAAGCGATCGGATCGCGACGATGGCCACCGAGCTCCGCAAGCTCGGCGCCTCCGTCACCGAAACGAAGGATGGCCTGGTCATTCAAGGACTCGGCGGACAAAAGACCAAGCGGCTGAGCGGAGCGGTCTGCACCAGTTACGGGGACCACCGGGTGGCCATGTCGATGGCCATTGCCGGGCTGGCAGCAGAGGGCGAAACGACGATCCAGGATACTACGTGCATTGAAACGTCGTTTCCCGGATTCGAATACAAGCTCTTGGAATTATTGACAAAGTCGTGTCGAGGCTGATAATAAGCACCCCGCGGACCGATAGGCATGCGCCGCGCCAATCAGCGCGGCGGTTGATCGTGACGATCGATGGTCCTGCCGGGGCAGGGAAAAGCACGGTGGCCCGGCAGCTGGCTGCCCGCCTCGGGTACCTCTACCTCGACACCGGCGCCTTGTACCGGGCCGTCGCGTGGAACGTGCGAACGGCCGGCGTCGATCCGTCGGATGCCCAGGCGGTGGCTTCGCTGCTTCCCGGCCTTCAGGTTTCGATGGACCAGCGGGGCGACGGCATCCATGTGGCGGTGAACGGCCGGGACGTCACGGACGAGCTCCGGACTCCCGAGATCAGCGCCGTCGCCTCGCAGGTGTCGGCGATCCCGGCGGTGCGGGACTGGCTGTTGCCGGTCCAGCGGCGGGTCGGGGAAGCCGGCGGCATCGTGGCGGAGGGGCGCGATCTCGGCACGAGGGTCTTTCCCGCGGCCGACGCGAAATTTTTTCTGGATGCCGACGTGACGACCCGTTCGGCGCGCCGGCAGCAGGACCTGGCGGTCGCCGGACGTTCGGCCCCGCTGGAACGGACGAAGCAGGAGATCGAGGCGCGGGATCAGCGGGACCGATCGCGGGCGATCGCGCCGCTGGTCCCGGCGGCGGACGCGGAGGTGATCGATTCCTCGGCGCTCACGGTCGAGCAGGTCGTCGACCGCATGATGGCGAAGATCGCCGCGACACTGTGAGCACTGTGGTCTATGGCATCCTGTGGCTGCTGGTCAGCGCCCTGGGACGGCTGCTCTTCCGCTACCGCGCGACGGGAGCGGAGCACATCCCCCAGCGGGGCGGGGTGCTCATCGCGGCCAACCATGCGAGCTACGTCGACATCCCCTTCGTGGGAATCGGCGCGCAGCGGCGCATGTGGTTCCTGGGCAGGCAGGACCTGTTCGTGCCGGTTCTCAGGCCCTTCCTACAGTGGCTGGGCTGGATTCCGATCCGGCAGGACCGGCTGGACCGCGACGGGTTCGGCCGGGCGATCCGCCTGATTCAGGACGGGAAGGTCGTCGTCATCTATCCGGAGGGGACGCGCACTCCGGACGGACAGTTGAAGCGGGGCAAACCGGGGATGGGCGTGATCGTGGCGGAAACGGGCTGCGCCGTGATTCCTGCCTACCTGGCCGGCACGCGGGAGGTGCTGCCTCCCGGTGTCCGGTGGATCGCGCTGCATCCGGTCCGCGTGACCTTCGGCGCGCCGATCGATTTTACGGAGGCGTCGCAACGCCTCTCCGGAAAGGAGCTGTATCAGCACGTGAGCCGGACCGTCATGGCCAGGATCGCCGAAGTGGGGCAGGTCGCCCCGCCGGCCGATTCTGCCAGGCATGAGCCGGCTGCCCAGCCGCACAACGCTGAGTGAGGCCGGGCATTCTCAACCATCAGCACCCCGACGAGAGTCGGATGGTTTCGAAGGAAGGATTGGTTTTAGACGCATGAACACCGCACCGCAACAGTCAGGAGAACAGATGGACCGGAACGCCCTCGCCGCGCTGTACGAGGAAACGTTCCGCAACTTCGAGGAAGGCACGATCATCGAGGGCCGGGTCGTCGCCATCAGCAAGGACAAGGTCGTCGTCGACATCGGCTACAAGTCCGAGGGCATCATCCCCGCCGAGCAGTTCATCACCGAGGAGCTACAGGGCTTGAAAGTCAACGACCGGCTGACGGTCTACATCGAGGAACGGGAGGACGCCGACGGCAACCTGATCCTGTCCAAGGAAAAAGCCGACAAGATGAAGGTCTGGGAGGACCTGGAAAAGGCCTACAACGAAGAGCGCATCGTGGACGGCAAGATCCTCTCCCGCATCAAGGGCGGGATGATGGTGGACATCGGCGTCAAGGCGTTCCTGCCGGGCTCGCAGATCGACCTGCACCCGGTCCGCGACCTCGACGGCCTGGTCGGGAAAACCTTCCCGCTCAAGATCATCAAGATCAACCACCGCCGCGGCAACGTGGTCGTGTCTCGCCGGGTGCTGCTGGAGGAATCGCGGGACAAGCGGCGGCAGACGACGCTGGCCAACCTCAAGGAAGGACAGCTGGTTCAGGGGATGGTGAAAAACATCACCGAGTACGGCGCCTTCATCGACCTGGGCGGCATCGACGGGCTGCTGCACATCACCGACATGTCGTGGGGCCGCGTCGGCCATCCCTCGGAGCTGTTCGTCGTCGGCGACCGGGTCGAAGTCATGGTGCTGAAATACGATCGCGACACCGGGCGCATCTCCCTGGGTCTCAAGCAAAAAGGCGCGGATCCCTGGACCAACGTCGCCGGCAAGTATCCGATCGGCACGCGCGTGAAGGGGAAGGTCGTGAGCCTGACCGATTACGGGGCCTTCGTGGAATTGGAGCCGGGCGTCGAAGGCCTGGTCCACGTCTCCGAGATGTCCTGGTCGCACGAAGTCCGGCATCCCTCGCGCCTCGTGTCCGTGGGCGATCAGGTCGAAGCGGCCGTCCTGAACATCGAGCCGTCCAACCGCAAGATCTCGCTGGGCATGAAGCAGACCGCGCCGAACCCCTGGGACATGGTCGAGGCCAAGTACCCGCCGGGCACCCGCATCCAGGGCAAGGTGAAGAGCCTGACCGATTTCGGCGCCTTCATCGGCCTGGACGAGGGCATCGACGGCTTGATCCACATTTCCGACATGTCGTGGACCAAGCACATCAAGCATCCGTCGGAGCTGTTCAAGAAAGGCCAGGCGGTCGACGCGGTCGTGCTCCGGATCGACAAGGACAAGGAGCGCCTGTCGCTCGGCTACAAGCAGCTCACCCGCGATCCCTGGGAGGTGGAGATCCCGGACCGCTATAAAGTGGGGGCGAGCGTGGTCGGCAAGGTCTCCAAGCTCACCGACTTTGGCGTCTTCATCGAGCTGGAAGGCGGCGTGGAGGGGCTGCTCCATATCAGCGAGGCGGGGCTGCAGCCGCCGGCGCGCCTGGAGGAGAAGTTCAAGCCGCAGGACGAGGTCACGGCCAAGATCATCAAGGTCGATCGCGAGGAGCGGAAGATCGCGCTCAGCCTGCGCGAGCACCAGATGGGCACGGACCGCAAGCACATGGATGACTTCCATGCGTCGCAGGGAGAGGTCGATCAAAGCCTCGGGCGCGCGGCGAAAAAGACCAAGAAACGGAACGAGCACGACGGAGAGGAAGGCTGATCCCGCTCAGCCTCCTGGTCAGCCATGACGGACGACGCCACGCCACAGCCTCCCCGGGAGAAGACACGCCGCCGGCGCCTGCTCTGGTGGGTGCTGGGCGGGCTCGCGCTGGTGCTGGCGATCAACGCCCTGCTGTCCGAGACGGACCTGCCGGGCGAAGACCGTATCGCGCTCGTCCGCATCGAGGGCGTCATCCTCGACTCGAAAGACACGGTCGCCGACCTCAAGCGGTTTGGAGACAGCTCCTCGATCAAAGCGATCATTCTGCGCATCGACAGCCCGGGCGGCGGGGTCGTGCCGTCGCAGGAAATCCATGACGCGGTGCACCGGGTGCGAAGCAAGCACCGCAAAACCGTCGTGGTCTCCATGGGCACGGTCGCCGCCTCGGGCGGCTACTACATCGCGGCCGCAGCCGACCGGATCGTGGCGAATCCCGGCACGCTGACCGGCAGCATCGGCGTCATCATGGAGCTGGCGAACCTGGAAGGCCTGCTCCAGAAAGTCGGCGTGGAGAGCGTGGTGATCAAAAGCGGCCACTACAAGGACATCGGGTCGCCGTTCAGGAAGATGAGCGCGGACGACCGCCGCGTGCTGCAGGCCCTCATGGACGACGTCCACAGCCAGTTCATCGAGGCCGTGGCGGAGGGCCGGTCGCTCGATGTGGAAGACGTGCGGCCGATCGCGGACGGGCGCGTCCTGACCGGCCGGCAGGCCCTGGAGGTCCAGCTGGTGGACGACCTGGGCGACCTGGACGACGCCGTCCGCCTCGCCGCCGACATGGTCGGCCTGAAGGGCGAGCCCAAGCTCGTCGAACCGAAGAAGCGGTTTTCCATCAAGGAGATCATCGACGGCCGTCTGCAGGGCTTGCTGCCCAAGCTGGATTTCCAACCGGGAGTCCGCCTCAAGTACCTGATGGCATTCTGAACGAGGATTGCTGGAGGGTTTTCTCCGCGGCCTTAGTTTCGATAAAGCGATAAAGAGGCCGCGGCTCACACGAAGTGCGGTATGGAGGTTCCTCATGACCAAGGCGCAGATCATCGAAAAGGTATCGGAGCAGGTCTCCCTCCTGACCAAGCGGCAGGCGGAGATCGTGGTCAACACGCTGTTCAACAGTGTCCGCGATTCCCTCCACCGGGGAGACAAGACCGAAATCCGTGGATTCGGCAGCTTCCGGCTGCGGAGCCGCCGCATGAAGGAAGGCCGCAATCCGAAAACCGGCGCCACGGTCTCGGTCCCGGCCAAAAAAGTCCCGTTCTTCAAGGCGGGGAAAGAGTTGAAGGAGTTGCTGAATAAATAATGAACGACGGCGGCAATCAGAACACCGGCCGCCACGGTCTCGGTCCCGGCCAAAAAAGTTCCGTTCTTCAAGGCGGGCAAGGAATTGAAGGAACTGCTCAACAAGTAACGGATCCATGAGCCACGACACGTCCCCACAGACCGTGCCCGAAGTCGCCTGGACCGACGAGGCGCTCCAGCGGATGGAGCGCGCGCCCGCCTTTCTGCGCGGCATGGTCAAGCGCCTGGCCGAAAAGAAGGCCCGCGAGCTGGGCTACGCCGTCATCACCGGCGACATCCTCGATCAATTCAAGAGCCAGATGATGGGTGGCATGGGTGGAGCGGCCGGCATGGCCGAAGCCGCAGCCCAGATGGCGAAAGGCCAGCTGCCGTGGACGGCCGCTGCGCGCGAACGCCTCGAGACGGTGCCGGAGTTCATGCGCAGCATGACCCGCCAGATCGCCGAAGAGCTGGCCCGCGAGGGCGGGCACATGGAGGTCAACGTCGAGCTGTTCGAAAAAGTCGAGGCGATGGGCGACATCCAGGAGGCGGCCAGGCCGCCGATGGACTGGACCGAAGGCGCGAAGGCGCGGCTACAGGATAAGATCCGCCAGGCCCCGCCCGTCGCGATGGAGTTCGTCACCCAGATGCTCCAGCGGGACACCGAGGACCTGGCGCGCGAGAAGGGCCTTGACCGGATCGACGAAGCGGCCCTCGTCCAGTTGTGGGACGCCCCCCAGGAGCGCATCGCCTGGAGCGATGAGGCCTGGAAACGCCTGCAGACGTCCCCCGATTTCGTCCGCAGCGGTATCCGCAAAGCGGCCGAGCGACGGGCGCGCAAGCTCGGGCTGAAAGAGATCGACTCGGCGCACCTGACGACGTTCCGCAACGAAGCCATGATGAAGGCCGTCAAGCGGATCCGCTCGTTCGGGTACAACCAGCTGACCTTCGACGCGTTCGACACGGCGCTCGAAAAAACCAAGCGGCTCAAGGGAAACGAGCAGGCGGAAAAACGCCTGGCCGAGATTCGCCAGCACTTCCACGATCCTGCCACGCAAAAGCCCGAAGGCGGCACCTTGGGAGCGGAGCTCATGGAGCGCTTCCGCCGCTACCTCAAAGGCGAAGGTTCCCTGTAGAATATAAATAGATTGCGGTGCAAGGGGGAGCCATGGGACCGCGTGCGGCCTTTCTCGTCGCCCTCATGACCGTTCTCGCCGGGTGCGCGACCGCCGTGGAGCGGGAGCGCGAATGTTTTACCAGCCTCGCCAGCGAGTACGTCGCGTCGCAGGAAGAAGTGCTGCGGCTGGAAACAGTCTGGCGGGCCTCGCTGGCCGGCGAAACCGGAACGGACGACGCGCGAGCCGCCTATCGGCGGCTGCAGGAGGCGCAGACGAAGCAGCAGCCGACGCGCGAATGGTACGAACGGGTGTTCGACCGGTTGCAGCTCCGGTCGGAGGAAGAGGAGATGATGGCCCACGCGCGCCTGTTGCTCTTTACCGGACCGGGCGCCCTCCTGTACCCGGTTCTGCACTGGAACCTGCGCGAGGTGCTGTGGGACGGCGCCGACCCAGATGCCGACACGGACCCCGTGAGGCGCTATTGCACGGACCGGCTGGCTGGAGCTTCGGAGCGGCCTTCTTAATGCGCGGCTGGCTGTTTCGGCCAGAATTTGTGGCGGATCTGCGGCAGCGGCACGTTGTCGAAATTGGGGATGTCGTAGAGGCAGCGGTCGACCGTCGCGACTTCCTCCGGCGTCAACTCGAGCACGACATTCTTCTTCCAGAACTGATCCAGGGTGAAGTAATCCCCGCTTTGCGGCTTCTCCGCCAGCAACGCCTGCATCTTTTTGAATCCCTCGGTATCCACGCCCGGAACCCGGCCATGGTTCCGGTCAATGCACCACTTTAGGACCTCGGCGATGCCGTACATCGTCACGTTGATTTTCACCTTGTCCGACATTGCTTCCCCCGCATCAGGCTTCGTTTGCACCGCACCAGAGCGCCCATTGTAACCTAGTCTTCTTCCAATCCGCCAGAGGGAAAATCGGCATTGCGGCTGGTCCGGGGCCTCGGTATACTCCCCCCGTGAGAGGCACCGTGACCGTGTACCGCCGCCCGGCTCTCCGCGGACCTGCCGTCACCCGGAGCTTTCTGCTACTGACCTGGCTGCTCGCCGCCGGCTGCCCGGCGGGCGAACCCTTCGTGCCCCCCGACCCCTTCTACTTGTACGCCACCTATGCCGTCGGAAAAAATCCCACGTCGGTGACGACGGCGGATTTCAACCAGGACGGCCTGACGGACCTGATCGTCACCAACATCGGCAACGACTCGCTCTCCATCCTGTTCGGCAACGGGGACGGCAGCTTCAAGGAGTCGCGGCGTCTCGCGGTGAGCGTGGAGCCCCGCGCCCTGGCCTTGAACGACTACAACGGCGACGGCCGGACGGACATCGCCGTCGCCTGCGCGGGCAGCGATCAGGTGGCCCTGTTCTTCGGGCTGGCCAACGGGCACTTCGGCGAAGGGCAACGGTACCCCGTGCAGCGGACGCCGGTGTCGATTGCCACCGGAGACGTGAACGGCGACAACAAGCCCGATCTCGCGGTGGCCCTGCGCAACGACAAGATCATCGTGCTCCTGGGCCAGGGCGACGGCACGTTCACGTCCGGCTCCCGGTACGAGTACGGCGACACGCCGACCTCGATCGCCTTGGCCGATCTCACGCAGGACGGAAAATTGGATCTCATCGTTACCAACGGCGGTCCCATGAGCAACGCCGTCACGATCTGGACCGGGAACGGGGACGGTTCCTTCCGCGACCCGGCGGACTACCGCACCGGCAAGCGGCCGCTCGGTGTCGGCTTCGCCGACTTCAACAACGATCGCAAGACCGATCTGCTCATCATCAACGGCGAGCGCGATACCTTCACCGTGTTCCTGGGAAACGGGAACGGCACCTTCCAGGACGGCAAGGAATCCGGCGCCGACGCCGGGCCGGTCGGCGGCGCGACCGGAGATTTCGACGGCGACCGGGCCACGGACGTGGCCATTGTCAACATCCAGTCCAGCGACCTCTCCATTCTCTTCGGCCGGGGCGACGGGACCTTCAAGTACCCGCCGAAAAACTACCGAGTCAGCGCCGGTCCCTTTGCCGTCACCCCCTTGCCGCTCAGGCTCAACGAAACGGAACAGCCGGGGCTGGCGGTCGTCAACAACGGGGCCGGAAACGTTTCCATTTTTCTCCATCGGGGGCTGAAAGCGATCGCCCCGCCTCGCGCCGCGCCGTTCTGAGCCGCACGGATCGCCTCAGCCCGCATTATTCATGATCGCTTCTGCTGCAATCGCACCCTCGCTGTTGCGACACGCATGGCCGCATTCATCCGCGGCCATGCGGGCGGCCTCGCCGCTCACTCCCTCGACGTACCGTTTCAAGTACGCCTCGGGTTCTCGCGGCTCCGGGCGCCCGTCTCACGACGCGATCGTGCGATTTCGCGACGAACCGTCATGAATAACGCGGGCTAAATTGACAGGGGTAGGACCGTGGGTTAGAGTCACGCAGGCGCGCGGGTGCGCCTCCGGCGCAACAACTCGAGGGCACTGGCGTGAGGATGTTCGTCTGGTGGTTCGGGATGGGGGCGTTGATGACGCTCTCGGTGTTGATGATTCAGGGAGGGGTGCACGATCTGATGTATCAAACGCATCCGACGGGCAGCGCGAATGCCGTCTTGACGTTCACGATGACCATCCTGGGTGGCGGGCTGTTTGCGGGCTGCCTGGCGCTGGTCATGAGCCGTCTGCGGTGAAGGCCTCTCCTGCTTGACAGGACCGCCGGCATGGGGTACAACCGAAAATAACTCAGCTTTCTCAGGCGGTTAGGCATCACACGGACGACGGCAACGCCAGATGGTACGGACAAACGATGCAGTGTCTCAAGTGCAGCGGACATATGATGGTGGAGCGGCACTATACGCTTCTGAGCCGGCGTCTGTACGCGCGGTGCCTCAACTGCGGATTCTGGCTCGATCTGGCCGACTTGCTGCGCTTCTTCCACAAGGTTCTGGACAACGGATGGCGGGGCGCACGGGTCCGCGAAACCCTTCCCTTATGAACCGCCTGCTTCCTGCCGCATGATCTCCGCGCCGCTCCCTCACGGCATGACTGCGCGACGCCTGCCGGCGATGGCGGGAGCCGCGACGCTCGCGCTGGCGCTGTTCGCGTCGCCGATCCCAAGCCATGCGACGCATGCGCCGTCTTCAGCCACAGTGACGCCGGTGGCTTCGCCGTCCACCGAGTTCACGTCGCCGACCGGCTTTCGCCGCCACCGGACGCAGGCGCAGGGCATCCTGCTCAAGGACCTGTCGACCGGACGCACGCTCTACGAAGTCGGCGCGAACCGGCGGGTGGCCCCGGCCAGCCTGACCAAGATCATGTCCGCGCTGGTCATCCTCGAATACGGCCAGCTGCACGACCTGGTGACGGTCAGCCGCAAGGCCGCCTCCGCCCACAAGATCCACCTGCGCCTGCACGCCGGACACACGTTCCGGCTGGAAGACCTCCTGAAAGCGATGTTGATCACCTCGGCGAACGACGCCTGCCTGGCGGCCGTCGAGCACGTGGGCGGATCGGAAGAGATGTTCGTGGCGATGATGAACAACAAGGCCCGGCGTCTGGGCCTCCTAGACACGCACTTCAGCAACGCCTGCGGATTCGATTCGCCGGCGCACTACACGACGGCGGCGGACCTGGCGACATTGAGCGAAGTGGCCATGCAGGACCGCACGTTCCGCACGCTGGTCCGCAAGGAAGTGGACATGATTTTCCCCGTCAACGCGAACCGCTCGTACTGGCTCCGGAACACCAACCGGCTGCTGGGCCGCGTTCCGGGCATCGAGGGCATCAAAACCGGCTTTACCTCCCAGGCCGGCCGCTGCCTCGTCGTCAAAGCCTCACAAGACGGCAAAGAACTGCTGCTCGTGCTCCTGCACGCCAACCGGCGGTGGGATACCGCCTCCACGCTGCTCCGCCAGGGGATGGAAACCCTGCACTAATCACGCGCGCGGCGGCGCGTCAACAGCCGCCGGGAGGGGTGAACTCGACGTTGACGTCTTTGCCCAGGTAGTTGATGAGCACGCCCTGCTTCGCGTAGTTCATCGCGGCGCCCATCACGTTCTCGTCTCCGCAATCCTCCTTCCCGAGCAGTTTCCGGATGTCGTCCGGACTTTCGCCGTTCAGGATGTTGCGGAAGAGGCCGCGGACCTTATACGCGAAACGGTTGTTGATGAACATCAAGTCGACTTTGCCGTCCATCAGCCGCACGCCCGCCATCGGTCCCGTCGGCTTGCGCGCATCCAGCAACAAGAGAAACGTGCCCTCCTGCTCCGTTTTCACGCCCGCGATCTTTTCGTTGACGAGCAGGTCGAAGGCTTTGCTCTCCGGGTCGCCGAGCTTGACGCCGAACAGGGAAATCTCGGAGCTCTTGATCGCCTTCGGATCCATCACGTCGTGCTTGCTCAGTTCGTAGGGCTCGGCCTGGAGCAGATTCGCCGCGCCGAATGCCGCTGCGAACCCGGCCGCTGCGAGCAAGAACCGCCATGGCTGGACGTCCATTGAGCCCTCCTTCATGAGGCCGCGGGAGAAAAAGCCACGGCATTGTAACGAACGCTCCCTGCACATGCAAGGCACGCGGTGAATTTGTATGCCGGCCAACGGTTATCCATGCCGGGACGTTTCGAGGAGCACGCCGGCAAGCGTCCGCAGACGGATGAAGTAGTCGCCGGCGTCCTCCGGCACGTCGGGGAGCAGGCCGTCGAGCTCGGTCAGGCAGGCTTCCAACAGCGTCACGCGCTGGGGATCGAGGTTCTGTTCGTCGAAATAGTAGGTCGCGCAGCCGCTGATGACCGTGTCCAGCGTCATCAGCTCGCCTTCGCTGGGGCTCGAAAATTTCGGCCAGCCGGCCGCGCGATGCAGGTCCCACAATGAGCGCAGGTCCACCGTTTTACTCCATCATCCGCGCGGCGTCGACGGCCAGCAGCGTCGCAAGCACGACCGTGACGGCGCCGGCGAGCCGCGGCACCCAGAGGGGCTGGCCGGTCCACCACGACAGCAGCCGCTCGCGGCTTCGTTCCGGAAGACCGAGCAGGACCAGCGCCTTGGCTGCGGCCAGACCGCCGACCGCCATCCAGAACCACGACCTCGGCGGCTCGGCGGCCGCCAGCAGCAGCAGCACGCCGGCCAGCATCAGGCCCTGAGTCATGAGAAACCGCGACAGGGGATCGGTCATGGTTCGATGCAGGCGTCGGCTCCACCACGCGGGCGCGGCAAGCGCCGCCACGCCGGCGGCGAACCAGACCAGGCTGACGAGCGCCAACACCAGCGCAACCTGCATCGCTCACCGGCTCCCGATCCAGCCGAGCGCGTGCAGCAGGAGCACCGCCAGGGTGCAGAGCCCGAGCCCCCAAAACCGGTAGTCCACGTCCTCGCGTTGCAGGCACCACTCGACGAGCCAATGCCGCCAGGGTTCCGGGCCCACGGCCAGAAACAGTCCCTTGAGCACCATCGCCGCACCGGTCACCATCCACAGCGGCTGGTAGTGGACGCCCTCCGTGCCCAGCAGCAGGACGATGCCCAGGCACGCCGCGGCCCCTTCCCACCGGAGCAGCGACGGCGCCAGAGCCAGCGCCTCGCGGACGCGCGCCATCACGAGGCGTGGCGCGACGAGGAGGGCCAGGCCGTCGGCCATCCAGATCCCCGCAATCGCCGCCAGCACATAGGTGACCATCTCAGGGATACAGTCCGCGCGCCAGGTGCGCCTTCGCGACTTGATCGATTCCGCTCATCAGGGCCGCCATGCGCATCGTGGCCTTCTGCTGCTTGGAGAAGGTCAAGGTCCGGTGAAAGGCCGACGTGATGATTTCATGCAGCCGGTCCCGGATGTCTTGTTCCTTCCAGAAGAACCGCTGGACGTCCTGCACCCATTCGAAATAGGACACGATCACGCCGCCTGAATTGGCGAGGATGTCCGGGATGATGAAGATGCCCTTGTCGTGGAGAATCTGGTCCGCCTCCAGGGTCGTCGGCCCGTTGGCCCCTTCCGCCAGAATTCGACAGCTCACCTTGGCCGCATTCTTCGCCGTGATTTGCTCCGAGAGAGCGGCCGGCACCAGGACGGTGCAGTCCAGCTCGAGCAGAGCCTCGTTGGTGATCCAGTCGCCCAGCTTCGTCTCGCGGAGCGGTCGGCTCTTGCCTTTCGACGCGGCAAGGAGCTTCGGGATGTCGAGGCCGCGCTTGTTGTAGAGGCCGCCGGTCACGTCGCTCACCGCCACGACTTTCGCGCCGGCCTCCTGCATGATGCGCGCCGTGTGCGAGCCGACGTTGCCGAACCCCTGGATTGCCACGGTGGACTTCTTCGGATCCAGGCGGAGCTGCTTCATCGCCTCCAGGGTCACGTAGACCACGCCGCGCCCCGTGGCTTCTTCGCGCCCCAGGCTTCCGCCGATGGACAGCGGCTTGCCGGTCACCACCCCCGGCGAGGCGAAGCCGACCTGCATGCTATAGGTGTCCATGATCCACGCCATGACCTGGGCATCGGTCCCCACGTCGGGCGCCGGCACGTCCTTGTCGGGCCCGATGAACGGCAGGATCTCGGCCGCGTAGCGCCGCGTCAGCCGTTGGAGCTCGCCGCGCGAAAGTTGCTTCGGATCCACCCGCACGCCGCCCTTGGCGCCGCCGTAAGGCAGGCCGGCCAGCGCGCACTTCCAGGTCATCCACATGGCGAGCGCCGCGACTTCGCCCAGATTCACGTCGGGATGATAGCGAATGCCGCCCTTCGACGGCCCGCGCGAGGAATCGTGAATCACGCGATAGCCGGTGAAGATTTCCACGCGCCCGTCGTCCATCCGGACGGGCACGCTGACGACCAGCGACCGGTCCGGCAGCTTCAAGCGCTGCCGGAGGTTCCGGTCGAGGTTCATCAGTTCGGCCGCGCGATCGAACTGCGCCACGGCCAGCCGGAACGTGTGATTGTCCATTTCGTGCGGAAGCGTGTTGGTCATCGTGGGGACTCCGTCCAGTCCAGTCCGAACACCTCGGCGAACTGTTCCTCAAGACACCGGCGGACCCCGGCCGGATCGATAGGGCCTCTCGCCTGCTCCGCCATCGAGGTCACCCGGCAACCGGCCAGGCCGCAGGGCACGATCCGCGAAAAGGGCCGGAGATCGACCGTGACGTTCAGCGCAAATCCGTGCATCGTCACTCCGCGCTCGATCCTGGCGCCAACCGCCGCGATCTTGGCCGGCTGCTCACCGCCCACCCAGACGCCGGGCAATTTGTCCAGCCGCCGAGCGGCAATATTCCCTCGGGCCAGCGTGCGGATGATCACCTCTTCCAGCATCCGCACGTAGGTCTTGGGGCCGTCGCAGAACGAATGAATCCGGAGGATAGGATAGCCGACGAGTTGTCCTGGCCCGTGATAAGTGACCGATCCGCCCCGCTCCACGCGATGGAGCGGAATGCCGGTTATGTCGGACGCGTCCTCGTCGCCGCCCCAGTGCACCGCGCGTCCCGTCCGTCCGACGGTGAAGACGGGATCGTGCTCGAGCAGGAGGAGGGTGTCGGGGCACAGACCGGCCAGCCGGCCCTCGACCAGCCGGCGCTGGAGGTTCCAGGCCGACTCATAGTCCAGGCGCTCAAACTGGAGCAGCATACCCGGTTCGCGCGCCGCGAGCGCAGGCGCGGTGCTCGGCCCTTTCACCGGTTCACCGGCTGTGCCGGCGGCCGCGGCACCGAAACCGAAAACGGCCCTTTCTTTCCGAACACGCTCAATTTGGCGGGAGCCCTGTCGGCAGGATTCAGATAGGCGTGCCAGAAGTCCCCCATATTATAGATTTCGACGTTGTCCACGGCGGTGATCACGTCGCCGCTTTGCATGCCCGACCGCCCCAGATGTTTGGCCGGATCGAGTTGGGCGGCGAGCACCCCGCGATCGATGTCGAGATTGAAGCTGGCCGCCACGCTCGGCGTGACGGTGATCGGGACAAACCCCAGATCGGGGCGCAGGACCGTTCCCCGCTCGAGCATCGCCTGGACATAGGGAGCGGCGGCGTCCATGGAGATGGCGTAGCTGATGGCCTGCGCGGAGGGGGCCACCGCCGTGTTGATCCCGACCACGCGGCCCGACAGGTCCACGAGCGGCCCGCCGCTGTTTCCGGGATTGATTGCCGCGTCCGTCTGGATGAGATCGTACAGCGTTTCGCCGTTGGGCGCGAGAATCGAGCGGTCCGTGGCGCTGACCACGCCGACCGTCACCGTCGAGCCGCCTTTGAGCGCGAAGGGATTGCCGATGGCGACCACGGTGTCGCCGATTTGGAGCGAAGCGGACCGGCCGAGCGGCGCGGCCACGAGATCGGTGGCCGAGATCTTCACGAGCGCCAGATCGAGGAGAAAATCCCGCGCCACGACGCGGCCCGGCGTCAGCCGCCCGCTCGGCAAGCCGACCACGAGGCTCTTGACCCCTTCGACGAGGTGGTTGTTCGTGAGGATGTAGCCCTTGTCGTCGATGATGAAGCCCGAGCCGGAGCCGGCCGGCGAGGCATGCTGGGAGGGGCTCGGCGGCACCCCGCGCGAGAGGATCGTCACGACGGACGGCCGTACCGCGGCGACCACCGCGGGCAGGGACATGTCCTTCGGCTTGGCCGGCGGGGAGCCGTTCTGGGCCTGTGCGTCCAGGGTCAGCACGCCGGCCGCCAGCGCCACCAGAATCATCGCCCGATCACGACGGCGAACTTGCATGCACGCTCCTCCGGATGACCGCGCGCATTCTCTCATAATTCCGGGGAAGTCGGAAGGGACTTCGGCGCGCCAAACAAAAAGGGCGAGGCACGAAGCCTCGCCCTTCCGGGGTCCCGCACGCGCGGCGCTTACTTGATGGCCGCGAACATCTGCCGGATTTCCGGCGTCTTGAGCTTCTTGAGCGCCTTGGCTTCGATCTGCCGGATCCGCTCGCGCGTCACGGACAGTTGCTGCCCGACCTGCTCGAGCGTGAACGGCTCATCCTGTCCGATGCCGAACCGCATGCGGATGACGATCTGCTCGCGCGGCGTCAGGGTGGACAGGATCCGGTCCATCTCGCGCGTCTGCTCGATCCGGTTGATGTGCGAATCCGGCGGCAGCGCCTGGCTGTCCGCGATCAAATCTCCCAGTTGCGTGTCGCCGTCGCCGACGGGATTATCCAGCGAGACGGGCTCCTGGAACGGCTGCATCGTCTCCTGAATTTTTTCCGGGCGCAGGCGGAGCGCGGCGCTGAGCTCTCCGAGCCTCGGCTCGCGCCCCAGCCGCTGCACGAGCCGGCGCGAGGCGCGCAGAATCCGGTTCGACGCCTCGGTCAGGTGCACGGGCAAGCGGATCGTGCGCGACTGGTCGGCCAGCGCGCGGGTGATGCCCTGGCGAATCCACCAGGTCGCGTAGGTGCTGAACTTGAAGCCCTTGCGGTACTGGAACCGCTCGGTCGCCTTCATCAGCCCGATATTGCCTTCCTGCACCAGGTCCAGCAGGCTCAGCCCTCGGCCGTTGTAGTGCTTGGCGATGTCCACGACCAGCCGCAAGTTGTATCGCACCAGCTCGTCCTTGGCGCGCTCGAATTCCACGCGCGCCTCCCGGATCTGCCGGCGGTGGCGGCTCAAGTGCTTCACGCGCTGGGCCGCGACCTTGCCCGGCCCGCGCGCGTCCTGCAAGACTGCAAGGAGGGCCGCTTCGGCCTTGCCCAGGGCGGTCGCAGAGAGGCCGCTCAGCCCGCGCACCTGATGCAATTCGTGCAGCGCCGCCCGCAGTCTGTCCGTCTTGCGCATGCGCGCCGCGAGCGCGGCGACATCGCGAAGGGCGACGCGGATGGCGTGATCGGCCTGATCGATGCGCTTGGCCAGCGCGACTTCCTGCTCGCGGTTCAAGAGCGGCCGTTCGCCGAACGAGCGGAAGTAGATGGACTCCAACTCGAAGGGCCCGGCCGATCCCCGGTCGGCAGACCCGGCCCGCGCCGGCTCTTCCACCGAGCCGTCCTTGGCAACGACCTGGCCGCCGCCCCGCTCGATGCGGTCGAGCAAGCTGCCCGCTTCGGGATCATCTCCCTCCGCCGCCAACTCCACCACCGCTTCCGTTTCCTCGATACGCTCGTCTTTCATCGTGGCACCTCCGGCCTTAGGCACCCGCGCCCCGCCTTCGAGTCTTTTTCCCTTATATTGCATTAGAGCCTCGGCCATCCCGAAGGATTCATGGAGTTCTTGACCATGAAAACATCCGTTCTTCCAATGGCTTACGACCTATCCCCATAATTCGTCAGAAGAGAATACGACGCCCCACGCGTCTGGATGTGCGAGAAAAGAGGTAAGGCGGAGGCCGGGGAAATCAAGAGCGGGACAAGAAAAAACCTCGCTCAAACCCTTTGATGGAGAAAGAGATTTTCGAGTAGGCGCTAGTCCTTTTTCTCAAAATACTTCATGAGGGCCGAGAGCACATCAATAGGAACGGGAAAAATCGTCGTCGAGTTTTTCTCCGCCGCGATTTCAACCAGGGTTTGGAGATACCTAAGCTGGAGTGCTGCCGGGTGCTGGGCGATCACACCGGCCGCATCGGCGAGTTTCTGTGCCGCTTGAAATTCGCCCTCCGCGTGGATCACTTTCGCACGCCGTTCGCGTTCGGCTTCCGCCTGCTTGGCAATGGCCCGTTGCATCTCCTGCGGCAGGTCCACGTTCTTGACCTCGACCGCCGACACCTTCACGCCCCAGGGCTCCGTCTGCTGGTCGATGATGCGCTGGAGTTCCGCATTGATCTCTTCCCGCTTGGACAGTAAGTCGTCAAGCTGGCTCTGCCCGAGCACGCTGCGCAGCGTCGTCTGCGCGATCTGGGAGGTCGAATAGAGATAGTCCTGTACCGCGAGCACGGCCCGCTGCGGGTCCACGACGCGCACAAAAATCACGGCGTTGACCTTGACGGAGACGTTGTCGCGGGTGATGACGTCCTGCGCCGGCACTTCCATCGTGACGGTTTGCAAATTGACCCGGATCAACCGCTGGACGATTGGGAACACCAGCACGAGCCCCGGTCCCTTGACCGTCTGAAACTTGCCCAGGAAAAACACCACGCCGCGCTCGTATTCCATGAGAATCTTGATGCTGTTGTAGACGAGGACGGCGATCAGGATGAGCGGAACCAAAAACTGCATAACGGTCTCCTTATTCGATCACTTGCGGTGCGGAGCGACTTTGAGGGTGAGCCCCTCGACGGACGTCACTTCGGCTTCCTCGCCGCGCCTGATGGGCTGCTCACTGATGGCCTCCCACAGCTCGCCGTGCAGGAACACCTGGCCGTGGGGCGCCACGTCGGTCTTGGCCATGGCGATCTCGCCGATCATGCTCTCTTTTCCGGTGACCGGCGTCCGCCGCCGCGCCTTCAGCGCGAGCCAGGCCATCCCGAACATGATGGCGCCGGCGGTGATGACCGTCGGCAGCAGGAACGAGAGGGACACCTGCATGAAGGGCGCGTCTGACTTCACGAGCAGGAGCCCGCCCAGGGTCATCGCGGCGATTCCCCCGAGCGTCAGCAGGCCGTAGCTCGTCACCTTGATTTCGAGGATGAACAGCGCGATGCCGAGCAGGAGCAGCAGCAGGCCGGCATAGTTGATCGGGAGCGACTGCAGCGAGTAGAAGGCCAGAATCAGGCTGATCGCCCCGACGATGCCCGGTAAAATCGCCCCGGGATTGTACAGCTCGGCCAGGATGCCGATCGTGCCGATCGTCATCAGCAGCACGGCGATGTTCGGATCGCTCAGGGCTTTGAGCGCCTCCAGCCGCCAGCCCATCGGAAACTCGCGCACCTCGGCGCCCTTGGTCTGCAGCGTCACGGACCCGCCCGGCAGCTGCACCTTCCGGCCGTCCACCTGGGCCAGCAGGGCGGGCACGTCCTCCGCCACGAGGTCGATGACTTTGAGCGACAGCGCTTCCTTCTCGGTGACGGACACGCTTTTCCGCACCGCCTCCTCAGCCCATTTCACGTTGCGGCCCCGCTGCTCGGCGAGGGATTTGATGGAGGCCGCCAAGTCGTTCTCGGCCTTTTCTTTCATCGTGTTGTCCATCTCGCCGCCCATCGCGACCGGATGGGCCGCGCCGATGTTGGTGCCGGGCGCCATTGCCGCCACGTGCCCCGCCAGCGTGATGAAAACGCCGGCCGAGGCGGCGCGCCCGCCGGACGGCGAGACATAGACGGCGACGGGGAGGGGCGCGTTCACAATGGTCTTCACGATCGTTTGCATGCTGGTCACCAGCCCGCCGGGGGTGTCCAGTTTCACGACGAGCATCTGCGCCCGGCTCGTTTCGGCAAAGGCCAGGGCGTCGTGCAGGTATTCGGCGGTCACGGGATTGATGACGCCCTCATAGGTGGCCACCACGACGGTCGACCCGGCTCCGGACGCCGGCGCGAGCCATCCCGAGCCAACATTCAGCAGAGGCCCGATCAACAGGCTGGCAAAGAGAAGCAGGCGGGAGGGGACACGGCGCATGGGCGACTCCTCGCGCGCGGAAAGCTCAACCGATCATACGGCCCGCCCAAACAGGGTGTCAAGAAACGCAACCATGAGAAAACACGTAAGTTGCAAAGGCAGCAGCGGGCCTCTAGAATGGCGCAATCATGTCGAATTTGAAGAACGGCGAGCGAATTCATCTCGTGGACAAGAAGGGGCGGCAGTATGCCCTCACATTGAAGGCCGGCGAGACCTTCCAGTACAGCGGCCAGACCATCGCGCACGACGACCTGATCGGCAGGGCCGACGGCTCGCTCGTCACGCTCTCGCGCGGCAAGCGCATGCTGGCGCTGCGGCCGACCCTTGGCGAGTACGTGCTGAAGATGCCGCGCGGCGCCCAGGTGATCTATCCCAAGGATCTGGCGATGATCACGATCTGGGCCGATATCTATCCCGGCGCGCGGGTTTTCGAGTCGGGCACCGGCTCCGGCGCCCTGACCATGGCGCTCCTGCGCGCGGTCGGCGAGCGGGGCTCGATCGTTAGCTACGAAGCGCGCGAGGATTTCGCCCGCACGGCCATGACGAACATCGAGCGGTACCTCGGCCCCGTCGCGAATCTGACGGTGCGCAAGCGCGACACCTATGACGGCATCGACCCGGCGGACGCGCCCGTCGACCGAATCGTGCTGGACTTGCCCGAGCCCTGGCGCGTCGTGCCGCATGCCGTGCACGCCCTGCGGTCCGGCGGGCTCTATCTCAGCTACGTGCCGACCGTGCCACAGGTGATGCAGACGGTCGACGCACTGGAGCGCGCGGCGGTGTTCGGGCTGATCCAGACGTTTGAAACGCTCCTGCGCACCTGGAACATCCAGGGCCGGAGCGTGAGGCCGGATCACCGGATGGTGGCCCATTCCGGCTTCATCACCGTCGCGCGCAAAGTCGAGCCGGGCCTGTGGGCTGCCGGGCAAACCGCCGCGCCGGCGGACGAAGAATCCATCGAGGACGACGAGGAGGAAGTCACGGCGTGAAACGGCTCGACGGCAAGGTGGCTTTGATCACGGGCGGCGGCACCGGCATCGGTGCGGCCTGCGCGCGGGAATTTGCCCAGGAAGGCGCAGCCGTGGTGCTCACCGGCCGGCGCAAGGACGTGTTGGAAGCAGTCGCCAAGGAGATCGAGCAGAAAAAGGGCCGCGCTCTGGCCGTCTCCGGCTCGGTCACTGACGAGGCCCATGCCCGCTCGGCGGTCGCGCAGGCCGTCCGCGCCTTCGGCAAGCTCGACATCCTGATCAACAATGCCGGCGCCGGCGCGTTCGGCAAAGTCCTGCACGAGACGGACGAGGCGACCTGGAACGAGATGCTGGCGACCAATCTCACGGGAACCTACCGGATGATCAAAGCGGCTGTCCCGGAGATGATCAAGGCCGGGGGCGGCTCCATCGTGAACGTCTCCTCCATCGCCTCGCTCGTCGGCATTCCGATGATCGCGGCCTACAGCGCATCGAAAGGCGGCATGGATGCGCTCACGCGCTGCGTGGCCATGGATTATGCGACGCAGAAGATCCGCTGCAACTCGGTGTGCCCCGGCCTGGTGGACACGCCGATGGCGGCGGACTTGATTGATAACAAGGAGGCGTTGGCCCAGATCATGACCGCCTATCCGCTCGGCCGATACGGCACGTCGGAGGAAGTCGCCAAACTCATTCTTTATTTGGCGTCGGACGAATCGTCCTGGATGACCGGTACAGTGATTCCGATCGACGGGGGGATGACCGCGCATTAGGAGAATGAGCTGGCGGGTCCGGCTCCCTTCCTTGCTCGCAGAGGGCGCACGATCAGAATGTGTTCCCTCGATGCGCGCAGTCGAAGGGAGCCAGACCCGCCGTTCGAAGAGGGAGGGAGGATTATGAAACACGTTGGGGTGGCTTTCGCGGTGGCTGTGCTCGTGGGGTATCTTGCGGTCGTGAGCACGCCGGTCGTAGTGGCCCAAAATGCTGTGGACTTTCCCGGCACCGTGCTCAAGGTCGATGACACGGCCGGCAAGCTGACCGTGAAGAAGGACGGCACGCGGTTCACCTTCGTCGTGGACGGTCGGACGCAGTATGCCGGCGTGAAAGCGCTGAAAGAGATCAAGGCGGGGGATGCTGTCACGGTCACCTACATCACGATGGGCAGCCAGTACGTCGCGCAGAAAATTGTCAAAAAATAAATGGACATCACCGCCCACACGCAGCTCTGCGGCCTGCTCGGCAATCCCGTCGAGCATTCCCTCTCGCCCGCCATCCACAATGCCGCGTTCCAGAAACTGGGGCTGGACTTCGTCTATCTCGCCTTCAAGGTGGAAGACCTGCCGGGCGCCGTCAAGGGCCTCCGCGCCCTCGGCAACCTGCGCGGCTTCAGCGTGACGATCCCGCACAAGGTGGCGATCATTCCGTTGCTCGATGAGGTGGAGCAGACGGCCAAACACATCGGCGCCGTCAACACCATCGTGATCGAGAGCGGCCGGCTGCTCGGCTCCAACACCGACGCTTCCGGCGCCCTGCGGGCGCTCACGGAGGCGGGCGTCGCGCTCCGGGGTGAAAAAGTCGTGATGCTCGGCTCCGGCGGGGCGGCGCGGGCCATCGCCTTCGCACTCGCCAATGGCACCGGCCTCGCCGGGCTGACGCTGCTCGGCATCGACGACAGGGAGCGGCAATGCCTCGCGAAAGACCTCAAAGCGAAGACCTCGTTGCAGGTCGCGGATGGGACCATCACCGACCACGCGCTGCGGCAGGCCATCGAGGAGTCGCGCTTGCTGCTCCACTGCACGCCGCTCGGCATGCACCCGAACGTCCATGAGTCCTGCGTGCCGGCCTCCTTGCTCAAGCCGCACCTCACCGTGATGGATATCGTCTACAATCCGCTCGACACCAAGCTGCTCAGGGACGCCAAGGCGGCCGGCTGCAGGACGATCCGCGGCGTCGAGATGTTCCTCAACCAGGCGGTCGGGCAGTTCGAGCTCTGGACGAAGCAGAAAGCGCCGGCCGATGTGATGCGTCAGGTCCTCGAATCCCGCTTTTCATGAATATCGTTCTGATCGGCTACCGCGGAACCGGGAAGAGCAGTGTGGGCAAACTCCTCGCCGAGCGTTCCGGCCGAATGCTGATTTCCACCGATGCCGAGGTTGTCCGACGCGCGGGACAATCCATCCCCGACATCGTCCAGCGGCACGGCTGGGACCACTTCCGCGATCTTGAGTCGGACGTCTGCCGTGACCTCGCCGGAAAAGACCAGCTCATCATCGACACGGGCGGGGGGGCGATCCTGCGCCGGACCAACGTCGATTGTCTGAAGGCCAACGGCATGCTGTTCTGGCTGACGGCGGAGGTGGCGACGATCGGCCGGCGCATCGGCGGAGACACGCAGCGGCCTTCCCTCACCGGCGCCAAGTCCTTTGTCGAGGAAATCGAAGAGGTCCTGCGGGAGCGCACCCCCGCGTACCGGACCGCCGCTGATCACGTCATCGCCACGGACTCCAAGAGCGTCGGCGAGATTGCCGACACCGTCCTGCAAGCCGCCGCCGGCTCGACAAAGTGTTGATCGGGGTTAGGCCCTGTGCTACGCTTTTTGCTGCAATCCGTCGCTGTGGGACCGACGATGGGGCGCCGAGCGGAAAGGTCCGATAGCCACAGCCGCGCAGGAGGTCCACCGTGGGAACGAAACTCTATGTGGGCAGTCTTCCCTATTCGACAACGGAACAACAGCTGAGCGAGCTCTTCGCCGCGCACGGCACGGTGCAGTCCGCGAAGGTCATCTCGGACCGGTACACCGGCCAGTCGCGCGGGTTCGGATTCGTCGAGATGGCCACCGAGGAGGAGGCCAAGAAAGCCATCGAGGCGCTGAACGGGTCGGCCTTGGGCGGGCGCACGCTCGTCGTCAACGAAGCCCGGCCGCAGGAAAAACGGCCCTTTGGAGGCGGGAGCGGCGGGGGTGGAGGCGGCGACCGCGGCCGCTGGTAATCGTTTGCGGGCTTGTCCGGGATCATGATCTGTCATGAAGGGGCTGCGTGTTCGCAGCCCCTTGTTTTTTATCGAAAACCGGCGCGAACGCTCATCTGCGCCCGTAGCTCAATGGATAGAGCATCGGACTTCGGATCCGAGGGTTGGGGGTTTAAGTCCCTCCGGGCGCGCCATGCCGTCCCCATGCCTCCAGCGATCCTCTCCGAGAGGCTAAGTTTTTTTGCTTGTATGGACCCCGCACGATACCTTACATTGAGCTCGGTTGATTCGGAAGGACACGGTGGCTGCTATGGCTGAAAAGTACTCCCACGAACGGGCGCACCCCAGACGGAAGATCTACATGACATGCGAGGTCAGTCATGAAGATCGCATGGTGACCGGCAAGATCATCGATGCATCCTATGGAGGCATCGGAGTCTTGATCCCTGCGGGCGCCGAATTGCTCAAGGGGGAGGTCCGCATCCACGTTGCCCCGATGCGTGAATCTCCGATCCAATCTCCTGAAGAGATCATGCTGCGGGCACGACCCGTCTATCTCAAGCAGATGAGCAAAGGGCATCATGTCGGATTCAGGATCGCGCAGATCGAAGGCGGCGAGCCGGAATGGATGCGCCTGTGCGATAGCGTGACGAGGAGCGCGTGAACGGATCCACCTTCAATTCTGATTTTCACGTTGTTCCAATCGCGCGTCCGAGCCCGCCAACGCCCGACCCCCTTCAGCCCATCCGTCTCTTGACTTCACTGCCGAACAGGCGTAGCTGAGATGGGACCTAACCGCATACTCACCCCTTTCCCAGGAGGCCGATATGAAGCATGCCATTGGCATCAAAGCGAGTGTCGCCGTGATGGTCACGCTGGTCATGGCGACTCCGTTCGTCTTCGCGGCTGACCTCTCGCAAGATCAGGTCGCCCGCTATATCCTGGCCACGGCCAAAGCATTCCGCTCGGTCTATGCAAAAGACATCGTCGAGGAGGCGAAACGGGGAGGGGTGAAGCCGGCAGAAAACTGGAAGGAAAACGAACACTCGATCATGCTTCCGGCGCAATTCATCAAAGCTGCCGGGGCAGAAATTAAAGATTTCGAACTCAGCTTGATCGGGCTCACGCCGATTTATAAATCGAACCTCCCAAAGACCAAGGCGGAAGCCGATGCGTTGAAGAAACTGGCCGCTCAACCTGATCTGAAGGTCATTACGTTTGCGGACGGGGATCAGTTCAAGGGGTTATCGGCTGATTTCGCGATAGCCCAAGGCTGTGCCGATTGTCACAACACCCATCCGAGCAGTCCGAAAAAAGACTTCAAGAAGGGCGATCTGATGGGGGCCGTGGTGGTGCGATTGCATAAGTAATATCAGATCGCAGTCGTGAACGCACAACGGGCCGGCGGGGATAGCCCTGCCGGCCCGTTGTGCATCAGCGGCTCGATTCACTGCCTGTCAGGTTGCGGGCAAGGGACGCTCGGCTTACGGGCTGAACCGCAACCCGAACAGCACGGTCACGCTGGTCGTGTCCTTCGGACCCGGCGGCGGCGACATGTTGATGTTGTACAGATTCAGCATGACCGTGTTCGCCAGCGCGAGCTTCGGGGTCAGCTGATATTCGAAGGTCGCCCCCATCGGAATGTAGTAGCTGGTGTCGTTGCGGTCGACGGTGGCGCTGTTCATATCGGCGTGGATGAACCCGACCCCGGCAAACGGCACGATATTGACATCTTTGTGCGCCTGGAAGTGATAGCGGGCCACCCCGGCGAAGGCATATTGCTGGAGATCGCCGGCCGGCACCCACTGGAACATCGGGCCGATCGAAAACTCCCTGGCCACGTAATAGTCCGCCTGGAAATTGAGGGCGAACACGGTGTTGTTCACCGTGCCGCTGATGAAACCGAGGTCGGTTCCGAAGCCCCAGTTGTTTGCCTGCCCCCGCGCAGGCTCCTGGCCGCCCGCTCCGAGCAGCAGCGCCAGCACCACCGCGCCTGTGCGAATCATCCGTCTGCTCATTGCTGTCCCCTCTCTTTCAGAACCACGCCACTAGCGCGTGACTCTACCACGCAAGCCGGGGACGGACAAGCACCCGCGGAGTTGTCCGGCTCCGACAGTTGCGATATGCTGCGCTCCTAAACGGATGTTGAAAAAGGTCTCCAGCTTTGTTCTCGGTCGCCCGTTTCCCTGCGACGTACCGAAAAGCGTACGCCTCGGTCGCCGGGCTCCCTGCGGCCTCGCTGGAAGACCTTTTTGAACATCCTGAAGAAAATCGAGGAATAAGAAGATGCCGCGTCTTTCGCCGGCCGACGCCGCGCAGCATCTGTATACCATCATCTCCCGCGCGCTCTCCGGCGCCGCGCTGGAGGATTACGGCCTGTCCGTTTCGCGCGAGCAGGGCGACCAGGTGCTGCGCGAGCTGTTGTCGCTCGGCCTCTTCTGGGCCTGGGCGGCGCTCGATGCCCGCCTCTCCGACAAAGCCCGCGACCGGGTGTGGGAAGCGCTCGCGCAGCGCGTGCGGGAGGCCTGGACGGAAGAACTGGGACTTGTCCCGCACGATCTTGACGGCTACAGCGCCGAACTGGCCGCGCGGAAGCGCCTCTACGAGAGTCTCGCGCGCGAAGGCGGCGATCCGGCGCTGATGGCCGCCGAGGCCGCCGATCTCATGGAAAAGGACTCCGTCATCGAGCCGGAGGACCGCCTGAAGCTGCTGGCGCTGATGGTGGATATGGTCCCGGCGGACGAACTTGGTCAGGCCGTTGAGGAATTAGAGGTCGGCGATTAGAGATAGCGGTGGCGGAGAACCTTCCCGTCCTTATCAAATTCGTATAATAACGGCGCGCCGGTCGGGATGTTGAGTTCCAGCACCTCTGCCTGGGACAGCTGATCCAGCTGCATGACCAGCGCGCGCAGGCTGTTGCCGTGCGCCGCGACGAGGATGTTCTTGCCGGCCAGGAGGTGCGGCCTGATGTGCGTCTCCCAGTAGGGGAGCACGCGCGCCGCCGTATCCTTCAGGCTCTCGCCTCCGGGCGGCCGGACGTCGTAGCTGCGCCGCCAGATCTTGACTTGCTGCTCGCCGTACTTCTGAACGGTCTCGGCCTTGTTCAATCCCTGCAGCTCGCCGTACATGCGCTCGTTGAGGGCCTTGTCGTTTTCGACGGGAATGGTCGACTGCCCGATCACCTTGAGCACGATCGCCAGCGTGTCGATGGCCCGCTTGAGCACGGACGTATAGGCCCGATCGAACTTCGTTCCTGCCAGCTTCTGGCCGGCGGCCTGCGCCTCCTGTTCGCCCTTGGGCGAGAGCGGCACGTCGATCCAGCCGGTGAACCGGTTTTCCAGATTCCACTGCGATTCGCCGTGCCGCAGCAGCACGAGCTTGGGCATCAGTCACTCTCCTCCAGTGCGCGCACAGGATACGCAATCGGCCGAGCGAGTTGCAATCGGCACCCGGTCACAGCGGACTGTGCTCGGAGGACGGTCTGGGACGGGCGGGCGGAAACTTGCCTCCCTCCGGGGGGCCTTCCTGGATCGCCTGGAACAGGGCCGCGAAAAAGAGCGCGTAGAGGACTAGGCCGACCCCGACGACATAGGGCTGCACGCCACCCGCCTCCTGGATCGCCTGCTCCTGCGCCGCGCGGTCCAGCCAGGGCCTTTTCTTGATCTCGGCCACCTGTTCACGGACATGCCAGTAATAGATGTAGTTGGCGCTGACCGCCGCCATGATGCTCCACACGAGGCCGACCATGAGATCCTGCGTGAGGAACGTCGAGATGGCGGGCCCCACCGCGTAGACGAAGGCGTAGAGATACATCTTGCGGTAGAGAAACCAGAGGAACGGGACGAACAAAAAGGCCGGCCAGTGCCACGTGAGGTTGTAGCGGGGCGAACCAGTGAAGCTGAATTTTTTGAACTGCTCGAGGTAGCGGTCCGCGTTGGGGCCGATGAACGAACGCCAGAGATCGTCGTCGGTCATCGGCGGAGCGGTGTCTGCCGCGGGAAACGTCGCCCCGCACTGCCCGCAAAAATTGGCCTCGTCGGGATTTTGCTGCTCGCACTTCGGACAGGCTTTCATCGGCTGGTCTTATAGCATTCCGGGGGTGGCGGCTCAAGGGCGAAAGCGCGAATTTCTTCAATGCTGACCAATAGATAGGTCGCCCCGTTCTGTTGCGTTCATCGCGCGCATGTGTTACGTTTTCAGAATTCCTGCGAGGGTCCGAGAGCCATGCCGACAGAAGAATTGAGACAAGACGCCGACCGGTATTTGATGAACACCTATGCCCGGACGCCGATTTCCGTCGTGCGCGGGCGGGGCAGCCGCGTGTACGACCTGGAAGGCCGGGAGTATCTGGATTTCGTCGCGGGCATCGCCGTGAACGTGCTGGGGCACGCCCATCCGGACCTGGTTGCCGCGATTCAGAAACAGGCCCAGCAGTTGTTGCACGCGTCCAATCTGTATTACACCGAGCCGCAGACGAAGCTGGCGAAGGCGCTGGTGGAGCATTCGTTCGCCAAGAAAGCGTTCTTCTGCAACAGCGGCGCCGAAGCGAACGAGGCGGCGATCAAGCTCGTGCGGCGCTACGCGCACCAGAAGTACGGGGCCGAGCGCTACGAGATCATCACCATGCTCCAGTCCTTCCACGGCCGGACGATGGCGACGCTCACGGCCACCGGCCAGGACAAGGTGCAGCAGGGGTTCGAGCCGCTCCTGCCGGGGTTCACCTACGTGCCGTTCAACAACCTGTCCGCCGTCGAGCAGGCCATGAGCGGCAGGACCGCCGCGGTGATGCTCGAGCCGGTCCAGGGCGAAGGCGGCGTGCATGTCGCGGACAAGTCCTATCTCAAAGGACTCCGCGAGCTGTGCCGCTCGCGCGACATTCTCCTGATCTTCGACGAAGTGCAGACCGGCATGGGTCGGACCGGCGCCCTCTTCGCCTACGAGCATTTCGGCGTGGCGCCGGACATCATGACGCTGGGCAAGGGGCTCGGCGGGGGCCTTCCCATCGGGGCCTGCCTGGCCACGGACGAGGCCGCGGCGGCGTTTGTACCCGGCACCCACGCCTCGACGTTCGGCGGCAACCCGCTGACCTGCGCCGCAGGGCTGGCGGTCGTCCGCACGTTGCTGGAAGGCCGGCTGCTGGAGCAGGGCCGCCGCATGGGCGAGTACCTGGGTAAGGGCCTGCAGGACCTGAAAGACCGCCTCCCGATCGTGAAAGAAGTGCGCGGGCTCGGCCTGCTGCAAGGCATGGAGTTGACGGTGGACGGAAAATCCGTCGTCACCGACTGCCTCGCGCGCGGCCTGCTGATCAACTGCACGGTGGATCGGGTCCTGCGTTTCGTGCCGCCGCTGGTCATCACGCAGACTGAGATCGACCGCCTGCTGGATGTCTTGTCTCAAGTTCTCGGCAAGCGGGTATAAGGAGGCTGGATGGGGATGGCTCGTCGGCCTCGACAGGAGTCTCGTCGCTCCAACTCGCCGGGTTTCGGCAAAGACCTGCTGACGGTCGGTACGATCCCCCGCCAGGCGATCGCGCGCCTGCTGGAGTCGGCGCGCACGTTGAAAGCACTGCGGCGCAAAGGGGTACGGTACCAGCCGCTCGCTGGCACGACGCTGGGCCTGCTGTTCGAGAAGCCCTCGACCCGGACGCGCGTGTCCTTCGAGACCGGCATCCACCAGCTCGGCGGGCATTCGCTGTTCCTGTCGCTGGCCGACATCCAGCTCGCGCGCGGCGAAACGGTGCCCGATACCGCCAAGGTGCTCTCGCGCTATCTGGACGCGCTGGTCGTGCGGACGTTCGACCACGCGATCGTCGAGGACTGGGCGCGCCACGCGACGATTCCGGTCATCAACGGCCTGACGGACCTGTGCCATCCCTGCCAGGCCCTCTCGGATCTCCTGACGATTCAGGAGCGGAAGGGCCGGCTCAAGGGGCTGAAGCTCGCGTACGTCGGCGACGGGAACAACGTCGCCAACTCGCTGATCGAAGCGGCCGCCAAGACGGGCATGGCGATCAGCGTCGGCTGCCCCGGCGGCTACGAGCCGGACCAGCGGATTCTGGACCTCGCGCGCCGCGAGGCGGCCGAGACGGGCGGCGCCGTGGAGATCACCGCCAACCCCCAGGTGGCGGTGAAGGATGCGGATGCGGTGTACACCGACGTCTGGGTCAGCATGGGGCAGGAAGGGCAGGAGGCCCGCCGCCTGGACGCGCTCGCGCCATACCAGTTGAACGAGCGGCTGCTCAAGAACGCCAAGCCGGACGCGATCGTCATGCACTGCCTGCCGGCGCACCGCGGCCAGGAAATCACCGCAGGCGTGCTGGACGGGCCGCAGTCCGTGATCCTGGACCAGGCGGAGAACCGGCTGCACATGCAGAAGGCGATTCTGGTCGAATTGATGCAACCCCGCGCGAAAGGGACGCGCTCATGAAGCGACCGGCGATCAAGAAGGTCGTGCTCGCCTATTCGGGCGGCCTCGACACCTCCGTGATCCTGAAATGGCTGCTGGAGACCTATGACTGCCAGGTCGTCGCGTTCTGCGCCGATCTGGGCCAGGGCGAGGATTTGCAGGCCGTCAAGAAGAAGGCGCTCGCCGTGGGAGCCTCGAAGGCCTACGTGGAGGACCTGCGCGAGACCTTCGTGAAGGACCACGTGTTCCCGATGCTGCGCGGCTGCGCCGTCTACGAGGGCACCTATCTGCTCGGCACGTCGATCGCCAGACCGTTGATCGCCAAGCGGCAGATGGAGATTGCGGCCAAGGAAGGCGCCGACGCGGTCTCGCACGGCTCGACCGGCAAGGGGAACGACCAGGTGCGGTTCGAGCTGACGTACCAGGCACTCGATCCCCGGGTCAGGATCATCGCGCCCTGGCGGGAGTGGACCATGCGCTCGCGGCGCGAGCTGATCGACTATGCCGAACAACACGGCATTCCGGTCACGGCCACGAAGGCCAAGCCCTACAGCACGGATCCGAACCTGTTCCACATCAGCTACGAGGGCGGGATCCTGGAGGATCCCTGGTCGGCGCCGCCGGACGAGATTTTCCAGCTGACCGTGTCGCCCGAGAAGGCGCCGGACAGGCCGCGGGAAGTGGAAATCGACTACGAGCGGGGCGACCCCGTCGCCGTGGACGGGAAGAAGATGCGCCCTGCCACGCTGCTCGCGCATCTCAACAAGCTCGGCGGCGAGCACGGCATCGGCCGCGTGGACCTGGTCGAGAACCGCTACGTCGGCATGAAGTCGCGCGGCGTCTACGAGACGCCGGGCGGAACCATCCTCCATGCCGCGCACCGGGGCCTGGAGTCGCTCACGCTGGACCGCGAAGTCCTGCACCTGCGCGATTCGCTCGTCCCGCGCTACGCGGAGCTCATCTACTACGGCTACTGGTACGCGCCGGAGCGGGAGATGCTCCAGGCGGCGATCGACGAGGCGCAGCAGGATGTGACGGGAACGGTCCGGGTCAAGCTCTACAAGGGCAGCTGCACGGTGACGGGACGGAAATCCGACCGGTCGCTCTATCGCCTGGACATCGCGACGTTCGAAGAAGACGAGGTCTACCGCCAGAAGGACGCGGAAGGGTTCATCCGGCTGAACGCGCTGCGGCTGGCGATCCGGGCGCAGCGACGGAAAAAGAAATAAGGCGTTCGCCATGGGAAAGAAAAAAAACATAACGGCGGCCAAAACCGGAAAGGCCTGGTCCGGCCGGTTCCGGACGAAGACGCACCGGCTGATGGATGCCTTCAGCTCGTCGCTGTCATTCGACCGTCGGCTGTACAAGCAGGATATCCAGGGCAGCATCGCCCACTGCAAGGGGCTGGAGCAGGCCGGCGTGCTGACGACGCAGGAGGCCAAGGCGATCATCCGCGGGCTGGAGCAGGTGCGCGCCGAGCTCGACAAGGAGCGCTTCCCGTTTGCCCAGACGGACGAGGACATTCACATGGCCGTCGAGCGGCGGCTCACGGAACTGATCGGGCCGGTCGGCGGCAAGCTGCACACGGGCCGGAGCCGGAACGATCAGGCCGCGCTGGACCTGCGCCTCTATCTGCGCGACGCGGTCGGCGCGTTGATCAAGACGGCGCGCCAGTTTCAGCAGGCGCTGCTGGATCAGGCGCGCCGGCACCTGGATGTCGCCATGCCGGGCTACACCCACTTGCAACGGGCGCAGCCGGTCCTGCTCTCGCACCACCTGCTCGCCTACGTGGAGATGCTCGAGCGGGACAAGGGCCGGCTGCGGGACGCCCTCGTGCGGCTGGACGAGATGCCGCTGGGCTCGGGCGCGCTGGCCGGCACGAACTACCCCGTGGACCGCGCCTACGTGGCCCAGCTGCTCGGATTTTCAGGGGTGACGCAGAACAGCCTGGACGCGGTGTCCGACCGGGACTTCGCGATCGAAACGCTCTCGGCGCTGGCGATGCTCATCATGCACCTCTCGCGCCTAGGCGAGGAATTGGTCCTCTGGTCGTCGCAGGAGTTCCGGTTCGTCGAGCTGCCGGACGCTTTCTGCACGGGCAGCAGCATGATGCCGCAGAAGAAGAATCCGGACGTGCCCGAGCTGGTCCGCGGCAAGACCGGACGCGTGTACGGCCATCTGGTCGCGCTGCTCACGACGCTCAAGGGCCTGCCGCTCAGCTACAACCGGGACCTGCAGGAGGACAAGGAAGCGCTGTTCGATGCGCTCGACCAGGTCTCGGCCTCGCTGGAGATCATCACGAAAGTGGTGCAGGGGCTGGCGGTGAACCGCGAGGCGCTGGGCAAGGCCGCCGGCGCCGGCTACATCCTCGCGACGGAGCTCGCGGATTATCTGACCGCGAAGGAGATTCCGTTCCGCGAGGCCCACGCGATCACCGGCCGCCTCGTGCGGTGGTGCCTGGACCACAAGAAAGACCTGCGCGACCTGACGCTCGCGGACCTGCGCGGCATCTCGACCAAGTTCGAGAAGGACGCCCTGGACGTGCTGACGGTGGAAGGCGCGATCGAGCGGCGGTCGCAGATCGGTGGCACGGCGCGCAAACGCGTCGAAGCCAGGCTGAAAGCCCTGGAGAAGACGCTGGCATGACGCGCCGCATCGGGACGGGGCTGGTGTTCGCCGCGCTGCTTGCCGGCTGCGGCCGCACGGGGTTCCCGGTCCCGCCCGACGATTACGGGATCGGGGTCAGGCTCCAGGCGGAACGCCAGAAGGAGGCGCAGGCCCGCAAGGAGCAGGAGGCGCGCGAGGCCGCCGCGCGCAAGGCGGACGAAGACGTCCCCGCGCCGGCGGAGGAGCCGATTTTGCCGGAGATGCGGCCGCTCACCGGCCGGTAACGACACAGCGAGAAGAGGACCATGCACGATTTTGCATACCGCCAGGGCGAGTATTATTGCGAGGACGTGCCCCTGAGCCGGATCGCCAAGGAAGCTGGCACGCCGTTCTACGTCTACAGCCACGCGACGCTGGTCCGCCATTTCCGCGCCCTCGACAGCGCCTTCCAGAGCGTGCCGCACATCATCGCCTTCGCGATGAAGGCCAACTCGAACCTGGCCGTCCTGCGCCTCATGGCGCGCGAGGGAAGCGGCGCGGACATCGTGTCGGGCGGCGAGCTCTACCGCGCGCTCAAGGCCGGCGTGCCGCCGTCGAAGATCGTCTTCGCCGGCGTCGGCAAGAACCGTGAGGAGATCCGCTACGCCCTCAAGTCGGGCATCCTGATGTTCAATGTGGAGTCGTCGGACGAATTGCGCGCGATCGACGACGTGGCGGCCGAGCTGCGGACGAAGGCCCGCGTGGCCCTGCGCGTGAACCCGGACGTCGATCCCAAGACGCACCCCTATATCTCCACGGGGATGAAAAAGAGCAAGTTCGGGATCAGCGCCGACCGGGCGCTCGAGGAATATAAGCTGGCCTCCTCGCTCAAGCACATCGACGTGGCCGGCGTGCACAAGCACATCGGCTCGCAGCTGACCGACATCGCGCCGTTCGTGGACGCCCTGAAGAAGGTGCTGGAGCTGGTCGAGCAGTTGAAGGAGCAGGGGATCGGCATCCGCTACATCAACGTCGGCGGCGGACTCGGCATCACCTATTCGGACGAAACGCCGCCCGAGCCGAAGGACCTGGCAGCAGCGATCTCGCCGCTGCTGCGCGACCTGAAGTGCACGGTGATCATGGAGCCGGGCCGCGTCATCGTGGGCAACGCCGGCGCGCTCGTGACCAAGGTGCTGTACCAGAAGACTAGCGACGTCAAACGTTTCGTGATCGTGGACGCGGCGATGAACGACCTGATCCGGCCGAGCCTCTACGGCGCCTTCCACGACATCAAGCCGGTGCGGGAAACGCCGGGCGCCGCGTCGGTCACGGTGGACGTCGTCGGGCCCGTGTGCGAGTCCGGGGACTTCCTGGCCAAGGACCGGGCGATGCCGGAGGTCAAGGCCGGCGACCTGCTGGCGGTGATGAGCGCCGGCGCGTATGGATTTGTGATGGCGTCCAATTACAACTCGCGGCCGCGGGTGCCGGAGATCCTGGTCAAGGGCAAGGAGATCCACGTCATCCGCGAGCGCGAGAGCCTGGCCGATCTGGTCAGGGGTGAAGCAATCCCCGCGTTCCTGAAATCGAAGACGGGGGCGATGGTGAAAAAGAAGAGGAAGAAGTAATGGCACGCGGCGCGACGACACAGAAGCCGATTCCCTTCATGAAGCTGTCGGGGAGCGGCAACGATTTCATCCTCGTGGACAACCGGCGCGGTCTCGTGGACGGCAAGCGGGCGGGCGCGCTCGCGGCGAAGGTCTGCGCCCATCGCCTGTCCGTGGGCGGCGACGGGCTGATCCTGATCGAGCGGTCGCGCAAGGCCGACTTCCGGTGGCGCCTGTTCAACGCGGACGGGAGCGAGGCGGAGTTCAGCGGCAACGGCGCGCGCTGCGCAGCCCGCTTCGCCTATCTCAAGAAGATCGCCCCGAAGCGCATGGCCTTCGAGACGCTGGCGGGCACGATCGAGGCCGAGATGGTGGCGGCCGCGCCCGGCAGGAAGCCGGAAGCCGTGAAGGTGCGCTTTCCCGATCCGAAGGGGCTGCGGCTGCACCTGAACGTGACGGTGAACGGCACGACGCGGCCGGCGCATTTTCTCGACACCGGCGTGCCGCACTGCGTCTATCTGGTCGACGATCCGGACACGATGGACATCGTCGGCATCGGACGGCCCACGCGCCATCACGACCTGTTCAAGCCGGCCGGCACGAACGTGAACTTCATCAAGGTGCTCGACCCGCACCGGATCCGGATCAGGACCTACGAGCGGGGCGTCGAGGACGAGACGCTCGCCTGCGGGACCGGCTCGATCGCGTCGGCGCTGCTCGCCAGCCTGGTGGCCAAGGTCGAGTCGCCGGTAACGCTCGTTCCCCAGAGCGGCCTGGAATTGACCGTGTATTTCGACGCTCGCGGCGAGTCGTTCACGAACGTCTATTTGCAGGGTGACGCCCGCGCCGTGTATGAAGGACGCATCCTGCCGGATGCCTGGCTGTAAGAGGTGATCTATGTTTCACGGTTCACTCGTGGCGATCGTCACGCCGCTGAAAAAAGGGAAAGTCGACGAAAAGGCGCTGGGCGACCTGATCGACTGGCAGATCGCGCAGGGCACGCACGGAATCGTCCCCTGCGGCACGACCGGCGAATCCGCCACGCTCACGCATGAGGAGCACGAGCGCGTCGTCGCCTTCACGATCGAGGCGGCCAAGCGGCGGGTGCCGGTGATCGCCGGCACCGGCTCCAACAGCACCGACGAGGCGGTCGCCCTGACCAGGCACGCCAAGAAGGCCGGCGCGGACGGTGCGCTCCTGATCACGCCCTATTACAACAAGCCGACGCAGGAGGGGCTCTACCGCCATTACAAGGCCGTGGCGGAAGCGGTGGACCTGCCGATCGTGCTCTACAACATCCCGGGGAGGACGAGCGTGAACATGCTGCCGCCGACGGTGGCGCGGCTGTCGTCCATCAAGAACATCGTCGCGATCAAGGAAGGCAGCGGCTCGCTGCAACAGGTCTCGGACATCATCCAGACTTGCGGCGAGCGGATGACGGTCCTCTCCGGCGACGATGCGCTGACTCTGCCGATGATGGCGCTCGGCGCCAAGGGGGTGATCACCGTCACCGCCAACATCGTGCCCAAGGACATGGCGAAGATGGTGGACGCCTTTGCGGCCGGCAAGCTGGCGGAGGCGCGGAAGCTGCACTACAAGATGTCGCCGCTGTTCGCCGCCCTGTTCTATGAAACGAATCCCATCCCGGTCAAAGAGGCATTGGGGATGATGGGCAAGTGCTCGGCGGAGCTGCGGCTGCCGCTCTGCCCCATGGCCGCCGACACCAGGGAAAAACTGTCGCGCGCGTTGAAGGATTACGGGTTGATATGATCAAGGTCATCATTGCGGGGGCTGCCGGGCGCATGGGCGCGAGGCTGGTGGCGCTGATGGAAGAGTCGGCGGCGCTGACGCTCGCGGCCGCCGTCGAGAAAAAAGGGCACGTGGCGGTGGGGGAAGACGCCGGCGAGCTGGCCGGCTGCAGCTCGAACCTGGTCACCATCGGCGACGATCTCTCCGCCTGCATCGAGCGGGGCGAGGTCATCATCGACTTCTCCTCGCCCCAATCCACGCTGGAACACATGCGCATCGCCGCGCAGCATCGCAAGCCGATGGTGATCGGCACGACCGGGTTTTCCGCAGACGAGATCGACGAGCTCCGGACGCTGGCCAAGCAGTTCCCCTGCGTCTTTTCGCCCAACATGAGCGTGGGCGTCAATCTTCTGTTCAAGGTGATCGCCGAGATGGCCAAGGCGCTGCACGAGGACTACGACATCGAAGTGATCGAGGCGCACCACCGCCTCAAAAAAGACGCGCCCAGCGGCACGGCGCTGAAGCTGGCGGAGGTGCTGGCCAAGTCCTTGGGGAAGGACCTGACCCAGGCCGCGGTCTATACCCGGAAGGGCATGATCGGCGAGCGCAAGCGGGGCGAGATCGGGATCCAGTCGATCCGCGCCGGCGACATCGTGGGCGACCACACGGTCATCTTCGGCGGGATGGGGGAGCGGCTTGAGCTGACTCACAGGGCGCAGAGCCGCGATACCTTCGCGCGGGGGGCGCTCCGTGCCGCCCGCTGGGTCGTCAAGCAGCCGCCGGGGCTCTACGACATGCAGGACGTGCTCGGTCTGCGGTAGGCAGGATGTTGAAAAAGGCCTCCGGCTTTGTTCTCGGTCGCCCGTCTCCCTGCGACGTACCGAAAAACCGTACGCCTCAGTCGCCGGGCTCCCTGCGGCCGCGCCGGATCGCCTTTTTGAACATCCTGTGAGTCATGGAGGGAGAGAGGCGTCGTCTCTCCCCGTCACGCTACCTGCCTCCTCGGTTATCCCTTCGGCAGCAGGACTCCGAACATAACGCCGATGATGACGACGGCGCCCACGATCGTGATGTTCCTGTTGTGGAAGATATCGTGCACTCCGTAAATCAACACGGCGGTAATGAACGTGAAGTAGATCTCCGCGATTCCTCTGTAGCTGCCTCCCGCGCCCTCCGCCCAGGCAAGAGCCGGCGCAAAGGCCAGTGCCAGTCCTGTGACAGTCCCGACGAGTCGCATCATCGCGTGTGCCTCCTTGTCAGAAGATTGCTGCGCAGAAACACGAACGCCCTGGAAAGCGCAGACGCTCCCCAAGGCGCTGGTCGTTGAACTCCGCGGTTGTCTGACAATAGTGAGCGGCCTGCCCCGGTTCCATGGCGAGCCTCTCAGGTCGTAATGGAACGGTAGCCTGCGCTTCTCCGGCCCTGTTGTCAATCCTTTAGGGCGGCAGGCCCGGGGGGCCTGAAGGCGGGCGCGGTGACGGTCACGCCACATGTATGGCAGACGATCGCGTCCTTCCCGCGCTCATAGCTGATGAGGCAGGTGCAGTTGGGACAGCAGAGCAGAGCCGTCAGGGGCACGCTCGAGAGTTTCGTCACGGTTGGCTTCATAAACATTGGTCGGCCGATGGGACGGCCACGGTGAGTCCACGGCTTCCGTGCACCACGGCTAACAGTCGCGGGGGACCGGCACTCAGCGGATCGCGAAGGCGCGTGCCGTCAACGGCCGTGGTTCAGGCTCCGCCGCTTTCCTCCGCCCGCAGTTCAGGCATGCGTAGACGGTGATCGCGAGACCTGCATCCAGGTCCACGGCTCGCTCCAGCATCATGGTTCCTTTGCACTTGTCGCACGTTTTCATAGCCTGCACTGTACCATGCGCCGGGGAGGCTGGCTATCGGGCAGAAGGCCTTTCCAGGGTGGTCAAAGGGCCTCTGCAACCGGAGGCCTATGGGCCGTTTGGTCCCCCGCATGAGCCCCAGGAACCCCCTGTTTTTCGCCTGGTTAGAGGGGGGAATCCTTGACGCTTCGACGACGCTCATGCCCAGCTCGGAAGAGCGGGGGCACAGGCTTACTCAGCGTCAATCCTGAGCAAACCCCGCCGCAGGAGCGGGTAGTCGAAGGATTGACAGGGCCAGGAAGCGTCCGTACGATGGGCCCCCATGGGAATACTTCGATTGGTGCTCGTCGCCGGCGTGCTCGTGGTCGGCTATTTCCTGATACGGAGCGCGATCAGGGAGTTCCGGAGTCTCAAGGGGCCGGCCCAGCCGCCAGCCAACCGGAACGATATGGTGCAGGATCCGGTCTGCAAGATGTATGTACCGCGCGGCTCCGCCCTGACGGCCGACATCGGCGGCCAGACCTACTTCTTCTGCAGCCGTGATTGCGCGGACACCTTCCAGAAACAGCTCGGCCGGTCTTCTTAGCACCCCGAGTAGCTTGAGGAGCTCAGCTTCCCTTCCTTGTCGAACTTCAAGGTGATCTGGCACTCGTTGGGCGCGAAGTTGCCGAATGGCGGGCCGGTCTTGCCGCCGGAGATACGGAAATAGGTCCAGGTCTCGCCGCCGAACAACCGCGGCGCCTTGCCGGTCGGCTCGCCCCAGTTCTTTTCAAACCAGGCCTTCTCCTTGCCTTCCAGCTCGGCCGGCTTCAGCGACGCATCCAGGTAGGGGTTGCCGCCTCCGCAGCCGCCCAGCAATCCGATAGCCAGGCCGACCGCCAGGAACAACCCGAGGATTCGATGTGCCATATCCGTCTCCTTCCCGCGCCAGTGCGCGCCCTTGCCTGAATTCTAACCGCCTCCCGAAAGGCTGTCAAAGTTGCGTTCAGGGTCGGATGCTCTTACAATGATTGCAACGGTCCATCGACTTCCCGGTTGACGTGAAAGGAGCCGGCCATGAAATTCTTCCTCGATACCGCCAATGTCAAAGAGATCTACGAAGCAGCCAATCTCGGCATTCTCGACGGCGTGACGACCAACCCTTCGCTGGTGGTCAAGGAGGGGCGCAGCTTCAAGGAGATGCTCCAGGAGATCTGCAAGATCGTGGACGGCCCGATCAGCGCCGAGGTGGTCAGCACCGAAGCGGACGCGATGGTCAAGGAAGGCAGGGAGCTGGCCAAGATCCACAAGAACATCGTGGTCAAGTGTCCGCTGATCCCGGAAGGCATCAAGGCCACCAAGAAACTCTCTTCGGAAGGCATCCGCGTCAACGTCACCCTCTGCTTTTCGCCGACACAGGCGATCCTGGCCGCCAAGGCCGGGGCCTGGTGCGTGTCGCCCTTCATCGGACGGCTGGACGACGTCAGCTCGGACGGCATGGCCCTGATCCGCCAGATCGTCACGATCTACAAGAACTACGACTACAAGACCCTCGTGCTGGTCGCCAGCGTGCGGCATCCGCAGCACGTGGTCGAGGCGGCGCTCGTCGGCGGGCACATCTGCACGATGCCGTTCTCGATCTTCCAGCAGCTTTTCAAGCACCCGCTGACCGACGTCGGCTTGAAGAAGTTCCTGGACGACTGGAAAGCGAAAGGACAGCAGTAGAAGGACTGGCTACTTTTCGACGCTTCGTCGGAAACGTTGCCTGTCCCCGTTAGCTCCGATAAGAAAGGTCGGGTGGCATGGCCCTTCGCTTCCGCACCTCTCGGAGCGACCCTTCCGGGCTTTGGCTCGCGGAAACCTTCTGGAATTCCCGCGGCTGCAGTCGTTGACCGCAGTGCCTTGGTCAGTTCCAGCTTTCCTGCTCGCTAAAGCCTCGGTGGGTACCCCGCTCCTCCGGTGAAGTCGCTCACGACCATGCCACCCTCCCAGCCAGCCGGCCTATATAAATAAAGTGGAACGGGGACCGGCCGCTTCTAGACCGGTCCCCGTTCACGCTTCGCGCACCTCGGCTTTACCGGAAGGCTATCTGAGGTGGAAAATAATTCCTAGCACCGTTATCCGTTCCGTTCTTTAACTCAAGCCCTTTAGATACCAGCCTCGTAGCTCAGCACCGTTGTTGTGATGGCTCCATGTGAAGCGGAGGGATCATAAAAACTTACTCCCTTCAATTTCAGGTACCAAAAGTTAGGATCATTTTTCACATGATCGGTTCCCGTACTCGACGAAAGCCACCTCTTTACATTGGCTTCATACGAAAGGAGCCAATGTTCCCCATACAGCTCCTTTTCATCCATGAAAGGCTGCCAACTTGACGTGTTTAGCCCACTGGGAACAAGCCCTCTATTGAAAGCATCGAGCGCAAGCAATGCAACCACTGAGTCGTCCATCTTGCTCACAGCCTCTGCTGCAGTAGGAGTAATATTTTGTTCTGATACTATGAGCGCCCATAACGCCCAAGCGACCTCACTGCTCTGACCGCGCGGAGCGTGATAGCCAATCAAGTTGTTGGCCACTTCACCTACCTTGGAGCGGTCTACTGGGAAACCCAGCAACGTGTAGTGCTGTATATGCCGGAGAACTACAGGCAATGTTCTTGGCTCGATTAGAGCGCAATGTAGAAGCAGGTCAACGAGTAGTTTCATGTTTTTCGCGTGAATTGTTTCTCCTTCGAGACGCCTGATGGCATAACCCAGAACAGAGCCGTCAGGATTCTCTTGTGCGAGAATTGCCACCCTGTCAAAAAACCGTACGAGATCGGTTGCCTGTGCCGCGGTGCCAGGTCGGAATTCGAAGCCTCTCAATTCAGAAGCCCACTCTCGGTCAAGGCAAAGCGGAAACTCTAAAATCTGAGTTTTGGCAGCATTTAGTGCAAGTTCATAATGGCCAAGGAGCACTTGCAGTAAATCCAGCGCTGCCTCGGCATCCGAACGTGATTCGAAACACAGCTCATAATCATCAACATAACGAAATCCTCTGAGATTACCGATCTCGGCAACAAGGGTCTTGTCGATAGATGCCAAGAGGAGTTCCGCGATAACAAGAGACGTGTCGGGACCTACCGGGATTCCAAGTGTCTGTTGAGACTGGGAGTTTCTGATGTGCCGATCAACTATGTTACCGAGTATAGGATCCCCACGGTGTTTTTTCGCATAGTCCTTCCCATGCAAAGCCCAAGGTATGCTGTGAGTGTATATGGAATGATAAAAGCGTGAGATGTCTGTTTTGAGAAGATACCTAGAAGTGGTTCGGACCTCAGCTCTATCTAAAATCAAGTCGGCTGGATTCCGAAGTCTTACCAGAGCCCGTTCTCCCCAGCTGCCAGGAATCGGAATACTTCTCGAGAGACACGCGCCTCGCATGAAGGTATCGAGTTGAGCCCAGTTGTCCTGGATAGCCTTGCATAGACGGTAGTGCAAGATGGGATTGGGAATAGCAAGGCGCCTTCGGAGCGTTCCAACACGAGCAAGGTTGTGATAGCAAAGGCTTGCATCGAGTTTTGGGTCTTCAAATGATGCGGGAAGCGTTGCCGTCGAGAAACAAACGGCTACGGCAAACGGTTCTGTCGAGAAAGGCGGAGGTAATTCTTTGGGGAAATAGCCACGAGACAACAAATCAAGAAGCTTGGCCATTAGATTACGTTGCTACTAAAAATGCTTTCTTTTTGAGCCTGCAAAAGGCTAGACCCAAGCTCTCGGAAAAGCAATACAGAAGTGCTGCAAATCCCCTCTTCAGTCATGAAAAGACGTCAGGAACTTTTTCCCGAACTAAAACAGCTTCCTAGTAATAACTAGGTGAGCGAAGCGGGAAACGGGGACTGGTCTACAAGCAGCCAGTCCCCGTTTTACTTTTTTATTTTTGGAGCGGTGGTTCGGTCTGCCTTCGACTGCGCGCGTCCACCGAGCACCGCCCGCTTCGATGCAAATTCGAAATGATCTTGCGTGCGCGGTGCGCGAGCACGGAAGGCAGACCGAACCGCCACGCTCCACCTTCCAAACGGCCATGCCACGAGGCCGGGAACGAACGTCAGGTGCGTCCGATGACTGTTCGGGCCTTCCGGAACACCGAGTGGAACATCGGGCGGGTCAACTTGCCCGTGAACGTATTCTGCTGGCTCGGATGGTAGGAGCCGATCAGCGTTACGCCCCACGGCAGGCGATACAGGACACCGTGCCCGAACCGCAGGGTCGGCTTCGGAAGCTCATGCCCCAGTTCACGGCAGGCCTTCAGATAGTGATCGAACGCGATCTTTCCCAGCGCCACTACCACTTTGACCTTCCTGAGTAACCGGATTTCTTCCATCACGTAGGGCTGGCAGGTCTCGAATTCCTTAGGCAGGGGCTTGTTGCCCGGCGGGGCACAGCGCACGACCGCCGCAATATAACAGTCCTTCGCGCGCAGTCCGTCGCCCTTATGCGTCGACGTCGGTTGGTTGGCAAACCCGAAGGCATGCAGGGATTCGTACAGCCAGTCGCCGCTCCGGTCGCCGGTAAAGACGCGGCCCGTCCTGTTGCCACCGTGGGCGGCCGGCGCCAGGCCCACGACGAACAGGCGGGCGTTCGGGTCACCGAACCCGGGCACGGGGCGGCCCCAGTAGGTCCAGTCACGATATTGGCGGCGTTTCTCCCTGGCAATCCGCTCGCGGTAGGTGACCAGCCGCGGACAGAGGCGACACTCAGAAACCTGTTGCTGGACGACAGCGAGGCTGCGCATGGGTGCGGAGTCTAGCACAAGCCACGCCGCGAGAACCGGCCCGCCTTGCCGCCCCAACACTTTCCTGGTAGCATGGGCCGAAATGATGCCCGTTGCGTTCACGTTGCTTCTGCTCGCCCTCGCGCTCGATGCCGCTTCTGTGTCCGCGCAGCCTCCTGCCGATTCCCCTGCGCAACCGGCCGTGCCAGAGACACCCGCTGTTTCCGCACCACCCAAGCCGGCCTCTGAGACACCGCCTGCGCCGGCATCGCTTCCCCCGGCACAGCCGGCCGCACCGACCGCTAACGGGAACGGACAAGCTGACGAACCGGACAAGGCGGAGACGGCCGAGGGGCCGGATGTGCAGGAACCGGAGGAGCAGATCGTCATCCTCCCGGAGGTCAAGCGCGATGGCCCGCGCCATTTCTTGAGCTCGTTCAAGCTGCCCGACAAGCTGGCCTTCGGCGGCCAAACCATCTCGCTGGACTCGTGGCAGGTCCGCGAGCGGATCGAGTACGAGTTCTATCAATTCCTCGAGGACGAGGGGGAAAGCATCATCCTGGCGAAGCGGACGGGGCGCTGTTTCCCACCGGCCGAAAAGCAACTCGCGGACGCGGGACTCCCGGACGATCTCAAGTACATGCTGCTGGTGGAAAGCAAATGCATCGCGGCGGCCTCCTCGCCCAAGAAGGCCTCCGGGCCCTGGCAGTTCATCGGCTCCACCGGCCGGCGTTACAAGCTCAAGAGCGATCAATGGAAGGACGATCGTCGCAACCTGGAAATGTCGACCGAGGCCGCCGTCAAGTACCTGCGCTATCTGAAAGACCTGTTTGACGGCGACTGGTTCCTGGCCATGGCCGCCTACAACGCCGGAGAAGAGCGGATCAGAAAACAACTCAAGGCCCAGAAAGTGGACGACTACTGGAAACTGTATCTTGTCCGCGAGACGATGCGGTACGTGCCGCGCATCATCGCCGCGAAAGAAATCTATTCCCAGCCGGACAAATACCTCGGCCTGACCAAGCAGGATCTCTATACGCCGCTCGACACCGAAATGGTCACGGTGACCATCAAGGAGCCGCAGAAACACCTGGCCTCGCTCGCCCAGGAATTCGGCTCGTACTTCCTCGAGCTGAAGATGCTCAACCCCGAAATCAAAAAGGAATACCTGCCCAAGGGCACCCACCAGCTCAAGGTCCCCAAACAGGATTGCCCCTTTAAGTGTCTCAAGCAGGATAAGACTCCGTAGCGGCGGCTGAACAAAGCTTCCTGCCAGTCCCATGAGCCATCCTCACGTTCTGTCCCTGGAATTGTGTACGAATCCGGTCCTCGCCGGAGGGAAAGCTGTCGGATTGCATCGGCTGATCCGCGCGGGCTTCCGTGTCCCGCCCGGTTGCTGTGTGACCACGGCCGCGTACCACGACGCGCTGCGCACGGCCGGGTTCGACGAGCGGCGGCACTGGGCGGAGTTGCTCCGAGCCGAGGGACCGGAACGCGACCGGCTGCTGGACGACTGCCGCGCGCGCCTCGCCTCGCTCGTTCTGCCGCCGCCGGTTCCGGACGCGGTGCGCGCCGAGCTGGACCGGATCGCGCGAGCGGCCGGTATGGATGACGCCCGCTGGGCCGTGCGTTCCTCCGCGACGGACGAAGACGGAGCCGGCGCGACGTTCGCCGGCGTCTACCGGACCGACCTCGGCGTGACGCGCGAGAGAATCATCGAGGCGATCCTCGACTGCTGGGGCTCGCTCTGGACGGCGACGTCCCTGTCGTACCACCGGCGGATGAACCGGCGCGGCGCCCCCGCGATGGCCGTCGTGGTGCAGCCGATGCTCGCGCCGCGCGCCGCCGGCGTGGCCTATTCGCGCCATCCCGTGACGGGCCAGGCGGACCTCGTCGTCATCAATGCCGTCCCCGGTCTGGCCGAGGCGCTGGTGAGCGGGCAAGCCTTGCCGGATCAGCTGGCGGTCCGGACGGGAACGGCGCCGCGGATCGTCGAGCGGCGCCTGGCCGAACCGGACCGTGCACCGGCTCTCTCCGACGGCGACGCGCTCATGCTGGCGGAGCAGACACGAGCCGTCGAGCGGACGCTCGGCCATCCCGTGGACCTCGAGTGGGCGATTGAGCCAGGCGCGATCTGGCTCCTGCAGGCCCGCGCGATTCCGGTACAGGCCGCACTGACCGAACAGGTCTGCGTCTGGTCCCGCGCGAATTTCAAGGAAACCCTGCCGGACCTTCCGAGCCCGCTCGGGCTCTGCTTCCTCCGGGACTTCATGGAGCAGGCGATTCTGCGCCACTACCGGACGCTCGGCTGCGCGAGACCGCCCGGCCTCTCGTCGGTCTGGGTCGTCCGCGGCCGACCCTATATCAACGTCAGCCTGTTCCAATCCTTCATGGCGCAACTGGGCGGGCAGCCGGAGTCGATCACCGATCAGATGGGCGGGCAGCCCCATCCCCTTCCGGTACTTCCGCCGCGCCTGCCACTATGGACGTTGCTGCGGGCGGGCCTCTGGATGGAATGGCAGGTACGGCGCGCGGCGCGGATCGCCCCCCGGTGGTTTGCCGAGATCAAGCGCCTGGCCGACGAGCAGAGCGGGGAGTCGCTCGCGGCGCTGACGCCGGCCGGGCTGCTGGCCCGGCTCGACCGGCTCGGCCAGCGGCTGTACGCAAACGATCTGACCTTCGCGGCCGTGGGCGGCGTGTCGCAAGGCTTGTACGTGCTGCACCTGCTGCTGGAGCGGCGCCTGGGGTCCGCCGGCCGCAGTCTTCTCAACGCGTCGCTCCAGGGGCGCAGCCAGGCGATCAGCGCGCAGCAGATTCTTCGGCTGATGGAATTGGCCGACGCGGCCGGGCAGGAGCCGGCGGCGCGCGCATTCCTCACGGCCGATCCGTGGCAGCCGGAGCGATTTCGGGAACGGCTCGCCGGCACGACGTTTCTGCGTTCCTTCGACGGCTACCTCGCCGACTACGGGCATCGCGCCGTCGGCGAATCGGACGTGGCGTCTCCCCGGTTTGCCGAGACACCCGCGTACCTCCTCGGCATCGTGCGTGCCCGTCTCCAGGCGCCGGCGGCCCGATCGACCGAGGAGATCAGGCGGGAGCAGGAGACCGCGCGCGACGAGGCGCTGCGCCGCATCCGCGTGGCGTGCGGCTGGCGGGCGCACGAATGGCTCTTCTTCCGCTGGTGGCGCAGGCGGCTCGCTCTCTATCTGGGCCTGCGGGAGGCCAATCGCCATGCACTCATGCATTTCTGTGCGGCCACGCGACGGCTCTTTCTCGCCATCGGCGAGCGGCTGGCGGCCGGCGGTGCGCTCCGGTCCTCCGGCGACATCTTTTTCCTGACGTCAGACGAGGTTCGTGAGATTGTCCGGGACAGTCGAGGCGACTGGAAGACCGTGGTCGACGCGCGCCTCGCGGAACGGGCGAAGAACGCATGGCTGGAGGCGCCAGACGCGATCGTCGGCGTCCGCCTGTTCGAGCCCGACGCGGAGACGAACGAGGCATCGGGCGTCTTCAAGGGCCTGCCGATCGGCCCCGGCTACGCCGAGGGACCGGCACGCCTGGTCCGTTCGCCGGAGGATCGCGCCCGGGTCAAACCGGGCGACATCCTCGTCGTGCCGGTGATCGATCCGGGCATGGCGCCGCTGTTCGGGCTGGCGGCTGGTCTGGTGGTGGAAATGGGCGGCACGCTATCGCACGGCGCGATCATCGCGCGCGAATGCGGGTTGCCGGCTGTCGCCAATGTGCCGGGCATCATGCGCCGCGTGCGGGACGGCGAGCGGATCGTGGTGGATGCGGAGCGGGGAGAGGTCAGGAGATTCGACTCCTGAGTGAATCCTGTTCGCTACTGCGCGGTGAAGTGCACGCGACGATTGTTCCGGAAACACTCGTCGGTCATCTCCATGCACAGCGGCTTTTCCTTGCCGTAGCTGGCGATCTCGATCTGGGAGGCCGGCACGCCGGCCTTGATCAGATACTGCTTGACGGACTTCGCCCGGCGCTCGCCCAGCAGCATATTGTAATTGGCCGTGCCCCGGCTGTCGCAGTGTCCTTCCACGAGCACCTTGCGCGCGGAATTCTCCTTCAGTTTCTGCACCAGCGCGTCCAAGTCCGACTTATCTTCTTTTCGAATCTTCGATTGGTTGTAATCGAAATGCGCGTCGGCCAGGCCGGCCGCCCAGGCCAGGGGATCCTCAGGCGGGGCAGCGGCCTGGGCCACCATTTCCTCCTGTTTCGGAGGGGGCGGCGGTTCAGGCGGGGGCGGCGGAGGGGGAGGCGGGGCCTTGGCGATCTCCTGCGACCCCGAAACCGTCTGGCTCTCTTCCGCGCAGCCCGCCAGCAGCGCGACGGCAATCAAACACGCTGGCAGGCACGCCGGCAGGCAGGTCATGGCAACGGTGGAACGCGCCGTTGACTGCTTCATCCACCTCCTCCTCGAAACGGCCCGACGCTACTGCGCCGCGAAATGGCCACGACGGTTCCGTTGGTAGCAATCCTCGTTCTGCTCGGTGCAGAGCGGCCGCTCTTTCCCGAAACTGGTGGTCTGGAGCTGAGCGTCGCTGACGCCGAGGTCCATGAGATAGCGCTTGACCGCTTTTGCCCGGCGCTCGCCCAGGGCCAGGTTGTAATTGGCGGTGCCCCGCTCGTCGCAATGCCCCTCCACGAGCACCTTGCGCTTGCTGTCCTCTTTGAGCAGCTTCGCGGCGGCTCCAAGCTTGCCGTGTTCCGACTTTCGGATCGCGGACTTGTCGTAGTCGAAATGCACGTCGGCCAGGCCGGCCGCCCAGGCCAGGGGATCTTCGGCCGGCGCCGCGGCTGGCTCCGGCGCCATTTCCTGCACAGGCGGAGGGGGAGGCGGAGGAGGCGGGGGCTCTGGTGCAGCCGGCGGGGGCGGCGGTTCCGGAGCAGGTGGCGGAGGGGGAGGCGGGGGCGCCTTGGCGACCTCCTGTGACCCTGAAGTCGTCTGGCTCGAGCTACACCCGTCCAGCAACGCCAGCACCATCACGCCGGCACACAGGACGATGGTCAGTGACACGAGTTGTTTCAGCGAGTGCTTCATGCCGACCTCCGATTAGGGTAAGGGATGGACAAGTCTGTATTAAGTAATGTCGGCATCCTCGCGTCGCTTGTCGGGGGTTGTTGTCTCATAATCCGCCGCAATAGGCAAGTTTCTCTGCGTTCGCAGATCCTCGATCCGGTTTAAGGGTCTTTCCAGTTGCCGCCGCCGGGTCGTCGTGAGCGCCTCGTATTCTTTCTGGGCATCACCGATGCGCTTGCCGACCACCTCCAGCTTCCCCAGAAACTCTCCCCATTGCTTTTTGAAGTCGCCGAGCAGCGACAGGATTTCGTTCGACGTCTGTTCCAGCGAGAAATTGTCCACGGCTTTCCGGATGACCGCCAGAATGGCGAACAGCGTCAGCGGCGAGCAGAAGACCACGCCCTGGCGGATGCCCTCATCCAGCATCGCGCTGTCCTGCTCGTGAATGAAGGCGTAGATCTGCTCGTTGGGGATGAACAGGAGCACGGAGTCCACGGTGTTCTGCTCGGGATTGATATAGTCCCGGGTGGCCACCTCCTTGATCCGCGCCTTGACATCCCGCAGAAAGTCCGTCCGGTATTTGGCCCGTTCCGGCTCCGACCCCGCGTCCAGGAATCTGAGGTAGTTGTCCAGCGGGAACTTCACATCCATGTTGAGCGTGAGCTTGCGCGGGAGCAGGAACGTAAAATCCGGACGGGAACCCGAGCCGGCGATCGCCTTTTGCTTCACGTAATTCACATTTTCGATGAAGCCGGCCAGCCGCAGGACATCCTCCGCCATCCGCTCCCCCCATTGGCCCCGGGCCTTGGTGCTGGCCAGCGCCTCCCGGAGCGTGGCGGTGGTTTGGACGAGCGCCGCTGTTTGCTCCGTGGTCGCGCGCAGTTGCGTGGCGAGCTGCCCGAATTTCTCGACACGGTCCTTCTCCAGGTCCTTCACGAGCGACGAGACTTTCTCCAGCTCGGTCGTCATCTGTCGGAGCTGCTGATCGATGAGCCCTTTCTTGGCCTCCAGGTCCTTGGCGTTCGCGTCCCGCTCGGCGTCCAGCTTCGTCTTGGCCAGGTCGAGAAACCTCGACAGCGCATCGAGTGACAGGCTCCCGAAGCTGGCCTTCATCTCCTCGGTCAGATCCCTGGCCGCCCGGGCCTGCATCCAGCGAATCGCGACCGCCACGAGCAGCCCGCCCGCCACGATCCCGCCCGCCACCGCGCCGAGGAGCTCCACCCAATTCATACGGCGAGCATGGCCCGACGGGAGAAAAAAATCAACTGCTTCGTCCGGCGGGCCTCGAAACGGAGCCGCTCCTTTTCTTGACGAGTGACCGCTCTTGCCGTACTCTTGCCCAACCACATCACCTGTTTCCCCTTATGAGGACCCCATGACCGACGAGCAGCGGATGGTGGCCGAATTCCATCGGACGTTCGGCATTGCCGAGGAAACCATTCCGACCATGCCGGACGAGAACACCCGCTCGCTCCGGATCCGCTTGATCCAGGAGGAATTCGACGAGCTGCAGGAAGCCTTGGGCCGGCGCGACGCGGTGGCCGTGGCCAAGGAGCTGGCTGATCTCCTCTATGTTGTCTACGGCACGGCGGTGTCGTGCGGGATCGACATGGAGCCGGTTTTCCGGGAGGTCCACCGTTCGAACATGAGCAAAATCGGCGGGCACAAGCGGGCGGACGGCAAATGGGTCAAGCCGCCGACCTATTCGCCAGCCCGCCTCGAACCGATCCTCGTTGCCCAGGAAAAAGACGGCGGCGGGCCACTGTCCCAGCATGCGCATAGGGAGGGCGAGTGATGCAACCGACATGTCCCATGTGCCAATCCACGTACGTGCGGCGGGCTCACCGGGCGGGATGGTTCGAGCAGGCGTTGAGCCTGCTCTACATCTATCCCTTCCGCTGCCAACTCTGCTCCACCCGCTTCACCACGCTCCAGTGGGGCATCCGCTACTCGGCGCAGACGGAGGACCCGCGCCAGTACGAGCGCATCGGCGTCCGGTTCCCGGTCCTCTTCAGCAACGGACAGTTTGTCGGGAAGGGAACCGTGACGGACGTGTCCGTGGGGGATTGCGCGATCGAGAGCGATGCGCAGCTCCAACAGGGAGATTCGCTCAAACTGGAGCTTTTCGCCAAAAGCGGCCGCCCGCCGATCGTGGTGGAGCGGGCGGTGATCCGCTCTGTCCGGGGTGGGACCCTGGGCGTCCAATTCGTCAAGGTGGCGGACTCGGAGAAATCCCGCCTGCACCGTTTAGTGGGCGACATGGTCGGCGCGTTCATCGCGCCGCTGGAAGAGCCCGCCAAGCCGGCGCCCCAGACGACCGAGGAGGCGCCTCATTGACTCCGCAGTGTCCGAAGTGCGGCAAATACTTCACCAAGCGGGTTCTGATCGAAGGGGCCGAGGATCCGACCTCGACCATGCAGGGCATGTACGCCTACCGCTGCCAGCTTTGCTCCGAGCTGTTCCGCGCCCGCAAGCCGGAGCTCCAGGCGACGCCCCCACCGCCGGAGAGCAAGGATGCGGAGCTGAGCAAAATCACCGCCCGCCAGTACGTGCGGATGGCCGTCCGGTACCCGGTCACGTTCGTGGTCAGCCGGATCACGCAACAGGGCACGCTCACCGAAATCGCCCTGGGCGGCTGCTCGCTGGAAGCGAACATCGTGCTGGCGCTGGGCGCGAAATTGAAGCTGGACATCCTTGTGTCGGAGAAAGAGCCGCCGATCGTGATCCAGCTGGCCGTCGTGCGTTCCGTCCGGCCGACCGGCTTCGGGATTCAATTCATGGAAATCAACGATGCGGAGAGAGAGCGGCTCGGCAGGGTGCTGGAAGGACTGTTGAAGGCCCAATTCGGCTGATCGCGCGCGCCGGTCTTCGGCGCGGAGAGCCACGAGGTGCCTGATGGAAGTCCGGTGCCCGCAGTGCGGCAGAGAGTTCGTGCGGCGCATCCCGGCGTCGGGATTTCTCGAAACCGTCGCGGGCGCGCTGGCGCTCCATCCGTTCGTGTGCCAGTTGTGCGCGCATCGGTTCAGGGCCTTTCAGCAGGGAGGGCGCGCGCAACCGCTTGATCAGCGCCAGTACGAACGCGTGCAGGTGAGCTTCCCGCTGATCTTCTCGTCCGAGGGACAACAGGGGGAGGGGTCGGTGCTGGACCTGTCCATCGCCGGGTGCGCCGTCAAAACCCCGGCGGCACCGGCGACGGGCACGATTCTGAAAGTGCAACTGCAGGTCCCGGATCTGGGACGCCCGATTGCGGTGGACGCGGCCGTTTCGCGGTCGGTCCGCTCCGTGTACGTGGGAGTGGAATTTTTGCGGCTCCGCGACGAGGAGCAATACCGCCTGACCCAGTTGGTGGCGGGAATCTTGACCGCCCGCCGGATGGCGCAAGACCTCGGCGCGGGCAGGGAGGCCCGGTGAAACAGATCCCCTGTCCGAAATGCGGCAAGGATTTCATCCGGCGGACATTGCGCACCGGCACGCGCGAGCTTCTGCTGAGCGTGTTCTACGTGTACCCCTTCCGCTGCCAGCTCTGCGCCCACCGGTTTCTGCGGTTCGAGCCGGGCAGGCGCTACAACGAGTCCGCAATCGACAAACGGCAGTACGAGCGCGTGCCGATCAAATTCCCCGTCACGTTCGTCGGCGAAAAAGCCAGCGGGGCCGGCACGGTCACGCATCTGTCGCTCGGCGGCTGCGCGCTGGAATCGTCGCTCACGCTGATGGAAGGCACGATGTTCAACCTGCGGCTGCAGCCGCCCGACGTCAGCCCCGCCATCACGGTCGAAACCGCGATCGTGCGGTCGGTCAGGCCTCCCGTCGCTGGCCTGGAATTTCTCCGCCAGAGCCCGACCGAACAGTACCGCCTCATCCAGTTCATGGCCGGCTTGCTCACCGCGCACCGGAAGGCAGAGTAACGCTCAGCACTTCACGAGAAGATTATCGATCAAACGGATCTTGCCGATGCGGATCGCGCCCAGGAGGACGGCGCGGTCGCGTATCTGCGCGAGCGGCTCCAGCCGGTCCGGATCGCAGACGGCGAGATAGTCGAGGCGAGCGAGCGGCTCGGCCGAAAGCACCTTGCGCATGGTCTGCTGAATCTGAACCCCGGACCGTCCCCCCGCTCGAATGGCCGCGCGGCCGGCTTTCAGCGCCTGGAAGAGCACCGGCGCCGCCCGGCGCTGCGCCGGCGTCAGATACACGTTGCGCGAGCTGAGCGCCAGCCCGTCCGCTTCCCGCACGGTCGGATAGACGATCACGCGCGCGCCGAGATTGAGATCCTCGACCAGCCGCCGGATCAGCGCCGCCTGTTGAAAGTCCTTCTGGCCGAAGAAGGCGGCCGCCGGACGCACGAGCGTCAGCAGTTTTGTGACCACCGCGGCCACGCCGTCGAAATGGCCGGGACGGAACTTGCCTTCCCAGCGGCGCGCCAGCTTCGGCACCGACACCGTCGTCTGAAATCCGTCCGGATAGATCTCGCCGACCGGCGGCGCGAAGAGTACGTCCACACATTCCTTGGCACAGAGCGTGGCGTCGGCCTTCGGCTTCCGGGGATAGTGAGAAAAATCTTCCTTCGGTCCAAATTGTGTCGGATTGACGAACAGGCTGACGACGACGGCATCGCAGGAGAGCCGCGCGGCCCGGATCAGCGCGCGATGGCCTGCATGGAGCGCGCCCATCGTCGGCACCAGGCCGATGATGACGCCTTCGCGCAGGTGCGCAGCCGACCAGGCAGTCATGGCCTTGGCGGAACGAAGGGTTTGCATCAGGCAGATGAAGCCGGATTACTGCTGCAGGTCGGGCGGGAGCCGTAGCGTGTGTTGGGCTGGGGATCAAGTCGGCGGACTTGATGGTTGTCCGTGAGTTGCGCAAGAAGTTGCGACACCGTCTGCTTGAGCAGGGGATGGACCAACGTCGTGTCAATCTCAACCAGCGGCTCCAGCACGAAGCGCCGCAGATGCAGGCGGGGATGCGGGACGGCCAACTCGTGTTCATGAAGCACGCGATCGCCGTACAACAAAATATCCAGATCGAGCGTGCGCGGGCCGGAGCGATGCTCGGGATCACGGCCCAGAGACCGTTCGATTTCACGGCAGACTGTCAAGAGGCTCTGCGGCGCGATATCGGTTTCGATCTGCACGACCCCGTTCAGAAACCAGCCCTCGCCCGGCGCGCCTGCATCGGCAACCGGCTCCGTTTCATACAGTGACGACACGGCGATCACCTGCGAATGAGGCAGCAGGCCCAACAGCGTGACCGCCCGGTCGCAAAAATCCACCCGATTGCCGAGATTGGAGCCGAATCCGATGAAAACTGTTTCACGCGACATGGAAACTAAAATCCGGCTTTCCTGATCCGTTCAACGGTTTCAGCCAACCGCTCCTTCGTCGTACACACCGTCATGCGGATGTACCCTTCGCCTGGCGCCCCGAACCCGTTCCCCGGCGTCGTGACGATCCCGGCCTTGTCCAACAGATGCGCGGTGAACGAGGCGGACTTGTAGCCCTTGGGCACCTTCACCCAGACATAGAAGGCGGCGGGGGGCGCGTCCACCTCTAGACCAAGCTGCTTGAGTCCAGGCACCAGCACATCGCGCCGCTCCTGGTAAATCTTCCGCAACCCGTCCGTCACGGAATCATCCAAGCTCAACGCCGCGATGCCTGCTTCCTGCACCGCCTGGAAACAGCCTGAGTCCAGGTTGCTCTTGATCTTGAGCAAACCGTTCAGCACCTGCCTGTTGCCAACGGCGAAGCCGATCCGCCAGCCGGTCATGTTGTAGGTCTTCGACAGCGAATGGAATTCGATGCCGACTTCCTTTGCGCCGTCCACTTCCAAAAAACTCGCCGGGCGGCGGCCGTCGTAGAAAATCTCCGAATAGGCCGCGTCGTGGCAGACGATGATCTTGTATTTCCGCGCGAAGGCGACAACCTGCGAAAAATATTCTTTGCTCATCACGACCGAGGTCGGATTGTTCGGCGAATTGAGGAACATGAGCTTCGCCTTCTTGGCGACACTCGCCGGGATGGCCTTCAGGTCAGGGAGAAAGCCGGTTTTTTTCGTGAGCGGCATGAGGTGGACCTTGCCACCGGCAAAGCTCGTCGCCACCGGATAGACCGGATAGCCGGGGCTCGGCACCAAGACGACATCGCCCCGATCCACAAAGGCCAGAGGAATGTGGCCGATGCCTTCCTTGGAGCCGATCAGCGTCAGCACTTCGGAGGCCGGATCAAGTGTCACGTTGAAGCGCCGCCTGTACCAATCGGCCACGGCTTTCCGGAACGAGAGCATGCCCTCGTAGGACGGGTACTGATGGTTCGTGGGATCCGCGGCGGCCCGGCTGAGCGCATCAATGACGGGCCTCGGCGTCGGCAGATCGGGATCGCCGATGCCGAGGTTAATGATATCCACCCCGCGCGCGATCGCCTTCTGCTTCATCTCGTCGATCGCCGCGAACAGGTAGGGCGGCAGCGTTTTAATACGCGTCGAATACGTGATCGGAAATCCGGCCATTCGAGTTTGCTCCTTTCAGTCGTACGTCATGTTGAAGCGTTAGCCTACCGCATGGCCAAGCCCGCAATCAATCTGACCGATTGACGGCGCAGGAGAATCCAGCTACGTTGGCACACCTATGACAGATGGATTGTCGCAAGCGCCCGCTCTCTCTCAAGTGGCAGCCGCCTACTTATCGAGGCTCTCTCTGGTTTTTCCCACCGCAACGTGGCTGATCCTGTCTCCCCTTGTGCCTACGGCAGACGCAGCCGCGGTCGCTGGCTCATGGAAAACGCAGGTCGAGTCCTGCACGATGATTCTGGAGGAACAAGACCGCTCGGTCTTCCACCTCCGCGTGGTGCAGCCCGGCAGCGGAATAAAAGCTCCGTGCGTTCCCTCGGACCGGGCCTTCACGGATGCCTTCGCCCGGCTGATGCAGGAGGCCTCGCCCTTCCAACGGCAGGGCAAGGAGACCGTGCGGCTGTTCCTCGGCCGCCTGATCGAGCTGCCGGGGATGTCGAAAGAATTGTCTTCGACGGCCCGCCAGTCCAAAGAATGGAACCTCTCCGCCGGCAAGCCGGTCAGGGGAACCGAGAATGTGTATGTCACCCGCCTGCTCCTGAAGAGCGACGCGCTGCGGGAATTGCTGGGCGGCCTGCGGCTCGTGCGCGTCGGCGTCGAAAAGGTCCTCGTTCCCTCCCGCGACATGGTGACCAGGTGGAAGCGCGGGGCGTCCTATCCCAACAAACGAGTTCCCTACGACTGCCTGCTGTGGGTGGAGGTCGAAGCGCCCCGGTGAATGTCCGGGTCGTTTTCGAGAACAGCCCCCCTCCCGCTTGTCAAGCTTTCGCGCTTTTCTCAAAGATGGGTGGAGCCGCAAGGGGCTGGCACAGGCCGGGGGGCTTCCCTACAATAAACCCATGCTTCGCCGCATCAAAAGCCCCGACGAGCTCGCCTGGCTGCTCGAGCACGCTCGTTCGTTCCACGGCGGCCAGATCAACGAGCTGACCGTCCGCAAGCAGCGCATGTTCGACGAATCTTCGGGCCGCGAAGTGGTCGCGGGGACGAACCTCACCGCCGTCATCCGCTACGAAGTCGCCGTGCGCGGCCCCGAAGGGCCCTACGCCGTCACGCGCGTGGCGCGGCTCACGATGCGCGGCGTGACCGATTTTTCCATTTTCGAGCAGGAGGGCGCCGACTGCTCGGAGATCCACACCATCCACGCCGAAGCCGTCGGCGGGCGGCTGCGCTTCTGGTTCGATCCGCGCGGCGAGTTCTACGTCGTCTGCGACGAGGCCGAGCTGGACGAAGTCTCCAGACCAGGCCAGGCCCGGCCGATCCGCGTCGGCATGTCCGAGTGGACATTCCAGGCCAGGACCGGCGAACTGCCGACGGTCGAGTGGCTGCTTGCGCATCTGGATCGCGCCGGCCTGCCCTGCTCGTGGCGGGCGGTGAAGCGCACGGCGCGGCCCCACCCCTCGCTCCGCTGGGAAGGCTACCTGATCCCGACCGCGGTGCGCGAGTCCGCCCCCCGCACCGGCCTGCACGTCCAGACCTACGGCCGGCTGGACGGCTGCGACTTCGGCATCACCCTCCGCGCGATCGATCCCCACGAAAACGACACGGGCCGCCTGCTGGTCGTCCTCGCCGATATCATCGCCCGCAACTTTTCTGGCACCTGCCTGTCCGGCAACCAGGTCATGGAACGCGACGAATGGCTGGGCGAGCCGAATGCCGGGCGGACCGCTACCTTTGATGAATTAAATCCGTAGCAGAACCCGGACGTCATCAAGTCATAAAGTCGCAAAGTCTTCAAGTCACCCGGACTTTATGACTTTACAGACTTTTTGATCTGAGGGACTTCTTAGTGGGGAGAGGAGCCGTTTTTCCGGTTGACGCACTCCACGAGATGCCAGAACCGCAGCGGGTTGACCATTTCCTTCTTGGCCACCTGGAGCGACGTGCCTTCCAGCACGTGATGGAGCGAGAGGTCGGTCCGGAATCCGATGTGCTTGCAGAGCGGGGAGATCGCCTTCTCGACGGCGGCGATGAGCTTGTTGCCGTTGCTGAAATGATTGAGCAGGATGATCCGCCCGCCGGCCCGGCAGACCCGGATCATCTCGGCCATGACCTTCCGATAGTCCGGCACCGCCGTGACGACATAGGCGGCCATGATGGTGTCGAAGCTGTCGTTGGCGAACTGCATATTGCCCGCGTCCATCTGCAGCAGCTCGACGTGCGCCAGCCCGTGCGCCTGCATCCGTTCCCGCGCCTTGTCCAGCATGCCGGCGGAGAGATCGATCCCCGTCACGTGGCAATGGGACGGGTAGAGCGGGAGAGAGAGGCCGGTGCCGACGCCCACCTCCAGGATCCGTTCGCCGGGCGGGAGGTTCAGGTTGCGGACGGCCGACTCGCGGCCTTCGTGGAACACCTTGCCGAAAATGTGGTCGTAAACCGCCGCGTAGTTCGAATAGACGCGCTCGACTTTTTTCAAATCCATACGGAAGAAGTTCCCTTAACAAAAAAGCGCGCCTAATCTAGCGAAATGCCCGTAAAGAGTCAACTGTGCTATCGTACCGCTCCCATGCTGCTCGCAGGACTTTTCGCAGGCTGCCTGTTCGTGGCGCTGGTGGCGGGCGACAGGTGGCGGTTCTCGCAAACGACCGCCTCAGCCGTCCGGTACGGCTGTCCCGTCGCGCGGGCCGAAGAGACGGTGCCCGAAGGCGCGGCACACCGGCTGGCCGCCCGATTCGCGCCCGACGATCACGTATCTCTCGAGCATGGCTCCGCGCGTTGGTTCCCGTCAGAACGGTCTCTTCTCTTGAAGCCGCAGTCGCCGCCTGGCCAGGCGCGGTTTCGCACGGCGTGGCCCCTCAAAGGAGTCCTCGAGCTGGACGAAGAAGCCGGGGCGGTGCGCGTGCGGTGCGTGAAACTGATGCCCTGGTCGTCGGCGCTGCTGACGCTGCTGTGGTTCGCGGTTGTGGGCATCGGGACGCTGGCGTTCGTCGTCCGTTTTCTCACCGGCGGGGACGCGGTCACGTTGGGCGGCGTCCTGCTGGGCCTGGGTGTCACTGCCGTGGGGCTGCTGGTGCTGGTGTTCGGCCTGGTGACGGTTTCGCTGGCCTACCGGTTGGAGGATCACCGGCTGATGCAGGCCTATCTTGAACTGCGCGCCGTGCTCGCCGGGGACTGACTCCCCCGTAGCCTTGCGCAGGCGGGTGGCTGTCCCCGTAAGAAGAGGGACGGGCACCGGCCTGCGGCCGGAGCCAGTCCCTTGAGCGTCAGTCCCCCTGAGACATAAATAACTGGAGGAAGTGATCGTATTCTTTTGGCAAACCTCCGGTCTGCCCCGACTTCGCCAGCCCGGCGATGATGCCGCGGTGCTTCTGGTGCAGTCCCGAGTCGACGAAGGCCTTCCGGTACTGCGCCCACCGGCCGGCAGGGTCCGCAGCGAGCTTCACCCGCTCCTCCGGCGTCATGGCCTTGAGCGAGGCCGTCAACTGTGTGATCGCCTTCTCAACGCTGTGATAGGGGGGCGCCAGCTTGAGGCCTGCGTAAAACGTTTCCAGGCGGCTCCGGAATTCGTCGCGCAACTGCTGCGCGGGATCGGGCTGGGCGGGCGAGACAGTCATCGGCAGGAGCATACGGCGCGGCTCGACGCGAAGGCAAGCGGCGGTTGACCCTCCGGAGTACGTACGTTATTCTGCAGACGTCTTCCACGGCTGCGAATCCTTGTCACAACGCATGCCTCTAAGGTTCTAGTCAGGGAGCGGATCGTGCTGCGTCACTACGTCACGTTCATCGTCCGGCACCGCATCGCCGTCATGCTGGCGGCCGTGGCCATCTCCGCGTTCTTCGGAAGCAAGATCGGCAACCTGCGCGTCGTCGTGGATCCCAACGACAACCTTCCCCAGGAGCATCCCTACGTCATCGCCAGCAACGAAATCGAGCGGGTCTTCGGCGGCCGCAATCTGGTCGTGATCGGTGTGGAGAGCACGTCCGGCGACGTCTTCCAGACGAAGGTGCTGGAGAAGATTCAGCGGATCACCGACGGCGTGCTGGAGATTCCCGACGTGGTCCGCAGCAACGTCATCAGTCTCGCGGCCCGCAAGGCCAAAGACATCGCCGGTACCGAAGAAGGCATGGTGGTCCGGCAACTGATGGAAACCGTGCCGCAGACGCCGCAGGAGATCGCGCGGCTCAGGAAGGCCGTCTACGCCAACCCCATCTACGTCAATTCGATCGTCTCCCGCGACGGGAAGATGGCGACGGTTATCGCGGATTTCAAGTACGGCAAGGGCTTCAAGGGCTACCGGCCCATCAAGGATGCCGTCGAGCAGGTCATCGCCAGGGAGCGCGACGACAGCGTGAAGATCTATCTCAGCGGGATTTCGATCAACCTCGCGTGGCTGGAGATCTACTCCCAACGCATGGCGTTCCTGTTCTTCCTCTCGCTGGCCATCATCATGGGCATCCTCTACCTGTCGTTCCGCTCGTTCCAGGGCATGCTCATCCCCGTGGTGACGGCGCTCATGAGCGTCGTGTGGGGGTTGGGCCTGATGGGCATGCTCAACGTGCCGATCGACACGTTCAACGCCACCACGCCGATTCTTATCATGGCGGTCGCCGCCGGGCATTCGGTGCAGATTCTCAAACGCTACTACGAGGAGTACGGCAAACTGCACGACAGCTCTTCGGCCGTGATCGAATCGCTGTCGAAAATCGGCCCCGTCATGCTGACGGCCGGGAGCATCGCCGTCGCCAGCTTCCTGTCGCTGACGGCGTTCCCGACCCTGACCATCCGCGTATTCGGCATCTTCACGGCCACCGGCATCCTGTCGGCCGTCATCCTCGAGATGACCTTCATTCCCGCGTTCCGTTCGTTCATCGCGGCGCCGAAACGCTACGAAACGGAGCGCGAGAAAATCAAAGACTGGCTGGACCGCATCACCAACGGCATCACCGAGGTGATCGTCAACAAACGGTGGGGACTGCTCTTCGGAACGCTGGCCGTCGTCGTGCTCCTGCTGCTCGCCGGCATCCAGGTGCTGGTGGTGGACAACAGCCTCAAGGGGAATTTCAGGCCGGACAGCCTCGTGCGGATGGACGACGTGCCGCTCAATGCCGGCATGGGCGGCACCAACACGCTCTATCTCCTGATCGAGGGCCCGGAAGCGGATTCCATCAAGAATCCCGCGGCGCTGCGCGCGATGGAGGCCGTCCAGCAGCACCTTCAAGAAAAGTCTCAGCTCGTCGGCAAGACCCAGTCGCTGGCCGATTTCATGAAGAAGATGAACAAGGCCATGCACGCCGACGACCCGAAGGAAGACCGGCTGCCCGACACCCGCGCGCTCAACGCGCAGTACCTCCTGTTCTATTCCATGTCCGGCGACCCGGGGGACTTCGACACCTACGTGGATTATGACTACAAGGCCGCCGTGATCTGGGCCTATCTCAAAACCGACAGCACGTCTTATATCGAGGAGATCATCGCCGACCTGCGTCCCTTCGTCGCCGCGCAGTTTCCGCCCGGCTACAACATCAGCATCGGCGGCGGGATGGCGCAGGGCGCCGCCCTGAACGAAGTCATGGTCAAGGGCAAGCTGTTGAACATCGGGATGATCGCCGCCAGCATCTATCTCATCTCGTCGCTCGTCCTCCGTTCCGCGTTGGCCGGCCTGCTGGTGCTGATCCCGCTGAGCCTGGCGGTGCTCGCCAACTTCGGCGTCATGGGGTTGACCGGCATCCGGCTGGACATCGGCACCGCAGCGGTGTCCGCCATGGCCGTGGGCGTCGGCGCGGACTATGCGATTTATCTGATCTACCGGCTGCGTGAAGAGGTCCAGAAGCACGGAGTGTGCGACAAGGCCCTGCGCGTGGCGCTCGCCACGGCGGGCAAAGCGGTGATCTACGTCGCGCTGGCCGTCGGGTTGGGCTATTCGATCCTGATGTTCACCGGCTTCGGCATGCACATCCGGCTGGGGTTCCTGGTGGCCGTGGCGATGGCCGTCAGTTGCCTCTCGGCCATTGCGCTCCTGCCCGCCGTGCTCTGCATCGTCCGGCCGCGCTTCGCGTTCGGGAACGGGAAGGCTCCCGTCAACCAGCCCGTGACCGCTTGAGGATTTTCCAGGAGGAACGACTATGACCCGCGCAGGTGCCTTGTTTGCCGCTGGAGTGCTCGCCATTGGATTGTGGCCGTCGGCAGCCGGAGCGGACGAGCCGTCGGTCCGCGACATCATGGAAAAGAACTTCTACGTCACCAAGATCAAGCACATGCTGAACGACAGCACCATGATCCTGATCAACGACAAGGGCCAGCAGCGGGTCCGCAAGACCCACAGCGTGAATCTGCTCCAGCCGAACGGCATCGACAGCAAGATCATGATCCGGTTCCTGCAGCCGGGCGACGTCGAGGGGACGGGCTATCTGCAAGTCCAGCACTACGACGGCGAGGACGACATGTGGATCTACCTGCCGGCGCTCAAGAAAGTCCGCCGGCTCGTCGCCAACAACAAACGGGACAGTTTCGTCGGCACGGACTTCTCCTACGGCGATATTCTTCAACCGGTCGTCGATACCTACAAGCACACGATCGTGAAAAGCGAAGCGCTCGACGGAGAGGACTGCTGGGTGATCGAATCCGTCCCGGCTTCCGAGCAGATCAAGAAGGATTATGGCTACGGGAAGAAGACCGCCTGGATCCGCAAGAGCAACTTCATGGAAAAGAAGGTGGACTATCTCGACACGGCCGGGCGGCCGCTGAAGACGATGGTGGTGCCCGAGATCGTGGAGGTGGACCCCGCCGGCCATAAATGGTGGGCGCTCCGGCGGGAGGTGAAAAACGTCCAGACCGGCCACAGCACCCTGCTCACGTTCGAAAACCTCGACACCAAGAAGCCGGTCGGGGAGGACTTCTTCACGACGCGCTATCTCGAACGAGAGAAATGATCCGAGCCTCGCGCCCCTGGCAGTTCCTCGTTCATCGTTCGGTCTTCATGGTTGTCCTGCTGGCTTGGCCTGCGTCGGCCGACGCTGCCGATCCCGGTCTCGAGCCGGCTCCGGCTCCGGAAGAAGAGCGCCGGTCCCGCCCGGCCTGGGTGGAGCAGCTCGGGCTGGGCGGTTTCATCCGCGCCGACTACTACTCCGCGTCCAAGCAGCTCGACAGCCAGCGCAGCCTGCCGGGCCTGACGATCCAGCCCAAAGCCCTGCCCAAGTTCGGAACCTGGGGCGACGGCAAGGCCGAGGTCCGCATCACCGACCAGAACATGCGGCAGTCGAGCCAGTTCAAAGGGCGGTTGCTGGAGGGCTACGGGAACTTCTATTTCGGCAACATCGACGTGCGGGTCGGCAAGCAGAACATCGTCTGGGGCCGCGCCGACGCGCTCAACCCGACCGACGTCCTGACGCCGAAGGACTTCACGCTGCTGTCCGCCAAGGACGAGGAAGAGCGGCGGATCGGCACCGCCGCGCTCAAGGCCAACTACTACCGTGGCAACTACGCGCTCTCGGCAATCTGGCTCCCGATTTTCAACCCGACCACGCTCCCGCTATCGGGGGCGCCGGGCTTCCAGCTCACGCAAAACAAGCGCTCGCAGGGCGACTGGACGTACCAGGGCTTCGCGGTCAAGCTCGACCAGACCGGGGGCGAGGTGGACTGGTCCCTCAGCTACTACTACGGGCTGGATCTGTTTCCCATCGGGATCCCGCTCAGCCCGACGCAGATCGTCCTGGAGCACAACCGCATCCACATGGTCGGCGCCGACTTCGCGCTGAACTTCGGCCGGTTCGGCGTGCGCGGCGAAGGCGCGTACGTGCACACGCAGAACCCCGACGGCAGCAACCCGTTCCTCAAGAATCCCTATGTGTACTACGTGCTCGGCGTGGACCGCGACGTCACGGAGGATCTCAACGTCAACTTCCAGGCCTACCAGCGCCTGATCATCAACTTCAAAGACACGTTCCAATTCCAGGACCCGGTGACCCGGAACACCGCGGTGCTGAACGTCATCTTCAACCAGCAGATGGACCGTATCCAGGAAGGCTTCAGCGGACGGATCAAGGCGACGGGGTGGAACAAGACGTTGGAGGCGGAGCTGCTCGGCGTCTACGAGGTCAACCGGGGCAGTTTCTTCCTGCGCCCCTCGGTGGCCTACGCCTTCACCGACACCTGGAAGGGTTTCGCCGGCTGGGACATCTTCAACGGTCGCAAACAGTCCGTCTACGGCTTCTTCGAGCAGAACACGGCATTTTTCGCCGAGATGAGAGCGACATTCTGATGCCCCATGCTATGATGCCCCCATGTCGAAACCGACTGCCGATCAACTTCCCGACCGTTCGACCCGCGAGCGGCTGAAGACCGTCGCGATCGACGCCGCGCGCCGGGCCGGCGCGATCCTGGACGAGTACGCCAGGAACGGCTTTCGCGTCGAGCACAAGGACGCGCTCAATCTCGTCACCGACGCGGATACTCATTCGGAGCAGGCGATCGTGGAGACGATCGGCCGTGCGTTTCCCGATCACGAGATTCTGGCCGAAGAGCGCGGGCAGGCGGGCAGCCGGTCGCCGTTCAAATGGATCATCGATCCGCTGGACGGTACGACCAACTTCGCGCACGGGTTCCCGGCCTACGCCGTGTCGATCGGCGTGGAGCACGAGGGGCGGGGCATTCTGGGCGTGGTATTCGATCCGACCAGGCAGGAACTTTTCGTCGGCGAGGCCGGAGCGGGGGCAACGTTGAACGGCAAACCGATTCACGTCTCGCGCACGCCCAAGCTCGATGGAGCCTTGTTAGTCACCGGCTTCGCCTACGACATCCGCGTCAGCAAGCAGAACAACCTCGATCACTTCGCCAACTTCGCCGTCCGGACGCAGGGAGTCCGCCGCATGGGCGCGGCGGCGATCGATCTCTGTTACGTCGCCTGCGGCCGGTTCGACGGTTTCTGGGAGCTGAAACTGCATCCGTGGGACACGGCGGCGGGCTCGGTCATCGTCACCGAAGCGGGCGGACGAATGAGCGACTTCGCCGGCAAGCCGTTCTCGATTTACGGCCAGGAAATGATCGCCAGCAATGGTCTGATCCACGCGGAGATGGTGGAAGTGCTGAACCGGCCTTCGGTATGATGCGTACGTAACGGAGTCCACGATGGCCAAGCAGGCTCCCCCGCCGGGACCGCGCAAGAACAAAGCCGACCAGCCGGGCAACGGTCAGCCCGTCGCCAAGGACGTCGAGCTGCTCCACGTCCTGATCGCGCGCGAAGGGAAGCAAGTCTCCGCCCAATGGGCCCTCCATCCCCAGCTCAAGCAGGATTTGCAGCCCGAGGAATTGAAAGAGGTTTCGGAGTTGATGGCCAAGATCACGGCCATCGTCGGCAGCCGCTTCTCGGAGCTTCTCTCCGATGCCGAACCGGACAAGCCGGGCACCGCGTAACAACTGATAGGAGACCGATTATGGACACCTATTATCACCCGCACGACCTGGGCAAGTTCGCCGACATGGGCAAGGGGAACAAGGAACTCTGGGAGAAGTTTTCAAGCTATTATGCCGCCGTGTTCAAGGAAGGCGCGCTCACGGAACGCGAGAAGGCCCTGATCGCGCTGGCCGTTTCGCACACGGTGCAGTGCCCCTATTGCATCGATGCCTACACGCAGGCCAGCCTGGAAAAGGGGTCGAACGTCGAGGAGATGACGGAAGCCGTTCACGTGGCCTGCGCGATCCGCGGCGGCGCGTCGTTGGTTCACGGCGTGCAGATGAGAAACGTCGCCCAAAAATTATCGATGTGACTTACGCGCGGAAGGCTTCGAACTCGCGATCCGCTTTGGCCGCCAGGTAAAAATCGCTTTCCGTCAGGCCGTTGATCTTGTGGGTCCAGATCTCGATCCCGCACTTGCCCCAGGCGAGATACAGATCGGGGTGGTGCCCCTCCGCTTCCGCCACCGCCCCCACTTTGTTGACGAAGACGAGCGCCTGAGCAAAATCCTTGAATGTATAGAGCCGCTCCAGGTGGCCCTTCTGGTTCAGGTTCCAACCTCGGCCCAGTTGCTTCAATAACTCCTCGATCTTCTTCGGCTCCAGCGGCGGCACGCCGCCGCGACACGGCACGCATTTGTTGTCGGCAAGTCCCATGTTGTCCCCCCCCATTCAGCGTTCACGTTACACGAAGCCTACTCGCCTCCATCCGGCGCACCGCCGGATGCGGCGAGATCGCTCACATTGATTTTGTCCGGATTGAACTTCGCGGCGGCTTTGGTCATCCGGTCGAGCGCCTCGTCGAACGAGAGCGGCGGAGCATCCTTCGGCCGGAAGCGGATCGGGTTGACCCGCGCCACGACGAAACTCTTGAGGTAGGGGCTGGTCATCCCGCGGGCCTTCAGCGCCTCGACCTGTTTCACGACCAGATCGTCCAGTTCCAGCACCGTCTTGGCCCGCTGCCGCCGGGTCTCCATCGACGAGCGCAGCGGTTTCGCCAGAAACTGCTCCACGCGCTTGAGCACCGGATGGTACGCGCCGCCGCTGAAGCGCGGCCGCTCTTCGTAACAGAGGCCGAGCGTGATCAGGGCCGGTTCCTCGAACTCCAGCACATAGTGCTCTTCGCTCACGTGGTCGAGCTCCGCCAGTTCGCGGTACATGCGGATCACCTCGAGCGCTTTTTCACGGAGGTTGTGCGCCTTCTCCGTGTTGAGCGCCAGGATCTGATAGGCCGTGCCGGCTTCGGGAATCACGATCGCCGTGATGCTTTTGGCGCCGAGAGTCTTCATGGCGGAGAGGCGGTGGTTCCCGTTCGGCGTCCAGTATTTGGTCTCGCCGTCCCCATCTGATCGAGGCGCGCGCACGGCGATGATCGGGTCCAGAAACCGGCCGAGTTTGCCGATCACCGTTTCCAATTTACGGACGTGCGTGTCGGACAGATTGCGCTGGTAGGGAGTGGGCTCGACCAGCTCGATGGGCAGGGCCGCCAGGGCGACCCACTTGCCGCCGTAGGGCTCGCGGTAGATCGAGAGCACCTTGCCGCCGTCGCCTTCGATCGCCCGGTGCAGCTCCGCCACCTCGCTCGGCGGAGCCGCAGCCTGCAACTCCGTCGCGGCCAGTCCGACCGATGCGCCGGCCGGTTTCCGGCGCCGTCTGGCGCCCTTCGGCAGCGGCGCCTTCTTGGCTTTTTTCTCGGCCATGCTGGTATGGTAGGGCAGTCGCATGGCAAAAGAAAGCCCTGTCAAGAAGGCGCTGCGCATCGGCCATCGCGGCGCCTGCGGCCACGCGCCGGAGAACACGCCGGCGTCCATTGAAAAAGCCATCTCCTTTGCGTGCGACCTCACCGAGGTGGACGTCCGGCGGACCGCCGACGGGACGCTCGTCCTGCTGCACGACGAACGGGTGGACCGCACGACGAACGGGCAGGGGCCCGTCGCCGAGATGATGCTGGAGGACATCCGGAAGCTGGATGCCGGCGGCGGCCAGACGATCCCGACGCTCGAAGAAGCGCTCGCGGCGGCCGACGGCCGTATCGGCCTGATTCTGGAATTGAAAGCCGAGGGCCTGGCCTACGATACCTGCGCGATCGTCCGCGCCGGCGGCTTCACCGGTCCGGTCATCTACGCGTCGTTTCTGCACGAAGAGCTCCAGCACGTGCGCCGGGCCGATCCGGACGCCAAGACGCTGGTCCTCTTCAAACAGCTTCCCCAGAACCCCGCCGCCGAAGCGGCCAGGCTTCAGGCCACCCACGTGGGCCTGCGCGTCGACATGGCCACGCCGTCGCTTGTGAGAGCCTTCCGCAAAGCGCACTTTCCCGTCTTTGTCTACACGGTGAACAAGCCCGCCGATATCCGGAAGATGCGCCGGCTGGGCGTGGACGGGCTCATCTCGAACTACCCTGATAGGCTCTAGCGACAGGCCATTTCCTCTCCGTGAACAGCACCGCGCACACAATTGAACGGCTGTACATCTTTGTCCGTCCCGACTGCTAATAATATCTTTGCAAATCAATGACTTGAGAACATATCGGGCGGCATCGGTCCTGCTTGAAACTGTGCATCATCCATCGCTCCAAGGAGGACGACCATGAGCAGGCAGAAAGGGCAGAGTCCCGGAATGATCGAGCACACTGGACGGGACGGCGCAAGCTTGCCGGCCTCCACGGTGATCGGCGCCGACACCACGATCAGCGGCTCCATTCGCGCGCATGGCACGGTCTGGGTCGACGGCCGGGTCGAAGGGGACGTCTGCACGGACGACCTGCTGGTGATCAGCGAGGGGGCGATGGTGATCGGGAACGTCTCCGCAGGCTCCGTCATCTGCCGGGGGGTCATCGCCGGCGACATCGTCGCCGAGGAAGAAGTGGAGTTGCTGGCGTCGGCCTCGTTGAGCGGGACGGTGCGGGCGCCCGTGCTCTCGGTGGATGACAGCGTGCTCTTCGACGACACGCTCGAAGCGGTCAATGTGACCGAAGCACTGCCGGGCAACAGCGCGGAGGCGTCCGCCTGCGCCGCCTGAATTCTCGCCGCAACGAGTAGTCAAATCCCTTCACTTTGTCACGATTATATACTTGACAAACCCATGATGGAATGTTATCCTCCGATCATCAAAACGATAGGAGGATGTCATGGGAAAGAGCCTGTTTTCAGCCAAGCATATCCAGAGTGAGGATGCTGCCCGGGCCTATATTGAACGCCTCCGTTGGCCGAAAGGTCCGATCTGCCCCCACTGTTCGGAGAAGAAGATTTATCGCCTTAACGTCAAGAACACCACTCGCAAGCTATTCAAGTGCGCCAAGTGCCGCAAGCAGTTCACCGTGACGGTCGGTACGATCTTCGAGGATTCCCATATTCCCCTGACGATGTGGCTACAGGCGATCCAGATGTACTGCTCTAGCAAAAAGGGGTTCAGTGCCCATCAGCTCCATCGGATGCTCGGCATTACTTACAAATCAGCGTGGTTCTTGGCCCACCGGATTCGCCATGCGATGGCGCAACCGATTTTCCCAGACAAGCTCGGCGGCATTGTCGAGGTAGACGAAACCTTCATTGGGAGCAAGGCCGATCAGGATGAATCAAAGAGCAAGGCGCATCTTGCTACTGTTGTCTCCCTGGTCGAGCGCGGTGGGCGCGTGCGGTCGCTCATCATGCCAAAAGTTACGGCCAATAACCTGAAAGACATGATCCGCGCCCACGTCGAATCAAGTTCCAAACTCATGACCGATTCGTTCAACCTCTATAAGGGGCTCAACAAAGAGTTTGCTTCGCATGACAGGGTAAATCACTACCGCAAGGAATGGGTACGAGGGGAAGCACACACAAACACAGTGGAAGGTTATTTCAGTCTGCTCAAGCGCGGGTTAGCTGGCACCTATCACCACGTCAGCAAACAGCATCTTCACAGGTATCTGGCTGAATTTGATTTCCGGTACAGTTCGCGGAAAGAAGATGATGTGATGCGTTCAGTGCTAGCGGTGAAAGGAACTGAAGGGAAGCGATTGCAGTACCAGAATTAGGTTAGGAAGCGCCACCCTTCCTTGAAGGCTTGGCGGGCTTCCGTTTTGGCAACTCTAGCTCGCCTCCGAAAGGCTTAGCCCGAAGCATGGCTTTCACGGCTTCATCTACCGAGAGAGGATGAAGGGAGATCCGCCTGGAACGATCTGGAGGATGCTTCTTTTTCACGGCACATCTACTGTAGCAGTTCGTGCCTTTGGTTGACAAATCGTCTCTTGCCGGACTACCCTTCCGACCGAATGGTGCGGGTGGTGGGATTTGCACCCACATGCCCTCGACAGGCGGCGACTTTAGAGGTCGCTGTGTCTAACATTCCACCACACCCGCCCAAACGGGAGCCGACAGGGGGCTTGCACCCCCTGCCGACTCTGCCTCAGAAGCGCCCCTCGCACTACGCTGCTTTCCGAACCTTGATGGGGAATCCCCTCAGGCCGTACTCGCTCGCATAGATGCGCTTCCCGTTCTTAAGAGTGATGTAGGCGACCCACGTCACCGTCTCACCCTCTCGAACGTTCCTTCTACGTTTACTCACGGGCCTCACCACCTTTCCGGCCGGTAGTCCGGCCGCGTATCGGACTCACCTGCCTATGTGGAATGAAGCTGTGAGGCAGCAGAAGAAGCGCCTCCGAGATACCCGTTAATTTTTTACGTCATCTCTTTTTCCCCTTGACTTCCTTATGGTCGACTAGTATAAAAGTAATGCCGCCACCACAATATGTGGGGGTGGGCTGCCAAGCCAGTCGCCCCGCTCCAACGGGGTTAAATTCCTCGAACCGCCCGGTAGCCGCGTACTATCGGGCGGTTCTTTTTTCAATAAGTGCTAGACGTAAAAACGTCACGCTACTTATTGTGATCTCGCTCCGATTTCCTGTGTACCACAGCGCCACGCAAAAATCTATTTCATTTTTTAAATGTGAGTTAAATATACGTGTATTTATCGCATCATGATACACTCCTCGCCTTGTGAAAAAGAAACGAAAAGCGGGGCGACCGAGGTACAAAATTAGACCAGTGAGGTTTGAACTAAAGCCATTACCGAAAACTGTTGCTTATCTAAAAGACATCGCGGAATCGTTGCAGACGCACGGGAAAAATCCTAAGGAAGTGGCGCTCCGTGCGATTGAAGAGAAGATAAATCGGCTGTTGGATGAAAAACAGATACAGCCGCGCCTTGATCCGCAGCTGGTTACTCCAGAGAAAGGTCAAGACTAGGTGGGTTCGTCAACTATATAACCATGTCACTTTGTAGGCTCCCGCCGACAGTTCGGCCGCCCGCCGGTTCCCCCTGTTGATGTGAGCCAGTCCGTGCCTGTTCAAACCGGACCCGCCAACTGCGCGCCTCTTCGACATTTTTTTCCGATTGGCCGAAGGGCATGCCGTTCGGTTGTGTAGATGCGCCTAAGTGTCTGGGCGGCATGTTTCCTGCTGACGTCGCCGTGGCGGGGTTTGCCTGACACTCCCGCCAGACAACACACGATCCCGAGGAAAGGAACCACCATGTTTGAACGGTCTGACGAGCAGGAACAGGGTACCGCCGCGTTGGTGGACCGGCTGCAGGACGAGGGTGCACTGACGTCGGGCGGCGGGGCGGTCGAGCAGGAACTAACCGCCCACGTCGGCGCCAGCACGGAGTTCAAGGGTATTCTCTGCTACGACGGCACCATCCGCATCGACGGGAAAGTCGAGGGCGAGATCCACACCGAGGGCGTGCTGCTGATCGGCCGGACCGCGGTCATTCGCGCCACGGTTCGCGCCAAGTCCATCGTGAGCTGCGGCACGATCATCGGCAACGTGGCCGCCACGGAAAAGATCGCGCTGCTGGAGCCGGCCGTCCTTCAAGGTTCCGTGACGACGCCGCTCCTCTCGATGGAAACAGGCGTGCGGTTCAGAGGCAGCCTGGAGGTGCCGGCGCCCGGCGTCGAAGACACGGCCTTGCGCAACGAGTCGGTCTGTGAGGTGGCGGAGGTCGCCAATTTATAGCTCCTGATGAGCGACCACGCCTTCCGCGCCGACACACGCGCCCCTGGCTTACTGTGAGGAGCCAGGGGCGTTTTATTTGGTACGGCTTGCCAGCCGAAGTGGTAAGGATAAACCTGTGGGTTGAGGACTCTCTCCGGCCGCGTCAATTACGATAAACCGCAAAAGAGCGGCCGGCTCAACCGTTAAGGTTGGTATGGTGGAGGCGGGGGGAGTTGAACCCCCGTCCGAAGACCTTCAGCGCACCAGACCTCCATGCTCAGCCGATCGTTTGTGTTTCGCAGCCGCCCACGCCCATCGGCAGGCTTAGAACAGCCGCTAGCCCAGGAAGTTCTCGTCCGCCGCCGCTGAGCACCAGCCTTGGACCAGCCCGCTGCATCGCGCCCCTTCCACCCCCGCGGGCCTCAGGTGGAGAGACGTCACGGCTTAAGCCGCGAGTGCCAGTTCTTGATTGGCAGTTGCGTTTTCCCGGAGGTTTAACGAGTCCCCGAGAGCTCGGCATGCACTGGTGGCCTCTGGATCCCCGTCGAAACCGGTCGCCCCCTCGTGTCAGGTTGTTGAAAATGACCGCCAGCTGCGCTCTCGCATCGCTCAAAGCCTCAACGTACCGGCCAAAAAGTACGCCTCGGCCTTTCGCTCGCTGCGGCCTTGCTGGACGGCCATTTTGAACAACCTGTGGGAACAGATCGCTCAATCCGATCCAGCTGCATCTAGATGCTCATAATAGCGCAGGAATCAAGGCTTTGCCAGGGCCGGCACGATAGCAAGAATCGGGTGGCGGCGGGAGTTCGGGCGGTTGTATAACGACCGCATGGATACGAGTGACCGGGACTACGGCAGAATCGAGAAGGCCATCCGCTTTATCGAGGGCAATGTCCGGCGCCAGCCCGGCCTTGCGGAGGTGGCCCGCCACGTCGGCATGAGCGAGTTCCATTTTCAGCGCGTCTTCTCCCGATGGGCCGGCGTCAGTCCCAAAAAATTTCTCCAGTTCCTGACGGCCGAGCATGCCAGAAATCTCCTGCGGGAATCCCGCAGCGTGCTGGACGTGGCGTATGACGTCGGCCTCTCGGGCGGCTCGCGCCTGCACGACCTCACCGTCAAGCTCTACGGCATGACGCCGGGGGAAATCAAAACCAGGGGATCGGCGCTCACCATCAGGTATGGCGTTCATCCGACGCCGTTCGGCTCATGCCTGCTCGCCATGACGCCGCGCGGCATCTGCGGGCTGCGCTTCATCCGGCCCGGCACAGTCCGGACGCACCTCGCCGAATTGCGGGAGGCATGGCCCGGCTCGACGTTTATGCACGATCCGCGGACAACGGGCGCGACCGTGCGCCGGATTTTCGAAGCCGCCCGCCGGTCGGACGATTCGAAAGACGCCGTGGCGCTCGTCGTCCGCGGGACGCCCTTTCAGATCAAGGTCTGGGAGGCCCTGCTGGACATTCCCTCCGGGCATGTGGTTTCCTATCACGGCCTCGCCCGGCGCATCGGCCGCGCAACAGCCTCCCGCGCCGTCGGCAGCGCCGTAGGACACAACCCCGTGGCCTATCTCATCCCGTGCCATCGGGTCATCCACAGCACCGGCACGGCGGGAACCTATCGGTGGGGCTCCGTCAGAAAGAAAGCGCTCCTGGGATGGGAGGCCGCTCGTCAGGAGAGCCGACACCCGGAGCCGTGACGTCGGCGCAATTCTGAAATTGACCTCCCGTTCTTCCTCCACGTATCCTGCTGTCACGCAACGTGAGGCAGCCCATGCGGTTCGATCCGGCCCTTGCCGCACAACAGGCCTTCCGCCAAGCCGAGGCCGAGCTCGACTCCGATTGGGACAGGGCCGTCGAGCTGGAAGAAACCTTTTCCTCAAGCGCCGGCGCCACCGCGAGCGAGGCCTACGAGCAGCTCGTGGCTTTGGTCGAGCGTCATCCTCGCGCCCATGCCTTTCAGGCCTTCTGCATCTACAGCACCTGGCAGCAGGCGACCGAGGAGACGATTCCGCGCCATTTCCGGACCGGCATGAAGCTCTGCGAGGCCTATCTGGCTTCGCGTGACGGGAAGCCTCCGCGCGAGCTTGACCAGATTGCCGAGTTGTACGAGTCTTTCCGGGCCGGATTAGGCCTTGAGGAAGAAGACGAAATTCAGGTCGAATTCAAGCGGGACACGCCGAAGGGCGGGGATTGACGAGGGTGAAGCGGCGCGGGTCAGGCCGCGGGGTTGGCAGGGCGCGACTCGACCGGATAGTTCCGCTCGCGCCAGGCGTCGAGGCCGCCCTCGAGCGGGCGGACGCGGTGCACGCCCTTCTTCTTGAGCAGGAACGCCGTGCGGGCGCTGGAGACTTCGTTGGGGCAGGTACAGTAGAGGACGATCTCGCGGTCCCGCGGAATCTCGTGATGGCGGTGTTCGATCTCCTCCAGGCCCAACCGCAGCGCGCCGGGAATCGTTTCCGGGTCCAGCTCCAGATCCAGCGGATGGCGGACATCCACGATGGTCAGCGGATGGCCGTTATCCAGCATCGTCTTCAGCTCGTCGGGTGAGATCTTGGCCATGCGCAACTCGCGCAGAAACTTCCGGCGGTGGTGGACCTTCCACCCGATGAAGAGGCCGATCGCGGCGCCGAGCACGCCCACCAGCAGGCCGCCGGCTTCATCGAACAGCATCGCCAGCCGGGCGAGCTGATCGCTGAACAGCGCTCCGACGCCGGCGCTGGCGCCAGCCCAGATCAGAGCGCCCACCCCGTCGTACAGCAGGAAGGTGGCCGTTCTCATGCCGACGATTCCCGCGAGCGGGGGCGCGACGGTGCTGAATCCCGGGATGAACTTGGCCACGAGCAAGGCGCGCGCGCCGTGCTGGTGAAAGAGGTTCTCGGTTTTCCTCACGCAGGAATCCGGCTCGAGCGAGATGCGGCACAGGAAGCCCAGCACCGGCCCGCCTTTCACGCGGCCCAGATAGTACCAGGCCAGGTCGGGCGGCAGGGATGCGGCGACCGGAACCAGCAGCGCCGTGGCCACGCTCATCTTCCCCGCCCCGACGAGCGCCCCGGCGGCGATCAGGAGGGGAATCGCGGGAATGGGCAGCCCCGCCTGCTCCGCCAGGACGACCCAGAACAGGACCGTGGCTCCGTGCTCGACGAGAAATTGCAGCGCTTCCGTCATCATCAATCTTATGTCGGCCGAATCACGCGCGACTTACAGTGGTCCCGCGCCGTCGCTCGATGAGGCCATGAAGTTGGGCTTTCATCCGGTCGGGGGTCAACTTCACGCGGTCGCCGTGGCCAGCCAGGATCCATTCGAACCGGTAAGCGAGCAGCTTCTCGATGGAAGCGATTAATACTTTCTCTCTCCAGACCAGGTTCCGCGGCGCCCCGAGCGCCTCCGTCTCGGGATCCCACCAGAGGTGATCGCCGGTGAAGAGGAACCGCTCGTCGTAGAGCAGCGCCATGCTGCCGGGCGTGTGGCCCGGCACGGGGATGGCCCAAAATTGCCGGGCCAATTGGACCGGTTCTTCACCCTCAATGATCCGCTCCGCCCCGGGCACGGCGTCGGCATCGGCCTGGTGGATGATGCGCGTCGCGCCGAACTGCTTCGCGTAGCGGTCGCAGTCGGCGACGTCGTCCTCGTGCGAAAGGAAGATGAATTGAATGCCGCCCTTCTGTTCGAAAAACTCGACGAGCTGCTTGAGGTAGCGCGGCGAGTCCACCAGCCAGTTGCCGTCCGGATGCTCGATGAAGAAGCTGTTCGCGCCGAACGACTTCTCCGAGTTGAAGCCGCAGTAGGAGACGCCGCCTTCGAGATGCATCGGAAAACTGGCGCGCGCGGCCCCCAACTTTGCTCTGTCGCTGTGTTCGGTCCCGATCGAGCCGACCGGGCAGGCGAGGAGGGCCTGATAGGCCTGATGGACTTGCCGATCGCCTTCCGGTTGATGGAGAACCGCCGAGTAGTCGCCAACTTCTTCGAAGCTCTTCGGCGCGAGCTGCCGGCAGGTGTCGCAGTTGATGCAGGTGGAGTCGACAAAGAAGTTGCCATCCACATTGGTCGACAGCCGTTTTTTCTGATCAGCCATGATCACCCGCCGGCTTTGTCCGGAGACGCCTTTGGCGGCCAGCCGCCGCCCAGCGCTTTGTAGAGCTGGACGATGGAAACCAGGTAGAGCCGATGGCTGCCGGTCAAGGCAAGTTCGGCCTCAAACAGGTTCCGCTGCGCGACGAGCACGTCGAGATAATTCGCGAGCCCGCCTTTGTATCGAAGATTAGCCAAGTGCAGGGCCGACCGGAGGGCGTCCACCTGCTGCGCCTGCGCCTGCCGCTGCTCGCGCGCCGTGCGCACCGCGACCAGGGAGTCTTCGATCTCTCTGAACGCCACCAGAATCGTCTGCTCGTAGTGGGCCACCGCCTGCCTGGCCTGCGCCTCGACGGCACGCTGCTGGAACCCCAGGACCTGGGCGTTGAACAGGGGCGCGGTGAACCCGGGCCCCACTTCTGCAAAGTATGTTTGGTCGTCGATCAACTTCGAGAGCTGCGGGCTTGACACGCCCAGGATGCCGGTCAGGCTGATTTTGGGAAAGCGCTCGGCCTGCGCTACGCCGATCCTGGCGGTTACCGCATGGAGCTCGCGCTCCGCCTGCACGATATCGGGACGGCGCTGCAACAGCTCCGACGGCAGGCCGGGGGGCACCTCCGGCGGCATCACCTGTTCCGTGAGGGACTTGCCGCGCGGAATCCGGTACGGATTGCGCCCCAGCAGCACGCTGAGCTGATTTTCCTTCTGGACCATCTGCCGCTCCAATTCCGCCGCCCGCGCGGCCGCGTTGGCCCGCTCCGCCTCGAACTGGTCGGCGTCCAGCCTGGAGGTCAGGCCCTGCTTCAGCCGGGCCTGCGCAATTTTCACCGAATCCTCCCAGGCCTTGAGCGTGCGCCGGGCGATATCCAATTGCATGTCGAATTGGAGGAGATCGAAATAGGCCTCGGCGACGCCGCCCACGAGCTGCAGCACGACGGCCCGCCGGTTCTCTTCCTTCGAGAAGAGGTCGGCGCGCGCCGCCTCGTTCGACCGCCGGATGCGCCCCCAGACATCCAGTTCCCACGAGAGATTGCCCTGCGTGTAATAGTTGAAGGGGTTGGGGAATCCGGGGAAGGAAAAGCTCGCCTGCCGTCCGAACGACGGCGTGCTGGTGGTGTTGCTCAATTGAGGAGCAAAATCCATCTTCGCGATCAACGCGCGCGCCTGGAACTCTTCGATGGTGGCGACGGCGCGCTTCAGGTCCTTGTTCTCCTCCAGCGAGACACGGATCAGTTTCTGGAGCTCCCCGTCGCGGAGCAGCTCCCACCAGGGAAGGTTGGCGATGGACGCCTGATCCTTCGCCTCCGCCATGCGAAACGCGTCCTCGGCGGGAATGTCGGGGCGCTTGTAATCCGGCCCCATCGCGCAGGAGATCAGGAAGAGGAAGACGGCCGAGAGCGCGAGGCCTCGCATCACGCTTCCTCCCGCGCAGGCCTCGGCGGCGCGCGCCGCGAGAGCTTCCGGACCAGCACGAAGAACAGCGGGACGAAGAAGACCGCCAGGAAGGTCGCCGCCAGCATCCCGCCGAACACGCCGGTGCCGATGGAGTGCCGGCCGGCCGCGCCGGCGCCCGTGGCGACCACGAGCGGCGCGACGCCTCCGATGAACGCCATCGAGGTCATGATGATCGGACGGAACCGTAGCCGGGCCGCTTCGATCGCCGCCTCGGCGATCGGCATGCCGGCCTCGTAGCGTTTGTTGGCGAACTCGACGATCAGGATCGCGTTCTTCGCCGACAGGCCGATCAGCGTGACCAGCCCGATCTGGAAGTAGATGTCGTTGGTCATGCCGCGGAGCCAGACGGCGGACAGGGCCCCGAAGATCCCGAAGGGCACGGCCAGAATCACCGCGAAGGGGACGGTCCAGCTTTCGTACTGCGCGGCCAGCACCAGGAACACCATCAGGAGGCCGAATCCGAACGCCACGCCCGATTGCCCGCCGGCGGTCCGCTCCTGATAGGAGATGCCGCTCCAGTCGAGGCCGTAGCCCTTCGGCGCCAGTACCTCCTGCGCCGCGCGCGCGAGCGCGTCCAGAGCCTGGCCGGAGCTGGCGCCGGGCGCCGACGCGCCCAGCACGAGCGCCGTATTGAAGCCGTTGAAGTGCGTGACCGGATCGGGTCCGCTGGTGTACTCGGTCGTCACGACGGTATTGAGCGGGACCATGGACAGGCTCGAGCCGTTCCGGGCGCGCACGTAAATCTTCATGATGTCTTCCGGCTTCGACCGGTACTGTGCCTCCGCCTCGGTCTGCACCCGGTAGACGCGGCCGAACTTGACGAAGTCGTTGATGTAGAGGTTGCCCCAGTAGGCCTGCAGGGTGTCGAACACCTCGGAGATCGGCACGCCGAGCGCCTTCGCCCGCTCGCGGTTGATGTGCGCGTAGAGCCGGGGGGAGCTCACGCGGAAGCTGGTCCCAATGGCGCCGATCGCCGGGGCCTGCCGGGCCCTGGCGGTGAATTCCTCGGCGACCGCCGCGAACTTCTTGAAATCCCCGCCGCTGGGGTCCTGGATCTGGATGGAGAACCCCCCCGTCGCGCCGAGCCCTCTGATCGAAGGAGCGTTGAACGCCAGCACCAGCGCTTCGGGGATCTTCGCGAACTCCCCGTACGCCGCCCCGATCAGCGACTTGACGTGGACGCCCGGCCGCTCGTCCCACAGATGCAACGGCGTAAACATCGTCGCGGTGTTCGACCCGCGCGTGCCGAAGACGAAATTCTGGCCGACCAGCGCGTCCGTGCTGTGGATTTGCGGGATGGAGAGATAGTACTGCTCCAGCTTGCTCACCACTTCGGTGGTCCGCTGACGGGAGGCGCCGTCTGGAAGCTGGACGATGGAGATGAAGTAGCCCTGGTCTTCCTCCGGCAAAAAACTGGGCGGGATGACGCGCAGAAGCCCGATGGCGGCGCCCACGACGATGCTGAAGACCGCGAGCGACAGCGCGGCGTGCCGGATGACGGCTTCCGCCGCCACGCCGTACCGGTCCCGCGTCCAGTCGAAGAGCCGGTTGAAGAGCCCGAAGAAGCCCCGGCGCGCGCCGTGCCCGGGCTTCAAGAGCAGGGCGCAGAGCACCGGGCTCAACGTGAGCGCGACGAATCCGGAAATGCTGACGGAGATCGCAATCGTGATCGCGAACTGCTTGTAGAGCTGGCCGGTGATCCCGCCCAGGAACCCGACAGGCACGAACACGGCGCAGAGGACGAGCACGATCGCGATGACGGGGCCCGTCACTTCCTCCAGCGCCTTCCTGGCCGCATTCTTGGGGGAGAGGCCGTTCTCGATGTGCCGTTCGACGTTCTCGACGACGACGATCGCGTCGTCCACCACGATGCCGATCGCCAGCACCATGCCGAACAGCGTCAGCGTGTTGATGGAAAAGCCGAGCGCCGACATGCCGGCGAAGGTGCCGATCAGGGAGACCGGCACCGCCACCGCCGGGATGATCGTCGCGCGCCAGCTCTGGAGGAACAGGTAGACCACCAGGATGACCAGGACCATCGCCTCGCCGAGTGTCTTGACGACTTCCCGGATGGACACCTCGATGAATTTGGTCGTGTCGTAGGGAATGTCGTAGGCCATGCCGGGGGGGAAACTCTTCGTTAGCTCGTCCATTTCGTGGCGGATGCGCCGGACGGTGTCGAGCGCGTTGGCGCCGGGGGAGAGGAAGGTCAGGATGAAGGTGGTCGGCTTCCCCTTGAACCGGCCCTCGAGATCGTACGATTGCGCGCCCAGCTCGATCTTGGCCACGTCCTTGAGGCGGATCATCGAGCCGTCCGGCAGGGCCCGCACGATCATCTCTTCGAATTCCTTGACCTCCGTCATCCGGCCCTGCGTGATGACGGGAATCGTCAATTCGGTGCCCGGCGGCGCCGGCTCGCGCCCGACGATGCCGGCGGGGAAATCCCGGTTCTGCTCGTTGACGACGTTCGCGATGTCCGTGGGCGTGAGGCTCAGCTGCGCCATCCGCACCGGCTCCAGGATGAGCCGCATGCTGTAGTTCTGCGCGCCGAACACCGTGGCGTCGCCGACGCCGGGCAGCCGCTTGAGATTGTCCACGATCCGGAGAATGGCGTAATTGGAAATGAACAGCGCGTCGTGACGCGGATCCTTGGAATCCAGCGTGATGACGGCCACGAGATCCGGCGACACTTTCTTGATCGAAATGCCCCGCCGGATGACTTCTGGCGGGAGCTGCGGCTCCGCCAGCTTCTCGCGGTTCTGCGTCTGCACGGTGGCGATGTCCACGTCCGTCCCGATGTCGAACGTGAGCTGGATCGTCATGTGCCCGTCGTTGGTGCTGGTGGAGTTGTAGTAGAGGAGATGGTCGATGCCCGGGAGCTGCACCTCGATCGGGCGCGCGACGGATTCCGCGACGACCTCGGCGCTCGCGCCGGGATAGTCGGCGTCGATCTGCACGACGGGCGGCGTGATTTCCGGGAACTGCGCGACGGGCAGAGCCTGCAGCGACGCGAGGCCGACGACCACGATGACGATGGAGACGACGGACGCGAAGATCGGCCGGTCGATGAAAAAACGGGGACTCATTTTGCCGTCCCCGGCTGGTGATTGGCCGCGGGCACGGCCTTCACCGGAGCCCCGGGCGCAATGCGGGGGAATCCCTCGACCACGACCCGCTCGCCTCCCTGGAGCCCCTTCTCGATGAGCCACTGGCTGCCCCGCCATTCGGCCGCCTGGACCTCGCGTGTTGCGACTTTTTCGTCGTCGCCCACGACGAAGACGACCGGTCCCTTGGGCCCCTGCTGGACGGCGCGCTGCGGAATCAGGATCGCGTTCGGCCGGACATATCCCAGCACGCGGACCTTGACGAACTGTCCGGGAAGCACCCTCCGGTCGGGATTCGTAAAGACGAACCGGCCCTGCCTTGAGCCGGTTTCGGTCCGCAGGCTGACATCGGCGAAATCCAGTTTCCCCTCGTACGGGTAGGTGCTGCCGTCGGCAAAGATGATCACGCCGCGGAGCTGGTACAGGTCGGGACGCTCCAGCCGCTTTTCCAACAAATCACGTTGCCGCTGGAGGAGCCAGCTCTCCGGCGCACTCGCGATCACATAGATCGGATCGACCTGGTGGACGATGGTCAGCAGATCGGTCTGCGCGGCGACCAGCCGGCCTTCGTAGACGCGGGTGCGCTCGATCAATCCGTCGATCGGCGCCACGATCTTGGTGTTGCTGAGGTCGAACTCGGCCTTGACTAGGTCGGCCTTGGCGCCTTCCAGCGCCGCCTTGGCGGCCAGTTCCTCCGCGACGGCGTCGTCCACGTCCTTCTGGGCGACCGCCTGCTCCTTCAGCAGCGGCTGCACCCGGGCGAGGTTTTGCTTCGCCTGCACCAGGCGCGCTTGCGCCTGGGACACCTTCGCCCTTGCGCTGAGCGCGGCGGCCCGGAACGGCACCGGATCGATCTCGTAGAGCTTGTCGCCCTTCTTGACGTCGCGCCCTTCCTGGAAAAACCGCTCCTTGACGAGACCCGTCACCTGCGACCGGATCTCCACGGGACGGGAGGATTCCGTCTGCCCGATGAACTCCGGCTCGTCACTCACGGTCTGAGGTGTGACCGTGATCACCTCGACCTGCGCGACTGGTTGGGGAGGGGGCGCGCCGGCCTCCTGCTGGCAGCCGAGCCAGCCCGTCACTCCCGTGAGCATGAGCAGGCCTGTCGCGAGTATCACTGTGCGCATGTCGTCTATCACAAATTCTGAGTGCTGAATCATAACAGATTACAAACGCAGCGGCTTGATCGGTGATACAGCGGCGGCCGGGTTGTTTTTCCATGTGGACTCGTCCGCATCCACATACAGTTCGACCTCGTTGCCGTCCGGATCGCGCAGATAGAGGCTCTGGCTCACCGTATGGTCGCTCATGCCCTCGATCTCAATGCCGGCCCGCTCCAGCTCTTTTCTCGCAGCACGCAATTCGTCCAGGCTGTCGCCGACCTTGATCCCGATGTGATACAGCCCACGCCGTCGGCCGGTCATGGGTCCCGGGGCCTCGCCCACCTGAATCAAGAGCAATTCGTGATGCGTGCGGCCGGAGGTCAGTGCGGCGGCCGCGCCGCCGAAGACGCGCCCTACCTCCTTGAAGCCGAGCAGGTCGCGATAGAAGGCGAGCGACCGCTCCAGGTCCTTCACATAAAAGACGACGTGGCCGAGGTAGTGGGCTTTCATTGCAATTCCTCTTCCTGAGCTTGCCATCAATGGTGATGGGCGTGGACCAGCGCATGGCCGCGGCCCTTGCTCAGCAGCCAGCGGTTCACCGGCAAGGCGGCAACGAAAGCCACGGCCAGCGACAGCGCAAGGCTTCCCCAGAACAGCAGGCTGGTCAGTCCCGCATCCATCGCGCCTGGGATCATCAGCACCACGGCGTTGTCCACGATCTCCATAACCGTGATCGAGAGCGTATCCGAGGCCAGGGCCAGCCCCACTGCCGTCCTGAACGCCATTCCGCCGGCCAGGAGCGGCCGGAGGGTCATCGCGTAACCGAAGAGAAAGGCCAATACGACGGACAGGGCGACGGTCGCGGCGTTGCTCCAGCCGAGCGCCACCCCGATCACCATGCCCAGCACTTCACCGATCGCGCAGCCGGTGAGGCAATGGATTGTGGCCGAGACGGCGAGGCCGGTCAGCGAGGCCTTCTCTTCCGCCATCGCGTGATGCTCATGCTGATGATGTGCGTGGTCGAGGGCCATGGGTGACCTCATTTCGTAAACGTAACGCCGGCTTTCTGCACTTCCTGGTAGGGGAGGAGCCAGACGAGCGACTCGTCGGACAGATCGCCGACCTGGATGCGATTGCCCCAGGGATCGCGAAAGTCGCAGCGGAAGTTTGGATGGAGTTTGAGCTTATATTTTTTTGTTAGCTTCCGGCGGACTTCGTCGATCTGCTTCTGATCGCGCACCATCAGGCCGAAATGCTTCACGCGGTCAGGTTGGAGCTTGTCCACCTCGAAGATCGCCATGAACTGGTGCTCGCCGAGCTTGCACCAGGCGGCGCCTTCGCCGCCCCGGAGCATCTTGAGACCGAAGACGTCCGAATAGAACTTCACGGCCTTCTTGGCGTCCGCGACTTCGATCACGATGTGGTTGCAGCCGTAGACCTGGACAGCCATCGGTTCGCCTCCGCCTTCCTTCTCTCAGCTCAGATGACCCATCCTGCCGGCCTGATAATCCTGGATGGCCTGAAGGATCTCGGCTTGCGTGTTCATCACAAAGGGGCCGTAGCGGGCGACCGGTTCATGGATGGCTTCGCCGCTGAGCAACAACAGGATCGCGCCTGACTTGGCTTCGATGGTGATCCGCTCGCCGGTCTTGCCGAGCCGCGCCAGCTCAGCCTCTTTCACCGGCCCGGAACCATTGACGGACACCTCGCCCTGGAGCACGAAGACCGCCGTGTTGAACCCGTCCGGCACGGTGACGTCCGCGCGATGACCTTCCTTCACGCGCAGGTCATAGAGATGGATCGGCGTAAAAGTTTTTGCGGGGCCTTTCAGGCCGCGAAACTCTCCTGCAATCACCCGCAGGCGTCCGGCGCCTCCGTCCAGCTCCACCGCCGGAATCTCATCGTTCAATAGAGTTTGGTAGCCGGGCTTGGACATCTTGTGTGTTCTGGGCAGGTTCACCCAGAGTTGAATGGCGTGCAGGGTGCCGCCCTTCTTCGCCCAGGCTTTCTCGTGCATTTCTTCGTGCACGATGCCGGACGCGGCGGTCATCCACTGCACGTCGCCCGGACCGATCACGCCGGCGTTTCCCGTAGAGTCCCGATGCGCCACCACGCCTTCATAGACGATGGTGACGGTCTCAAACCCCCGATGAGGGTGCTCGCCCACCCTGCGCGGGGTGTCGGTCGGCGGGAAGTAGGCCGGTCCTGCATAGTCCAGCAGCAGAAACGGCGAGAGCTGCTCGCCGACACCGTCGCCGGGAATAAGGTTGCGCACCGGGAATCCGTCCCCGACCATATGGGCCGATCCGTGCCGATGGATTTCCACCACTTGCTTGGCTGGGCCAGTGCCCAGGCTTTTGGTTGGAGTGATCTGCGTCGTGTTCGTCGTGTTCATGGCGCACCTCCTTCTCTCTCGGTCAGAGTCGTTGTTCCTCCAGGTCGTACACGTCGAACCAGTGGTACACCACGCGGTTGCGCGGGATGTACTTCTTGATGTAGTCCTCCATGTACTCCTGCAGTTCCGGGGTCAAATCGCTCAACCGCAGGTCACGCTCCTTGTTGTTCCAGGCGATGACGTCGACGCGGGAACGTTTCTTGGCGTGCTCGCCGATCCACGCGGCGACCTCTTCGTCAGTCGCGCCGGTGGCGACGAACGCCCTGTACTCGTTGTAGTCGATTTCGGCGAACTTCAGCCACCGCTGGTCGAGCGGGCAGTTGGAGTGGAATTCGCCCTGCCAGCCGACGAGGACCGCGCGGCATTTGTCCACCGCGCGAGCGGCCAGCACGTAGCCACCCAGCGTCTCGCGCGGGCTGCGCGGGAATTCCTTGCCATCCCGCAGGTCGCGGGCCAGCAGTTTGACTTTTTCGAGGTTCTCTTTCATGAGAATATTCCTTTGTGGGTTACGCCGTGTAGCCACCATCGACCGTCAGACTCACGCCCGTTACGAAGGCGGCTTCCGGCCCGGCGAGATAGGCGACCATTGCCGCGACATCCGCTCCCGTGCCGTATTGGGGGACCGCCATAAAGCCTCGCATGACGTCGGCGAACTGACCCGTCGCAGGGTTCATGTCGGTGTCGATAGGGCCGGGCTGGACATTGTTAATGGTGATGCCACGCGGTCCGAGATCGCGAGCAAGACCCCTAGTCAGACCAACGATTGCCGACTTCGTCATGGCGTAGACGCCACCTCCCGCGATCGGCATGCGGTCTGCATTGCAGCTGCCGATGGTAATGATCCGACCGCCGGGCCCCATGTGCCGCGCCGCAGCCTGCGCAGCGACGAAGACGGATCGGACGTTGACTGCAAGGATGCGGTCAACGTCCTCGAGTTTGATCGCCTCGAGGGGTCCAAAAACGACGGATCCTGCGTTGTTAACGAGGATGTCAAGACTGCCCAGCTCCGCCACCGTGCGCTCCACAGCCGCCACGACCGCTTTGGGATCGGCGCTATCCGCCTGAATCGCCAGCGTCTTCACGCCCAGCGACTGTGCCACCTTCGCCGTTTTGTGGGCCTGGTCGGGTTTGCTGACATAGGTCAGCGCAACATGCGCCCCTTCGCGCGCCAACCGTTCAACAATCGCCGCGCCGATGCCGCGGCTTCCACCCGTCACCAGAGCAACCTTGTCTTTCAACTTCATGACAGTCTCCCTGATTCCAACTTGAATCGGTTCATCGTACCTTCAACCCTTCATTCCTCCGTTCTCGGTCGCGATTCCTCCGCCACGATCGTGAGGCCGGCTTTCTCGCCCCGGCGGATGACCGCGAGAGGAGTTTTCACGCCGACTTTCTCCTCGACCAGCAATCGGTGCAGATCGTCCACGCTCTCCACAATCTGATCGCCGTAGCCCACGATCAAGTCGCCCTCGGCGACGCCGGCCCGCTCCGCCGGGCTGCCCTTCTCCACCGAGTTGACCAGGACGCCGCTCTCCGCCGGCAGGTTGTGGAACCGCACCAGCCGCCGGGGGAGCGTCACGTTCTGGCCCACCACGCCGATATAGCCCCGGCGAATCTTGCCCTCCTTGATCAACCGGGCAGCCACGAATTTCGCCGTGTTGATCCCGGTGGCGAAGCAGATCCCCTGGGCCGGCCTGATGATGGCCGTATTCACGCCCACCACGTCGCCGGAAGCAGTGACCAGGGGGCCGCCGGAGTTGCCCGGATTCAGGGCCGCGTCAGTCTGAATGACATTGTCGATGAGCCGCCCCGATGTCGAGCGGAGCGAGCGGCCCAGAGCGCTCACGACGCCGGCGGTGACCGTGCACTGGAATCCATAGGGGTTTCCCACCGCAATCACCAGTTGGCCCACCCGAACGGCATGGGAATCGCCCAGCTTCACCGCCGCCAATGCTGGGGCGTCGATTCGTATGACGGCTAAATCCGTGTGCGGGTCATCCCCGATCAAATCGGCCTGGAGCCGACGGCCATCCGAGAGCGCGACTTCGATGCGGTCGGCTCCGTGCACCACGTGGCTGTTCGTCAACGCGAACCCGTCCGGCGTGAAGATGAAACCGGACCCGGAACCTCCCGCCTCACGGCCTCGCAACCGGTGATGCACTTCGATGTTCACGACCGAGGGGTTGACCGTCTCGGCGGCATGGATAACCGCGCGCGAGTAGGCATCGAGCAGCCCTTCGTCGGAAGCGAACACGGGTCCTGGTCCGCCGATCGCGGCTGCCATGTCGCCGTTTGAAACTGCATAAAGGATCTGCGCCATCAGGCAACTCCTTCTCATCATCTGTCACGCACGTTCCGCTCACACGAACCGCGCCAGCGCTTCGGCCAGCGTAACTTTCCCGTGCACATGCGTCGCGCCCTTCCGCTCGAAATCGATCCGTCCCTGTGCAAACCCTGCGTACATTTCTTCGAACAGGCGCGCGGCATCATCGGAAAAGCCGAACGACTTGTACGTCGGCACGACCGCACCGAGCGGCGCATGCTGCACCGTGATCGCCTGCTCGAGAATCTTGCCCAGCGCCGACGCCACGTCGTTGGGGCTGTAGTCCTCCGGGCCGGACAGTTCCAGCACCTTCCGGCTCCGGTCTCCCGCGACGAGCTGCTCCGCCGCGATACGCCCGATGTCGCGCGTCGAGATCATCGCGATCTTGCGATCCGGCGCGATAAACGAGGGAAGCACACCCTGGGCCTTGGCCGTGCCCAGCACCGGTTGCCAGTTCTCATAAAAGGAGGGCGGCCGCAGAATCGTCAGGTTCTTCGCAGCGGCGCCGAGTTGCTGCTCCCCGTAACGGACGACGCGAATCGGGCCCGTTCCATCTGGCAGATGCGCTCCGACCGACGACAGGAACACGACATGACCGAGGCCGCTCGCCTTGACGGCCTTGGCCAGCGCGTCGGCAACCTTCTTGCGGTCGTCGAGATAGGAGGTTGCCGCGTAATTGGGTGGCACCAGCAGATAAGCGCCCCTGGCGCCCTCAAACGCCCTGGTCAATGCCTGCGCATCATCCAACGACGCCACGGCGATCTCGGCCCCCTTGGCCTTCCACGCCGCGCCCCTGTCCGCCGTCCGCACGATCACCCTGATCGGTTGCTTGCGATCGAGCAGCGTCTGTGCAACGACTGACCCGGTATTTCCTGTCACTCCAGCAACGACAAACATGGTGCATCTCCTTGCCGACGCTTACTTGGCGATCCTCTGCGCAATCTGCTGATCCACCGACCAGCGGCCCGCCCCGATGACCGTCAGCGCGATGGCGATTCCGAGCACGAGCAGGTGGTATTCATAGCCCTCGCCTGCCTGTTTGCCGAGCCAGTTCATGAAAAACCCGTTCGGCAGATGTACCAGCGTGATCGCGCCCAGCATGATCACGCCGATGCTCGCCGCGCTGAACCGCGTCAGGAATCCCACCAGCAGCCCCAGGCTGCCGAAGGATTCGCCCATGATGATCAGGAAGGCGATCAGCCAGGGGATGCCCATCTTCTCCGTGAAGAACCCCAGCGTCCCGTCGAACCCGAAGCCTCCGTACCAGCCCAGCAGCTTCTGCGCGCCGTGCGGGAACATGACGAGCCCGAGCGTGAGCCTCAGGATCAAGCCCGTCCAACTGTCATCGGTCTGGAAAAATGCTTTCATAGGTCCCCCCTTTCGTGTGCGGTCAGGTTATCACTCGCCATCGGATCGAGCCATATGCGTATCAGAGAAGATAGTCCTAGCTAGAACCATTGTCAATGGGGTAGTCGGCGAGTTTGATTCTGCCTTACATAGAGGGATGGTTTGGCTTGCAAATCAGCTAGTTAGAAGACTGCGCGAGATTGGTCGGGCTTAAGGGGTCTGCTAGCGCTTGCCCTTCATCGCCCGCTCGACCTCGCGGCCGGCCTCCCGTTCCTTGATCGTCTCGCGGCGGTCGTACTGTTTCTTGCCCTTGGCAAGCGCAAGCTCGACCTTCGCGTGGCCGCGCGGGCTGAAATAGATGCGGAGGGGAATCAGCGTGAGGCCTTTCTGCTGCGTCTTGCCGATAAGCTGAGTGATCTCCTTCTGGTGGAGGAGCAGTTTGCGCGGCCGGAGGGGCTCGTGGTTCATGATGTTTCCGTGGCTGTAGGGATTGATGTGGCAGTTGTGCAGGAAGACTTCGCCTCGGTCCACGCTGGCGTAGCTGTCCCGGAGGTTCACGAGGCCGTCGCGCAGGGATTTGACCTCCGTCCCGCGCAGCACGATTCCGGCCTCGAGCTTGTCCTCGATGTGATAGTCGTGGAACGCCTTGCGGTTGGTGGCCACGACTTTCTGGCCGCTGTCTTTGCCTTTTCCTTTCACCATGACGCGCCACTATAGCATGACGGCTTGACCGCGCAGTAGGAACCACCTAGGATGCGGGCATGGCCGTGTCGTCTTTCTTCGATTCCGTTGCCTCGGTCCTGAGCGGCATCGCGCGCCGGCACGGGATGGAGGCCAAGCTGCTGGAGCATAAGCTCCTCAAGAACTGGCCCGACATCGCCGGCGAGCCGGTCGCGTCCCATACGAGGCCCGACCACATCCGGTTCAAGAAACTCTATCTGATTGTGGAGAACTCGGTTTGGCTCCAGCACCTGACGTTTCTGAAACCGGAACTGATCGCGAAGATCAACGAAGCGGCGGGGCGTTCCGTGATTACGGACGTGGTGCTGCGGGTGGGGCAGGTTTCACGTGTGGACACAGAAGTTCGAAGTTCGAGGTTCGAGGTTGAGCAAGGAACTCCGACCCACGAACTTTCAACCTCAAACCTCCAGCCTCCAACGGCTGTTCTAAAGGAGGCCGAAGCGCATGCAACGGCTGTCACTGACCCGGAGCTGCGGGCAAAACTGGCGGATGTGATGGCGCAGGCGCTGACGCGGCAGCCCACCTCAAAACGGTGAGAGCGGCGAGGACGCCGGCGTGCCGGCCGGCGTGTCCGGAGAACCAGCTGCCGCTGTCACCGGACCCTTGAACAGCAGGCGCGCGTAGGCCGTCGTGCCCGCCGTGTCCTTTCCCTGCAGCGCCTCGTAGATTCGGCCGATCCGCCCTTCTTCGACCATCCCGTCAAGCCGGTAGTATCCTCGCACGGTTTTTTCGAACTCAGCGCGGAAGTCCTGCTCAACCTGACTCCGGGAGGTCTCCGCCGATAGATACCGGTGCAGCATATCCGGCTCGGCCCAGTGGTCGTTGGCAAAGACGTAGATCGTGATCCGCTGGTAGCGCCCGACCGGATCGCGGTCCGTCGTCGGCCGAATCTTCATCCGTCCGAACTCGCGCCCCTCGCGCGCGATCTTCTGAAACCGGTAGATCAGCGTTTCGATCTCCGTGTCGCTGGCCCATACCGGCACGTGCACGGCCACCGCCGTGCCTTCCTGGGAGCCGATGCTGTAGGGGGGGATCGTCCGATCGGGCCTGGTGAGAAACATGCCGGCCCAGATCAGCAAAAACGACGCGACGAACACGCCCAAGCCTAACTTCACGACGGTGTCGAGTTTCCGGAACCACGCTGGGATGAGGGGTGGGACCATGGCGGGAGGATAACGCGAGGCTGAGTGCTGAGCGATCAGGACTCTCTCTATCCGCCGTTGCCGTTCTCGGACGACTCCTCTTCGCGCTCGGCGATGCGGGCCACACCGACGACCCGGTCCGCCTCGCCTTCCAATTCGAGGACGCGGACGCCCTGCGTGTTCCGGCCGATCTCCCGGATGTCGTTCACTTTGCAACGGAGAATTTTGCCCATGGCCGCCATGAGCATGATCTCGTCGTCGTCGCGCACCTGGAGGAAGCCGACGGCCAGGCCGGTCTTCTCCGTGGTTTTGACGCTGATGATGCCCTTGCCGCCCCGGCCCTGGATGCGGTACTCCGTGACCGGCGTCCGCTTGCCGAACCCGCCTTCGGTGATCGTGAGGATGGCCGTCGTGGAATCCGGCGTGATCGTCTCCATGCCGATGACGACGTTCTGGTCCTCCAGCGTGATGCCGCGGACGCCGTGCGCCGTGCGGCCCATCGGACGGACCTCGTCCTCCTTGAAGCGGATGACGATGCCCTCCTTGGTGCCCAGGAGAATCTCGCGCGACCCGTCCGTGATCTGCACGCCGATCAGCTTGTCGCCCTCGTCCAGCGAGAGCGCGATGATGCCGCCCTGCCGGGGGTTGCCGTAGGCCGACAGCTCCGTCTTCTTGATGACGCCCTGCTTCGTCGCCATGATGACGAACCGGTCCTCCCGGAACTCCTTCACGGGCAGGGTGGCCGTGACCTTTTCATCGTCCTTGAGCGCGAGAAGATTCACGAGCGCCTTGCCCTTGGCCGCCCGGCCGGCTTCGGGGATCTCGTGTACTTTCAACCAGTAGACCTTGCCCGCATCCGTGAAGAACAGGAGATAGTCGTGCGTGGAGGCGGTAAAGAGCGTCTCGACGAAATCCTCGTCGCGAATGCCCATGCCGATCTTGCCCTTGCCGCCTCGCCGCTGCGCGCGGTAGAGCGACACGGCGTTGCGCTTGATGTAGCCGGCATGGGACACGGTGACCACGACCTCTTCCTCGGCGATCAGGTCTTCGATGCTCAGCTCCGCCTCTTCCTTCACGATCTGCGTGCGCCGCTCGTCCTTATAGGCTTCCTTGACCGCGATCAGCTCGTCCTTGATGATTTTCCTGACCAGGGGCTGGCTGGCCAGCACGGATTTGAGGTATTCGATCCGCTTCAGCAACTCCTGATATTCCTCGACGAGCTTGTTCCGCTCGAGCTGCGTGAGGCGCTGCAGCTTCATGTCCAGGATCGCGTTGGACTGGACCTCGCTCAGCTGGAACCGCCGCATCAGGCCGCTGCGCGCCTCATCCGGCGAGGCGGAGCCGCGGATCAGCTTGATCACCGCGTCCAGGTTGTCGAGCGCGATCTTGAGGCCCTCGAGAATGTGGGCGCGCTCCTCCGCCTTGCGCAGCTCGAAGGCGGTCCGGCGGACCACGACCTCGCGCCGGTGCTCGATGAAATACTCGAGGACCTGCTTGAGATTGAGCACCTCCGGCCGGTTGTTGACCAACGCCAGCATGATCACGCCGAAGGTAGTCTGGAGCTGCGTGTGCTTGAACAGGTTGTTCAGCACGACCTGGGGAATCTCGCTCTTCTTGAGCTCGATCACGATGCGGACGCCGTCACGGTCCGACTCGTCGCGCAGGTCCGAGATGCCCTCCATCTTCTTGTCCTGGGTCAGCTCGGCGATCTTCTCGATCAGGCTCGCCTTGTTCACCTGGTAGGGAATCTCCGTGACGATCAGGCGGTTGCGGTCCGTCCGCTCGTCCACCTCGATGTTCACCTTGGCCCGCAGCGTCAGGAGGCCGCGGCCGGTTTCGTAAGCCTGCTTGATGCCGCCAGTGCCGTAGATGAACCCGGCGGTCGGGAAGTCGGGGCCGGGGATGTCCTTCATCAACTGCGGAATCGTCGTGTCCGGATTGTCGATGAGCTTGACGAGGCCGTTGATCACTTCCGCGACGTTGTGGGTCGGGATGTTCGTGGCGTAGCCGACGGCGATGCCGCCCGCGCCGTTGATGAGCAGATTCGGCGCCCTGGCCGGCAGGACCAGCGGCTCCTGGCGCGACTCGTCGTAGTTCGGCCCGAAGTCCACCGTCTCCATGTCGATGTCGGCCAGCATCTCCTCGGCCATCCGGGTCATGCGCGCCTCGGTGTACCGCATGGCCGCCGGCGGGTCGCCGTCCATCGAGCCGTAATTGCCCTGGCCGTCCACCAGCAGGTAGCGCATGTTGAAGTCCTGCGCCATGCGGACGAGCGTGTCGTAGATCGCCGTGTCGCCGTGGGGATGGTAATTGCCCATGATCTCGCCGACGATCTTGGCCGACTTGCGGTAGGCCCGGTTGTGCGCCAGCCCCATCTCGTTCATGCCGTAGAGGATGCGCCGGTGGACCGGCTTCATCCCGTCCCGCACGTCGGGGAGCGCGCGCCCCACGATCACGCTCATGGCGTAATCGAGGTAGGACGAGCGCATCTCGTCTTCGATGGCGATCTGGGCTAATCTTTCGTCAAGGGGCATCGTTTCTCCCTAGCTAGTAGCAAATAGCTGATAGCGAATAGCTCGGAGCTACTGGCCGCTCGCTATTGGCTATTCGCTAAATGTCAAGATTTCTGACTTCCAATGCGTGCTGCTGGATGAACTGCCGGCGCGGCTCCACTTCGTCGCCCATCAGGACGGAGAACACTTCGTCTACGCCGGTCATGTCCTCGAGCTTCACCTGCAAGAGCGAGCGCTTCTCGGGATCCATCGTCGTTTCCCAGAGCTGGGTCGGGTTCATCTCACCCAGCCCTTTGTACCGCTGGATGTTCAACCCCTGCTTGCCGATCTCGAGGATCGCCTTGACCAGCTCGCCCGTGCCGGCGTATTGCGTCTCCGCCCCTTTGGCCTTCAGTTTGTACGGCGGGCGGCCCAGGCCGATCGCCGACGGTGCCAGCTTCTGCAGCTCGCGGAAGTCGGCCGACGCGACGAGCTCGTGGGTGATCTCCTGCTCGCGGGTGAGACCGCTGGTCTGGACCTGGCAGATGATCTTGTTGGAGCGGTGCTCCTCGTCGTCCGCAATCTCCAGATTGATCGTCGCCTTGGGGTAGGCGAGGGTGAGTCCCTTCTTGATGCTGGCGACGGCCTTCTTGAGCGCCGCCGCGTTCTTGAGCATCTCCCGGTCCAGGCCCGGCTCGTCCACGACCACGCGCAGGATGCCCGGCTCGTATTGATTCTTGCCGAGCCGCGTCAGCAATTCCTCGAACGCGATCATCTTCTTCAGCGCGGGCAGCAGGCGCCGCCCGGTAACGAAGCCCTGGCCGTCGAACGACACTTCCACGTCTTCGACGGCGAGGTCGGAGAGGTACTCGTTGAGCGCCTTCTCGTCCTTGAGATACTTCTCGCTCTTGCCCTTCTTCACTTTGAAGAGCGGCGGCTGGGCGATGTAGATGTAGCCGCGCTCGATCAGCTCGTGCATCTGCCGGTAGAGGAACGTGAGCAGCAGCGTGCGGATGTGGCTGCCGTCCACGTCGGCGTCGGTCATCAGAATGATCTTGTGGTACCGGGCCTTGGCGATGTCGAACGATTCCCGGTCCTTGTCGTCCTCGTCGCGCTTGCGCCCGATGCCGGTGCCCAGCGCCATGATCAGCGTGCGGATTTCGTCGCTCGTCAGCATCTTGTCGAAGCGCGCCCGCTCCACGTTGAGGATCTTGCCCTTGAGCGGCAGGATGGCCTGGAACTTCCGGTCGCGGCCCTGCTTGGCCGAGCCGCCGGCCGAGTCGCCCTCGACGATGAACAATTCGCTGTGGGCCGGATCCTTCTCGGAGCAGTCGGCCAGCTTGCCGGGCAGCGAGCCCCCGTCCAGCGCGCTCTTGCGCCGGATCAATTCCTTGGCCTTGCGGGCCGCCTCGCGGGCGCGGGCCGCTTCCAGCGACTTCGCGACGACCTTGCGGGCGACCGGTGGGTTCTCCTCGAAATAGGCGCCCAGCGCCTCGTTCACCGCCGTCTCGACGATGCCCTTCACTTCGCTGTTACCCAGTTTGGCCTTGGTCTGCCCTTCGAACTGCGGATTGCGCAGCTTGACGCTCACGACCGCCGTCAGGCCTTCGCGGACGTCGTCGCCGGTCAGCGACTCGTCGTCTTTCTTGAGCAGTTCGTGGGCGTTCGCGTAGTTGTTGATCGTGCGGGTCAGCGCCGCCTTGAAGCCGATCAGGTGTGTGCCGCCTTCGCGCGTATTGATGTTGTTCGCGAAGGAATACATATTTTCGGCGTAGCCGTCGTTGTACTGAAGGGCCACCTCGAGCATGACGCTGTTTTTCTCGATCTCCACAAAGATCGGCTTGTGGAGCGGCGTCTTGGCGCCGTTCAGGTGCTCTACGAAGGAGACGATGCCACCCTTGTACTTGAAGGTCTGTTCCTTCTGCTTGCGCTCGTCCTTGAGCGTGATCTCCAGACCCTTGTTCAGGAAGGCCAGCTCGCGCAGGCGCTGGGCCAGGACGTCGAAACTGTAGTCGGTCGTCTCGAAGACCTCGCCATCGGGCTTGAAGGTCACCATCGTTCCGCGTTTTTTGGTTTTGCCGGTGACCTTGAGGGGCGCGGTCGCCTTGCCGCGCTCGTACCGCTGTTCGAAGACCTGGCCGTCCTGCCAGATCTCCAGTTCGAGCCACTCCGAGAGGGCGTTGACGACCGAGATGCCGACCCCGTGCAGGCCGCCGGAGACCTTGTAGGCTCCCTGTTCGAATTTGCCGCCCGCGTGCAGCATCGTGAGCGCGACCTCGGCCGCCGACTTCCCTTTCTGTGTCGGGTGCATGCCGGTCGGGATGCCGCGGCCGTTGTCGACGACCGTGAGACTGCTGTCGATGTGAATGGTGACTTCGATGGTCTCGCCGAAGCCGGCCATGTGTTCGTCCACGCTGTTGTCCACGACTTCGTAGACGAGATGGTGGAGCCCGTCCTGGCCGGTGCTCCCGATGTACATGGCGGGGCGCTTGCGGACCGCGTCGAGCCCTTCCAGCACCTTGATCTGGTCCGCCGTGTAGCTGTCGCTCTTCGGCTGGTCGGGCGGTTCGCCCGCGGTCTTTCCGTTTTGTTCTTTCGTCGCCATGGATCTCCTAATTTACACTTTCACCGGCATCACGACGCAGGTGAATCCGGCGTTGCCCGGCTCGCGCACCAGGCAGGGGCTCAGGGGCGCGTCCATCTGCAGCGTGACCGACTCGCCGTCCACGACGCCCAGCACGTCCAGCAGGTACCGGGCATTGAAGCCGGTCGTGAGCGCCTCGCCCCTGTACTGGGCGGACAGCTCTTCCGTCGCCTCGCCGAAGTCCGGATTGCTGGAGAACAGGGTGATCTTCCCGGACGCGAACGTCACCTTGACCGCGTTGGTCTTGTCGCGCGAGAGGACCGCCACGCGGCGTAGCGCGCCCTCCAGCTCGGGCTTGGACACCGTCACGCGCTTGTCCGCCTCCTTGTCCTTCGGAATGACCTGCTGGTAGTTGGGATAGGTTCCTTCCATCAGCCGGGAGGTCAGGAGGAGGCCGCTCTTGCGGAAGATCATGAGGTTTTTCGTGAAGCCGATCAGCGGCTCGCCGTCGCCCTCTTCCAGCAGGTGCCGCATTTCCAGCGCCGCCTTCTTCGGAATGATCGCCTTGATTTCCTTGGGGCCGTCCTTGCCCGCGGCGCTGCCGACGTCCTGATCGGCGACCGCGAGGCGGTGCCCGTCGGTCCCGACCAGCCGCAGCGTCGTCTTCTTGTCCGAGGCGGTCAGCGTGATCAGGAGGCCGTTGAGGATGTAGCGCGCGTCGTTGTCGCCCACTGCGAACAGGGTCTTCCGGATCAGGTTGGCCAGCCCGGTCCCGGACAGGGGCGTCAGCCCCTCCCGCTCGATCGCCGGCAGGGCCGGGTACTCGGTGCTCGGGAGGCCGACGATCTTGAACTGGCTCTTGCCCGATTGAATGGTCGCCCAGTTGTTGGCGCCGACGGTCAGATCGATCTCGCCGTCCGGCAGCTCCTTGAGAATCTCGTACAGCTTGCGCGCGGAGAGGGTGATCGTGCCCGGCTCCTTCACGGTCGCCTTGTAGAGGCCGCGCATGCCCAGCTCCAGGTCCGTGGCGATGATGTCCACCCCGTCCGACTTGGCCTCCAGCAGGATGTTGGAGAGGATCGGCATCGTGTTGCGCTTCTCCACCACGCCCTGCACCCGCTGCAGGCCGGTCAGCAACTCGTCTCGCGCGATTCGTAACTTCATCGGCATCTCCTCTTGCGCGTCTCCCTCTACCGGGTCATCCCTTCGTGATCTGGTCCTTCAGGCTTTCGAGCGTGGCGCTGAGCGTGCCGTCCGCTTCCTTGGCCTTGGCGATCTGCTTGCACGCGTGGATGATCGTCGTATGGTCCTTCCCGCCGAAGTGCCGCCCGATCTCGGGGAACGAGGCGTCCGTCAGCTCCCGGCAGAGGTACATGGCGATCTGCCGCGGGTAGACCAGCGTCTTGCTCCGGCGCCGCGATTTCATCTCGGAAATCTTGACGTGGAACCGCGCGGCGACCGCTTCCTCGATGTCGTCCAGCGCGATGATCTTCTTCTTCTCGCCGATGAGGTCCCGCAGCACGTGCTTGGCCATGTCGAGCGCGACGGGCTGGCCGGTGAGGGAGGCGTAGGCGCCCAGCCGCACGAGCGAGCCCTCCAGTTCGCGGATGTTGCTCTTCATGTTCGCGGCCAGGAACTGGATGACGTCCTCGGGCAGCAGGATGCCCTCGTCGTCGGACTTCTTGCGGAGAATGGCGATGCGGGTCTCCACGTCGGGCGGCTGCAGGTCCGCGATGAGGCCCCAGCCGAACCGGGATTGCAGGCGCTCCTCCGTGTTGGCGATTTCCTTGGGGGAGCGGTCGCTGGAGAGCACGATCTGCCTGTGCGCCTCGTACAGCGTGTTGAACGTGTGGAAGAACTCCTCCTGGGTGCGCTCCTTGCCGGCCAGAAATTGCACGTCGTCGATCAGCAGCATGTCGATGTTGCGGAAACGCTTCCTCAAATCCATCATCTTGTCGTAACGGATGGAGTTGATCACCTCGTTCGTGAACTGCTCCGTCGTGACGTAGGCGATGCGGAGGTCCGACGTTTCCGCAATGTGATTCCCGATCGCGTTGAGCAGGTGCGTCTTGCCGAGCCCCACGCCGCCGTAGAGAAACAGCGGGTTGTAGGCTTGGGCCGGCGCCTCCGCGACGGCCAGGCAGGCTGCATGCGCGAACTGGTTGCTGGCTCCCACCACGAAGTTCTTGAACGTGTACTTCGGGTTCATGGGGGACGTTCGGCGCGCGCGGCCGGCCGGGATCACGCGGGCGGACGATGCCCGCCCTTCCGCCGCTTTCACCGGCGCTTTATCCGCCGTCACGAAGATCACCGTCAGCTCGCGTCCTCCCTGGGCCGCGGCCAGGGCTTCCGAGAGCAGCCCCTTGTGGTGCTCGGTCAGCCATTGGCCGAAAAATTTGTTCGGCACTTCCACCTTAGCCGACGAGTCCTCGATCCCTTTGAGGTGGGTTGGTATGAACCACGTATCGAACTCCTGCTTGGGCACTCTGGTCTCGATGTAAGCCAGAGCTTTTTCCCAAACACCACTGAGTGGCATATCTAAAACCCTCCATTATTCACAGGCTTATTAACATCTGTTGATAAGCCTGCTTTGCCAATACCACTATATATTCTGTCTTATATCACTATAGTAATCAAGATGTTGTGGTTTACATCGTTTATCTGTTCTTTTTATCCCTCTCCCTAATAACTCCGTCTTTTTTGAAGCCTTCTCTGGACGGTTCCCACCTATTCACAGGTTTTAAGAGTCTCTTCCACGACCCTTGCGACAAGGTTCCCCTCCACCGTGCACATGATCCCTTTGACTCCAGTCCGCTCCTGGCCGTTCTCAAACCACTCTATCCACACTTTCACAGGACCTACTCCTATTTCCGACTACTCCTACGGTCTTTCTTTCTCTACATGAACAACTCGGAACTAAGAACTGTGGGGAACTACAAGACTGCCACCTTCTCGGCTTCGAAGATCATACGCAACAGACCCTGATACGACACGGACGGAAATGGTGAAGCCAGTTTTCTTGAGAGCACATCGTCCGAAAGAACATAGACATGGGAAAAAGGAAGCGTTTGATGAGCCACGCCATCCTGGATCAGGACGACGGACATGTCCTGGTCGGAAACGGAGTGGTCAGGAAGCAGAGAAGTCCCACCTCGGTCAGGTCCCTTACTCACGATATAGAGAGTTTTTTTCATGACACAACCAGACAATTAAAACACCAGGATACGATCGGAAGAGGCAATCGCCGCCCGGATGGCTTCTTCCGACTGCTCCACCACCTCGAATTCAGGATCGAGATCGAACCGGGCTCCGGTTCCCACCGGCACCACGAAAGGGATATTCAAATGCTTGAAGGAAGGGAGATACTTTTCCAAGATCTCCCCGTCCACGATATCCTCCGGAGATTCCGAGATCAGCAGAGGAGCCTGCCCCAGTAACACGACCGACAACGGATTCTCCCCCGCGCCCAACCCGAGAGCGATCCGGAGCGCCTCGACAGCCCGATGTGTTTTCTGAGGGTCCTCCCGGATGACGACGATGACACTGGGAGGCATGAACCCTCTGGCCGCACGCGATTCAGTTGAACGCGACGAAGCGGTCGCAGCCATTGACCATATTCGACAGCACGACAAGACCGCAGAGCGTCACTCCGGGAGCGATCTTGTCGGTCGGAACACCGTGCTGTTGACAACCATACGCACAGACGAAAAACTTCGCTCCTGATCCCGATAACCCCACCAAACGGTCGTCGTTTAGATTCCGCACTCCCTCGTCGATGAGGTACAAGTAGACGTCAACATTGGCCTTTATGGCTTCCCAGCAGAGCTGCGAAACTGTGTCAACATTGGGATGGGAAGGCGGTGTTGAAAGGAGCACGCCGAGCTTCTTTTTTTCCATTGAAATTCACAAGGATAGAGAAAACAAAATATTAAGCAAAATCAATAACTTATAGCAAATCAGGATGGTACAGAAATTTACCTTTTTTACAGGTAAAAAGTCAACAGAAAAAAATAGCCAGATTTTATGCCTGTTTGAGGCGGGTCAACAAACTTTTCACTGCTGAAGCGAGGGGAAATTCCACCTGCTCCTTCGAGGTCATGTCGCGGACGATGGCCTGGCCCTTCGTCACTTCGTCATCGCCGATGATGACTGCCAAAGCAGCGCCAAGCCGGTCCGCTTGCTTCAGATGGGCCTTGAGTGTGGAGGCCCGGTAGTCCGTGTCAGCCCGGATGCCGAGCGCCCGCAGGTCGTAGAGGATGCGCAGGCCGGCCGGCTGCCCCTGCGATCCGAACGAGGCCACGTAGACGAATTTAGCCGGCGCCGGGAGCGCCGCATCGGGCAGCGCTAGAACTGTCCGCTCCAACCCGACTGCAAACCCGACCGCCGGAATTTTCGGCCCGCCCAAGGTTTCCACCAGGCCATCATACCGGCCGCCGGCGCCGACGGCGTTTTGCGCGCCCAGGTGGCTGCACGTCACTTCGAAAGTCGTCAGCGTATAGTAGTCCAGGCCGCGCACCAGCCTGGGGTTGAGTGTGAACGGAATCGCGAGCGTGTTCAGTCCTGCGAGCACCGTGTCGAAATGCGCGCGGGCATGGGGCGACAGGTGATCGGTCAGTTTCGGCGCCCCCTCCGTCGCGGCCCGGCACTCCGGCACCTTGCAATCCAGGACGCGCAGGGGATTCGTGCTCATGCGGCGGCGGCAGTTCTGGCAGAGCTTCTCCTCGCGCTTCTTCAGGAACTCGAGCAGGACTTTCTTGTAGGCCGGGCGGTCGCCGGCCTCGCCCAGGCTGTTGATCTCGAGCGTCAGGCCGGGGAGCCCCAGCGTCGAAAAGAACCGCCAGAGCAGCGCGATCACCTCGATGTCCGCTTCCGGCTCCGCGCAGCCGAAGGCTTCCACGCCGAACTGGTGAAACTGCCGCAGCCGGCCGGCCTGCGGACGCTCGTGGCGGAACATGGGACCGAAATAGTAGAGTTTCTGCGCCGTCGGGGACGCGCTCAGGTTGTGCTCAATATAGGCGCGGACCGCCCCGGCCGTGGCCTCGGGCCGGAGCGTCAGCGACGTGCCGTCCCGGTCCTGGAACGTATACATTTCCTTCTCGACGATGTCGGTGCTCGCGCCGATGCTGCGGGCGAAGAGCTCCGTGACCTCGAAGACCGGGACGCGGATCTCCCGGAAGCCGTAGGTTTCGGCCAGGCGGCGGGCCGCGTCTTCGATCGCCTGCCAGCGGCCGATCTCGTCGGGAAGGATGTCTTTGACGCCCTTGATGCCGCGAATCGTCACGTCTCGCCTCGAATGCTCGGCACTATAGCCGCGGGTCTGAGGCAAGTCAACGCGACCGGATGTGGCGTCTTGCGCCGCCGTGAGGGCGGAGGTATAGTGCGACGCATTCATCGTTCGGCGTTCCTGAGAGGACAACCATGACTACTGACGGTCCTTCCAGACGCGTCATCGCAGTCGCGCCCCTGCCGCCGGAGAAATTGGCCTACGCGCTCGCGCGCTACAGCCGTTCGACGGATTCCATCGAAGACAGTTTGCGCTGGGTCCACGCGCACTCGTCGGAAAAATTCTGGGAACAGTTCTACTTCGACTACGGCCACGCCTCGATCGCCGACCTGGGCCACGTCATCATCTGCTTCGAGCACATCTCCGAGCTTGCGGCGATCCGTCTGGAGGACGAGCCCTTGTGGGACGGGCAGGCCAAGTCCAGCCGCTACCAGAATTTCGGGCCCAGCGGCTGCTACGTGCCGGACGTGATCCGCGGCTCGGAGACGGAGGCGCACTACCGCGGCATTCTCAGCAGCCTCTTCTCCTGCTACTCGCTGCTCCACGAGCCGCTCAAGAAATTTCTCGCCGGCAAGAATCCGCGGCCCGCGGACATGAAGGAAGCCGTCTACGACCGCACGATCGCCGCGCGCGCCTTCGACGTGACGCGCTACCTCCTGCCGCTGGCGGTGCGCACGAACGTCGGCCAGGTCGTCAGCATCCGGACGCTGGAGAAGCAGATCACGCGGCTGCTCTCGTCGCAATTGCCCGAACTGCGCGCGATCGGGGAGGACTTGAAAGACGCCTGCCAGCGGCCTCCGATGAACATCTGGGGCGAGCTCTCGGGACAGACCGGACCGGCCGATCCGCTCGCGCCTACATTGGCCCGCCATGCGAAAGCCAGTCCGTACCAGACGCAGATCTACACGGATCTCGCCCGCCACGCGCGCGAGGCGCTCAAGGGCACCGGCCTGGACGAGCCGGGCCCGTGGGGGGAGGAAGAATCGGTGGAGCTCATCGACGCGCACCATCCGCTCGACGAGCTGGCCGCGACGCTCTTGTACCGGGCAAGTCAGGCGCCCTACCGGAAGATTCTCGCCGTCGTGCAGGACTGGTCGGAAAAGCAGAAGCAAGACACGCTCGAAATCGCCCTCCGCAAGCGCGGTCCCTATGACGAGCTGATCAAAGAATTCCGCAGCGGCTACGCCTTCGTCTTCGACATCCTCATGGACATCGGCGGCTGGCGCGACATGCACCGGCACCGCCGCTGCCAGCAGGTGCAGCAGAACTTCACCACGGCCCACGGCTACGACGTGCCGCCGGCGCTGGTCGAGGCGGGGCTGGAGCGGGACTACCGGTCCGCGATGGACGCGGTGAAGTCGGACATCGAGCAGTTGCGGAAGACCAGTCAGGAATCGGCCCTCTACGCGATCCCCTTCGGCTTCAAGGTCCGGTGCCTCTTTAAGATGGATTATGCCGAAGCGGAGTATGTCTCCCGGCTGCGCTCCGGCGTCAAAGGCCACTGGTCCTACCGCACTGTCGCCTGGCTCATGAAGCAAAAGCTCGCCGAGCGCCATCCCTATCTTGCCGAGCAGATCCGGGCGACCCCTCCAAGCGAAGAGGATGGCCTCACACGCTAACCCCGTTTTCGTGCGCCCCACACCAGTGCTATACTGACGCCATGAAAAGCCGGCTGCAGTTCGCGGGCCATCCGATTCATGCCATGGTCGTGGGGTTCCCCATCGGCCTCTACTCCTCCGCGGTCGTCTGCGATCTGCTCCATCTCGCGCTCGGGGGCGACTCCTGGTTCCGCATGGCCTACTGGATGCTCGTGTTCGGGCTGGTGTCCCATCTGGGCGCCGCCGCGACCGGCCTGCCGGATTTCTTCGCCGTCATGAAAGAACGGGCTGACGCCAGGCGTCCCGCCCAAACCCACCTTGTCTTCGGGATCAGCCTGCTGGTCGTGCAGGGGCTGAACCTCGCCGTGCGCAACGGAGGAGAATTGCCGCACGGCGGGTCCGTCGCCTTCCCGGTGATCATCAACCTCATTGGCGCGTCGCTGACCGGCGTGCAAGGTTGGTACGGCGGCGAACTGGTCTACCGGCACCACATCGGTATCGAGCTCCCGGACCCCACCCCTCCGGACCAACACAAAAAGCATCATTAAACGCAGCCCGAGTTATCCATGCATTCCGTTGCGAGGCAGATGAGACCGAAGGCCGCCGTGGCTGCTCGCAAGGGAGGGCGACGCAGGCGTACTCGCTGCAGTACGTTGAGGAGGCCGAGCGAGAACAGCCGCGCCGGTCGAGAGGATCGGCTGCCGCAGTAGGTATGCATGGGTAATTCGGGCTGAAGATGGCCGAGCACACCGATCACATCGAAACCGCCGTCGTGCGCGGGGACTGGGCGAAGGTGTTCCAGGAAGCCTCCGTCTGGTCGCAAGCCCTGGCACGGACGGGGCGCAAGGACCCCCGCGCGGCCTTCGCGCTCAACGTCGTCCATTTAATCCGCGGCGAGTTCGCCGCCGCCTGGAAAATACACGGACAGGCTCTTCAGGAACCCGACGATCTGGCGAAGGTCCGCGAGTGGGTCGAATCGGTGACCGCCAAACATCCGGAGCAGAGCCATGTCCATCTGGTCATGGGGCTATTCCTCGCGCAGGCCGGGCAGTCCGAGCAATCGGTCGAGCATTACAAAAAAGCCGTCGCGCTCGCGCCGCAGTCGCCCTATCCGCATTTCTTCCTCGCGCAGATTCACGAGCGCGCCGACCGGCCCGAGATGGCGATCAAGGCCTATCGCGAGGCGGTCAAGCTCGACCCGGCCTACGCGCCGGCCCGCACCAACTTGGGCGTGGCCTATCAGGAGCAGGGCCGGCTCGAGATGGCGATCCCGCAATTTCGCGAGGTCATCAAGCTGAACCCCGACGACGCCGTGGCGCATGCCAATCTCGCCTGCGCCCTGGCGGAGCAGGGCAAACAGGAGCCGGCCTTGAAGGAATATCAGGAGGCGCTCCGGTTGAACCCGAACGATGCCGAGGTCCGGTTCGCGCTGGGCGGCCTGTACGAAACGCGCCGCCGGATGGATTTGGCCGTGAAAGAATACGAAGCGGCGATCCAGATCAATCCGGGCTTTTCGCCGGCGCACACGGCGCTCGGGTGGATTGCCTTCAACCAGGGCCACAGGCAGGAGGCCATGGAGGCCTTCAACCGCGCGTTGAAGATCGATCCGGAGGATGCCGGCGCCTACTGCGGCGTGGGCAAGGTCTATGCGGAGCGGGGCAAGGGGACCCTCGCCATGGAGAATTTCACGAAGGCGCTCAAGCTCGAGAAGGACCAGGCCAAGCGGAGCGCCATCATGAGCCACCTGTTTGCGATCGGCAGAACCTGGGATATGTAAGAAATGAACGGGCAGTCAGGCCGGCTCTGTGCTCCCGGAGCGCGGGCGGAAGGAAACGAGTTGGCGGGTTGGTCTGCTCCCGTGCTCGCGCAACGCGCGGCCTCGGAAGGCCCTCGTTGGACGCGCGCAGTCGGAGCAGACCAACCCGCACTCGTCGGGTGCAGGTGAAAAGGTGCGCGCAGTTGAGCCGGCCCAACCGCCGTTCAGAGGAGAGAGGGTGGAAAAAGGGAAAGGCCGTTACAAGGTGCGGATGGCGCCCTGGAGGACGGTGATCTGCGTATGCGGGTCGCCGTTGAGCTTGAGCTCGGCGCGGATCTGTTCTTTGAGATAGGAGGAGTAGCCGACCTTCTCGACGAGGACTTCGAGAAAGCGCTCAGCCGGGAGCAGAGCCTGGGCCCGCAAGGCCTCCAGCGTGTCGTCGCTCACCGGCACGTAGGTGGCGCCGATGTGCAGCACGATGTTGTAGTGGCGATCGGTGCCGATCCGCTCGAACCGCAGACCCTTGTCGTTCACGACAGCCCTCCCAAGGCGGGCTCATTGTAGAGAATCAAAGCTTGGAAGACAAGGGCATGAAACACGCTGAACGCTGGGCCGATCCGACCATCATCCGCTGGAATCAGCTCCTCCTGAACAGTTTTCGCCGCTGGCTGGGGCGCGACCTCATCGAACGGAAGGAAAGTCCGGAGGAGCAGGCGCGGGTGCTCTACCATGTCCCGTTCGTGGTCGTGTCCCATGGGATGGAAGCAGACCCGATCCTGAATTACGGCAACAAGATCGCCCTGGACCTCTGGGAGATGGATTGGGCACAACTCACCAAAACGCCGTCACGGCTCACGGCCGAGCCGGTCAACCAGGCCGAGCGGGCGCGGATGCTGGCGCAGGCCCAGGAAAAAGGATTCATCGACGAGTACAAGGGCGTGCGCATTTCCGGAACCGGCAAGCGGTTCCTGGTCGAGCAGGCGATCGTCTGGAACGTGGTGGGCGCCGAGGGAGAGCAGTTGGGCCAGGCGGCCACATTTTCCAGTTGGAAGTTCCTGCCCTCAAAGTCTATAAAGTCCTAACGTCTCTCAAGTCTTCAAGTCGGGCCCTCAGACTTTACGACTTGATGGACTTGATGACTTTCTGACTTTCCATAAGGAGTCTATGGCCACGAACGATAAGCAGGTGATTTTCTCCCTCGTCGGCGTCGGCAGGGTCTACCCGCCGAAGAAGCAGGTGCTGCGCGACATTTACCTGGGCTTCTACTACGGGGCCAAGATCGGCGTGCTGGGCCTGAACGGGTCCGGCAAAAGCTCGCTGCTCAAGATCATCGCCGGCGTGGACAAGGACTATCTCGGCGAAGTGACCATGTCGAAGGGCTACACCATCGGCCTGCTCGAGCAGGAGCCGCAGCTCGATAAGAAGAAAACCGTCAAAGAGATCGTCGAGGAAGGCCGCAAGGAGCTGGTCGCGCTCCTGCACGAGTACGAGGCGGTCAGCAACAAGCTCGGCGACTGCACGCCGGATGAAATGGAGAAGCTGCTGGGAAAGCAGAGTTCGCTGCAAGAGAAGATCGAAGCGGCCAACGGCTGGGAATTGGAAAACCAACTTGAGGTGGCAATGGACGCGCTGCGCTGCCCGCCGCCCGACGCGAAGATTGACATCCTCTCCGGCGGCGAGAAGCGACGCGTCGCCCTGTGCCGCCTGCTGATCCAGGAGCCGGATATTCTCCTGCTCGACGAGCCGACCAACCACCTGGATGCCGAATCGGTTCAGTGGCTTGAGCAGCACCTGCAGCAATACAAGGGCACGGTCATCGCCGTCACCCATGACCGCTACTTCCTCGACAATGTCGCCGGCTGGATTCTGGAGCTGGACCGCGGCCACGGCATTCCCTTCCAGGGGAACTATTCCTCCTGGCTCCAGCAAAAGCAGGAGCGACTGGCGAAGGAAGAGAAGGCCGAGGCGAAAAAGGCCAAGACCCTCGAGCGCGAATTGGAATGGATCCGCATGGCGCCCAAGGCCCGTCAGGCCAAGGGCAAGGCCCGCGTCACCAAGTATGAAGAGCTGCTCGAGCAGAAGGGCGAAAAGGTCGCCGAGGATCTGGAAATCTATATTCCGCCCGGCCCGCGCCTGGGCGACGTGGTCGTCGAGGCGAAGGACCTCACGAAGGCCTATGGCGACAAGCTGCTCCTCGAGAAACTTACATTTAGTTTGCCGCGCGGCGGCATCGTCGGCGTGATCGGGCCGAACGGCGCGGGCAAAACCACGCTGTTCCGCATGATCGTCGACAAGGAGAAGCCCGACAGCGGCTCGATCAGGGTCGGCGAGACGGTCACGCTCGGTTACGTGGACCAGGACCGCACGCTGGACGGGAACAAGACCGTCTTCGAGGTGATCTCGGACGGCAAGGACACGATCAAGCTCGGCAAGGTCGAGGTCAACGGGCGGGCCTACTGTTCGCGCTTCAATTTCAGCGGCACGGACCAGCAGAAGAAGGTCAAGGATCTGTCAGGCGGCGAACGCAACCGCGTCCATCTGGCCCGCATGCTCAAGGAAGGGGCGAATCTGATCATTCTCGACGAGCCGACGAACGACCTGGACGTCAACACGCTGCGCGCGCTGGAGGAGGGGCTGGAGCGGTTCGGCGGCTGCGCCGTCGTGAGCAGCCACGATCGCTGGTTCCTCGACCGTATCGCCACGCACATCCTGGCCTTCGAGGGCGACAGCAAAGTGGTCTGGTACGAGGGCAACTATTCCGACTACGAAGCGGACCGCAAGAAGCGCCTCGGCAAGGACGCCGATCGCCCGCACCGGATCCGGTACCGAAAGCTGACAAGAAGCTGAACGGGCCCCTACGTCCCATCCAGAAACAGCACCCGCCGTTTGCCGTCCTGATCGCGCTGGACGGTCATGCGCAGCACCGTTCCCTTCGGCAGGGCCTTGAAGAACGCCATCATGTCGGAGTTTGCCGGATAGACGATGAACCGCCGTTCGTCCGGTATCGCCTGCCACCGGCTGCCGTCGTGGACGGCGGTCCATTCGATCCACAGCGCGTCGTCGTACGTATCCAAATACAGGACACGGCCTTCGATTCTGGTCGCCTGATCGAACCGCATCTGCTCGATGGGGATTTTGATTTCCGGCGGGAGATCGCCGGGCTGGATCGGTCCGGGATCCTGCGCGCCGCTACGGAACGGCAGAAGCACGAGCAGCCCCGCGAGGAAAAACGGCCAACGCATGGCGCGATTATAGCACTGCCCATTCCTGGTTTGTGGTAACGTAGGGCCCTGATGCCTCGCGTCATCGCCTGTGCCACCATCCTTGCCGGCCTGTTGCTGGCCGGCTGCGTGTCGGCGGGCAATCCGAAGCTGGCCGATCAGGCGACGCTCGCCCAGATCAAGGTCGGACAGACGACCCGCCAGCAGGTAGCAGCCCTGCTCGGTGACCCGTCGGAGTACCGGCGCACCGAGCATGCAGGGTACGTCCGGGAGTGGTGGGCCTACGAGCATGCGTCCTCCACGATCAACCCGCTCGAATATCTCTTCGTCTACGGGTTTTGGACGAACGGACTCGGTACCTACGACACCCGTCACGACCTGCACGTGTTTTTCGATGCCAACGGCGTCGTGAGAAGCCTCTCGCTACAGGAAACGTCTTACGACATGGGCAGCCCTTTTCGCGCCCTGCATGTCACCGGCACTGCCGCCCGCACCATGGTCTTCGGAGGCCGCCCCGACAGACCGGTCCGCTTCACGGACAGGATGGAGTACCGGTACTGAGGCCCTGAAGCACCATGCTGCGTCCCCTCGCCTTTGCCAATGCGATTGCCGTGACGACCGCCGCGCTCACGGTCTTTCTCTGGGCGCTCCGGTTTCTCCTGCCGTCGTTGTTCGCCTTCTTCTTCAACGCGCAGTTTTTCGGCGCCGATGTCGCGTCGCTGCTCCCGAAAGACGCCGATCCGCTCCTCATGGCGGCTGAGTTCGTCGCGCTCCTGGCCGGCGCCTGGGGCATCGGCTACCTGTGGGCGACCTTGTATAATCGCCTGGCAGAATGAAAGTTGAACAGCTCGGCGGGCTGAAAGTGCGTCTGACCGGCGGGACGGACGGTCGCGGCGGCGACGACGGCCCGGCCGTCGTGCTGCTGCACGGCTGGGGCGCGCCGGGCGACGATCTGGTGCCGCTGGGGCCCGAAATAGACGCCCCGCACGGCACGCGCTACGTCTTTCCGGAAGCCCCTCTGTCGCTCCAGATGGGCTTCGGCGATTCGCGCGGCTGGTGGATGCTGGACATCGAGAAACGACAGCGCGAGATCGCCGCCGGTCGCGCGCGCGACCTGTCCCGCGAGGTGCCGAAGGGATTGGCCGAGGCGCGGGCGAAGGTGATCGCGCTGCTCGACGAGCTGGAGCGGCGAGCCGGCGCCAAGCAGCTCGTCCTTGGCGGCTTCTCGCAGGGCGCCATGCTGGCTTGCGACGTCGCGCTGAACACGAGCAAGCCGCTCGCGGGGCTGGTGCTCCTCTCAGGGACTCTGTTGGCCGCCGACGAGTGGACGCCGCTGATGCCGAAGCGGAAAGGGTTGCGGGTGTTTCAAAGCCACGGCAGCGCCGATCCGCTCCTGCCGTTCTTCATGGCCGAACAGTTGCGCGACTTGCTGAAGCAGGGCGGGTTGTCGGTGGAGTGGGTGAGCTTCCGCGGCGGGCACGAAATCCCTGGGATTGTCCTGGACAGGCTCGGCGGGTTTCTTCGAACAATCCTCGCGCGCTGACACTCAACTCTCCACGATCACCGTGCCCTCCATCACGGCATGGCCGCGCACGCGGCACTTGAACGGATAGGTGCCGGGCGGCGCCTGAAAGAGGACGGTGATCGAACGGCCGGGCGGCACGCGGAAACTCTCCGGCACCGAGAGGAGGCGCACGCGCGAATCGGTCAGCAACGGGCTGGCAAACTCGTGCGGCTCGCGTCCTTCGTTGAGGATAGTCAGGCGGACCGGGAGGTCGGCGTGAACGCGGATCATGGACGGCGTGAACCGGAAATCCTGCGCCGCGAGACGGACTGCTTGTTCGCCTCGCCCGCAGGCGGCCGCGCCACACCAACCATCATCACTGCGGCCACAAGCGGTCGAGCCATGTGATGTTCCGCGTATCCTTCTTGCGGTGCCGGACGTGGTAAGTCTTTGATTGCAATTGGTCCCGGTTGAGCACGACCTGCCCGCCCTTTTGCTCGTGCAGCTTCGCCCAGGACTCCAGGAGAGTCAGGCAGGCGTGGTCGATATGCCGCAGGGACTCGATGTGCACCTCCACGGCCACGCCCGGCGGCACGTCTTCCAGCGCGGTCGCGAGCTTGGGCAGGCTGACGAACGTCGCAATGCCCATCAGGTGGAACCGGTAGGTCACCGTCGGGGAGCCGGCCTGCTGTTCCAGGTAAGTTTCGAGGTGTTGCGTCGTATAGAGCAGTTTCCAGACCGCCAACCCGACGCCCACGAGCACCCCCGTCAGTAAATTGGTGGCCACGATCGCGCCCAGCGTGCCGACGTAAATCGCGACTTCGCTGCGCCCGTAGTCCTTCAATTCGTTGATCACCGCGATATTCATCAGCTTGTAGCCGGTGAACACCAGCACCGCGCCGAGACAGGCCGTCGGAATCTGCCGGAGCACGAACGGGAGCACCGCCACGAAGAGCAGCAGCCAGGCCCCGTGCAGAATGGCCGAGGCGCGAGTCCTGGCGCCGGCCTGCACGTTGGCCGAGCTGCGCACGATCACGCCGGTCATCGGCAGCGCGCCCAGCAATCCGCATAAGGCGTTGCCCAGGCCCTGCGAGAAGAGCTCCTTGTTGTACCGGGTGCGCGGGCCTGAGTGCAGATGGTCCACGGCCGTGGCCGACAACAGGGTTTCCACGCTCGCGATAAACGCCATTGCCAGCGAGGCCGAGAGCAGGGACGTGTCCATGAGATGCGTCAGGGTCTCGAGCTTAGGCAGCTCGATGGCCGCCAGCAGGTCGTCGCGCACTTTCACGTGGCTGATCGGCAGATCGAACAGCACGCTCACGCCGGTGGCGAGCGCCACGCCGACGAGGACTCCGGGGATGGCCTGCAACTTCTTTGGCATGAATTTGTTCCAGAGGATGATCGTCACGATGGTCAGCACGCCGACCGCCGCCGCCTCCTGGTGCGCGGGGCCGCCCTCCACGGGAGACACGGCTTTCCAGATTCCCGCCGGAATGCTCAGGATGTTTTCGAGGCCGCTGGAACGCGGCGCGTCGTCGATCATGATGTGAAACTGGCTGGCGAGAATCATCAGGCCGATGCCGGACAGCATCCCGTGTATGACGGCGGGGGACACGGCGCGGAACCACTGCCCCAGTTGCAGCCAGGCGGCGATCATCTGGTGGGCGCCGGCCAGCAGGACAATGACGCCAAGCTTCTCCATCCCGTAGGTCTGGATGTATTGCCAGACGATCACGCTCAAGCCCGCGGCGGGGCCGCTGACTTGAAGCGGGCAGCCGGAGAGGGCGCCGACCACAAGCCCGCCGATGATGCCGGTGATGATGCCGGTGGCGGGCGGCGCGCCGGAAGCCACCGCAATGCCCATGCAGAGGGGAAGCGCCACCAGAAAGACGACGACGGAGGAGAACAGATCGTGCTTGAAATCGGACAGCAGAACATGCGCCGGCGCCGGATCGGATTTCATGCCGGCGCTATTTGAAGAACTTCTTGAGGTTCTCCGCGGCCTTGGTCGCGGTCTCTCCCGCTTGTTTGGCCTGGTCGGTCACAGTGTCCGTGGCCGAGCGGGTGAGGGCGGTGAAGACGGCCGAGAAAACCTGCTCCAAGGTCGCTCCGCCGGTTTCTTTGCCGATATCCGTGAGGTGGATGTCCGGAAGACGGAGCGTCAGGTACCGGCCGGTGACGTTGGTTACCACGCGGCCTTTGGTCAGGGAGAATTTCTTGATGAGCAGTTTCTTGGATCCCGAGGCGGCCGGCTTGGCCTCGGCGGGCTTCGACGATCCGGCGGGCACGGCGGCGTTCACGTTGTCCTGAAGCACGCTGAGGTTGTTGGTGGGGAGGCCTTCAAAAGTGACATCCGGCGCCTCCACGAGAATTTCCTCGATGACCACCGTGTCCGAAAGGGCCGAGCGCGGGTCCAGGCGGACGCGCACCGTGTCCAGCTGCACGGCGTTCTTCGCCGTGAAGCCCGGCGGGTTGCCGATCTCGAGCCCTTCGAGCTGCACCAGGCCGTTCATCAGCTCGATGCGCACGTGTTCCAGTGTGACGGTCGTCTTGGTGAGCCGGGAGCCGACCTGCGCGATGGCGGTCTGCACCAGCGTGCCGAGCCACAGATTCATCGCGAGGACGAGCAGCAGACCCGCCGCGACGACCACCCCGATCGCGATGCCGACCCGCTTGCCCATAGGACCCCTCCCGAAGCCTACTCCACCGCCTTGACGCTGTCCACGAAGTAGGGGGTGTCGCCGAAACAGGTCGACGGCAGATAGCGCAACTCCCGGTAGTGCAACACGACTTTTTTACCCAACAGGCCGTTGATCTGCTGGGCGAGGGGCTCGTCCCACATCTTCACGCTGAAGGTCCAGAGCACCGGCGCCACGCCGGGCACGGTGGTCATGGCCATCTCGCCTTCGTAGGTTTTGCAGAGCCAGCCCTTGCGCGAGAATTTCTGGAGGTAGCCGGCCCGGTCGCCGTCGGAATAGCTCCAGTTGAAGACGAACACCAGATAGGCGCCCGCGGCCAGCACCAGCAGGACGGCTGTCCACTTGAGGAGGGGCTGCAGCACGGTACTGACGAAGTCCCTGAGCCAGTCCATCCGGGATCAGTGTGTGATCAGGTCGGTGAACAGCCACGGCGCTTCCGATGTGCGCCGCTTCTCATACGCCGCGATGGCCGCGTCGTGCTGCAGACTGAGGCCGATCGCATCCAGTCCTTTGTAGAGACAGTCCTTCCGGAACGGATCGACGTCGAAGCGATAGGTCGCGCCCTCCGGCACCGCGACGGTCTGGGTGGCGAGATCCACCGTGAGCCGGTAGCCTTCCCGGGCTGCCCCTTTGAACAGCGCCTGCACCTCGTCGGCTTTGAGCGCGACCGGCAGGATGCCGTTCTGGAAGCAGTTGTTGTAGAAGATGTCCGCGAAGCTCGGCGCGATCACGCAGCGGAAGCCCTGATCGAGCAGGGCCCAGGGCGCGTGCTCGCGCGAAGAGCCGCAGCCGAAGTTGTCGCGGGTCAATAAAATCGTCGCGTGCTTGTAGCGCGGTTGGTTCAGGAAAAAGTCCGGATCGGGCGAGCCGTCCTTCCTCCGGCGCCAGTCGTAGAACAACCCCTCCCGCAAGCCCGTCCGCTTGATCGTCTTCAGGAACTGCTTGGGGATGATCTGGTCCGTGTCGACGTTGACGCGATCCAACGGGGCGACGAGACCGGTGTGGGTCGTAAAGGGTTGCATGGTTAGGACCAGGTCCTGATGTCCACGAAGTGTCCTTCCACCGCCGCGGCGACGGCCATGATCGGCGACACGAGATGCGTGCGGCCCCCCGCGCCCTGGCGGCCTTCGAAGTTCCGGTTGCTCGTGGAGGCGCAGCGTTCGCCGGGCTGGAGCACGTCGGCGTTCATGGCGAGGCACATGCTGCAGCCCGCCTCGCGCCACTCGAACCCGGCATCCCTGAATATTTTGTCCAAGCCTTCCTGCTCGGCCTGCTGCTTGACGAGGCCGGAGCCTGGCACCACCAACGCGTGCACCCGCTTCGCGACCTTTTTGCCTTTCGCGAAGCTGGCGGCGAGGCGCAGGTCTTCGATGCGCGAGTTGGTGCAGGAGCCGATGAAGACCTTGTCGATCGCGATCTGCGTGATGGGCACGTTCGGCGCGAGCCCCATGTACTCGAGCGCGCGCTCCGCCGCCTTGCGGGACTTCTCGTCCGGCATCGTCTTCGGGTCCGGCACCTTCCCGTCCACGCCGGTCACCATCCCGGGACTCGTCCCCCACGTGACTTGCGGGGCGATCTGCTCGGCTTTCAACTCGACCATCTTGTCGTACTTGGCGCCGGCATCGGTCGGGAGCGCCCGCCACGCCTTCGCGGCCTTCTCGAACAACTCGGCTGTGGGCGCCATCGGCCGGCCCTTGATGTAGAACACCGTTTTCTCGTCCGGCGCGACCATGCCGGCGCGGGCGCCGGCCTCGATGGACATGTTACAGAGCGTCATGCGGCCTTCCATCGTCAGCCCCCGGATGACCGAGCCGGTGTATTCGATCACGTAACCCGTGCCGCCCGCCGTGCCGATCTTGCCGATGATCGCGAGGATCACGTCCTTGGCCGAGCAGCGGTCGGACAGATGCCCGTCCACGCGGATCTCCATTGTTCTGGGTTTCGTCTGGAGCAGGCACTGCGTGGCCAGCACGTGCTCGACCTCGCTCGTGCCGATGCCGAAGGCCAGGGCGCCGAAGGCCCCATGCGTGGAGGTGTGCGAATCGCCGCAGACGATCGTCATGCCGGGGAGTGTGAAGCCCTGCTCGGGGCCGATGACGTGGACGATGCCCTGCCGCACGTCGCTCATGTTGAAGAGCGTGATGCCGAACTCCCTGCAGTTTTCTTCGAGCGTGTCGATCTGCTTGGCGCTGATCGGGTCGGCGATGCCGAGCCTCCGGTCGGTCGTGGGCACGTTGTGGTCCGGCACGGCCAGCGTCGCGCCGGGCCGCCGGGGCTTGCGCCCCGCCAGCTTCAGGCCCTCGAAGGCCTGGGGAGACGTGACCTCGTGCACCAGCTGCCGGTCGACGTAGAGCAGCGTCGTGCCGTCCGACTCCGTGCGGACCACGTGCGCATCCCAGATCTTGTCGAACAGCGTCTTGCCGGCCATCGTCGCACCCGCTCAGTGAGAGCGAAAGTATAACAGGTTTGGCCGGGGCTCCGAAAGCACGGGCCGCGCGTCGTCACCTCACCAACTGTACTGTACGGTGTAGCGCACCGTGGCCTGCCCGTCCTTGGCCAGGTGGACCGGGAAGTGGACCGTCCGGCTGTCCTGCTTCTCGTAGTCGTGGGTCCTGGCGGTGATCTTCCAGTTGAGCCAGCGGTAGAGGTTCTCCTTCACGAGCACCGTGACCGGCTCCGTCTTGTGGTTCCGCAGCGTCACCTCGATCGTCTCGGTCATCGTTTTGGCCGAGGTGTTCACGGTGAAGTCCGTCTGTTTGCGCTCGCCGACCACGTCGAAGGCGCTGCCCATCTTGATGAGCACCTTCTCGTTCCTGGGCGTATGGTCCAGCGTGTCCTCGCCGATGAACTCGAGCGTGCCGTCGGCGGAGTCCAGCTTGCTCACGCGGATGCGGCCCGCCGGCAGCGGCATGCCCATGCGGTGGGCCTCGTCGTTCTTGAAGCTCAGATAGACGTCGACTTTCTTATTGGATTCGAGGCCGTAATTGCGGTCCGTCATGGGACTTGCGAAGTGGCCCCAGTAGTGCGGCGCGAGCCCGTAATACACCAGGGTCTTCTCGCAGGGCACGCCGTGGGCGGGCGGAAACAACTCAATCTGCTTGGTGGAGTGGTCCGGCAGCGTCGTCGGACGCCCGAGCGTGTAAAGGTGATATTCGAAGAAGGATTTTTCGGCGAAGCCCGCCGGCGCCTCTGCGGCCATCTTGGCTGCGTAGTCCATTGCCCTGGAAGCGGGATAGTGGCGGCCGCCCGCCGGCGCCCGGTGCACGTCGCCCGCGACGAGCTTGAGCCTGGCCTCCGGATAGCCGGCGCCGGACTGGTTGAGGATGCTCACCCAGGCGCCGACGTCCAGCTTGCAGGAGTTGGCGTTCTTTCCCTCGGCGTAGGCGACGTTGTAGTCCGACCACCAGGTGATGCCGGTCGTCTGGTACGACACGCGGCTGCGATGGGGACCGGCCTTGTCGGTGAAGAGGTCCCACACCAGCGTCGGTCTCGTGATCAGCCCGCCCGGCAGTTGCGGGAGCTTGACCCCGGTGTTGTAGGGCAGAGAGTGGACGCTCCCGTCCTTGCTCTTGAGGATGAGTCCCTGGGCCGACGACGAGAGGAGCGTGCCCGTGAAGGTTTCGACCTTGTCGCCTCGCACCTGCTCCACGGCGATCTCGCGGTCGAGGTACTTCTGCAGCAGCTTCTCGTGGCTCACGAGGTCGAACTGAAAGTTCTGCTCGACCACGCGGGTGCCGGCGGGATCGGTCAGCGATTCGAACGACACGGTCGTCGGATCGATCAGCGCCGCCACGTCGGTGAACCGGACGGACGCCTTGCCCTTGTCCAGCGGAATGTCCCGCTCGTGCCGCACGACGGCATAGCCGGGCACCGGCTGATGGCCGAGTCCAGACCGGTAGAGCTCCGGCTGGATCGCGCCGGGCGTCGCGCTGCTGTAGATCGTCAGGGCGTTCGTGTCCCGGCCCTGGGCGATGGCCGGTCCCGCTACGAGCGCCAGTGCCAATGCGAGGAGTGGATGTTTGAAGATCGTCTTCATGGGCGCCTCCTTGTCGGGCCGAGGTCTGTTCTCGGCCCCTTGCACAGGAGATGGCGCGAGGGCGGGAATCCTTTCTGGGCAGATGATCGTCAGGAAAAACGAAGGGTTAGCGGGCGGGCACGACGATCTCGACCGAAAGCGTGGAGGAGGACGAAGGGGCTGCTTCCACGACGTACAGGGTCGGGCCGCCCACCCCCTCGAGCGGAGGCTCCGTCGTTTCCTGGCGGAGGAGGGCGTCTTTCTTCTCCGAGGATTTCGGCGCGGCCGGGACCGTCGGGTCTGCGAGCGGGGCTCGCGACAGCAGGAGGGTCAGCCGGCCTGCCGACAGCGCTCCGAGTGGCGGGATGAAATGGCGCGGACCCGGCTCAACAAGCGCCGATTCGGGATCGACGAGGAACGCGGGATACACCAGGATCGCGGCCCCTTGCGCATCGCGGGCGACCGCGTACAGGTACCCTCGTTGGTTGACCTCGACAGCCAGGGCCGGACCTTCTTCGCGCGGCACAATTCCGTAGCGGAGCCCCAGCCGTTGGACCGGCACGCCGTAAAACAAGGCGCGCGCGCTCGGTACGATAGACCGGGCCACATCGGCACGTGCGAGCGGGGCGGGAGGCGGAGCAGCCGGTGCCATGGCCGGAGGTTGCGCGGCGGGCGCTGTTTTCGCTTCCGGTGTCGCTGCCGCCCGCCGTCCCTCGTCTTTATTCTGCTTCACGTCCGCTTCGCGAGCGGTCTTCTCCAAAGCGACCATCGGCTCCTGGCGCGCCGGCTTTTTCGGGGCGGCCTCTTTTTTTCCGGCCATCATCTTATCCACGGACTTGGTCCGGTACGAGTCCTCCGTCACCTCGGACGGGGGCGGCGCGATGTCCAGCAGCCGCGTCACGGTCGTGACCGCGAGCACGGCGACCGCAAGCCCGCCCGCGACCGCCCGGACAGCCGGCGGCATGAGCCACCCGCGCAGCCGGCTGAGCAGGGACGGCCGGGAGGCCTGCGCGCGCAGGGCGGTGAGCAGGCGGCGGCGGGCGTGGGGGTTGTCCAGCAGCTCTTTCAGGGCCTGCTCGTCCGCCAGTTCGTTGAAGAGCGCCTGGTCGGCCAGCGCCGCCTCGAAGAGGAGCTTCCGCTCCTGCGCCGTCAGCGTGCCGGTCGCGTATCCGCCGAGCAGTTTTTCGACCTCATCACGCGTCACGTTCAGTTACTCCCATCTTCCCCCTAGGCGCGCCAGGAGTTCTTTCCGGCAGCGGAAGTCCCAGGTGTAGATCGTGTTCAGGCTCGGCACGTCCAGCAGCCGCTGAATTTCGGGAAACGTCTTCCCTTCCAGCTTCCATTGAAACAGCTTGCGGCACCGCTCGCCCAGCGCGGCGATGGCGGTCAGCAGCCGCTCCAGCAACTGCTTCTGCTCCACCTCGAGCCCGGGGTTGCCGCGCGGATCGGCGAGCTGGAGCGCCTCGACCGGCTCCTGATTGTACTCACCGCGGCGCCGCGCCTTCCGGTGAACATCCAGGAGCTTGAATCGCGCAATCTGCAGCGACAGAGGGACCAGCTCGTCGAGCGCCGTCACGTGCGGGTATTTTTCGTGGAGCAGCAGCAACACCTCCTGCGCGATGTCCTGCGCCAGGTCCCTCGTCGCACGTAATGTCGCGAAGGCGACGATCCTTTCCCGCAAGCTCGCCAGAATCCGTTCCCGGTCCATCGCATCAACTGTACCTCCGGATCCGGTTTTTGGCCAGGTTATGGCGCGCATTCCACGCCGGCCGCTCGATTGAATCCGATCTGGTATCCTGGGAAAGGAATCGTTAGAATACCCCTCCTTTTAAAGCGTAAAGGGTATGGCCGTGAGTCGTCTGATCGAAAACCGGAGCGCGTGTCTTTTATCCGCCTTGATCGGAGCAAGCCTGCTCCTGTGGTCGTGCGCAACTTCTCCCGAGCCTCCCGTCGCGCAGGAGCCGTCGGCCCATTCGGAGCCGCTCAAGCCGGAACACAAGCGCAGGAAGGCGCCCGCCCCCGCGAAACGGCCCGTGCTCACGCCGGAGCTTGAAGAAAAACTCGCCCGAGTGCAGTTGGCGCTGCTGGAGCGGGACGCGCAAATCCAACACCTGCGCAAGCAACTGGACGAGGCGGTGCAGGAGACGGTCCGCAGCAAGGCCAAGCTTGTCAGCCAGGAAAGCCGTGCCGAAGCCGCGTCGAGCCTCGCCGAGGCGGAGGTGGCGCTGAAGACGCTGAAGAGTCTCGAAAAAGGCGTGGGGAAGCGCCCCGACTATGCCCGGGCGGAGATGATGATGAAACTGAGCACGGACGAGCTCATCAAGGAGAACTACGGGGGCTCGCTCTATGCGACCAATCAGGTCAAGGCGCAAATCAGGGATCTGCAGGACGCGCTGGAGAACGAGCAACCGGACAAGTCGGACGCGGCGCCGGCCGGCAAGCCGGCCGGCGGGTCGGCATTCGAGGCGCGACTGGCCAAGCTGCAGGCACAGTTGGACGAGAAGGACGCCCAGGTCCAGAGTTTGAGCAAGAAGCTGGCCGAGACGATTCAGGAGACGGTCCGCAGCAAGGCCAGGCTCCGGAGCCAGGAGAACAAGGCCGACGCCGCGTCGAGCCTCGCCGAGGCGGAGGTGGCGCTGAAGACGCTGCAAGACGCGCCAGGCGGAGCGGAGAAGCGGCCGGAGGTGGCCCAAGCGAATTCCCTGATGGCCATGGGCGCAGACGAGCTGAAGAAGGAAAATTACAGCGGCTCCCTCTACCTGACCAACCAGGTCAAGGCCCTCGTGAAAGACATCCAGGAGAAAACGCAGGGACGCGAGCAGCTGTCGCTGGCGGACGGCGAGACGCTCTTCGCGCTGCCGTTGCCGCTCAAAAGTCTCGCGGGAGGAAAAGCGCGCGAGCAGCCGGCCGCCGACGCGGCCGTGGCCTGGTCCGTCGAACGGGGCGCTCCGCTGACCGCCTACTCATCCAAAGGGCTGTGGGTGCACGTCAAGGGCGAGGGCGAGCGGTGGGGCTGGGTCTTCTACAATCTGATCATCGGGCCGTGACGGGGGCTGACGGTCCGCTCACGCGCCGACCGTAATCACGCGATTGCGCCCCGCGTTCTTGGCCCGATAGAGCGCGGCGTCCGCGTTGGCGAGCAACGGTTCAACCCCCTGACCCCCTTCCGGAAACGTGGCGATTCCGATGCTGACGGTGACGGCCTGCCGCTGGTTCGCCTGGTCCTCGGTTTCGGCGGCGATGCGCAGGCGGATGCGCTCGGCGACCTCCACCGCGCCCGGCTGGTCCTGATCCGGCAGGAGGACGAGAAATTCCTCGCCGCCGTACCGGGCGGCGAAGTCGTTGGCCCGCAGCGAGGACTTCACGACCCCCGCCACTTTCTTCAGCAACGCGTCTCCCGCCGGGTGCCCGTACTTGTCGTTGTACCGCTTGAAGTGATCCACGTCGAGCATCATGACCGAGAAACGGCGTTTGTACCGCTGATGTCGCGTGGTTTCCGCGTTGAGCGTGTCCATCATGTGGCGGCGATTGTGCAGCCCCGTCAGGGCGTCCGTCGCGGACAGCACTTCCAGCGTCTTGTTTCGCTCGTTGAGCGAGAGGTTGGCCGCCGTCAGCTCCTGCTGCGCCCATCGGAGATTGGTGACCATCGTGTTGAAGGTCACGGCCAGGGCCCCGATTTCGCCGCGCGCATCGGTGTCAATCGCGATGCTCAGGTCTCCGCCCGACACCTTGTCGGCCGCCTCGCTCAAGCGTGTCAGCGGGCCCACGATCGAGAGCGAGAGGAGGTACGCGATCAGGCCGACGCTGAGCAGCAGCCAGGCGGTGAAGACCAGAGCCACGTTGCGGATGCTCAGCAGCGCGCGGTAGGCGTCTTCATAGTTTTTTTCCGCTACGACGCTCCACTCGAGCCGCGGGATCCGCTGCAGGACACCCAGCACCTCGAGGTCTTCGTACTTCACCTGCACGAGCTCCCCCGGCTCGCGGTCGAAAAAGGCGCGCGCGGCGTGCTCGGGCAGTTTCGCGGTCAGGATGGCCTGGGGCGAGAGGAGGGAGCTGAGAATGCGCGTCCCGTCCGGCGCGACGACGTACAGATGGCGGGTCTGGCCCTGCGCCCATTGGCGCAGCACGGCTTCCATCGTCCCGAAATTGAGCGTGGCGGCGAGCACGCCCAGCAGGCGGCCGTTCACGCTCTTGAGCGGGACGGCGACGGTCATGACCCGTTTCCCGCGCGCCTCGTCCCAGCGCGCGTCGGTCAGGATCGGCTGGTCGAGCTTGGCCTGCTTCTGCCAGTCGCGGGGCAGCGTGACGGCCACCCGCTGGCCGGTATTGGCGGCGACTAGGTTGCCGCCGGCGTCGATCACGTACAGATCTTCATAGTCCGAAAACTTGCCTTGCACCGATTTGAGGTACTGCTGCGCCCTGCGCAGCACCTGCGCGCGCGCGCGGCCCCCCCGCAGCGCCTTCTCCACGTTTTCGGACAGCTCGTAGGAGCTGGAGAAGACCCGCAGCTCGTACACCCGCTCCTTGAGCCACAGATCGAATTCCCGCGACACGCTGATGGACGCGCTGCGGAGCTCCTCGTGGAGCTTGCCGGTCAGCGCGGAGCGATTCTGGCTGTAGAGCAGCCAGCCCGTGGTGACGGAGGGGATGAGCGTAGCCAGCAACGCGAGCGTCAGGATGCGTCGCTTGACGGTGACGAGACCCAGCGCCTGCAGGACGCGGGTGAGGACCTGTTCCAAGAATCGCACGGGAGCCGTCCTTTCACGGAATCAGCCGTGGCCGCCGGCGCGACTATAGCACAGGTACGCACTCCTACCCAACCCCGTGCTGTTGCGGGCAAAGTCGCGGTCCCGTTGAACGCCCCGGGGCCGCCGTGCGATCATGACGGCATGTCGCGCCTGCGCACGCTCGAAGCACTCCAGTTCGACAATACCTACGCGCGGCTCCCCGGCGTCTTCTACGCCAAAGTCGAGCCGACGCCGCTGCCCAAGCCGTTTCTGGTGAGCTTCAATCCGGATGCGGCGGCCCTGCTCGAGCTCGATCCGGACGAGGCCAAGCGGCCGGAATTCGCCGGCGTCTTCGGCGGCAGCCTGCTCATTCCCGGCAGCGAGCCGGTCGCGATGATCTATGCGGGCCACCAGTTCGGCGTCTACGCCGGCCAGCTGGGCGACGGACGGGCGATTCTGCTGGGCGAGGTCCGCAACAGCCGCGGGGAGCGATGGGACCTGCACCTCAAGGGCGCGGGCCAGACGCCGTTCTCGCGCGACGGCGACGGGCGCGCGGTGCTGCGGTCGACGATCCGTGAATACCTCTGCGGCGAGGCCATGCACGGCCTCGGCATTCCGACGACGCGCTCGCTCTGCATCATCGCCGGCGAGGAGCCGGTGCTGCGCGAACGTCCGGAGACCGGCGCGATGCTTCTGCGGATGGCGCCCACGCACGTGCGGTTCGGCTCGTTCCAGATCTTCTTCTATCGGCGGCAGCCGGATTACGTGCAACGCCTGGCGGATTATGTGATCGAACAGTTCTATCCGCATCTGGCGGAATCCGCCGACCGGTATCCGCGGTTTTTTCACGAGGTCGCGGTTCGCACCGCGCGCCTGATCGCCACGTGGCAGGCGGTCGGCTGGGCGCATGGCGTCATGAACAGCGACAACATGTCCATCCTCGGCCTCACGCTCGACTACGGGCCCTACGGGTTTCTCGACGCCTACGATCCGGCCTTCATCTGCAACCATTCCGACCATCACGGCCGGTATTCGTTCCGGAACCAGCCGGACATCGGCTACTTCAACCTGCGCTGTCTGGCCCAGGCGCTCTCGACGCTGGTCACGCCGCAGCAGGAACAGGAGGCCCTGGCCGCCTACGAAGCCGCCTTCGCCGCGGATTATCTGGAATTGATGCGGGCCAAGCTGGGGTTGCAAGACGCGAAACCGGAGGACGGCGCGCTGATCAACGATCTGCTGGCCCTGATGGCGGCGAGCCGCGCCGACTACACGATCTTCTTCCGCGCGCTGGGCGGCTTTCAAAACGGGACGGACGAGAAGAATGACGCCTTGCGCGACTTCTTCCTGGACCGGGAAGGCTTCGACCGCTGGGCCGCCCGGTACAAGGACCGGCTGCGTGCGGAAGGCAGCCGCGACGAGGACCGTCGGGCGCGCGTGCACCGGATCAATCCCAAGTACATCCTCCGCAACTATCTGGCGCAGCAGGCCATCGAGCGGGCCCGGCAGAAAGACTATTCGGAGATCGACCGCCTCAGGCAGTTGCTCAAGGATCCCTTCGCGGAGCAGCCCGAAATGGATGCCTACGCCGCGCCGCCGCCTGATTGGGCCCAGCAGATCATTGTCAGCTGCTCTTCCTAGGCCGTCCCTTCGTGGCCGCGGAGAGTTCGTTCGCGAGCGCCTGGGCATCCTCGCGCTGGTTTCCCTTGAGGAGGCCGAGCGCCTTGTGGGGATCGGCCGGCACCCCGAGGCCGCGCGCGTAGATGCGGGCCAGGATGACGCGCGGATAGGGCAGTCCCTCGCCGGCCGCTGTCGTGAAGTACTCAAGGATCCGGCCGTCGTGCGGGGGCAACCGGCCGTCCAGGCCGTTCGCGTAGAGGGTCTCCAGTTGCGCCTGCGCCTCCTCGCTCAAGGCTGCTGCCTCGCGCAGGAGCACCCGCAGGGCCTCCTGCCAGCGCCCGGCCTGCAGGAGAGCCACGCCGGCGCTCTCGTCCGGAGCCCGCCCTTTCAGATCGGACATCTGCTGCCAGAGCGAGCGGCGGAACGAGGCGAAGGCGTCCTGCACAATGCGCGCTTCGCCGGCGGACCGCTTCCCGGTCGTCAGCGTCATCTTTCTCAACTGGGAGAGCGCTTCCTTGGCCTGCGGCACTTCCTGGTCGGCGGCGAGGAACCACCAGGCGATGGCGGCCGGCAGGTCCCGCTCCACGCCCAGACCCGACGCGTAGGCCACCCCCGCGAAGTATTGCGCCTCGGACACGCCGCCCCGAGCGGCGGCCAGAAATTCCCGCGTCGCCTCGACTTCCTGCTTGCCCAATTTGAGCGAGAGGCCCAGGTGGTAGTGCGCGTCCGCATGGTCCGGCTTCAACCGTAGTGCTTCCCGGTACGCCTCCATCGCGCCGCGGCGGTCGCCCAGCCGGTAGCGGACGAGGCCGAGGTTGTAGCGCGCCGTCACCGAATCGGGCTTCAAGCTCACGGCCTGCTCGAACGCCGACTGGGCGCCGGGCCAGTCGTGCTTGACCATCAGCGCAATACCCAGATGCAGGTGGGCGTGGTCGAGGTCCGGCTGCAGGCGGATCACCGTGCGGTAGGCTTCGATCGCGCCGTCCACATCGCCGCTGAGATAGAGCGCCGTCCCGAGGCTGAACCGGGCCTGGACGAGGTCCGGCCGGAGGCGCAGCGCTTCGCGCAACGCCGTCCTCGCGCCCAGGAGATCGCCCGACGACAGAAGACCGACGCCCTCCGCGTAGTGCAGGTGCGCGGGATCGCGGCCGAGTGGGGTCTCGTCTGCGGAGACCGTCGCGACTGAGCCGAGCCACAGCACGGCACCGGCCAGCAGAGCCGTCGGCGTGATGAGTCTGTTCATGGAAATCCTCTCTACGTGGAAGAACGGGGCCGGGGAGAATTATAGCATTCAAGACGGAAAAGGCTAGACCGAGAATTCCGCCCAGAGGAAGGTGTGGTCTGAGGAGTTCGGCAGCTTGCGGGGCTCGATATCCACGGCGGCGGCGGCGCACTTCTCGGCCAGGGGCTGCGTCGCCATGATGTGGTCGATCCGCCAGCCCTTGTTGGCGGCCAGCGAGCTTGGCGCCCGGTAATCCCAGAAGGTGAACTGCTGTTTGTCGGGGTACAGCTTGCGGTACACGTCCACGAAACCCCAGGCGGCGGCGTCCTTATAAACCTTCCGCGCGTCTTCGTGGAAACAGACGTGGTCGAGGTGCTTCTCCGGGCTGTGAACGTCCATCGGCTCCGGCGCGACGTTCATGTCCCCGCACCAGAGGGCCGGCTTCTTCGGCGAGAGGTGTTTCTCGAAGTACTTCCGCAGCCGTTTGTACCATTGCAGCTTGTACTGGTACTTGGGCGAATCGATCTCGAATCCCTGCGGGACGTAGGTGTTGACGATCGGGATGCCGCGGATGACCGCGCGGATGATCCGGAACTCGTCGGGCTCGCCGTCGCCGACGTCCAGGCCGTAGGCGACGGACTCGGGCTTCTCGCGACTGAAGATCGCCACCCCGTTGTAGGCTTTCATCCCGCGGAACGTGATGTGGTAGCCGGCCGGCTGCAACGCCAGCAGCGGGAAGTCCTCGTCCTGGACCTTCGTCTCCTGCACGCAGAGCACGTCGGGCTTGTGGGTGTCGAGCCAGGCCAGGATGGTGTCCAGGCGCTTGCGGATCGAGTTGACGTTGTAGGTGGCGACCTTGAACATCCCGGCCGCGATTATAGCAAGCCCTAAAACGCGTGTCGCGCTCGCCTTTCGGCCTGCGTCTAGGTAAAATGGCGCCCCTATGGCTGCGGGAGGAGAATCGTCGGCTGGGCGGGCGGTGCGGTGCCCGGAATGTCGCAAGGAATCCGTGCATCGGGTCCCCTGCCTGTCGCCGGACGAGCGCCTCAAGGGCCTGCTGCTCGTGTCGCCCTTCCGCTGCCAGGCGTGCGGGCACCGGTTCTTCGCGTTCCGGCTCGGCCGCCATTATCCGCCGGTGACCGAGCGCCGGACGCACGAGCGTATTCCGGTCAAGCTGGCCCTGGCCTTTTCCGGCGGGCGCATCAGCGGAGACGGCGCCGTCATCAACATGTCGCTGGGCGGCTGCCTGATCGAGACGACGGCGCCGGTGAAAGTGGAAGACATTTTCCACCTGAAACTGTTCGTGAACCGGGACGAGCCGCCGCTCGAAGTGGCGGTGATGGTCCGCTCGATCAGCGGCAAACGGGTCGGCATGAAATTCCTTCGCTCGGCCCGGGAGGACCGGCGCCTGATGGCGTATCTTCGGTCGCAAGGCATCGAATGACGGAACGCGCGCTGCAGCTCAGACAGAATGCGACGATCGCCCGGTCGGTCGGGGTCGTGGCGATCGCGCTCGGGTTCGTCGCGGGCATGCAGGGGCTGGACCAGCCGGAGTCGGGGTGGCTGCAGACCGCGCAAGGATTGATCGTCACCGGCCTGCTGGCGCAGGGCTACGCGCTCTGGTGCACGGTGCGGTGGAAGCGCGAGCGGGAAGACCACAACGAGCGGACACACGATCGGGGGAACAGGCATGACCCAGACGCTCATTGACGAGTGGCAGCCGTTTTTCCAGACGGTCACGCCGAACATCCTGGCCGTGCTGGCGCTGCTGGCATCGGTCGTGGCGCTGCGGTTCATCCTGCTGCGGGCGGTGGTGCATCGCGAAAGCCTGCCGCTGGACGTGCGGCGGCGCCTCGTCGTGCAGATCCGCAACGTCCTGGGCATCGTGTTCGTCGTCGGGCTGTTCTTCATCCTGGCAAACGAATTGCGGGCCTTCGCCGTGTCGCTGGTGGCGATCGCCGTCGCGGTCGTGCTGGCGACCAAGGAGCTGATCCTCTGCCTCAGCGGCACGGCCCTGCGCATCGGCGCCAACGCCTACACGATCGGCGACCGGATCGAGATCAACGGCGTGCGCGGCAACGTCATCGACCAGACGTTCCTGGCCACGACGATCCTGGAGATCGGCCCCGGCCACATTACCTCGCAGTATTCCGGCCGCGCGATCGTGTTCCCCAACAGCCTGCTGCTGGCCCACCCGCTCATCAACGAAACCTACATGAAGCAGTACATCGTCCACATCATGACGGTCCCGCTGGCCGTGACGGACGACTGGCAGGCGGCGGAAAAAATTCTCCTGGGCATCGCCAATGAGGAATGCCGGCCGTTTATCGACGAAGCGGCCCGGCACATGAAGGAGCTGGAGGGAAGAAACTGGATGGACGTCCCGTCCGTGAAGCCGCGGGTGTCGCTCCAGATTCCCGAGCCGACGCGGGTCAACCTCCTGCTGCGCATTCCCACGCCGGCGCACCGCACTTCGCGCCTGGAGCAGGTGATCCTGCGCCGGTTCCTGCTGGCCTATCGGGGATCGGCGCAGAAATAAGCCCGCGCCGGCGTCGCGCGGATACTCTCAATCCACGTCAGCGTTGGGAACCGCGCAGCTCAATCCCGAAGCGGGGCGGGGCGATCGCTTCGCTGCGGCAGCGCGGGCAGCGGCTGGGCGTGGTCAGGCGGGTGCGCTCGCGGAAGACGAAGCCGCAGTCATGGCACCGAGACGGCTCGAGCAGAAACCGGCGGGCGGAATCCCGCGCGAGCGAGCGCACGACATGGGCCAGGTGTTCCTCGATCTGGCGCTCCGGGGCGCCGATCAGCTCCGCCAGCTCGCGCGCCGAGCGGCGCGTCCCGGCCAGGAGCCGCATCAGCTGCTGCCGGATCGTCAGGGGCGGTTCGGGAGAAAATTCGTCGGCCATCGGCGCCATCGTAGGGCAAGATGAGGCGGGAAGCCAAGCCGGCGTAGACTCCCTCCCGTTCTTCATTTACAATTCGTCGCGATGTTCGATCCTTCGCGTCCCCCCGAGCCTTCCCCGCAGCCACCCAGCGAGAATCACCGCGTCGTCAGATCCGCCGGCGTGATCGGCCTGGCGACCTTCGCCAGCCGCATCCTCGGCTTCATCCGCGACATGGTGCTGGCGCGCCTCTTCGGGGCCACGGCCGCGGCCGACGCCTTCTTCGTCGCCTACCGCATCCCGAATCTTCTGCGCGAGCTGTTCGCCGAGGGCTCCATGTCTTCGGCCTTCATTCCCGTCTTCACCGAATACCACGCGCTCCGCGAGAAGAAAGACGCCTGGGAGTTGGCGAGCGCCGTATTCACGACGTTGCTCACGATCGTGACCGCGATCACGCTCCTCGGTATCGTGGCCGCGCCGGGGATCGTCTGGCTGATCGCCCCGGGCTTCCACGGCCATCCCGACAAGCTGGCGCTGACCACGGTGCTGACGCGGATCATGTTTCCCTACCTGGTCTGCATCAGCCTGGCGGCGCTCGCCATGGGGATTCTGAACTCGCTGCGCGCCTTCGCGGCGCCGGCCCTGTCGCCGGTCTTCTTCAATATTTTCATCATCGGCTGCGCGCTGTTCCTCGCGCCGGCCTTTCCGGAGCCGATCCTCGCCGTGGCGATCGGCGTGGTGGCCGGCGGCGCCGCGCAGTTCGCGATGCAGCTGCCGGGGCTGGCGCTCCGCGGCATGGTGTTCGGCTGGCGGTTCCAGCCGTGGCACCCGGGCGTCCGGCGCATCGGGGCGCTGATGGTCCCCTCGCTACTCGGGCTGTCGGTCACGCAGATCAACATCACGGTCAGCACGATCCTCGCCTCCTTCTTCGACGGCGGGCCGACGTACCTGTTTTACGGGATGCGGCTGATCCAGTTTCCGCTCGGCATCTTCGGCGTGGCGCTGGCGACCGCCATCCTGCCGACGCTGTCCACGCAGGCGGCGCGCGGCGCGCTGGACGAGCTGCGCGGCACGCTGGCCTTCGGCCTGCGGATGATCCTGTTCATCATCCTGCCCGCGATGCTCGGGCTGATTCTGCTGCGGCAGCCGATCGTGCATCTGTTTTTCGAGCACGGGTCGTTCACGGCGGCGGACACGGTCGCAACGGCGACCGCCGTGCTCTCCTACGCTGTCGGCCTCTGGGCCTTTGCGGGCGTGCGGATCATCGTGGCGGCGTTTTATTCTCTGCAAGATACCGTCACGCCGGCGGTGGTCGCGGCCGTGGCGGTGCTGGCGAACCTCGCGCTCTCCATCGTCCTGATGGACCGCCTCGAGTCCGCCGGCCTGGCGCTGGCGACCGCGCTCGCCTCCATGGTCAACGTCGGCCTGCTCGTGGCGGTGCTGAACCGGCGGCTCGGCGGTGTCGATTGGCTCTCCGTCGGGCGGTCCGCCGCGCGCACGGTGATTGCCGCGGTTCCGCTCGTCCTGGCGTGCCTGTGGGTGGCCGGCGCGGAGGTGTGGACGCGCGAGGGCGAATGGATCGGCAAAACCGTCATGCTGACGGTCGGCATCGGCCTGAGCGTGACGGGCTACGTGGGCGTTCATGCGTTGCTCCGCTCGGAAGAATTGGACGTGGTCTGGGGGATGGTCGGACGGAAGACAGGACACGAGACGCGAGGCACGAGGCGCGAGACATGAGAAAGTCCACGAGGAAGACATCCTCCAACCTCGAACCTCCAACCTCGAACGGCGCATCGCTGATCTTCGCGACGCGCTGGGGATGGATGGGATTGGCCGCGTCTGCGAAAGGGATACGTACGATCGTGCTGGCGAAATCGTCCCGTCATGCCGTTGAGCGAGAACTGACCACGCGAGGGGCCTCGAGCCGCGGGCCGCGAGGCACGAGACGGCAGAAGAACGGAAGCGCGTCACTCGTCACCCGTCACGCGTTACGTGAAGCCCAACGGCAAGTGATGCGCTACCTTGCGGGTCGGTCCCGCACGCTCGATTTTCCGATCGATCTGTCCGGCGGCACGCCGTTCCAGCGCCGCGTCTGGCAAGCCGCGCTGCGCATTCCTTACGGCCGCGCGCGGTCCTATCACTGGATTGCATCGAAGGTCGGCGGGAGGAAGTATGCCCGGGCGGTCGGCAACGCGCTCGGGACCAACCCGGTTCCGCTGATCGTGCCCTGCCATCGCGTGGTGGCGCACGACGCGTCACTGGGCGGCTTTTCCGGCGGACTGAAAACCAAGCGGCGATTGCTCAAACTCGAAGGCACGCTGCCGCTGCTCAAACGATGAAAGCCGTCATCCAGCGCGTGACGCGCGCCTCGGTGGAGGTGGACGGCAGGATCGTCGGGCAGATTCGCGCCGGGCTCGTGGTCCTGCTCGGCGTCGCTAAAGGCGATACGGAGGCAGACCTCTCATATCTTGTCGAGAAGATTCCGGCGCTCAGGATTTTCAGCGACGAGGCCGGCAAGATGAACCGCTCGCTGGCGGAGATCGGCGGGGGCGTGCTGGCGATTTCCCAGTTCACCCTGCTGGGCGACACGCGCAAGGGGCGCCGTCCTGGCTTCGACCAGGCCGCCGATCCGGCGACGGCCCAGCGCCTCTACGAACAGTTCGTCGGGCAATTGCGTCGGAACACGGATGTGATCGTCGAAACCGGCGTCTTCGGCGCGCATATGAAGATCGACCTGGTCAATGACGGCCCGGTCACGTTCGTGCTGGACAGCCGAGGATAAACGGATGTTGAAAAAGGCCTCCAGCTGTGTTCTCGCGTCGCTCCCATCCTGCGACGTACCTAGGAGCAGTACGCCTCGGCTGTTCGCTCGCTGCGGCCTTGCTGGAGGGCCTTTTCGAACATCCTGGGGATTGGGAGCATTCGAGATGGCAATAAGAAGGACGCTTGCTAGCAAGGCCGGAGGCTGGCATACTTCGCCCACGCCTTGTGATCTGAGGAGGAACCATGGAGACTCGGATCCCGGAGCACCATCCCCTGCGCCGGCTCTTCGGCGCCCTGACCGAGAAGCGTTTCCTCGAGACGCTCGGCTGGGCCGATCCCAACGTGACCGGCTACGTGTCCAATCTCCTCGTCGAATTCGCGCACATCGACCGGCTCTACAAGATCCGCAATCACCGAGGCAAGCGCCTCGATACCGTCGTGGCGCTGCTCTACGAATCCGAGGTGCTGCTGGAGGCGCGCTCCCTCGAGCGCGAAGAGGAGGTGCACCGCCACATCGGCGACTTCACGCTCTTCATGGCTGGCCTCTTCCCCGAATACCTCAAGCGGCTCAAGTCGGCGAGCATGATCTACCACCAGGATTTCCTGGTGGACTACGTCAGGACCGGCAAGCGCTCTTACGGAATCGTGGCCCGATGCGAAATCGGGTCGAGCGACCAATCCCCCCTGTTCCGCAAACTGTCCGACAACTTCGAGCTCTGCGTGGCGGGCTTGGGCTTCGTCCGGGGCGATCTCGACCGCATGCAGGACCCTGCCTATCGTAAAGCCAAAGATATCCTCCTGAATTGAAACGGACTCAGCCAGTCATCCTCGCGCACGGCGGGGCCGGCACGAAGCCCATGACCGATGACCAGCGCCAGTGCCTGGCCGGTGCGCTGCGAGCCGGCTATCGACTCTTGACACGCGGGGTCCCGGCGCTCGATGCCGTCGAGGCGACGATCTGTTCGCTGGAAGCCTCCGGTCTCTTCAACGCAGGCTTCGGCTCGAAGCTCCAGCTCGACGGCGCGCGCCGCATGGATGCCTCGATCATGGAGGGGCGCACGTTGCGCGCCGGCGCGGTCGCGTCGATCCAGGAAGTGCGTCACCCGATCATTGCCGCACGGTTTGTGATGGAAGAAACAGCGCACGTCCTCATGGTCGGCGAGCCGGCGACGCGCTTCGCGCGGCGGTTCAAGCTGGAGCGCCAGCCATCTCCCACCCGTGCGCAACGAGCGGTGTCCCGGGCTGAACACAAGGCGCGAGGCCGGTTGGAACCGCAGGCCGCGAAGACCCTCGAGCTGTTTGCCAAATTGAAGCAGGCCGAGGTCTTCGGGAAGGAGACGGTCGGTGCCGTGGCGCTCGACAAGCGCGGCCACGTCGCGGCCGGCTCGTCGACCGGCGGGATCGCGCTCATGCTGCCGGGGCGGGTCGGGGACACGCCGCTGATCGGTTGCGGGGTCTATGCGGATGATGACGCCGGCGCCGTGTCCATGACAGGCTTGGGCGAGGGCATCATCCGCGTCGCGGTTGCCAAGGAGATCGCAGACCGATTGGAAGCAGGGGCGAGTCCTTCCACGGCGGCCCGGCAGGTGCTGCGCAAGCTGGTCGCGCGCGTGAAGGGTACGGCCGGTGCGCTCGTACTCGCGCCGAGCGGCCGCTTCGCCATCCGGCACACGACGCCTCGGATGACCGCCGGGTATTGGGACGGTGCTGGCGAGCCGGTCGTGAAGGACCGATTCCCCGGGTGATTGCGCAACGGGGAACGATCACGGTAAAGTGGCAGCATCGTGAGCAAGACGCTCTTCCATCTCGCCTTTCCGGTCACCGATCTTGAGTCCACGAAGAAGTTTTACGTGGGTGGATTGGGCTGCACGCTCGGCCGCGAAACGGACAACGCGGTGATACTAGGACTGGCCGGCAACCAGATCGTGGCGCATCTGGTCAAGGAGTCGGGACCGCCGCAGAAGGGCGTCTACCCCCGCCACTTCGGGCTCGTGTTCACCGCGGAGAAAGACTGGCAGGCCCTGGCGGATCGGGCGAAAGCGAAGGGCTTGAAGTTCTACCAGGAGCCGCGCAGACGCTACGAAGGCAAGCCGACCGAGCATCGGACGTTCTTTCTCGAAGATCCCTCCCAGAACCTGCTTGAATTTAAGTTCTACACGCACGAGTCCGCCATCTTTGCCGGGCGGGACCACCGCGAAATCGGCGACGCCAAGGAATAGCCGCGCTCAGTATTCGAATCTCAGTCCCCCCATCACGAGCAACGGCGCGCCCAGCGTTTTGACCGGGCCGGTCTGCGTGGCGATGTAGGACCGGTCGGTCAGGTTTTCCGCGTCGAGCGTCAGCCGCCAGTGCTTGCCCAGGTTCTTCTGGAGCGACGCGTCCAGCACGACGAAATCCGCGATCGGCTGGGTGTTGAGATCGTCGGCGTATTGCCGGGAGAGGTACCGCCCCATGACGGTGAGTTGGACCACCTCCGGCGTACCGAGCGTCAGCCCGGCGGTGACTTGTTGCCGCGACACGTTCGGGACCCGCTTGCCGATGAGCGCGGGATTGACGGGAAACTGAATAATCGCCGCATCGGCATAGGCGTAGCCGACCGTCAGGGACATGCGCTCGGAGGGGCGGAATGTCAGTTCTACGTCGCCCCCGACCGTGCGCGTCCGGCCCACGTTGCGGCGTTGCGCCGAGAACGGTCCTGCCGAGACGAACAGGATCTGGTCCTTGACCTCGTCGTGGTGGCCGGTCAGCCGGAGCGTCAGCCGGCGGTCGGGCAGAAGATCGGTCTCTAGCTTCGCATCGCCGCCGATCAGCCGCTCCGGGCCGAGGTTCTCGTTCGCGAGGAACGTGAATCCGCTGAAGCTGAAGCTGCGGTACAGCTCGTTCAGCGTCGGCGCGCGGAACGCCTGGTAGAAAGACGCACCGACGCGCAGGCGGTCGCTCACTGCGTACTGCGCGGCCAGCTTGGGGTTGAGCGCCGTTTCCACGTTGTCGCGCGGGATGAGGACGGCGCCGGTCACCGACTCGATCCGCCCGTCGAAATTCTTCCACCAGTCGGCACGGAAGCTGGGCGTCAGCGTCAGCCGCTCGGTCGGCGTCGCGATCCATTCCACGAAGGCGCCGCCGCCCACCTGTTTGCCCCGCGCCAGGCTTTGTCCGAGGAAGCCGGTGGGCGCGAACACCAGATCCGCCGATTGCCCGATGATCGCCCGCGCGTCGGTCCCCAGCACGATCCGGTTGTTCGCGTCCGCCTGGATCGTCCATTGGAAGAGCCCGCCGAAGTCGTTGGAGGGAATGGTCTGGATGCTGGCCTGGAACTCGCTCTGCCGGTTGAGCGGAGAGGGCGTCACCTGCCCCGTCGAGTTCCGGAAGGTCTGCCACTGGGCGAAGGTCTTCGCTTCCCAGCGGTCGCCGCGTTTCGTCCTGCCGGCAAGGCCGAGCGTGCCCGTGCCGATCGTGCGGGAGGCCACGTCTAGCGTGGTTCCAAACGTTCTGTCCTCGCTGAACAGGCTGCCGCCCGCGGTCAGCCTCGTCCGGGAGTCCAGCTCGGCCGTGACCGTGCCGTGGAAATTGAGATGCCGGGAGTCGTCGGTCCGGTCCACGGGGCCGCGCTGGTACTCCGGGACCGTGATGAAGCCGTTCGTGTGGAACCAGCGGCCTTCGAGCGCGACGCCGAGCTTGTCCGTGCCGTAGCGGGCGGACAGGGTATTGCTGTAGGTGTTGAGGTTGCCGGCGCGGCTCTCCGCCCGCGCGCCGACGCCGGCCTCGGGCTTCGCGGTGATCAGGTGAATCACCCCGCCCATGGCCCAGGTGCCGTAGAGATTGGAGCCGCCGCCGGGCACGATCTCGATCCGCTCGATCGCGCTCGGCGCCGTGCCCCAGTTGATCCAGCCGCCGAACCCGTCGTTGAGCGGGACGCCGTCCAGCAGCACCAATGCGCGCCGGCTGCCCAGCCCGCGCAGCGATACAGCCTGGGCGGTGGGATGGTTGTAGCGGCTGCTCAGGTTGCTGGGTTGTACGTTAGGGACGTAGCGCAGCAGGTCGTCGGCCTGGTACCCGTCGCGGAACGGCGTGCGGTCGATCTGCTCGCGCGTCAGGACCGTGGCCGCCGCCGGCACCGAGGCCGGCGGCTCGGGCGACCGCGTGGCGGAGATGACGATGTCCCGCAGGCGGGAGGACGGCTCCTCGGGCTCGTCGGCGAGGGCGTCGGAGGGGAACAGGATCATGCCGGCCAGCAGAGCGAGCAGCGCCGGAGGCACGATCAGCGCGCTCCTCAGTCGGCCCGGCGGACCGGCTGCCGGGCGGGCGCTGTGCCGTTCCCGTTCGGTCTGGGCGGCGCGATCCGCGTGCCGCCCTCGTTGCCGGTCAACGACTTCATGCCCTGGCGCTCATCCAGCAGCCGGAGAATTTGCTGCTGGCGCACGGACAAGTAGCGCGTGAGGGTCAGCGGATCGTAGGCCCGGGGCGCGGGCAGCACGGCTGCGAGGAGCGCGGCTTCCTCATCGGAGAGATCCGCCGCGTGCTTGCCGAAGTGGTGGCGGGCGGCGGCCTCGGCTCCATACACGCCCTTGCCCCATTCCACGACGTTCAGGTACAGCTCGAGAATGCGCTTCTTGGTCAGATAGCGCTCAAGCGCGTAGGTGATCAGCGCTTCGTTGGCTTTGCGCAGCAGGGTCTTGTCAGACGACAGGTAGAGGTTCTTCGCCAACTGCTGCGTGATCGTGCTCCCGCCGCGCGCGAGCTTGCCGGATTCGACATTGCGCAGCGCCGCCTCCCTGATGCCCTCCCAGTCGAAGCCCTCATGGAAATAGAACGACGCATCCTCCGACACGATCACCGCGTGCTGGAGCGCGGGGGCGATCTCCGCCAGCGGCGCCCAGACACGAGCCGGCTCGGCGTCCGGGTCCTGCGCGCGCGCCTCGGCCAGCCGGGCCTCGATCAGGGCGGTGGTGGGCGGGTTCGTCACGGCAAGGCTCTTCACGTCGGGAAACGTCAGCCACGAGTACAAGGCGAGTCCGGCCGGCGGCAGCACCAGCAGCGGAACCAGGCCCAGCGTGGCGCGGAACAGGATTCGACGGCGAGTTGACTTCATCATGGGCCGATGATACAGCAAAACGGGCGTGAGACGTGAAAAGTTAGACGGAAACAATTATGAAGATTCTGAGCACCGAATTCATCAAGAGTTGCGAGCAGCCGGACCAGTTTCCCAAGGACCGGCTGCCCGCCGTCGCGTTCGTCGGGCGGTCCAACGTGGGGAAATCGTCGCTGATCAATTCGTTGCTGCACCGGAAGGGGCTCGCGCGGGTGAGCCGCACGCCGGGCAAGACGCAGGCGATCAACGTCTTCCTCGTGACGACGGACGACCCCCGGGCGCGGCGCTTCTACGTGGTGGATCTGCCCGGCTACGGCTATGCGAAGGTGGCCAAATCCGTCCGCGCCCGCTGGCGGCCGCTGATCGAGGGGTATCTCACCGGCAGCGACTCGCTGCGGGGCGTGCTGCTGCTGCTGGACTCGCGCGGCGGCGAGCGCCAGGACGCGGAGGCGGTGGGCTGGCTCAGCCGGATCGGCCCCCCGCTCGCGCTCGTGGCGACGAAGGCGGACAAGCTGTCGCGCGGCGAGCGCGCGGCCGGCCTCGCCGCGCTCCGCGATTCGTTCGGGCTCGCCGGGGATGCCGAGGTCGTGTCCTATTCGTCCGTGACGCACGAGGGGCGGGATGAGCTGTGGCAGGTGATCCGGGCGATGCTGGCCGCGTCGCCGGGCTAGGGGCTAGAGTTTGACTTCAATATACGCCTTGCGCTTCAAATCCGTCATCCACTGCTGGTAGCGGTCCGCGCTCTTCTGCTGAAACACCAGCCCCTGCATCTCGTTCTTGACTTCTTCCAACGGGCGGAACTGCGCCGTTTTTTTCTCGTCCAGCCGGATGATGTGCATGCCCTGCGGCGTTTCCACCGGCTCGCTGATCTGGCCGGCCTGGAGGGCGGCGATGGCGCGCTCGATCGGCGGGTCCATTTCGCCCTGGCGGATGAATCCCAGGTTGCCGCCGCGGGTGGCGTCCACGTCGTCGGAATAACGGAGCGCCAGATCGTCGAATTCCCCTCCCCTGGCGATTTGCGCGGAGACCTCCCTGGCCCGCTTGCGCAACTCCGCGCGCGACTCGCCTTTGCGGGGCAGGAGCAGAATCTGGCTGATCCGGTACTCCTCGGGCAGCATGAACAGGGTCAGGTGCCGCTCGTAGTAGCGCTTCAATTCGGCCTCGGACACCATCACCCCGCTCCGGACCTCGCGGTTTTCGAGGGTGAAGAGAATCAACTGCTCCTTCAGCGCCTTTTTTTCATTGGGATCGTCGATGTTCACCGGCGTGCCCCGCTGCGCGAGGTCCTGCACGGTGCGCCGGATCTCGTCCTCGGACACCTCGACGCCTTTCGTCTGCGCATGCTGCAGCCCCAGCCGCCGCTCGATCATCCGGGTGAGCGTCCGGTACTCGGCCTGCTGCAGCCGCTCCTTGAGCGCGGCCCCCCGCAGCTCCTTCTCCAGGCGCTTGCGTTCCGGCTCCATCTCGGTCTGGAGCTCGGAGAGCATGATCACTTCCTTGTTGACGACGGCGACGATCCGGTCGGCGACGTGGGCGGCGCCGGCCCATCCGGCGAGCAGCCACACGGCGCCTGCAGCAAGGGCGCCGGGGAAGCAGGCTCTCAGAGGCGTTCGCGGAACCATGGGCGCATCTGTCAGGGGTTGGGCACGCCGGGCACCTGGCCGGGCGCGTCGGGAATGATCCGGGAAGCATCCGCCATGCGGATGGCGGCCTTGCTCCGCAGCGAGGCCAGGAACGTTTCGAACTGCGCGCGCCGCTTTTCGGCGTAGAGCTCCTGTCTGAGCCGTTCCCGGGCGACGTGCGCGCTCCGGGCGTCCAGCGGATTGCGGCTGGTGACTTTCACCAGCGCGAAGCCGGCGGCGACCTTGATCGGCTCGCTCACCGCGCCCGGCTCCTGCGTGAGAACGGCCGCCTCGACTTCCGGCGGCACGCCGCCTTTCCGGTACGGCCCCAGGTCACCTCCCCGGAACTTCGTCGCCTGGTCGGTCGAAAATTTCTGCGCGAGCTTGGCGAAGTCCGCGCCTCCCTCGAGCTGCTTCTTCAGCTCCAGCGCCTGGACGGCGGTGGGGACGACGATCTGCGCCGCGCGGATGTGCTCGTTCGCGAGCACGGCGGAGGAGTGCGCGACGTAGTAGTCTTCCAGCTCGTCCTGGGTCACCTGCACCTGCGTCTTGACCACTTCCCGCACCAATTCGTCCAGCGCGAGCTGATCCTGGAACCGCTGGGCTTTTTCGCGGACCTGCGTCGTCTGATCGAGCCCGAGCCGGCGCGCTTCCTGGAGCAGCAGCTCCCGCGCGATCATGTCGTCCAGAAATTTTTTCTTGCCGCCCTCGCGCTGGTAGCGGGCCTGCCGGGATTCCGGCAGCTCCGCCCACCGGACGTCGAACTCGCTCTGCGTGATGGGCGTGCCGTTCACGACGGCGAGCACGGGTGATTCGTCGGCCGGAGCCTGCGTGCAGCCGGGCAGGCCGAGCATCGCGCACGCGACGGCGAGAGACGTCGCGATGAGCGCCGATTTTGTGAGTGTGGTGATCACGCTGATTTTACGGGCTGTTTGGTATCACAGACCGCGAGCGTTTGCAAGACGGCGGTTAGTTCAGGGAACGCCGAGGCCCAGTCCGGCTGCGGCAGCTGCACGTCGAACGAAAGTGGCGAGAGGAGGCGGAACCGCCGCTGGTAGCGGTCCATCACCTGCCGGATCCCGCCTGCGGGGATCGCCGCCTTCGGATCGAATGCCAACACGACGGAGGCCGGCATGCCGGCCTTGACCTCCACCGACGCCAGGCGGACCGCCTGCGCCAGCAGCCGGATCTGCATGACTTCGAACAGCCGTTCGACCGGCTCGGGGAGCGTGCCGTAGCGGTCCTGGATTTCTCCGTGCAGCAGCGCCAGGTCGCCCATCTGCCGGCAGGACGAGAGGCGCTTGTAGAGCGACAGCCGCTGATGGGCGTCTCCGACGTAGTCCTCCGGGATGAAGGCCGAGACGCTCAGGCGCAGGGCCGGGTCCGGCTCTTCTTCGACGACCGTGCCCTTGAGCTGCTGGACCGCCCGCTCGACCATCTTGAGATAGAGATCCAGCCCCACCGCCGCGATGTGGCCCGATTGCTGCTTGCCCAGCAGGTTGCCGGCCCCGCGGATTTCCATGTCGGCGGCGGCGATCCGGAAGCCTGAGCCCAGCTCCGTGAACTCCTGGATGGCCACCAGCCGCTTCTGCGCATCGGGTGTCAGCCCGCCCTCCTCCGGCGTCAGGAAGTAGGCGTAGGCCTGCTGGCCGGACCGGCCGACGCGGCCGCGCAGCTGGTAAAGCTGCGCGAGGCCGAACGTATCGGCGCGGCCGATCAGGATCGTGTTCGCGTTGGGCACATCCAGGCCCGATTGGATGATCGCGGAGGTCACCAGCACGTCCGCCTCGCGGCGCAGAAATTTCAGCATCACCGATTCCAGCAGCCGCGCATCCATCCGCCCGTGGGCCATGGCCACGCGCGCTTCGGGCACCAGGGCCTGCAGCGTTGCGCCCATGCGCTCCATCGTCTGGACGCGGTTGTGGACGAAGAATGCCTGGCCGCCCCGGCCCAGCTCGCGGACGATCGCTTCCCGGATGGCCGTTTCGTTGTAGCGGAGCACCTGCGTCTTGATCGCCAGGCGGCCGGCCGGCGGCGTTTCGATGATCGAGAGGTCGCGGAGGCTGGACATCGCCAGCTGCAGCGTGCGCGGAATCGGCGTGGCGGTGAGCGTCAGCACGTCCACCTGCGTCCGGAGCTGTTTCAGCCGCTCCTTGTGGCGGACGCCGAACCACTGCTCCTCGTCGATGACGACGAGCCCCAGGTTGCGGAACGACACGTCCTTCTGGAGCACACGGTGCGTGCCGATCACGACGTCCACGGTGCCTGCGGCGAGGTCCTTCAGGATCGCCGCGGTCTCCTTCGGTGTCTGGAACCGCGAGAGCATGGCGACGCGGACGGGGAACGGCGCGAAGCGCTGCGAAAAATTGTCGTAGTGCTGCTGGGCCAGGAGCGTGGTCGGCACGAGCACCGCCACCTGCCGGTTGTCCTCCACCGCCTTGAAGGCGGCGCGCATGGCGACTTCCGTCTTGCCGTAGCCCACGTCGCCGCAGACCAGCCGGTCCATCGGCCTGGGCGATTCCAGGTCGCGCGCGATGTCCTCGATGGCGCGGCGCTGGTCCTCCGTTTCCTCGTACTCGAAAGCCGCTTCGAACTCGTGCGTCAGCGTGCTGTCGCCGCCGTACTCGGCGCGCGTGACCACTTCCCGGTTCGCATAGAGCTCCGCCAGCTCCTGCGCCATCTCCTCGATGCCCTTCCTGACGCGGGCCGTGGTGCGCGCCCAGTTGGCTCCCCCCAGCCGGTCCACCCGCGGCGCGTGGCCCTCCGCGCCGGAGTAACGCTGAATTTGGTTCAGCCGGTCGAGCGGCACGTAGAGGGTGTCGCCGCCGGCAAATTCCAGGACGAGATAATCGCTCTCGAAGTCCTGCACCGAGAGACGGCGGAGGCCGCGGTACCGGCCGATCCCGTGCTGGACGTGCACGACGAAGTCGCCTTCGTTGAGATCCTCCAGCGAGGAGAGGAACGCGGCGGCCTTGCTCTTGGGCGGCGGCCGGTGGCGGGCGCCCTTGGCGAACAGTTCTTCCTCGGTGACGACCGCGAGCCGTCCCTCGGCGGACACGAAGCCGGCCGAAAGCTCGCCGTGCGCGAGGTAAAACGGTGGCTTCTGCGCGCCGCCGGCGGTCCAGCGCGACGGCGTCCACGGCACGGCGGGCAGATCGTGCTCGCCGAAGAGCGCCAGCAACCGGTCCACCTGGCCGCGGCTGCGCGCCACGAGCACGACCGGGCCGCCGCCTCTGAGGCGATCCAGGATCGCCAGCGTGTCGGTGAACGGCGTGCCGCGCTGCGCCAATCCGACGCTCGCTGGCGATTGGACGGGGAAGGTCAAGGCCGGTTGCCAGGACTCATCCAGCGACGCGACCGGCGTGGTCGCCAGGCACGGCCAGGCATCGGTGCGGGCGCGGATCTCCTCCCAGGCGAGGAACAGCCGGGTCGGTTCTGGATAGGGCTCGCGATCGGTCTTTCCGCCGTGCCGTTCGTAGGCTTCGTCGATTTCCTCCCAGAATGCCGCGGCCTTCTTGACGAGCGCCGGGGGATTGTCGAGCACCAGCGTCGGCGGCGCGGCGAAATAGTCGAGTAGCGTCTCCAGGCTTCCGTACACATCCGGGCCGCGCCATTCGGCGTCCGGCGGGAGCGGTTCCAAACCCTCGCGCCGGCCCTCGGGATGGATCAGCTCGCGGGCGGGCAGCACCCAGCCCTGAGCCTGCGCCGCCATGGATTTCTGCGTGGCCTGGTCGAACCGGCGCACCGACTCGACTGTGTCGCCGAGAAACTCGATGCGGAGCGGCTCGTCGTAGGCCGTCGAATAGACGTCCACGATCCCGCCGCGGATGCTGAATTCGCCGGGAATCTCCACGACCGACGTGCGTCGGTAGCCGAGCCGGAGCAGGCGTGCGATCAGCGCGTCGCGCTCGATCGTGCCGCCTGGCGCCAGCCGCAGGCAGGCGCCCGTGAACACGGAGCGGGGCAGCAGGCGGTGGAGGAGCGCAGGCACGGACGCGACCAGCGCCGTCGGCTGTCCGGCCGCAAGCCGGTGCAGCGTCCGCATCCGTCGCGCGACCAACTCGACATGGGGCGGCGTTGCTTCGTAGGGGAGGGTCTCCCATTCGGGAAACAGCGCGAGGGTGTCAGCCGGCAGTCCCAGCAGATTGTGAAAAAATATCAGATCGGTGTAGAGCCGTTCGGCGGCGTCGTCGGAGGCGCTGAGGATCAGCCACGCCCCTCCCGCACCCACCGTTCGCTGTCGCACCAGCAGGGTCAGCGCGAAGGCTGCCGCCGAGCCGTGCAGGCCGGTCAGGGACGGGCGGCGCTGTGCATCGCGCAGCGCCGCCTGCACGGGCCGGAGAAGCTGATCCCATGAAGATGGTGATGTTGCCGCCGCCGGCACGGGACCCCTGCTAATGACCGGATCGTATTTTTTCGACGATGGCGGTCGTGGAAATGTCCGGCACGAGCGGAATGGTGCGGACCAGCCCGCCGCGGGCCTCGACGGCTTCGCGGCCGGCGATCCGGTCCAAGGCCCAGTCGCCGCCTTTGACGAGCACGTCCGGCTTCAGGTCGGCGATGAGTTGTCCGGGGTCCGGTTCGTCGAACAGCACGACATAGTCCACGCAGGCCAGCGCGGTCAGCACTTCGGCGCGCTGGCCCTGCGGCGTGATGGGGCGGCCGTTGCCCTTGTTCAGCGCCTGCACGGAGGCGTCGGTGTTGAGGCCGACGATGAGGATGTCGCCCATGTCGTGGGCCGCTTGCAGGTACCGGATGTGGCCGACGTGCAGCAGGTCGAAGCAGCCGTTCGTGAAGACGATCCGGCGGCCCTGCGCGCGCCGGATGGGGAGGATCTTCAGGAGATCCTCCTTGGTTTTGATCTTCTCCAGCATGGCGGCCCATCTTACCTGGGAGGGGAGCGGTAAATCCAGACTGAGTGTGCGTCGGGCTTGTGGGACAGGTAGAAAAGCACTAGAGTGCATCTGTGGATAATACCGTCATCGTGGCGTTGGCGTTCGGTGCCGGCTGCCTGGTGCTGCTGGCGCGGCACCTCTGGCGCAAGCGCCGAGCGGCCCGATTGGCCGATCAACTCCTGCACGACGTGGTGAAGGCCAAAGACGCCTTTCGCCGGTAACACACAAGGAAGGACACCATGGTGGATCATGACGAACAAGGCGGCAAGGCCTACGCGCTCTATTCCTCGCTGCGGCGCTTCTTCGAGCCGCTGCGCGAGCACTGGGAGAAGCTCACACCGGAAGAACGGACGATGGTCATCACGGAAGTGGAAGCCTTTCTCAACTCGGTCCGCAAGCAGGGAGTCTGATCGCGCGAAGGAGAGTGTTATAATTGACAAAATAGTTTTGGAGATACCAATGCCATGAGGCCATTGCGGAAAACAGTCCTCGCGATCGGAACCCTACTGTCTGTGCTGGCCCTTCAGGGGGTGGCCCTGTCCGCAGAGCAATCGGGTAACAAGGGCGATGCCGCAGGTGCGAAGGGTTCCTCCAAGTCTCTTGCTCAGACCATCGAGGAGGTCCGGAACTCCATCAATGAGGCGTGGCAGAAGCTGATCAGTCCTAAAACCGTCGAGCCGGCCCGGGATAAGATCAATAGCGTCTGGAAGGACATTTCCGACGCGGCCGGCGCCGCGGTCGGGTCGTCGAACAAATCCCAGAAGGACAACAAGGAGACAAAAAGCAAGTAGGAGTCCACCCGCCTATTTCTTCACTTCGGCCTCGCAGTACCAGCCGTCACCTTTCACGCCGTTGACGGCGTCGGCCAGCTTATCCGGCTTGACGGCGGCGTCGGCCGTCACGACCACCGAGCCCTTTACGCTCTTGAAATCCAACGCGGTCACACCCGGCACTTTCTTCAGCGCCGCTTCCACCGACGGGCGGTAGAGATCGCACATCTTCCCGCCCAGTGCGAGTGTGACCTTCTGGTCGGCTGCCCAGACCTGTCCCGTTGCTACAGCAATGAAAATTCCCAGCCCACACAACTTCACACGCATCATGATTCCTCCTTATGAAGATTGGCACCATCGCCCAACCCGATCGCCTTCGCCCCGTGCTTCTCGATGATCGCGTCCATGGCGGCGAGGGCCTTGCTCCGGCGCTGATCGAAGAGACCCTCCGTGGCCGGAACGAGATCGCCGAGTGTGACGCCGGCGAGCCGGTACTTGGTGCGCGGCGACATGAGCCTGTGCAGCGCCTCGCGGATATCCCGCCACATGACCGGGTCGTCGTTGAGCGGTTTTGAAAAATGGTGCTGCTTCGTCGTAATTCGATGAGTCGCGTCTTTGAGTTTCACCGTAAAGGAGCCGGCGGCGAGGCCTTCCAGCCGCAGCTCGTGCGTCAACTCGGCGAGAAACCCGCGTAGCGTCTTTTCCAAAAACGCCAGGTCGTTGGTGTCGTGATCGAAGGTGGTTTCGTGTCCGAGGCTCTTTTGTTCACGGTCCGGGACGACCGGGTCATCGTCCCTCCCTTGCGCTAACGCTTGGACGATCGGCAGCCGCTTGCCCCAGATGCGTCGGAGCGATGGTTCCAAGCGTGGCTCCAGGAGATCGCCAACTGTACGGACGCCGATCCGTTCCAGCGATTCGGCCGTCTTCGGGCCGATGCCGGGCAGCGATTTGACCGGACGCGGAGCAAGAAAGGCCGCTTCGGTGCCCGGCTCGATCACGGCGATGCCGTCCGGCTTGTGCGCCTCGGCGGCCACTTTCGCCACAAGCTTGCTCGTGGCCACCGCGATCGTGCAGCGCAGACCGGTTGCTTCGAAGATCGCGTCTTTGACCGTCCGGCCGAACGCAGTTGGATCTGGATGCAGCAATTGCAGATCGGTCGCGTCGGCATAGAACTCGTCGATGCTGCTCCATTCAGTGGCGGGGAAGAACCGGTCGGTCACGTGACGCATCTGCTCGTGCAGACGTTTGTAAAGAGGACGATCAGGCGGGACGAGAATCAGATTGGGGCAGAGCTTGAGCGCCTGCGCGGTCGGCATGGCGGAATGGACTCCGAACGGCCGCACGGCATAGCTCGCGGCGGCGATAATCCCGCGCGGCGGCGGGCCGCCGACGGCGATCGGCTTGCCGGCCAGCGAGGGATCGGCCACGACGGCCGCGGAGGCGAACATCGCGTCCACGTCGCCGAAAATGATTTGCCGTGGCCATTTCGCCATGGCGAGGTCTTATGGAGCGGTTGGGAAGGGGAGCTCTAATTGAATGAACGGCGTCGGGACATGTTGCGCGGACTGATGTCGCGGCTGCGCGCGCCGCCGCTTGCGCGGGGCTTTCCCCGGCAGCACTTCACCGAGCGGGCCGCGGCAGGCGCCGCAGCGGTGGTCCTTCGGCCGGATCGTCCGGCGCTGCCGCTGGTAGTCCTGCCCGCACTCGAGGCAGCGCCACGCGTAGGTCATGAAGGCGCTGACTTCCTCGTCGAGCGTGTGGTGGATCGTGATGCGGAGGCCGTCGCGGTTCATCACCTCCATCTTTTCGAGGAAGTCCGGTCCGTGGTCGGGCCGCCGCTTGCGCACATCGAACTGCCACTGGTGGATCATCTCGTGGGCCAGCGTGCTGAGCAGCTCCCGCTCGGGCAGGTTTTGTAACAACGGCGCCGAGAGGCGGATGAGCCGGCGCGCCCGCCCGCTCTCGGGGCTTCCCTCTGTTCGCGCCCGCGGGCCTGTGTGGCTGACGAACATGCCGGCGGACGACGTCAGGCGGGAGCTCCAGACGATGTCGATGGAGGGCAGCGCCCCGCCGAAATAGCGCGTGTTCAGGTCAGCCCAGCGGGCGCGCAATTGTTCGAGGGTGACGGATGAGGACTCGCCGAGCGCCGGCCACGCCATGCCACTAGCCTCCCAATTCTTCCAGGACGGCGGCGGCCAGCAGCGGCACCATGATCTCGTGGTGGCCGATGAGCGAGTAGCCCTTGCCGCCTTTTTGGGTCGGCCGCTTGACGACGTTCGTGAGCGGCCGGTAGTGGGAGAGGAAGTCCATGTTGACGGTCGTGATGTCGGTCAGCGGATGGCCGAGGTTCCGCCCCAGCGTGACGGTTTTCAAGAATACTTCCGGCATGATGACGTTGGAGCCCAGGTTGAGATAGACCCCGCCTTCCATCTGCGCGACGACGGCGGCCAGCCGACGGAAATCGAGCAGCGACGTGGCGCCGATGGACGCGCCGTCGGCTGACGGGTGCATGTGGATGATGTCCGTACCCAGCGCGACGTGGACGGTCACGGGCACGCCCAGCCGCGCCCCGGTGGCGAGCAGGCTGATCTTCCGGTGGGGGAATTGTCCCTGGTAGCGGTTGATGTAGTGCCCGACCGCCTCGCCCAATCCCCAGCCTTCCTTGGCGCCGCGCGTGATCGCGTCGTTGAGCATGCGGCCGGTTTCCTCCGCCATGCCGAAGCGCCCGTCGTCGATCTCGGCATCCACGTCCTCCGAGGTGTGCCCCATCAGCGCCAGCTCGAAGTCGTGGATCACGACGGCACCGTTCATCGCGACGGCCGTGACGATGCCGCGCTCGACGAGATCCACCAGGATGGGGTTCAAGCCGACCTTGGTCGGGTGCGCCCCCAGGCCGACGATCACCGGCTTGCCGCGCCGGTGCGCTTTCGCGACGGCTTGCGCGACGGCGCGCAGCGTCTGGACCGCGAGGATGTCGGGGAGGTTCTTGAGGAACGTGCGCAACGACTCGCCCCGCCTCCACGGCGCGGCGAAATCCGACAGCTTCACCTTGCTGTGCCGTCGGCCCAGCGGGTAGGTCTTCAATTTGGAAACGTCAATAGGCGGCAGTGCCGTGCGGGGGAGCTTCGACGGGCGGAGTTTCTTACTGGGCTTTGCCAAACAGATTGTCCTCAATCAATTCGCAGAGCACGTGGCCGAGCGTCATGTGGCTTTCCTGAATGCGCGCGGTCACCGTGGAGGGCACGACGAACGCGTGGTCCACCAGGCCGGCGAGCTTGCCGCCCTTGTGCCCGGTCCAGCCGATCGTCGTCAGGCCGCAGGCCTTGGCGGCCTCGACGCCCTTGAGCACGTTGGGCGAATTGCCGCTGGTGCTGATCGCGATGGCGACGTCGCCCTTCTGGCCGTGCGCCTTGACCTGGCGCGCGAAGATTTCGTCGTAGCCGTAGTCGTTGCCGATGCAGGTGATCGCGGCCATGTCGGCGCCGAGCGCGATCGCGGGGAGCGGCGCGCGGTCCTTGTGGTAACGACCGACGAACTCCGCGGCGATGTGCGACGCGTCGGTGGCGCTGCCGCCGTTGCCGAACAGGAGCACCTTGCGGCCTTCGCGCAGGGCGCGCGAGAGGAGTTGCGCCGTCTGGACGATTTTGTCCGCATGCTCGCGGACAAACTTCCGTTTGACCTCGGCGCTCTCTTCGAACGCCTTGATCGCCTGGTCCTTCATAGGAGTGTGATTCTAGGCCGTGGGTTCCGAACTGTCAAACGCGCATCATTTGCCGGCGGCCGGCGCGTCAGATTTCTTGCCGATCATGCTCATGGCCAGCGTGATCATGGATCCGATGTCCGCGACGTTGGCCGGCAGCACGACGGTGTTGCTGGTCTTAGCCAGCTCGCCGAACTTCGTGATGTATTGCTCGGCGACGCGCAGCTGGACGGCTTCCGAGCCGCCCGGGACGCGGATCGTTTCGGCGACCTTGCGGAGCCCTTCGGCGGTCGCGGTGGCGATGGCCAAAATCGCGGAGGCGGCGCCTTCCGCCTCGTTGATCTGCTGCTGCTTCTTCGCTTCGGAGGCCTTGATGACCTGTTGTTTGTCACCCTCGGCCTGGTTAATGACCGCGTCGCGCTCGCCCTCGGAGGTCAGAATCACGGCCCGCTTTTCCCGTTCGGCCCGCATCTGCTTTTCCATCGCCGCCAGCACGTCGCGCGGCGGCGTGATGTTTTTGATCTCGTAGCGGAGCACCTTGACGCCCCACGGCTCTGAAGCTTTGTCGAGTTCGTTCACGACCTGCGCATTGATGGCGGTGCGCGCTTCGAATGTCTTATCCAGCTCGATCTTGCCGATCTCGCTCCGCAAGGCCGTCTGCGCCAGTTGCATGAGGGCGAACTTGTAATCGTTGATGCCGTAGGACGCCCGTTCGGGATTTAACACCCGCATGTACAAGAGACCGTCCACGGTGACCTGGACGTTGTCGCGCGTGATGCAGACCTGCTCCGGGATGTCCACGGCGGTTTCCTTCAGCGAGTGCTTGTAGTGGATCGAGTCAATGAAGGGGAGCAGAATGTGGAAGCCGGCGTCGAGCGTGGAATTGTATTTGCCCAGCCGCTCCACGACGTACGCGCTCTGCTGCGGCACGACGACCGCGGTTTTGGCGATGATGATGACGACGATGAGCGCTAAGACCAGAACGACAAACAATCCGCCTTCCATCAGTTCACCTCGCTGTCAGTCATATTATTCGGGTTTCAACCAGAGCGTCAGACCATCCACTTTCGTGACCGTGGCGCGCTGGCCTTTTGCGATCGGGGAGGCCCCTGTGTTCCGTGCGCTCCACGTGGTCCCGCGCAGTTCGGCTTTGCCGGTGTGCTCAGGCGGCAGGTCGTCCAGCAGGACGGCAACTTCCCCCACCATCGTATCCACCGGTCGGGCGTGCCGTTCGTGTTCTTTCATCATCCGGAGTAACGGCCCGCGGAAGAGCAACAGCGAGAGGATGGCCAAAGCGGAGAACAACAGCCACTGAAGCCAATCGGTTTGCACGACTCCTGTGCCCGCCAGTGCCCCGACGACCAGTGCCGCGATCCCGAAAAACAACAGGTAGAACCCGCCCGGCGCCATCATCTCCGCGCCGGCCAGGATCAATCCCATGAACAACCAGTACCACCACGTCATAGTGAACCCCTCAGGAATTACCGCGGGCAAGCGTACGCAAACGTCGAAAGTCTAGGCGTCTTTCCGGAGGCCGTCAAGGGGAAGGATGGCACGGGGCGGCTCGTTGAACGCCTGCCGTGCCGGTGCTATAGTCCGCGCGGGATGGCGACGGAGAATCCTGTCAAAGCGCTGCTGGTTTCGGTCACGGACGACGCGCCGGCTGCGGTCTATACCATCAACCGGCTCAAGCCTGAGCTGCTCTGCTTCTTCGCGCCCGAATCGGCAAAAAGCCTCGTCGAGTCGTCCGTGCAACCGAAGATCGCCCAAATGCCGCGCAAGTGGGATTGGATCGTGACACTGGATACGACGCGCTTCATGGCCTGCTATCAGGCGGTCGCGCGTGCGCTGCCTGACATGATGCGGACGTGGGACGTGCAAGCGGGTGAGCTGGTCGTGGACCTCACCGGCGCCACGCCGGCCATGGCCGCGGCCCTCTCGCTGGCGGCGCTGCCCTTCACCTCGCGCGTGGTCACGATCGGGCAGGCAGTCGGTTCAGATGATGAGGCGATCACCATTGAGAGCCAGACGAAAGTCTGGCTGCAAGGCAATCCCTGGGACGAAGCGGCGGCGCAGGCGCGCCATGAGGCCTGCGAGCACTTCAACCGCGGCTCGTTCAGCGCGGCGGCGGTTTTGTTCCGCCAGATCGAAGCGCGCGTCAGCGGCGGGCAGAAACCGATGTATCGGGCCTTCGCCGACCTGGCCGAAGGCTACGGCCTCTGGGAGCGGTTCCAATACCGCCAGGCCTGGGACAAATTGAAAACGGCGCACAAGGCGCTGGACATGGCCTCCGTGTGGGGCGGCCCGGCCGGATTGAAAAACCTCCTTCCCGCGATCAAGCAGAACGCGGGCTTTCTGGAAAAGCTCGTGCTGGACCCAAGCGAGGTCAAGGAAACTCTCGCGTTGGATTTGCTGGCCCATGCGCGCCGCCGCGCGGATGCCGGGCACGATTACGAAGCGGCGGCGGTCACGCTCGTGCGGGCGCTGGAAGCCTTCGCGCAGTTCCAGTTGTTCAAGCAGTATAAGATCAAGACGTGGGACCTGCAGCCCGAGCAGTTGCCGGAGGCTTTGCGCGAGACCTGCCGGACCTGTTATCTGAGCGACCTCGACGGCAAGTACAAGCTGCCGCTGCACGATCAGTTCCGCGCGTTGGCCGGTCTCGGCAACCAGATAGGGCAGACCTATCTCGCGCAGTGGCCGAAGATGAAGCCGCTGCTCGATGCCGCCAATCAAGCGGTGCTGGGGCACGGGTTTGAATCAATCAAACCGGAGCGGTATCACCAATTGCTCGAAATCGTGATGAAACTCACTGGTGCGAACAGCGTTTCCTTGCCCGCATTTCCTGTCTTGGGGCTGTAGCCATGGAAGTCAAAATCTATTACGAGGACACCGACTGCGGCGGGGTGGTGTACTACGCCAACTATCTGAAATACTTCGAGCGGGCTAGGACGGATTATCTCGAACAACGCGGCCTCACGGTGCAGGGACTTCTGAAAGAAGGCACACAGTTCATGGTGGTGCGCGCGGAGGTGAATTACAAGTCGCCGGCCCGCTTGGGCGAAACGCTCGTCATTGAGACGGTGATGAGCGAGAACGGGAACATCTCCGTGTTGTTCTCGCACGTCATCAAGGAAAAGACGAGCGGGCGGGTGATCGTGGAAGGCTCGGCCACACTGGTGACCGCGACGCTGGAGAGGAAAGTGAAGCGGCTGGATGAGTCATTGATCAAGCGGCTGCAGGCGCCGCCGAAGGGAGAACGGTAATGCCGGAAAAATTCGGAACCTGGCTCGCGATCGCCGCGGTCACCGTCGGCTTCGTCGTGCTCGCCTGGCTGCTGTTTTCAGAGAATCCGGATGATAAAAAGAAAAAGAAGTAAGCCACGCGAACGTCAAAATGGGGACATTCTGAATTTCTGAGAGGGATAACATATGGTACATGTGAAAATTAAGAATGTCCCCATTATTTCCCCCCATATTCGGCAAGAACTTCCTCGAGAGTCGGGTTCGCTTTTCCTTTCCCGTTGACGAAGACGATCGGCAGTTCGCCGTTCATGACCGCGTTAAGGCGCTCTCCAATTCCTGGTTCCGGATTGGTCGCCGCAAACGACACATCGTGCGAGCGAAGAGACGGGATGTTGCGGGAGGCGAGTTGTTGCGCCATGGTGTCGGCTCGCGCAGCAGCCTCGGAAGGACAGTTTTCGGGAGCGAACACGACGACTTGTCCAGGGGTGCCTCCGACCAATGTCGGCAGCGAGACGAATCCGTTGGCGCTCGGTCCTGTCGTCGACTGGTGCGTAGACCAGTACTGAAAGGCCAGGGCGGAAACGACAAGTAGGAGTAACAGTTTGACGACTTTCATGATTCTTTATCTGCCATCAGAAATAGTGACGGCCAAGCGAAACCCCAGCGCATGGAGGAGCGCATCGAGGCTTCTTAACTCGGGGTTTCCCCGTTCCGACAACATCTTGTAGAGGCTTTCGCGGTTGAGCTTGGTTTTCTCTGCGAGCTGCGCCACCCCGCCTTGCGCCTCTGCCACGTTTCGCAACGCCAAGAGAAACAGTTCCGGGTCTTCCTCTTCGAGCGCGGCATTTAGATATTCTTCGGCTTCCCGCTGGTCGCGCAGGCTTTTGAGCAGATACTCCCGATAGGCCTTACTTTTTGTCATGATCGTCTGCTGTACTCCTTCCAATAATGTTTCGCAAGGTCTATGTCTTTAGCTTGCGAGTCCTTGTCACCGCCGCAGAGGAGCAACACGATCGTCGAGCCATGTTGGCCGAAATACACTCGATAGCCCGGCCCGTAATCGATGCGAAGCTCCTGCACGCCTTCGCCCACGCTGCGGCAGTCACCAAAGTTTCCGAGACTGACGCGGTCCAGCCTCACGAGAATCCTTGCCCGGGCTCTTTCGTCATGCAACGAAGCCAGCCATTCACCAAATGGCAACCGGCCATCGACAGTTCGATAAATCCGGAGTTCTCTTGGCGTCGCGTCCACAAGTGTAGCCTATAAACTACACACTGGCAACAGTTATTTCCCCTGTTGCGGCTTGTCGTGGCCTTCCTCCTTCATCACCTCCGCCACGTTGCGGTTGTTCACATACACTTCGGCGAGCGTGCGGCCGTAGGTGTCCTGTCCGTAGGGGATCACCAGCACCGGCCCTTCGTGCAGGAGTAGGTCCAGCCGCTGCGTGGCGTCGAACCCGCCGGCTTCGGTCGTCTCCGGCGCGTTGATGCCTCGGATGCGGAACCGTTCGTTGCCGACCGCGAAGGTGTCACCGTCGATCAGCCTGATCTGCCCGTCCTTCAAGAGCCGTGGTTTCTGGGGCCGGTCCGGAGCGGGGAGGCGCGCGGCCATTACCTGACGGGCAAAGGCCGCCTCCCGCCGCGCCATTTGAAGATTGTGCTTCGGGAGGCTCTTGAGCTGCTTGCGGGTCGGCTCCACGCGGGCGGCCGGCTTGCGGTCCTTGGCCGGCGGTGCGAGCCGCGGGGCCTGTCCGGTGATATGGGACTGGACCATCAGGCCGTGGATGGCCGGACTGACGGGGTGGAGCTTATGCGGCTCCTTCTTGCCCTCCGCCGCGACTGGTGTCGGGATGGCCAAAAGTGTGCCGGCCATCAGCAACGTGACCAGGATTTGCCAGATGAGAGGGCGGTCGATCGTGGACGTGGGAGTTGTTGTTCGCATATCGCCTCCTTCTTTCTGAGGATGAATGCCCATTGCTTGGAGGAGACTCTGCAAATCCCATGCGCGGGAAGGCCGGTTGACAAGGCCGGAGTAGGGGTGTTGAAATGACCACAATTTTCGTGTGGTGTTAGTCGTGAAACGCGAGAGGAAACCCCTTACGCCGTACCCCGCACGCCTTACGTTCAAGGAGAGAAGCTATGGATATGTTTGGCAAAGTCGGGTTGGTCGAGATTCCAGTTCTAATCGCGCCGGATCAGAAGGCCTGGCTGGATAAAATGATCAAGGAAGGGAAGATTGCGGTCCCACCCGGGGGAACCCTCGAGAAGGGGTCCTTGATCTCAATGTTCCTGCGGATGCTGATTCACAATGCCATGGAAGAACAAGCGCGGCAGGAAGCATTGGACAAGGAAGACGACGACGAATAGATACGAAGCCGTATCGGCAGGGATACGGCTTCGAGGTGCGAGGTTTGAGGCTAGAGGCTTTTAAAAACTGACTGCGCCGCGGCGACGGTTTTCTTGATGTCCGCGTCGCTGTGGGCGGTCGAGAGGAAGGCCGCCTCGAACTGCGACGGCGCGAAATACACACCCTGCTCCAGCATGAGAGTGAAGAATTTCGCGTAGCGTTGTGTGTCCGAACGTTTCGCTGAGTCGTAATCTACAACCGGTCCTCCGGTAAAAAACGAACAGAGCATCGAGCCGACCCGCGTTTGCGTGAGCGGGACACCAGCCTGCTTTGCCGCCTTGCCGATTCCTTCGGCAAGTGCGGCTGACCGCGTTTCCAGTTTTTTGTACACACCGGAACGTTTCAGCGCCTTCAATGTTTCAATCCCGGCGGTCACTGCGAGCGGATTGCCCGAGAGCGTGCCCGCCTGATAGACCGGACCGGCCGGCGCGATCATCTGCATGATCTCCCGCTTGCCGCCGTAGGCGCCGACCGGCAACCCGCCGCCGATAATCTTGCCGAGGCAGGTCAGGTCCGGCGTGACGCCGTAGAGTGCCTGCGCGCCGCCATAGTGCACGCGGAAGCCGGTGATGACTTCATCGAAGATCAATAAGATTCCGTGCGCGCGAGTGAGCTCGCGGAGCGCGGGCAGGAACTCGGGACTCGGCGGCACGACGCCCATATTGCCCGCCACCGGTTCGACGATGATGCAGGCGAGCTCGTGAGCCTGCGCCTCGACCATACCTCTGACGGTTCGAATATCATTATAGTCAGCGGTCAACGTGAGTTTGGCGAAGTCGGCCGGCACGCCGGGAGAATCCGGGAGTCCTAAGGTCGCCATGCCGGAGCCGGCCTTGGCGAGCAGGTAGTCGCTATGGCCGTGGTAGCAGCCGTCGAACTTGAGGATCTTGTCCCGCTTCGTGTAGCCGCGCGCGAGCCGGATCGCGCTCATCACGGCTTCGGTCCCTGAGCTGACTAGCCGTACCTGTTCCATCGAGGGCACAGCTTCGCTGATCATCTTCGCGAGACGGACTTCCAGCTCGGTCGGCGCGCCGTAGCTGGTCCCGCGAGCCGCGGCCCGTTGGATGGCCTTGATCACCGGCCCCGGCGCGTGACCGAGGATCATCGGTCCCCAGGAATGGACGTAATCGATGAATTTGTTGCCGTCCGCGTCCCACAGGCAGGCGCCCATGGCCTTCGCGATGAACAGGGGCTGGCCGCCGACGGAGCGGAACGCGCGAACCGGGCTGTTCACCCCGCCGGGGATGTAGCGCTGGGCTTCGGCGAAGAGCCGCTGGGATTTCGTGGTCTTCATAGCGAATGGCTGATAGCGAACAGCGAATAGCTTAAAGAGAAAAATTCGGTGCAACGTAGCATGCTGCGCGCGAGGCGGTCAATGAAGCTTGTTTTGCGGCGGCTCCGGGCGTTTGTTAGAATGCCCTGCCATGATGCGCAAAGCCAAAATCGTCTGCACGATCGGCCCGGCGAGCAGCTCGCCCGAGAGGCTCGCACAGCTCATCGAGGCCGGTATGAACGTGGCGCGGCTCAATTTTTCGCATGGCACGCACGAGTCGCACGCCCGCGCCATCCAGGCGGTCCGCCAGGCGGCGGAGCGGGCGGGAGCGGCGGTGGCGATTCTTCAAGACGTGCAGGGGCCGCGCATCCGGATCGGCCGGTTGCCCGACGCCGGCGTCCCCCTGGAAGCCGGCCAGCGGGTGCGTCTGTTGGCGGGGCAGGAGGCCGTCGCGCCCGATTATACGGCCGAGCTGCCGGTCACCTATGCGGCGTTGGCGCAGGATGTCCGGCCCGGCGCGCGCATTCTGATCAACGACGGCCTGATCGAGCTCAAGGCCGAGCGCGTGACCGGCGATACGGTGGACTGCTCCGTCGTGACCGGCGGGCTGGTCACTTCCTATAAGGGACTAAACCTGCCGGGGACGGCCGTCAGCGCGCCGACGCTGACGGACAAGGACCGGGAGGATCTGCGGTTCGGCGTGTCGCAGCAGGTGGACTATGTCGCGCTCTCGTTCGTCCGCGGAGCGGCCGACATCGAGGCAGCCAGGCAACTCGTGGCGGCGCAGGGCGGGGAGATTCCGCTCATCGCCAAGATCGAACGGCCCGAGGCGATCGAGCAGTTGGAGGCGATTCTCGACGAGGCCGACGGGGTGATGATCGCGCGCGGCGATCTCGGCGTCGAGATGGGGCCCGAAGTGGTCCCGATTCTCCAGAAACGGATCATCCTGGCCGCCAATCGCCGGCGCAAGCTGGTCATCACGGCGACCCAGATGCTGGAATCCATGACGGAACATCCGCGCCCCACCAGAGCCGAAGCCTCGGATGTCGCCAACGCCGTGTTCGACGGCACCGACGCCGTCATGCTCTCGGCGGAAACTGCCGCCGGACGCTATCCGGTCGAATCGGTCCGCGTCATGGACCGGATCGTTCGGGCGGCCGAGGAGGGAGCGGAACCAGGCGTCGTGCAGCTGGCGGACCAGGCGCCCCATGCGGCCGGCTCTTTTCCCGAGGCGATGTGTGCAGCCGCCTGCTCGGCCGTCGCGGGGACCAGGGCCGACGCCGTGGTGGTCTTCAGCGAATCAGGCGCCACGGCCCGCCTGATGTCGAAGCAGCGCCCGGCGGCGTCCGTCGTGGCCTTCACGCCGTCCGATCTGATCCGCCGGCGCATGGCGATGTACTGGGGCGTCGTGCCGCTGACGATGCCGCGGATCGAGCAGACGGACGAGCGGGTGGAGGAGATCGAGCGGCGGCTGAAGGAGGAGGGGTTGGCGAAGTCGGGGCAGAAGCTGGTGATTTTGTCGGGGACGATCATGGGACAGCGGGGCGGCACGAACGTGATGAAATTGCATGAGGTGGCGTGAAGTGAGCGAGCGTGGCGTACGGTCTGCCTTCCTTGCTCGCAGAACGCGCACCCTCAGAAGGGTGGTCGTTCGATGCGCGCAGTCGAAGGCAGACCGCCCGCCGCTCGATCGAAATAGAGGGAAGAAAATGAGAAGGTGGCTCGTGGGGATCGTGATAGGCGTGATGGCGCTTGCGTTGGCTGACGCGAACGCGCAGACCGGCTCGATCGTGCACGACCCGAGCGAGCTCGTGAAGAAATACGCGGATCTCGACGTGCGGGGCGTACGGCTGGATGCGATTTCGCAGGAAGCGCTGGCGCCCTACATCACCTGGAAGGACGAGCCGGTTTGGGGACACGCCGTGATGATCGCACGCTACGAGGTCATCAACGACTTCAAGCAATGGACCGTCGTGAGCCTATCCGAGGTTGTGATCCCCGTCGAGTACACGATATTGGGCTCGCTCTACTGGGAGTCGGCGTCCTTCATCCCGGAGCCGCGGGTGGAGCGCGTCGGGTTCCGCATCAAGATCGTCGGGGACCGCTGGCGGATCGCGGAACCGATCCTGCCGCCGCACGTCGGCCAAAAACGCCTGATCAACTATGTGCGGCAGGCGATCCTGGACGAGAAGGACCAGGCGAAGGCGGCGGCGCTGGAGACGCTGCTGAGCGATCTGCGAAAGGCGAGATCATGAAGGGCCGGCATCCGCGCAGGCATCCCGTCGATTTGCTGATCTTCGATCTGGACGGGACGTTGATCGAATCCAAGTGGGACATCGCCGCCTGCGTGCAGCGGACGCTGGCGGATCTGTCCCTGCCGCCGCGCACGCAGGAGGAAATTTTCGGCTTCGTCGGGGACGGGATCAAGCGCCTATTGCGGCTGGCCGTCGGCGAAGACAACCAAGCCCGCTACGAAGACGCGCTGCGGATATTTCGCGCCTATTACCTGAAACACTGCCTGGACCGGACGCGCTATTATCCCGGCATCGAGACCGTGCTCGCGCACTTCGCGCGCACGCACAAGGCGGTGGCGACGAACAAATCTCTCGAATATACGCGCATCATCCTCAACGGCCTCGGCGGCCACCACTTCGCCCACATCGTGGGCGGAGACGACGGATTCGGGTTGAAGCCGGAGCCGGGCATGCTGCTGGCTATTATGGAAAAGCTCGGCGTGCCGAAGGAGCGGACGGCGTTGATCGGCGACAGCACGAACGACATCAACGGCGGGCATAGCGCCGGCATCAAGGTGTGCGCCGTCGGCTACGGCATGGGCAACCGTGAGAAGATGGCCGCCTGCGGGCCCGACTGGTTCATCGAAACGCCGGAGGAATTGATGGAGATCTTCATTTAAATGCATCAGACACGAGGCACGAGGCACGAGGCACGAGGCCGGGCGCCGGGTCTGCTAATCGCTCTTGTGGCCGTGCTGCTTCTGGTGACGAGCCATTCAGCTTCCGCGGCGCCTGGCCTCGCCGAGCGTGTCATCGAGCACAAACTGGCCAATGGCCTGACCGTCCTGCTCGTCGAGCGGCACCAGGCTCCGGTCGTGTCCATCAATATGACGTTCGGGGTCGGCGGCATCAACGAGCTGACCGGGGCCACCGGCGTGGCGCACCTCTATGAGCACATGGCCTTCAAGGGCACGCGCACGATCGGCACCAAGGACTACGCGCGCGAGCGCCCCCTGCTGGACGAATTGGACCGGCTCAACGCCGAGATCGAAAAGCAGCGCGCGGCCGGCGCCGATCCCGCTCAGCTGCAGCAGATCAGACGCACGTTCAAAGACGCGCAGGACCGGGCCGGCCAACTGGTCGTGGGCAACGAGATGGCGCTGTTGTACCAGCGCCACGGCGCGGTGGGGTTGAACGCGTCCACGGGGAAGGACGTCACGCGCTACGTGATCAGCCTGCCGGCCAACCGGCTGCCGCTCTGGGCGGCGATCGAGTCGGACCGGATGGCCCATCCCGTGCTGCGCGAGTTCTACAAGGAGCGTGCCGTGGTGATGGAAGAGCGGCGGCTCCGGACCGACGACAGTCCGAACGGCCTCCTGTACGAAGTCTTCGCCGCCGCCGCCTTCCAGGCGCATCCCTACGGCTTTCCGACGATCGGGTGGGCGTCCGACATCCAGGCGCTGACGCCGGCGGAGACCGAACGGTTCTTCCGCACCTATTATGGGCCGGCGAACGCCACCATCGGGATCGTCGGCGATATCAACCCCAAGGAGGTCCTTGCGCTGATCGAGCGGACGTTCGGCGCGATTCCGCCTTCACCGGCCCCGCCGCCGGTGATCACGGCCGAGCCGGCGCAGCGCGGCGAGCGGCGCGTGGAGGTGGAATTCGATGCCGAGCCGATCGTGCTGATCGGCTACCACAAACCGGCGCTCGGCCATCCCGACGATTTCGTCTTCGACGTGCTGGAGTCGGTCCTGTCCGACGGCGTGACGTCGCGGCTCTACCACCGCGTCGTGCGCGAGAAACGGCTGGCCACCGCCATCGGCGCGGATTCCGGCTTTCCCGGCCTCGTGGCGCCGAATCTCTTCGTCATCAGCGCGGCGCCGCTGGCGCCGCATACGACCGCCGAAGTCGAAGCGGCGGTGTACGCAGAGATCGAGCGCCTCAAGACCGAGCCGGTCTCGGCGAAGGAATTGGAAAAGGTCCTGAACAATCTGGACGCGAATCTGGTCCGGGCGCTGCGGTCCAACGGCGGCTTGGCGGGACAACTGGCCTACTTCCAGACCGTCGCCAGGGACTGGCGGTACATCCTGAAGGCGCGTGAACGGATCGCGGCCGTGACGCCGGAGGACATTCAGCGGGTGGCCCGCGCGTATTTCACGAAATCCAACCGCACGGTGGCGACGTTGGTCAGAACGGGGAAGAAGGGATGAGAACAGTCGCCGGCACGGGAACAATCGCGTTCGCCTGCGCGCTGATGCTCGGCTGCACCTCAGTATCTCCTCACGCCCAACCCAACCAAATAAACCAGACAAACCAGAACGACCCCCGCCAGATGACCTTCGCCCCGGTGACATTCACACCGCCGACGCCTGAGCGCGTCGTGCTCGAGAACGGCATGATCGTCTACCTCCTCGAAGACCACGAGCTGCCGCTCGTGACGGTCACAGCCACAATGAAGACCGGCGCGTGGCTGGACCCGGCCGACAAGATCGGTCTGGCCGGCATCGCGGGCGTGACGATGCGCACGGGCGGCACGCAACGGATGGGCGCGGAGGCGCTCGATCAGGAATTGGAACAGTTGGCGGCGACGGTCTCCGTGGGCATCGGTACGGAGTCTGGTTCCGCGATGCTGGACGTGCTGGCGAAGGACCTCCCGCGAGGGCTCCGCCTCTTTGCCGACGTCCTGACGGCCCCCGCCTTCGATCCGGCGCGGGTCGAGTTGGCCAAGCTGCAGACGATCGAAGGCATCCGCCGCCGGCAGGACCAGCCGCAGTCCATCGCGGGGCGCGAGTTCGCCAAGCTGCTCTACGGGCCGGAGCATCCCTACGCGAGGGAGAGCACGGTCGAGTCCGTGTCGAAGATCACGCGCGACGATCTGGCGGCGTTCCATGCGAAGACCGTCCATCCCAACGGTATCATTCTCGGCGTGACGGGCGATTTCGAGAAAGCGGCGATGCTGGCCATGCTCAAGGAGACATTCGGCGCGTGGAAGAAAGGCGACGTGCCGGCGATCGTCCTGCCGCCGGTCGTGACGGACGAGGCGCGCGCCGACAAGACGATCGTGCGGTTCGTCGGCAAGGGCACCTCGCAGACGCATCTCCGCACGGGGCATCTCTCAATCAAGGAAAATGACCCCGACTATCCGGCGATGGTCCTGCTGAACGACATCCTCGGCGGCAGCTCTTTCCGCAGCCGCCTGTTCAACGACGTGCGCACCAAACGGGGGCTGGCCTATTCGGTCGGCAGCTCGTTCCGCGCCGGCGTGCGCGAGCGGGGCGTCTGGGCCATGCGCGCCGAGACGAAGGTGGAGTCCACGCGGGAGGCGATCGGCCGGCTGGTCGCGAACATGGAGCAGCTCCGCGAGCAACCGGTGACCGACGCCGAGCTGGCCGAAGCGAAGGAGGCATTCGTCAACTCGTTCGTCTTTTCCTTCGCCAGTCCGTCGGCCATCGTCGGCCGCCTGATCGGGCTGGAGTACGACGGCCTGCCGAAGGATTTTCTCCAGCAGCTCCGCGACAGGGTCGTGCAGGTGACCAAGGAGGATCTGTTTGCCGCGGCGAGGAAGCACCTGCACCCGGAGCGGTTGCGGATTCTCGCTGTCGGCCCGCCGACCGCCTTGGTCCCGCTGCTCTCAGGCTTCGGCGAAACGAAGGAAATCAAATTACTGCCGGAAGGATAACCGGATGCAGATCACCGTCATCCACGGCAGCATTCTCGATGCCGAGGCGCAGGTCATCGTGAATGCGGCGAACAGCCTGGGCCTCATGGGCGGCGGGGTGGCCGGCGTGATCAAGCGCGCGGCGGGCGCGGAGGTCGAGCGCGAAGCGGTGAAGGACGCGCCCATTCGGGTCGGCAAGGCCGTGCTGACCTCCGGAGGCAAGACGAAGTTCAAGGGAATCATCCACGCGCCGACGATGCCGGAGCCAGGCATGCGCATTCCGGCCCAGAACGTGGCACTTGCGACCAAGGCGGCGCTGACGCTGGCGGACGAGAAAGGTTTCGAGTCCATCGCGATTCCCGGCATGGGGACCGGCGTCGGCGGCGTCGCGCACGCGGATGCGGCGCGGGTAATGGTGGAGGCGGTGCGAGCCTTCTCGCCGCGCGCGCTCAAGTCGGTGGTGCTGGTGGATGTTGATGCTGAGATGGTCGCCGCATGGCGAGGTTGTCTAGCTGATAGCAAATAGCAGGCAGCGAATAGCTCTGAATAAGAAATCAGGATCGTGGTTTCCCGTGCTGCCAGCTATTCGCTATTCGCTACTCGCTACGAGCGCGTTATGCCTTTAGAAGACGATTTCTGCGACATCATCAAGAAGGCGCGCCGGGGACAGGGCCTCTCGGTGGGCGACCTGGCGCAGGCGAGCGGGCTCTCGGCAGGCGATGTGACGGTCCTGGAGCGGGGCGGGCGCCTGCCGACCAAGAGCGAGATTGAGGCGCTGGCCGCCGCGCTGCACTTGCGGACGGAACCGTTGGTGCGCATCGTGCTGGATCGCTGGATGCCGGCGCCGCCTCGCGCCGCCGGTCCGGTCGAAACGGTGATGGGCGACATCAACGGGTATGCCGTGAAGGGCTACGTCGTGTACGATTCGGGAGCAGCCGTGTTCGTGGATACGGCGTATAATGAGGAGGCGATGCTGGAGGTGCTCGAGCGGAAACGGCTGGCGCTCACGGCTGTCTGCCTGACGCACGGCCATTCGGACCACGCGGGCGGCCTGGACGTGATTCTGCAGCACCATCGCGTGCCGGTGTATCTCGGTCACGGCGACAGGCCGTTGCTCGGCTGGATACCTCCGGCGGAATTGATGAAGCCGTCCGAAGACGGGCGGACCGTGACCGTCGGCCGCCTCACGATGCGGTTCGTCGTCACGCCGGGCCATACGCCGGGCGGCATCTGCTATAAAGTCGAAGGGGCCGGCCACGATGTCTGCTTTGTGGGGGACACGCTGTTTGCCGGCTCGATCGGCGGGTCCAATCCCGCGTCGCTGTATCGGACGCACCTCGAGTCGGTCCGGACGCGCGTGTTGACGCTGCCGCCCGACACGGCGCTCTTGCCGGGGCATGGCCCGGCCACGACGGTCCGCGAGGAACTGGCGCATAATCCGTTCGCAGCATAGAGGAACCTTGCCGGTGGACGACGACCGCCAGCAGCACCTGTTCTCGGAGCACCCCAGCGGGTACGACCGCCGGATCGAGCTCGGCGATCCGCGCCAGCCTCTGCCCCACCCGCTGCTCTTATTGGACGAGGAGCTCCGCGCGCCGAGCCTGTCCGATTACGCCCTGCCCACCGGGCTCTTTCTCGTCACGGTCTTCACGACGCTCTGGGCCGGGGCCTATCAAGCCAATACGAATCCGTTCACCGGCGCCTGGTCGTTCCTGGTGAGCAACCCTTCCGTGCTGTGGGATGGGGTGCCGTTCGCGGCGACGCTGCTCGGCATTCTGGTGACGCACGAGATGGGCCACTACGTGCTGTCGCGCATTCACGGCGTGCCCACGACGCTGCCGCTCTTCATTCCGGGCCCGCCGCACTTCATTGGCACCTTCGGCGCGATCATCCGGATGCGGAGCCCGATCCTGAACCGCAAGGCGTTGTTCGATGTCGGCGTGGCCGGTCCGATTGCCGGGTTCGTGGTGGCCGTGGCGGCGCTGGTCTTCGGGATGCAGATGTCTCGCGTCGTGGTGAACGAGGCGACGTACGGCATGCACCTCGGCGAACCGCTCCTGCTGCAATTCATCTCCTGGCTCGTGATCGGGCCCCTGCCGGACGGCTATGACGTGGTGCTGCACCCGGTGGCCTTTGCCGCCTGGTTCGGGCTCTTCGTGACATCCCTCAACCTGATTCCCATCGGACAACTGGATGGCGGGCACGTCGCCTATGCCTTGTGGGGCCGCCGGCAGCGGACCATGGCGCTGGCGATGGTGCCGATCCTGATCGTGCTGGGTTTCGCCGGCTGGCCCGGCTGGATTCTGTGGGCCGGCATGGCGAGTTTGCTGGGGCTCGGCCATCCACCGGTGCTGGACCCCGAGGCGGTGCTGGGCCGGCCGCGCGTGTGGGTCGGCTGGTTCGCGCTTGCGATCTTTGTCCTCACGTTTTCGCCCGTTCCGTTTTTCTTTCCCAAGTAGGAGCGATCTCATACCGTGAGCACGGTGAAGGCCTGGCTGTTCGCGGTCGAGGAGTCGGTCAATCCGTTTTATTTCGCCGGGCGGGTGCTCGTCTGGCTCGGGCTGGCGGCCTGGGGCTGGCAATTCATCCGCACGCCGGTCAAGTCGGACTACTGGCAGGAGTCCTTCATGCACAACATCAACCTGCCGTTCCACGAAGCGGGGCACCTCATCTTTTCTCCCTTCGGCGAATTCATGACCGTCCTGGGCGGATCACTGTTCCAGGTGCTCATGCCGCTCATCTGCGCCGGGGCGTTTCTGCTGAAGAACCGCGATCCTTTCGGCGCGTCGGTCGGGCTGTGGTGGGCTGCGCAGAGCCTGATGGACGTGTCGCCGTACATCAACGACGCGCGGGATCTCGAAATGGTGCTGCTCGGGGGAGTCACAGGGCGGGACGTCGAGGACTACCACGACTGGGAGCGGATTCTCCGCTGGCTCAATCTGCTTCCCTACGATCATCGCATCGCCGCCTGGACCAAGGGTCTCGGCACGGTCGGCATGGTGCTCGCCCTGGCCTGGGGCGCTTATATTCTCAGACAGCAGTACCGGAACCTCGATAGAACTTAATACCCGCTGTCTTTCTCCGCCTTAGGACTCTCCTCCGCCTGACTTGGCGCGGCCTCGTCCGGCGGCGATGCGGCCGGGAGGATGTGCCGGATCTCGTTCGCCACGGCGCGGAGCTTTTTGACCTCTCCCTTGGACAGGGACGTCAGGCGATTCGGCGAGAGGATCTGCGCCTTGAGGAGAATCGGCTCGCCCTCTCGGACTTCCGGCGTCCTGAACAGCGGCGCGCCGCAGAATCCCAGCACGCTGATCTCGATCGAGCCGGTCTCATCCTCCAGCGCGAAGGTGTAGGCGCCGTAGCAGGTCGTGTCGGTCGCCGGCGAGTAGGGCGGTAGCTGCGTGATCTGCCGCACGGTTCCCTGCAGGAGAACGAGGCGCATGTGGTGGGCGTCGGGATCGGCGATGACCTCGCCGATGGGCACCGGCTCGTCATCGGCGCGGGCGGGGCCGCCCGGCGCCAGCAGGCCGAGCGCGAGGACAAGACCCAGCGCGGTCCGCCCCATCAGTTTCCCGCGTGCCGGATGTTCACAGCCAGCACTTCCACGGTGTCGCTTCCCGGGCCGGCGCCGGCTCGTCGTGACACCGTGACCTGCGCGTCGATCGTCACGGTTTCCCCGTCCGCGATGTCCGGCGGCTCGGCCGGCGAATGCTGGGACACGCAGGGCGGGCGCGCCCGGACGGTAATCTGTTGGAAGCCCGTGTCGTCCGACAGGACGAACGTGTAGGGCGGGTGCACCATGAAGCATTGCGTGTCGATCCGCGGATGCGCCGGCGGCGGGTTGGTCAGAATCTGAATCTGGTGCGCGGTGCCTTGCAGCGTCACCATCTTCAAATTATAGGACTTCGGATCAGCCTGCAGTTTCTCGATGGTCACCGACTCGGCGGCGAGGCCCAACGAGACAGTTGCGCTCACCAGCAGCGCCGCGACGGCGATGGTGCGCATCCTCATGATTCATTGTACACCCGGCGCACCTTTTCTCACAGCGTCCGCACGGCTATAATGGCGCGCCGTGCGGACAACCAGCACACGCATAGACGCCTACATCAAGGGCATGCGCCCGGTCTTCGAGCGGACGCTCGGCGAGATGGTCGAGATCCCGTCCATCAGCATGGACCCGGCGCGCGCCGGCGATGTCCGGCGAATGGCCCGCTATGCCGCCGAGCTGCTGCGCGGGATGGGCGCCGAGGCCCGCATCGTGGAGACCCAAGGCCACCCGGTCGTGTCGGGCGGTTGGACGGCCGGCGCGAACTATCCGACCGTGACGATCTACAACCATCTGGACGTGCAGCCGGCGCAGGAGCCGCAATGGAAACAGCAGCCCTTTGCCTTTCGGAACGAGGGCGGCGTCTACCGCGGCCGCGGCGCGACGGACGACAAGGGACCGGCGCTCACGGCGCTGCTGGCGGCCCGATACGCGATCGAAGCAGGTACGCCGATCAATATCTGGTTCCTGTGGGAGCTGGAAGAGGAGATCGGCAGCCCCAACTTCGCGACAGCCTTGCGCGACCGCCGCGCGATTCCCAAGCCGGACTCGGTCGTCGTCTCGGATACGATCTGGATTTCGAAAGGCCGCCCGGCCATGCCCTATGGGCTGCGGGGCCTGGCCAGCGCCCGATTGACGCTCCGCACCGGCACCAACGACGCCCATTCGGGCGTGACCGGCGGGGCGGCGAGAAATCCCCTGGCCGAGCTCTGCGAGGTGGCGCAGGCCTGCGTGGACGCGCGGACGGGCCGCGTGAAGATTCCCGGCTTCTATGACGAGGTCGTGCCGCCGACGAACGCGGAGATCAGGCAGTTTCTCGCCTCCGGGTTCAACGTGCGGCGGTTCAAAGAGGTGCACGGCTTCACGGCGCTGCGGGCCACGACAGCCGGGGACGTTCTGCGGCGCATCTGGGCCGCTCCCACGTTTGAAGTCCATGGGCTGGCCGGTGGGTACACAGGTCCCGGCATCAAGACGGTCGTTCCGGCAAACGGAGAACTGAAAATCAGCATGAGGCTGGTGCCGAACCAGAAGCCGGAAAAGATATTCGCGCGGCTCAAACGATTCGTGAAGAAACAGAATCCGCTGATCGAGGTCGAGCCGGAGGGCATGCTCCAGCCGTTCCGCGGCGTCTTCGGCGGACCCTATGCGGACGCCATCCGGCGTTCGGTGCGCGCGGGGTTCGGCAAGGAGCCGGCGTTCGTCCGCGAAGGCGGCTCGATCGGAGCCGTGGCGACGATGCAGCGCCGATGGAAGGTGCCGATTCTGTTTCTGGGACTGAGCCTGCCGGAGCACGGCTACCATGCGCCGAACGAATATTTCGATTGGGGCCAGGCGTCCGGCGGGATGAGGGCGTTCGCGGCGTATTTCGACGAATTGGCGAAAATGAAACGGGGTTGAACGGCTACGATGCTGACCCGGCCAGCAGCGGCTCGAAGATCGGATCGGCGTCCAGCACGATTTTCAGCGACTCGTGGCTCAGCAGATATTTCCACGAGGCCGTCGAGGCGCCCGGCAGGTCCTGATACAGTTTCTTGGCCTCGGTCAACCGCTCCAGAATCAGCTTGTTGTCCCGCTTGGGCGTGAAGAGCAGGCTGTAGGCCATCGTGTAGGCCGCGACGAATTGATCGAGCGGCTTGTCGGCCAGCCGGTACGCCTCGTCCGCCTCCTGGTAGGCTTGCAGGATTCCCGGATCGTCGAACGTGCGATTCCACGCCACCTTGGCGATGCGCGACCAGGCCAGCTCGGTCAACACGCGGGCCCGCACGGCCGTCCGTTGTGGCGGGATCTCCTTCAAAATCGTTTCGTGCAGGGCAATGGCGGCCAGCTGGTCCATGTTCCAGCGATAGGCGATGCCCAGTCGCAGCCGGTTCTCGAGATCCTGCGGGCGGGCCTTCTCCAGATGCCGCATCGCCGGGATCATGCGGTAGAGAAAATCGGCGGCGGTCGGCTGCGAGAGCCCTCCCATCTCCATGCCGAGCGACAGGTCCCACCGCGTCGTCTGGGCATAGGTGTTCCAGTAGAGTTCGCTGAAGACAATCGAGAGCGCGGGATCGTTGACCAGGACGTTGTTCGCGGTGGTGGCGATGCGCAGGAGCACCTGGTAGAGGTCGTGCGTCAGCAGGGTCAGGGCGTCGGCCTGCGACGGATCGATCATGAGGACGCGGTTGAGCATGCCGAGCCGGTCGCGCATCTCGGGAAACTGCGAGGCCCGCCCGACGGCCGCGATCAACACGCCCGGCGCGTCGTTCGCCTGCCACCAGCGGGCGGAGTCCGGCTCGTACCCCCCGGTCTCGGCCGTGAACGGAACGGCTTGCTCGGTGGCGGATGCCTCCTTGGCCGGCAGATTCACCACCGCCGCGTCTGCCGGGAAGCCGAGCTTCTTCAAGTCGGACAGGACGACCCATTTCAGCGTGACGGTCTTGAGCGCCTGGCGCTGCAGGCGCTTGGCGGTGTTCGTAAAACTGGAGGAGCCCGGCGCGTAGGCCACCGGCGACAAGAGGGGATCCCGGTAGCCGACCAGCAGCCGCACGAGCGCGGCCTTGGCCGCGACGACCGGTCCGTCTTCCTTGAGCCGGAACGACGCGGGAGGGATCGGCTTGCTGTCCAGCAGATCGACGACGAGCCCGCCCGCCGGCGGCGAGGCGCCGAGCGCCTCCATCACGAAGAGCGACGGCGCGTAGCGCGCAAGAGGCTCTTCGAAGAAAACCAGGGAGCCCTTGCCCGGCCACAGGGCGTCGACGCCCAGATCCTTCTGCTGGATCACCGACGCGTGGGCTCTGGCGATCGGCTCCCAGCAGGTTCCGTAGAGGGGATCGCCGTCGGGCGGAAAGGCGGTCGCGGGGCCGGCCGTCGCCACGCGGTACGCGCAGGCGAAATCGAGCTTGCCGGCGGCCACCTTGTCGCCGCCGGCCATGGCCTGGACGTAACGCTGCACGGCGTCGACCGCCTGGGACGGTTTCGCGGGCGCCTTTTTCTTCGAGGCCGGCGCCGCGTCGGCCGGGCCGAGCCAGAGCCCCAGCAGCGCCAGCGCTCCCGCCATCATACCAACTCTGCGATTCATGCGATCACGTGCTCCATACCGGATGAAGGAGCCGGCACTGTAGCATGGCGGGTGGAGACAGATAAAGGGCGGCGGGAAGCGGCTATTCGACGACGATCGTCGCGCGCATCTCGTGGCCCGGCATGTCGCAGATGTAGGGATAGCGGCCCGGCTGCGGAAGAACAAACCGCAGCTCGGCCACCCCGTCGCCCGGAATGATCACTTTTCGGAAGCCTTCTTCGCCGAATTCCGGCGCGCCGTTCCCCTCGACGCTCAGGCTGATGCCGTTGAAGAGGGTGCCCGGCACGAAGACGTGCAGCTCGGCGTCCTCGTTTTTGAAGACCAGCTTGGTTTTTCGTCCCGCGTGCACCCGCACCGTCGGGGGCAGGAATTTGCGTCCGTGGATTCTCACGAGCACTTCTTCCTCGGAGCCCACGTCGTTTGGCGACAACGCGGGAGGGAAGTCGGCGGTGTGAGGCGGCTCGGCCGGGGCGAATCCCGGCCACACGAAGGCGCTGACGATCAGGACGCCGGCGAGCAGTTTCAACATCCTGTTAGACACGGGAGACGGCGGTCAGGATTTCTTTCCGGAGCTTCGTTTTGTCCGATGCCGTCAGGCGCGCGACGTCGGCTTTCTTGCAGAGATTGATGGTGCGCTTGAGCGTGTGGACGAACACCTCGCATTTCGGGCACAGCCCGAGATGCCTGCGGATTTCCCGGCACACCGACTTCGGAAGATCGTTGTCCAGATACCCGGAGAGCGTGCGCAGGATTTTCCGGCATTGGGCTTTGGAATGCCGGACCGTCCTGGTCGTGCGTCGCCTGGTACTCATCGTCCCTCGTGCGTTCATTCAACCACTCATGGGCGGCGAATTCAATCCTCGGTCACCATGGCCGGCCGGCCCGCATCAGCCGTGCGCCCTCCGCCGAGCTCGTGCCGGACGAACAGCCGGGCGCGGTGCAGCCGCGACTTCACCGCGCGTTCCGTCAGGCCCATGACCGCGCCGGTTTCCCTGGCCGAGAGACCCTCCATGTCCCGGAGCACCAGGACCATCCGGTATTTTTTCGGCAGCTTCTGCACGGCGGCCAGGAGGCTGCGGCGGAGCTCCTTGTGCTCCAGGCGTTCCTCGGGCGACAGGTCGTCGCCGGGGACTTGCAGCGGCATGTCGCCGTCCGAGGTCGGGATCAGCGCATCGAGCGAGAGCTCGTGTTCCGGCTCGCCTTTGCGCTTGCGGCGCATGCGCTGGCAGGCGTGGGCGGCGATGGTGTAGAGCCACGTCGACACACTGGAGTCGCCGCGGAAGTCCTTGAGCCCCCGGTAGGCGCTGAGGAAGGTTTCCTGGACGAGGTCTTTGGCGTCGTCGGGTGACCCGCAGAGCCGCTGGGCGAACCGGTACATCCGGTCCACGTGCTCGCGGTACAGGCGGTCGAACGCGGCGATCGCCTTGCCGTCGGCCGCCGCGCCGTCCCGTAACGCGCGCGTCCTCATTTTGGGAAGGACGCCGGGGCCTTGACGTGCTGCCACCCTTCCCCGTTCAGCGTGCGAAGAAATGCCACGAGATCGCGCTTGTCTTCGTCCGTGAGCTCGAGCGGAAGGACCAGCTCATCCTGATGCGGATTTTTGACGCCTCCCTTATTGTAGAAGTTCACGACCTCCTCCAGGGTCTTGAACCGCCCGTCATGCATGTAGGGCGCGCTGCGGGCGATCTCGCGCAAGGTCGGCGTTTTGAACGCGCCGATGTCGGTGGCGTTCTTGGTCACCATGTAGCGGCCCAGGTCCACGGTGCCCGTGTCCCAGCCGATGCCGAGATTGTGGAATTTCTCGTCCGTGAAATTGAACCCCGAATGGCATTTGGTGCACCGCGCTTTCTCGCGGAACAGGGCCAATCCCTTCTGGGCTTCGGGCGAGATGGCTTTCTCGTCGCCGCCCTGATCGAACCGGTCGCCCGGGCTGTTTCCGGAGAGGACCGTCCGCTGGAAGCTGGCGATCGCCTTCCCCACGCCGTCGATGGTGACGTCTCCGCCGAAGACTTCCTTGAACAGCTTCCGATAGCCAGGGATTTTCTTCATCTTCGCGATCATCTCGTCATGGTTCGCGAAGCCGTGCTCGATGGGATTGATGAAGGGGCCCACCGACTGGTCCTCCAGCGTCGCGGCCCGGCCGTCCCAGAACTGGGCCTTGCTGAACAGCCGGTTGAACGAGACCGGCGCGCTGCGCCCGCCCTTTTGCCCCTTGATGCCCGTCGAGACCGGCCGGCCGTCGGTAAATGCGAATTGCGGCAGGTGGCAGCTTGCGCAGGCGATCGTGTTGTCCTTCGACAACCGCTTGTCGAAAAACAGCACCCGTCCCAATTCGATCTTCTCTTTGGTCAGGGGATTGTCGGCCGGAATGACCGCGCTGCCCCCGTCCAGGCCGAACGGAAGCTTCAAGTCGTACCCTCCCGACGCGGCCGGCGCGGCTGCGCCGTCCTTGACGTCGGCCGCGTTCGACAGGGAGGCGCCCTCCAGGCCGAACAGCGCCAGGGCACCGAGGAACATCAAGGGAATACACCGCGTCGTCATCACCGTTCTCATGATCGCTCTCCTTTCCGACTGCGTCTGGTTCAGCGGCATCGTTTGCACCGTCCTTCCATGACCACCCGGACTTCCTCGACATGGTAGCCCTTCGCGTGCTCGCCGACATGCGCCGCCGTGAGGATGTCGTAGGGCACGTCCTCGATCCGTCCGCAGCGCAGACACTTGAAGTGATGATGGCGGGACACGTTCGAGTCCACGCGCGTCATGTCCTGCTGGACCAGGACTTCCTGCAGCAGGCCGGCGCGGGTCAGCGTCTTGACGGTGTTGTAGACCGTCGCACGCGAGATGTAGGGGAACCGCTTCTTGACCTGTTTGTAGATCGTGTCCACGCACGGATGGCCGGTATTGCCGTGGAGAAACTCCATCACGGCCGCCCGTTGAGCCGTGACGGAGAGGTCGCTTTCCTTGAGCATCTTGGGGATGGCTTTCATAAGATGATACTAATTCTAAATTTAGAAGAAGTCAATCTACTTCTTCCTGACCATGAGATGGAGGGGGACGCCGGGGAACTCGAAGTGGTCGCGGAGGCGGTTTTCGAGCAGCTTCAGATAATTGGCGGTCACGTTCTCCGGGTGACCGACGAAGAGCGCGAAGGCCGGCGGCCCGGTCGAGACCTGCGTGATGTAGGCGGAGAGGGTCGCTTTGCCCGGCCGGCCCTTGCGGACCGGCAGCGGGTGGGCCGCGAGGAGCTCCTGGAGAAATTTGTTCAGCTTGCCGGTCGGGATGCGGGCGGTGAACGAGGCCGCCACGCGGTCGAGCAGCGGGAAGACCTGCGCGACGGAATCCGGCTTCAGCGCCGAGCCGAAATGGACCGGCGCCCACGGGATGAAGGGGAGCCGGCGTCGAAGTTCCCGCATGTAGCGGTCGCGGGCGCCGGCCTCGCCGGCGCGGAGGTCCCATTTGTTGACCAGCAGCACGCAGGCCCGGCCCTGCTTGAGCACGAGCCCGATGATTTTCGTGTCCTGCTCGGTGATGCCTTCGACGCCGTCGAGGATCAGCACGGCGATATCCGAGCGGCCCATCGCGCGCATGGCCCGGGCGACGCTGTAGCCTTCGATCCCGCGCTCGACCCGGCCGCGCCGGCGGATGCCCGCCGTGTCCGTGAACAGGTAGCGGCGTCCCTGGTAGGTCACCAGCGTGTCGATGGCGTCCCGGGTGGTGCCCGGCGCGTCGCTGACGACCATGCGCTCCTGCCCGAGCAGCGTATTGACCAACGTGGACTTGCCGACGTTCGGCCGGCCGACGACGGCGATGCGCGGGACATCGGAGTCGACCGCGCCTTCCCCCGCTTCCGGGAGAAACGGCACGATGGCTTCGAGCAGATCGTCCACGCCCAGCCCGTGCTCGGCGGAGACGGGATGGAGCCGGTCGAATCCGAGGCGGTAGAAATCGGCCAGCAGCGACTCCGTCTTCGGCGTGTCGATCTTATTGACGGCGACGAAGACCGGCTTCTTCGTGCCGCGCAGGAGGCCGACGATTTCATCGTCGGCCGGCGTGAGGCCCGCGCGCCCGTCCATCAATAGTATAAGCACGTCCGCTTCGGCGATGGCGAGCTGCGACTGGCGCTTGATGAGGGCGAGCATCCCGGCGGTGGCGGAGGGCTCGAGGCCGCCCGTGTCCACGAGGCGGAACGGCCGGCCGCGGTACGAGCCATCGGCGTAATTGCGGTCGCGCGTGACGCCCGGCACGTCGTCCACGATAGCGGTTTTCGCGCCCAGGATGCGGTTGAAGAGCGTGGATTTGCCGACGTTGGGCCGGCCGATGATGGCGATAAGGGGACGTGACGCGTGACTGGTGACGGGTGACGAGTTGGAAGTCATGGGAGAAAATCCGGCAAGGAACTCGAAGACGGTCAGGGACCCTATCATAGGGTTTTCGTAAACACAACGGCCCGCCGTTTCCTGTATATTATGGGGCCCATGACCCATCATCCCTCACCGATGACCCCTCACGCGTCACGCGTCACGCGTCACGGGCTCGACTGGAGCGGCGTGGATCACGTGCTGCTCGACATGGACGGCACGCTGCTGGACCGGGATTTCGACAATTTCTTTTTTGAAGAAGAGTTGCCTCGCCGGTACGCAGCCATGTACCGTCTCTCCTATGAGCAGGCCCGCGAGAAACTCTTCGCGCTCTATCGATCGGTCGAGGGCGAGCTGGCCTGGACGGACTTGCGTTATTGGACGAAGACGCTGGGCATTGACCTCGTGGCGATGACGCAAGAATTATCGGGCCGGATCGGGTATCTCCCCGGCGCGGAAGATTTTCTCAAGGCCCTGCGGGCCCAGCGCAAGCGCGTGACCGTGCTGACGAACGCGCATGCGGAGGGCGTGGCGATCAAGTGCGCGAAAACGGGTATCGATAAGCAGGTGGATCGGATCGTGAATGCCTTCGAAGTCGGCTGCCTGAAAATGCGCCCGGACTACTGGCCGGCCTGCCAGAAGCTGGTGGCCTTCGATCCCGCCCGGTCCCTCTACGTGGATGACGATGAAACCTGCCTCGACGCGGCGCGCGCATTCGGCATCCGGCACATTTTCCACAGCGCCAAATCCAGCACGAAACTTCCGCCGCACCACTCCAGCCGTTACACCCCGATCGAAAATCTGCGGGCGCTGATCCCGTGAGCGTACGAGGCCGGGTGATCGAACGACACGGCAGACCGGCGCGGGATCTTCTCGCGCTCGTCCTGCTCGTCCTGTCCCTGGAGGCGGCTGGGCCCTCCGGCCAGAGCCAGGCTCCGGCGGGACAAGCGGCGGGGCCCGTCCAGGCCTCCCAGGGCGGAGGGCCCGGCATCGTCGGGAAGGACGGCGCGCCCATGGCGCTGGTCATCGCCGGCGAGTTCACGATGGGCGATCGCGTGTTCGGGCCGGTCCACAAGGTCTACCTGGACGCCTTCTATCTGGATCAGTACGAAGTCCGGACGTCGCTCTACGCCGCGTTCCTGAAAGCGACCAAGCGGGAGAAGCCCTACAACTGGCAGCTCGTGGATATGCAAGCGGACGGCGACCGGCCGGTCATCGGCGTGGATTGGTACGACGCCGACGCCTACTGCCGCTGGGCCGGCAAGCGCCTGCCGACGGAAGCGGAGTGGGAGAAGGCGGCCCGATGGACGGACGAGCGCGCCTATCCCTGGGGCAACGGCCGGCTCGACAAGACGAAGGCCAGTTACAATTGGAACGGCAAGCGCCGGTGGGAGGGCTACCGGACACTCTCGCTGGCCGGCAGCTACGAGGCGGGCAAGAGTCCCTACGGAATCTACGATCTGGCCGGTAACGTCTGGGAATGGGTCGCCGACTGGTACGAGCGGGACGCCTACAAGAACAGCCCCACGCGGAATCCGCAGGGGCCGCCGGCCGGCGAGTTCAAGGTGTTCCGCGGCGGCTCCGCCTTGAGCCACGCCACGGACATCACGTCGGCGCTCCGGAACCGGGGCTCGCCCACCGGCCGCGCGATCACGATCGGGTTCCGCTGCGCCCAGAGCCTGCCGAAGCCGAAGCCGCTGCCGGTGAAGTAGCGCGCCAATCTTAAGAAACGATCGGGCGATGCGGCGTGGCGATCCCCCGGTACATCGCGCCGGCAATGCGCGGCACGCCGGCCATCTGAAACCGCTCAAGCTGCGTGATGGCGAGGCCGGCCTGCCGGATCAGCACGTCGATGTCGCGATTCAGATTGCATCCGCAGGCGATCACGCGCTGGAAGGGGTTGAGCCGGTTCTGCCACACGGCGACTTTGGGATCCTCGCTCCGGCCGTGCTCCAGAAAGATGAACTGGCCGCCCGGCTTGAGCACGCGCCGCACTTCGCGCAGCGCGGCGACGGGATCGCGGATCGTGCAGAGCGTCCAGGTGCTCACGGCCCAGTCGAACTGCCCCGATTCGAACGGCAGCGTTTCCGCACTCAGACGGACGAGCTTGACGGGAATGGACGCGACGGTGGTCTGCTTTTCCACGAGCGCCGGCGGGTAATTCGCGGGATCCACGGCGGTCAGCCACGTCACGCCCTTCGGATAGTGCGGCAGATTGAGCCCCGTGCCGAAGCCGATCTCCAGGACGTGGCCCCGCGCGGGGGTCAGAACCTGCCGGCGCAGGTCCTGGAACCGGCGCGCGCTCATGACCCAGTCCATGGCGCGCGGGAAAATCTGGTCGGCGTAGAAACCCATGGGTCGCTCCGCGCGCAGTATAACAAAGTCCGTTCCCGCAATCTTGTGAGCCCTGTGCCCGTGTGCTAGATTCGTTCCGGCGCAGACCATTATATGTCCCGACCATACGATCACCAGGCGATCGAAGCCAAGTGGCAGGCCTACTGGGAGCAGGACCGGACCTTCCGGGCCGCCGACGATCCCGCCAAGCCGAAGTTCTATTGCCTCGACATGTTTCCCTATCCGTCGGGCTCGGGGCTGCATGTCGGGCACCTCGAAGGCTACACGGCGACCGACATCGTCTCCCGCTACAAGCGCATGAAGGGCTTCAACGTACTGCACCCGATGGGCTGGGACGCCTTCGGCCTGCCGGCCGAGCAGTACGCCGTGAAGACTGGCGTGCATCCGGCGATTACCACGGCCGAGAACATCGCCACCTTCAAGCGCCAGATGACACGCGCGGGGCTGTCGTATGACTGGGACCGCGAGCTCAGCACGACCGACCCCGACTATTACCGCTGGACGCAGTGGATTTTTTTGAAACTGTTCGAGCGCGGGTTGGCCTACGTGGCGGAGGTGCCGGTGAACTGGTGCCCGGCCCTGGGCACCGTCCTGGCCAACGAAGAAATCGTGGACGGGAAGAGCGAGATCGGCGGCTTCGACGTCGTCCGCAAGCCCATGCGGCAGTGGGTGCTGAAGATCACGGCCTACGCGGACCGGCTGCTGGAGGATTTGAAACTGGTGGACTGGCCGGCGAGCACGCTCGAGATGCAGAAAAACTGGATCGGCCGCTCGATCGGCGCCGAGGTGGAATTCCCGCTAGCCGGCGCCGCCGGCGCCCTCCGCGTCTTCACCACGAGGCCCGACACGCTCTTCGGGGCGACCTACATGGTATTGGCGCCCGAGCATCCGCTGGTGGACGCGGTGACGGCGCCGGCGCGGCGCGCCGAAGTGGCCGCCTATCGCGAGGCCGCCGCGCGCAAGAGCGACCTGCAGCGCCAGGAGCTGGACAAGGAGAAGGCCGGCGTCTTCACCGGCGGCCACGCCGTGAATCCGGTCAACGGCGAGCGGCTCCCGATCTGGCTCGCCGACTACGTGCTCATGAGCTACGGGACCGGCGCCATCATGGCCGTGCCCGCGCACGACCAGCGCGACTGGGAGTTTGCCCGGGCCTACAAGCTGCCCATCCGGGAAGTGATCGCGGGCGGCGATGTCTCGCAGGCGGCGTTTGTCGAGACCGAGCGCGGCACCGTGGTGAATTCGACGACGCCGGACGGCTCCTTTTCAATCGACGGCTTGACGCCGGGCGACGCGATCCCGAAGATCACGGCGTGGCTGGAGAGCAAGGGCCGCGGCAGGAAGACGATCAATTACAAGCTGCGCGACTGGCTGTTCGCCCGCCAGCGGTACTGGGGCGAGCCGTTCCCGATCATCTGGGCGAACGGCGAGCCGAAGCCGCTGCCGGAGGAGCAGCTGCCCCTGATGCTGCCGGAGACCGGCAACTTCAAGCCCTCCGGCACGGGCGAGAGCCCGCTCGCCAACCTGGACGCGTGGCTTGCCACGACCGATCCGGCCACCGGCAGGCCGGCGCGCCGCGAGACGAACACGATGCCGCAGTGGGCCGGCTCCTGCTGGTATTACTTACGGTTCATCGATCCGAAGAACGGCAGACAATTGGTTGATCCGGCCAAGGAGCGCTACTGGATGCCGGTGGACCTCTACATCGGCGGCAGCGAGCACGCGGTCCTCCATCTGCTGTATGCGCGGTTTTGGCACAAGGTGCTCTACGACGCCGGCGTGGCGAGCACGCCCGAGCCGTTCAAGAAGCTCGTGCATCAGGGCATCGTGCTGGGGGAAGACAATCAGAAGATGTCGAAGTCGCGCGGGAACGTGGTCAACCCCGACGAGATGATCGACCGGTTCGGCGCGGACGCCGTGCGGCTGTACGAGATGTTCATGGGCCCGCTCGAAGCGATGAAGCCCTGGAGTACCAGGGGCGTCGAGGGGGTGACGCGGTTCCTGGACCGGGTCTGGCGCCTGGCGGTGAGCGACGACGGCACTCTCAGCCGCGCCGTCGCGGCCGGGGAGCCGTCCCTCGACCAGCGCCGCCTGCTGCACCAGACCATCAAGAAGGTGACGGAGGACCTCGAGGAGCTGCGCTTCAACACGGCCATTTCGCAGATGATGGTGTTCACCAACGAGATGACGAAGCTCGACACACGCCCGCGGGCGCTGCTCGAGCCGTTCGTGCTGCTGCTCGCGCCCTTCGCGCCGCACCTCTGCGAGGAACTGTGGGAACGGCTGGGCCACGCGCCGAGCGTCGCGCGGCAGCCCTGGCCGTCGTTCGATCCCGCGCTGGTCGTCAGCGACCGGCTTGAGATTCCCATCCAGGTCAACGGGAAGCTACGGAGCAAGATCGAGGTGCCGGCGGACTGGACGGAGGAGCAGATCGTGACGTTAGCGAAAGAGGCCGTCGAAGATTGGCTCCAGGGCAAGCCACCGCGCAAAGTGATCTATGTCGCCAAGAAACTCGTGAATTTCGTGGTGTGATGCGCGCGACTGGCGGGAAAGGCGCGAAAGGCGAGACATGCAAGCGGACCTGAGGAACGACGACCATCTTGCCTGTCGCGCTTTTCTGGCGAGTCTCGCCTGTCTCGCGGCGAGCCTGACGCTCGCCGCCTGCGGCTATCAATTTCGCGTGGGCGGCGCCGGGCCGACCATCGGCGGCGGGTCCGCTCCGCCGAGCGCCGAGGCCCCGCGCCTGCAGATCGTGAATTTCACCAACATGACCGTCGAGCCGGGCCTCGAGGCGAAATACACCACCTACGTCCAGCGCGAGTTTGCCGCCGGCAGCGGCGCCCGCGTGGTCGGCTCCTCCGAGCCGGCCGATTACATTCTCCGGGGCACGATCAACGGCATCGCGCTCCCGACCATCAATTTCACGCTGCAGGGCACGTTCGAGAGCCGGGCGACGGCGAACGTGAACGCGAGGGTCGAAGAGGTGCGGACGGGGAAAACAGTGTGGAACCAGACCGTCGTGGCGTCCTCGGAATTTTTCATCACCGCCGACCTGCAGACCAACCGCGTGCTCCAGACGCGCGCGATCGAGCAGGCCGGCCGGCTGATCGCCGCCGATCTCGCCACGCGGTTCCAGGATTTTCTCGACCGCCGCGCCAAGGGGCTGCCGGTGCCGTCGGTGCCGGTCCCTCCGTCGGCGGCGCCGAAGCCGGCCGACAGCGGACCGCCGGCCAAATGACCAACGTTGAGTTAGCATGAACGCTGCCGCTCTCGAGTCAATGCTTGCGAAACAGGGGCCGGCGCCGCTCTATGCGGTGGTCGGCGAGGAGGATTGGCTGCGCGAGCAGGCGGTCGCCGCCCTCAAGGCCGCGGTGCTGGGCGGTTCATCCGCAGACGCCGACGGCGGGCCAGGATCAGGACTGGACGCGTTCAATTACGACCTGCTCTACGCCGACGAGAGCGACGCGGCGGAGATCCTCGCGCGGGCGGGCCAGGCGCCGGCGTTCGCGGCGCGCCGCTGCGTCGTCGTCAAATCGGCGGAGAAGGTGTCGCCGCGCGACGGCGACGCTCTCGTGGCCTACCTCAAGGAGCCGTGCGAGACGACCACGCTCGTGTTCGTGGCCGCCAAGCTGGACAAGCGCCTCAAGTTCTCGAAGGAGCTGCTGGAGCGCGCCGTTTCCGTGGATTGCTCGTCGTTTCCCGAGGCCCAGCTGGCGGAATGGATCCGGGTGGAAAGCGGCCGGCAGAACGTGCGGCTGGGCCCCGAGGCCGTGGAGTCGCTGAGCCGGCTCGCGCTCTCGCTCAAAGGGGAAGCCGGAGGTTCGTTGAATTTGCTGCGCCGCGAGCTGGAAAAGCTCGCGGCCTACGTGCCGCCGGGGAAAACGGCCGGCACACAGGACGTCGAGGCGGTCCGGGGAGGAGAGCCGGGCGCCTCGGTGTTCGATCTAGCTTCGGCCATCGCGGCGCGTCGGGAAGGGCGGGCGCTCTGGATTCTGGCCCGCAACCTGGATTCCGGCGAGGATCCCCTCCGCATCCTGGGCGCCCTGGCGTGGCAGTTCCGCCAGATCTGGAAAGCCAAGGACCAGCGCTGGCGCGGTGGGCCGGGCGCCGAATTAAGCGGCGCGTTCACGGATCACGATCTGGGCGCGGCGATCGAGCTGTTTGCGGCGGCGGATGCGAAGTTGAAAGGCGGCGCGTCGGGATCGTCGAAGCGGCTGGCGCTGGAAACGGTCGTGCTGGCGCTGTGCGCGCGGCCCGGGGCTCGGGGCGCTGGGGTCAGGACTTTCCAGCCGAAAGGGCGTTGACTCGCGCGGCCAGGCGCGAAATCCGGCGGGAGACCGTGTTGCGCCTGAGGACGCCCTTGCTGCGCGCCTTGCTCAACGCGGACGCCGCTTCGCGGAAGGCGGTCTTGGCGGCCGCGGCGTTCTTGGCCTCCAGCGCCGTCAGGACTTTCTTGATGACGTTCTTGACCGAGCTCAAGGCGGCCCGGTTGCGCAGATGGCGCCGCTCGGCTTGCCGCGCCCGCTTGATCGTGGACTTGTGAACGACCGGCATGACAGAATCTCCAATGTTATAAGGCTCGAAAGCCGAGTGGTTGTAACACAGGGCTTTGAGACAGGTCAACGGGAAAGAGCCCGAGGAATGGTTGATGGATAATGGTAAATGGTCGATGGGAGATGCGGAGATATTCTTCATCAACCATTAACCACCAACCATTGTCCACGTTCTCATTGAGGTGACCATGGCAAGCGTGAACGCCAGAGACCGGATGATCCTCGCGCTGGACGTCCCCTCGGGGGAAGAGGCGGAGCGGCTCATGGATCGCGTGGGAGAGGCGGTCCGTTTCGTCAAGATCGGGCTGGAGCTGTACGCGGCGGCGGGGCCGGCGATCGTGGACAAGGCGCTGGCGCACGGCCACCACGTGTTTCTCGACCTGAAATTCCTGGATATCGAAGAAACCGTCCGGCGGGCCACGGCGCGCGTCGCCGCCATGGGGGTGGACTTCCTGACCGTCCACGCCAATCGCAAGGCATTGGCCGCGGCGGTCGAAGGCCGTGGCTCCAGGCGCGAAGGCGGGCTCAAGCTGCTGGCGGTGACCGTGCTGACGAACTTCGACGCGAACGATCTGCGTGACATGGGGGTCCAATGGAGCGTGGCCGATCTGGTGGCGGCCCGGGCCAAGCTGGCGCACGAGGTCGGCTGTGACGGCGTGATTGCCTCCGGCGAAGAGCCGGCGGCCATCCGCCAGAAGGTCGGCGGCGGCTTTCTGATCGTCACGCCCGGCATCCGGCCGGCCGGCACGGGCGCCGACGACCATGCGCGCGTGACGACGCCGGCGCAGGCCATCAAAGCCGGCGCGGATTATCTGGTCGTCGGCCGGCCGATCCGCGACGCCGCCGACCCTGAGGCGGCGGCGGCGGAGATCGTGCGGGAAATGCAGGCGGCGTTTGACGCGCGCGGCCGCTGAACGGCGAGCCAGTTGCCAGCCCCCAACCGGTTTGTTAGGATGAACGCCTGCCACGGTTCCCTCCACAGCCAATCCGGGCGGTGGGTGTAGCTCAATGGTTAGAGCGCCTGGCTGTGGCCCAGGAGGCTGCGGGTTCGATCCCCGTCACTCACCCCAAAATCCTTTTCGACCACGCGCCCGCGGCGCGCGGATAGCAAGGAGAGTACCGGCATGACACGCCAGCAGGCTTTTGTCGTCTGTTTCCTGGTCTTTCTGCTCGTCCTCACCTACCAGGTCTATACCTTTTTCCGTCCCTTCCTGATGCCGATTCTCTGGGCCATGATCCTGGCGCACCTCATGTTCCCGGTGCACGACCGGTTCGCCAGATTATTGCGCGGCAAGGAGACGCTCTCCGCAGCCCTTATGACCCTGGCGATCATGGCAATCGGGGTGCTGCCGGTGGTGATGCTGAGCCTCGTGCTGGTGGACGAAGCCGCCAGGGCACAGACCGCGCTCACGGCCTGGCTGGAGTCCGGCGGAGTGCAACGCCTGCCGAAAATGATTACCGACCTGCCCGTGGTGGGCGATATCCTGAGCCGGGCCGGCATCTCGCAGATGAACATCGGGGAAAAGCTCGCCGATTCCGCCGCGACACTGAGGTCCTTCGCGGTTCAGCAGGGCGCCGTGCTGGCGATGAGTCTCCTCGAACTGGTCGTGGATTTTCTCATCATGATCATCGTGCTGTTCTTCCTGCTCAAGGACGGGCACGCCATCGTCACGGCGCTGCATCGGCTCATCCCGTTCCAGCCCTCCCATAAGAAGCGCATCCTGGCGAGGGTGGACAAAACGGTGCGGGCCGTCGTGAAGGGCATCGTGATCACCGCCGTGGCGCAGGGCCTGCTGGCCGGTCTGGCCTACTGGTTCCTGGATGTCCCGTTCCCGATTCTACTGACCGGCATCACGGCCGTCATCTCGCCGATTCCACTCGGCGGGGCCGCGCTGGTATGGTTGCCGGTCGCGGGCTACCTGTTCTGGATCGGGCCGGCCTGGAAAGGCATCGCCATGATCGTCTGGGGGATGGGCGTCGTGTCCATGGTGGACAATTTTTTGAGACCGATCCTCATCGGGCAGGGAGCCCAGCTCCCGCTGATCTTATTGCTGTTCAGCCTCCTCGGAGGACTGATGACATACGGGCTGATCGGCCTCTTCATCGGCCCCGTCATCCTCGGCCTGCTGCTGACCATGTTGGAGATCTACGAGCAGGACTACCTGCCGGACGAATCGTCGCCGTGATCGCGCGCGCAAAAGGAGCCCGACACCCCCATGGATGCCCGCGCCCGCTCCGTCCATAAACGACTGGCGATCAGCATGCTCGCCGCTGCGGCGGTGCTCGCCGCAGCCGCGGGCGCGGCGGTGTTCGTCTTCGAGCAGAAACGCATCGAGAGCGCCGTTTCCGAGCGGGCCACCCTGGGCGCGGAGCTGCTCCACGCGCGCGTCCGCACCCTCGTCCACCAGACCGGCGCGCCCTGGCAGAACGTGGCGCAGAAGGCGCTCGAAGATCTCGCAGCCCTCGTACCACGACCAGCCTTCGGCCGGTTCGTCTTTGTCGTGATTCGCGACCGGGATGGGAAAGAGGTCGCGCGGCTCACCGACGACACGGTGTCGGGGATCAAGGACATCGTCAAGTCATTCGGCAAGACGGCGCTTCCCGTCCCTGACGCGGGCCCCCAACTCACAAAAATGGCGAGCGTGACGGGTTTGCCGCAGTTTGAAGTCGCGGTGCCCGTCGAAGATAAAGCGGGCAAGACGGCCGCCTCGATCTACGGCGTCTTCGTGGTGTCGCCGGAAGCGGTGACCAGATTCGAGGAGGAGATCGCTTGGTCCGTGGGCGCCACGGTCTTGATCGTGATCCTGGTCACGGCCGTGCTGTATCCGGTGATCCGCCGGCTGCTGGGGCAACTGGGGGGCCTGACGATCCAGTTGCTCGATGCCAACCTGGAAACCATCCAGTTGCTCGGCAATGCCATCGCTAAGCGCGACAGCGACACGGACGCGCACAACTACCGGGTGACAATCTATGCCGTGCGGCTCGCGGAATCGGCGGGAGCGGACGCGGCGACCATCCGACGGCTGATCAAGGGCGCATTTCTCCACGACGTCGGCAAGATCGGCGTGCGCGACAATATCCTGCTCAAGTTGAGCCGGCTGACTCCGGAAGAGTTCGAGGAGATGAAGAAGCACGTCAAGCACGGCCTGGACATCGTCGGCGCCTGCCGGTGGCTCAAGGACGCGTCCGATGTCGTGGGCTGTCACCACGAGAAATACGACGGCAGCGGGTACTACGGCGGGCTGCGGGGCGAGGAGATTCCCCTGAACGCGCGCCTTTTCGCCATCGCCGACGTCTTCGACGCCTTGACCTCGGAGCGCCCGTACAAGAAACCGCTCAGCTACGACGAGACGATGGGAATTTTATCGCAGGGTTCCGGCGCCCACTTCGACCCGGAGCTGCTGGAGGTGTTCCGGCGGATCGCGCCGAGCCTCTACCATGCGCTCACCGATCCCGGCGCGGACCCGCGCCGCGAGATGCAGGAGATCATCCACGATTACTTCAAGAGCGATCTGGCCGTGATCATGCAGGAGGCCGCGAAGTGACAGCTCGCGGCTGAAACGTCGACGGCTAGGGGTTGCCGTCCTTGGCCGGCGTCGCCTTCGCCTCCGTCTGCCAGCCCCCGCCGAGCGCCTTATAGAGCTGCACGACCGAGACCAGTTGATTGCGGCGCGTCTGCGCGAGGGCCAGCTCCGCATCGAACAGCGCGCGCTGGGCGGTCAGCACGTCGAGATAGTTGGCCCGGCCCCCCTGGTAGCGCAGGTCGGCCAGATGCAGGGCGGATTGCAGCGCCGCGACCTGCTGCTCCTGCGCCTCGCGCTGCTCGCGGGTTTTCTGCACGGTGATGAGCGCATCCTCCACTTCCTGGAACGCCTGAAGAATGGTTTTTCGATATTGCGCGATGGCCTGATTGCCCTGCGCCTCCGAAACCTTGACCTGGTAGCCGAGCGCGCTCGCGTTGAAGATCGGACCGGTCAACGACGCGGCGCCCGAAAAGGTCGCGAATGCGCCGGAGGATGCCCCTGAGATGTCGAGATGCGCCCCGCCGACATTGCCGGTGAGCGCCAGTTGGGGAAAGCGCAGAGCCTGCGCCACGCCGATGTTTGCCGTCGCGGCCGCCAGGTCCTGCTCCGCCTTCATGATGTCTGGACGCCGCTGGAGCAACTCGGAAGGCAGGCCGGGTGGCACCTGCGGCGGCATGGGCTGCTCGATGAGCTGCCGTCCCCGTGGAACCGCCGAGGGCTTGTGCCCCAACAGCACGCTGATCTGGTTCTCCTGCTGGACGACCTGCCGTTCCAGATCGGCCAGTTGTGCGGCCGCGCCCGACCGCTCCGCCACGAACCGGTCGAGATCGAGCTTAGGAATGTCGCCCTGCTGGTAGCGGAGCTTGGATATCCGGACCGATTCATCCCAGGCCTTCAATGTCCGCTTGGCGATATCTACCTGAAGGTCCAGCGCGCGGAGGTTGAAATAACTCTCCGCGACGCTCGCGACCAGGCTCAGGATCACCACCCGCTGATTCTCCTGTTTCGACAGCAGTTGCGCGCGGGCCGCCTCGATCGAGCGGCGGATGCGCCCCCACAGGTCCAGCTCCCATTTGAGGCCGGCGCTGGCGGCTTCGTGGGAGATGGTCAAGCCGTTCTTGTTCGTGGCGGGAACGCCTCCCCCACCGGGGATCGGCAGGGCGCTGGTGTTCGTGTTCCGAAAGCCGAAGGCGCTGCCCGTGTACGTGAACGACGGGATCAGGTCGAACTTGGCGATCGTGAGCTGGGCCTGGTATTCCTCGATGTTGGCCGCGGCGATCTGGAGATCCAGATTTTCCAGCAGCGCGGTGCGGATCAACTGATGCAACGCTTCGTCCTTGAGCAATTCCCACCAGGGCAGGTTCGCGATCGAGCCGGAGGTCGCCGGCGGCACCCGCCAGGTCTCGGCCTGCGGCGTGTCCGGCCGCGTGTAGTCCGGCCCCATCAGGCAGCCGGGCAACATCACCGCGAGACATGCGAGAAACGCGAGACAAGCGCGACGCGCGCTTGGTCTGTCTGGTCTATCTCGTTTATTTGGTGCGTCGGAACCTGACAAACCAGATAAACGAAACGAACCAGAAAGACCGAATAAACATTCCCCCCAGTCGCGCCCTTCGCGCTCGTCTCGCATCTCAGTGCCCTCCCTGCGCGCGGCCGAAGGCCGGCGCCGCCTGCGGCGCAGGCGCGTGCTCATGAGCGCCGTCTCCCGAAGCTCCCTGTCCCTGCGGCGCCGGCTTGTGCGGGTGCTCCCCGCGATGCACCAGCGACTCCACCACGTAGAAGGAGACCGGAATCAGAAAGATGGCGATCAGGCTCGCCGCCGTCATGCCGCCGAACACTGCCAGGCCGAGCAGAATGCGCGCGTGCGCGCCCGCACCCGACGCGAGAATCAGCGGCACCACGCCGAGGATGAACGCGAAGGCCGTCATGAGAATCGGGCGCAGCCGCAGGCGGGCGGCGGCCAGCGCCGCATCCGTGACGCTCTTGCCGTGCTCGTATTCCTCCTTGGCGAACTCGACGATCAGGATCGCGTTCTTGGCGGAGAGGCCGATCAGCATCACGAGGCCGATCTGGACGAACACGTCGTTCTCGCTCGCCTGCGGCGCCACCAGCTTGAAGAGCCACAGGATGCCGAAGGCGCCGAACACCGCGATCGGCGTCCCGAGCAGCACGCTGAAGGGGAGAGCCCAGCTCTCGTACTGCGCCGCGAGAATCAGGAACACGAACAGCAGGGAAAATCCGAAAATGACGCTGGCCGGCACGCCCTCCGCCGCTACCTTTTCCTGGAAGGACATCCCGATGTAATCGTAGCCCATCTCGCCGGGCATCGTTTCCTTGAAGACCTCCTCAAGCGCCTGCATCACCTGGCCGGAGCTGTAGCCCGGCGCCGCCGCGACGAACAACTGGGCGCCCCGGTAGCCGTTGTACCGCATCGTGAACTCCGGCCCCTCCACGGTCTCCATGGAGACCAGGGTGGACAGCGGCACCATCTCGCCGGAATTATTGCGCACGTAGAACTGGCCGACGTTTTCGGGTCGGGTCCGGAACTCGCCCTCGGCTTGCACGTAGACCTGCCACACGCGGCCGAACCGGTTGAAGTAGTTGATCATCACGCCGCCCATGAAGGCCTGCAGCGTCTGGTACACGTCGCCGAGGTTGACTCCCTGCTTCAGGGCTTTCTCACGGTCCACCTTCGCGAAGACTTGCGGGACACTGGGGATGAAGGTGGTGTTCACCCTGGCGATTTCCGGTCGCTTGCGCGCCGCCTCCATGAAGGCCTGGGTGTTCTGGGCGAGGAACGCCACCTCCTTGCCCACGCGATCCTCGAGGATGAACGAGACGCCGCCCGAGGTGCCGACGCCGGGGATGGCCGGCGGCGGGAACCCGAAGGCCTGCGCCTCCGGCAGTTCGCCCAGCTTCTCATTGATGTGACGAAAAATCGACAGGAGCTGTTCGTCCGGCTGGTGGCGCTCCTCCCACGGCGCAAGCGTCACGAAGAAGAATCCGTTATACGTGGTGCTGACCGTGCTCAACAGGCTGTAGCCGACGACGGTCGTGGCGTACTCCACTCCGGGCGTCTCTTTCAGAATGGCCTCGATCTTCTTGCAGACCTCATCAGTGCGCTGGAGAGACGACGCCGTCGGCAACTGGACATTCAAATACAAGTACCCCTGATCCTCGATTGGCAGGAATCCGGCGGGCAGCTTCGAGCCGAACCAGCCGGCTGCGCCGGCGACCAGCACGAGAAAGAGCATCGAAAAGGCCGCCTTGCGGATCAGCCCGCCGCAGACGCGCACGTACCAGTCAGTCGCCCGGCCGAAGCCGCGATTGAACCATCCGAAGAACCAGCCCAGCGGTCCCCTGGTCTGCGTCTTGTGGCGCAGCAGCAGCGCCGACAGGGCGGGGCTGAGCGTGAGCGCGTTGAAGGCCGAAATGACCACGGACACCGCAATGGTCACGGCAAACTGCTGGTATAGCCGGCCGGTAATGCCCGGAATGAAGGCCGTCGGCACGAAGACCGCGACCAGGATGAGCGCGATCGCCACGACCGGCCCCGAGACCTGTTCCATGGCCTTGAGCGTCGCGTCTTTGGGAGAAAGCCCCTGCTCGATGTTGTGCTCGACCGCCTCGACCACCACGATCGCGTCGTCCACGACCAGGCCGATGGCCAGCACAAGTCCGAACAGCGACAGGGTATTGATCGAGAATCCCAGCAACGGGAACAGCATGAAGGTGCCGACCAGCGAGACCGGCACGGCCAGCAACGGGATCAGCGTGGCCCGCCAGCCCTGCAGGAAGATGAAGACGACGATGATGACCAGGACCAGCGCCTCGAAGAGAGTATGCACGATCTCCTTGATGCCCTCTCGTACCGAGAGGGTGGTATCGAGTGACGTCACGTAGTCCAGGTCGGCCGGGAAGCGTCCCTTCATCTCCTCCATCAGCTTCTTGGCCTGATCCATCGTCTGGATCGCGTTCGAGCCGGGGAGCTGGTAGATGGCGATGATGGCGGCGGGCTTGCCGTTCATCCGGCCGATCATGTTGTAGGACTGGGCGCCCAGCTCGACCCGGGCGACGTCCTTCAGCCGCACCAGGGAGCCGTCGGGGTTGGCCCGCACGACGATCGCTTCGAACTCCTCCTTGTTGAGCAGCCGGCCCTGCGCCCGCACGGTGTAGGTGAACTCCTGGCCGGCCGGCACGGGCTCCGCGCCGACCTGTCCCGCCGGGTTGACGGTGTTCTGTTTCTGCACGGCGTCCAGGACCTCGGGCACGGTCATGTTCAGCTTGGCCAGCACGTCAGGCCGCACCCAGAATCGCATCGCGTACTGGCCCGCGCCGAAGATCGTGACCTGCCCCACGCCCGGCACGCGCGACATCGGATCGTTGATATTGATGTAGGCGTAGTTGGCCAGCCAGATGTTGTCGTAAGTCCCGTTCGGGGAATAGAGCGAGAAGAGGGCCAAGGGGCTGGTGGTGGACTTCTTGATCGCCACGCCGTAGTTCCGCACTTCCTGCGGGAGCTGGGATTCGGCCTGCAGGTAGCGCATCTGCGACAGGATCTGGTCGTCGTTCGGCTTCGTCGTCACGTCGAAGTCCACGCGCAGCGTCGTCTGGCCGTTGCTGGCGTTGACCGAATACATGTAGATCATGTTGTCCACGCCGTTCATCTGCTGCTCGATCGGCGTGGCGACCGACTGCTCGAGCGTGACGGCGTCCGCGCCCACGTAGGTGGCCTGCAGCTGGATTTCCGGCGGCGCGATGTTCGGGAACTGGGCGATGGGGAGCTGGACCATGGCGACGACGCCGATCAGCGTCATCAGGATCGAGATGACGATCGCCACGATCGGGCGATTGACGAAAAACCTGGCCATCAGCTGCTCTTCGGAGTAGGTGCCGGTTGCGCGGCGGGTGGAGCGGGCGCCTTGTGCGGTTCCGTTTCGAAGGGGATGGGGCGGACGGAAGCCCCGGCTTTCAGTTTCTGGAAGCCCTCGGCGATCACCTGCTCGCCTGGCTTGAGCCCCTGCGAGACGATCCACTGGGAGCCGATTCGCTCGCCGACGGTCACCGGCCGGATCTCCACCCTGTTCTCCGGCGTGACCACGCCGATCTGGTAGCTGCCCTGCAATTCGCTCACGGCCCGCTGGGGCACCAGCAGGGCGCCCTGATGAACCGTGGCGGCGGCGCGGAGCTTTGCGAACTGGCCGGGCCGCAGGACGTTGCCGGGGTTCGAGAACAGGGCGGCGACGCGGATCGTGCCGGTCTTGACGTCCACCTGGCGGTCCGCGAGGAAGAGCCATCCCTTGCGGGGATAGACCTCTCCGTTGCTCAGCACCATTTCGAGGCGGCCGTCCTCCCGCACCTTGGTCAGGTCTTCCTTCTCCTCCAGGCGTTTCTTAATCAGCGGGGAGAACTTGAGATATTCCTGCTCGCTGATCGGAAAATAGACCCGGATCGGGTCGAGCTGGGACATGGAGGTCAGCTCGTCGTTGGAGTTCACGAGGTCGCCGGTCTGCGCCTTGGCGATGCCCACCACGCCGTCGATCGGCGCGACGATCTTCGTCCATTCCAGGTTCAGCTTCGCCTGCTCCACCGCCGCCGTGGCGGACTCGACCGAGGCCCGCGCGGCCCGGTTGGCCTGGACGGAGTCTTGCAGCTCCTTCTGGCTGATCGCGCCTTCCTTGGCCAGCGGCTCGTTCCGCGCCACATCCAGGCTGGTCTTGGTGAGCTGCGCCTGCGCCCGCTTGAGGTCGCCCGCGGCCTGATCGAGGGCGGCCTTGAACTTTCGCGGATCAATCTGGAAGAGCAGGTCGCCCTTTTTGACCGCCGCGCCCTCGCGGTAGTGCTGCTTCATTAAATACCCGGTGACCTGCGCCCGGATCTCCGCGTTCACCAGCCCGTCCGTCGTCCCGACCCACTCGGAATAGATCGGCACGTCCTTCTGCTCGACCTTCACCACCTGGACTTCCGGCGGGGGCGCGGGCGCCTGCGCCGTCTCCTCCTTGCAGCCGCTCAGCAGGCCCAGCGACAAAAAGACAGGCAAGATGGCAAGGGCTCGGGACCCGCGCATGGAACGCCCTGATTCTGCAGGCACCAACATGGCTCCTCTCAAGGATGCGGAATGCAAAGAGTATGGCGATGAGACAACAGGGGGGTGAGAATGATGTGAAGCATGCGAAATGTCAAGACCCACCGGCGCTTTCAGCGACGAGGCCTGCGCCGATAATTAGGGTGGCACCGGCTTCCATGATGTGCTAGAAAAGCGGCTCCGAATGCTGGCATCAACCAACCGAAAAGGAGACCACGTCATGACCGTCATCAAGCTGTTCGTCTTCGCGCTGGCAATCGCGTTCGCGGCGCCTGCGTTCGCGCAAGAGTCCGCAAACATGACCATGGAAATTCTGAAGGAGAAGGTCAAGGCGGACAAGAAACTGCTCGTCGCCTCCAACATGAATCTGACGGACGCGGAAGCCAAGGACTTCTGGCCTCTGTACGAGGGCTACCAGAAGGAGCTGGGGCAGATCAATCAGCGACTGGGCGCGACGATCAAGGCCTATGCCGATGCCCACAACGCCGGCAAGGGTATGATCCCGAACGAGACGGCGAAGAAGCTGCTCAAGGAGGCGCTGGCAACCGAGGAGTCCGAGGTGAAGCTGCGGCAGTCCTATGCGGCGAAGCTGGAAAAGGCGCTGCCGGCCACCAAGGTCGCCCGCTATCTGCAGATCGAGAGCAAGATTCGGGCTATTTTGCGGTTCGAGCTCGCGCAGGAAATTCCGCTGGTCCAGTAGATCCGCCGGCGTGGCGGAGGGGAGGAAGCAATGAGCACACGACAGACAGTGGCGTGGCTGCTCTGCGGCTTGGTGATGCTCGTGACCGGCTGCGGCAAGACCGTCGTCCAGCCCAGTGTCGAATACAAGGGCCCGGCCCTGGCGCAACGCCCTGAGCGCATTCTGGTGTACGACTTCGCCGTCACGACCGCCGAGGTCAAGGAAAACCAGGGGATATTCCAGTCCAATCTCAATGAAATGCAGGGAGTCACCACCCGCGAGCACGAGCAGGACATCGCCGATGAGGTGCGAAAGGTGGCGGCAGAAGAACTGGTGGCAGGCATCCGGAAGCTCGGACTGCCCGCCGAGCGGGCGTCAGCCAACACGCTCATGCCGGACCGCTCGCTGTCCATTGTCGGCCAGTTTATTGATGTGGACGAAGGCAACAAGGCTGCGCGCATGGTGATCGGCTTCGGCAAGGGCCAGTCGCGTGTGGATATCCGGCTGCAGGTCTTCGGCCACGGCCTCACGCGCGATGAGGCGAAGGAGGCGGCGCCGGTCAAGCTGCTGGCCTTCGAGACCCATGCCGACAGCGGGTCCCTGCCGGGCGCGCTGGTGACGGCCGGCGCCGGAGCCGCAGCGCAGGGCGGCGTCACAGCCGGCATGGCGGCGGCCAACGTCGGCGTCGGCGGGATCAAAAGCTACAGGTCGGCGATGGGACAGATGACGTCCCGCAGCGCCGATCAGGCGGTCGCGTACCTTTCCGAGTTTTTCTTCATCCAGGGATGGATCGCTCAGGACAAGGTGATCCGCGCCGAGCGGCCATAAACCGTATGAGCGATACTACCATCGTGTTTCTGTTCATCCCGGGCCTGTTTCTCACCATGCTGCTGTTCCTCGAGGTGGGCCGCCGGATCGGATTGAAACGGCTGACTGAGGAAACGGAACGGCAACGCTCCGGCCTGGTCACCGTGGAAACCGCGATCTACGCGTTGCTGGGGTTGCTGGTCGCCTTCACCTTTGCTGGCGCCGCCTCGCGGTTCGAGGCGCGGCGGGCCCTGATCGTGCAGGAGGCCAATGCGATCGGCACTGTGTATCTGCGGCTCGATCTGCTTCCGGCCGCGGCGCAACCGGCGCTACGGGTGAAATTCCGCCAGTACGTGGAAGCGCGGCTGGCTGGTTATCGTGTGCTGCCCAATCTTGAGGCGGCGAAGGCCCAGATGGCACTGGCCACGGCGTTGCAACAGGAAATCTGGGCCGGCGTGGTCACGGCCCTGCGGGAGGCCCCACCGAACGCGTCGCTGCTGCTCCTGCCGGCATTGAACGACATGATCGACATCACTACCACCCGGGGGGTGGCGGCCATGACGCACACCCCTCCGGTCATTTTAGGCGCGCTGGCCCTGCTGGCGCTGTTCTGTTCCGTGCTGGCTGGGTACGGCCTGGCCGGCGGCAAGCCCTTCAGCATGGTCTTCCATATGGTCGGGTTCGCCCTTGTCCTGACGCTGACGATCTACGTCATCCTCGATCTCGATCACCCGAGGGTTGGCCTGATTCGCGTGGACTTTGCCGATCAGGCGCTGATGGACGTGCTGGCCGGCATAAGCAACTCGAGTTTCGGAATACAGCCCTGACAAGGACGACTGATCTGGCGCAGCGTTCGACTGCAGCATGGTCCGGGGAGGATTGGGGACATGGCACAGGCGTCAAGAGGCGATCGCAAGCACGCTATGAATGCTGAAACGAGCCGGTTGCACGAGGCGCGGGAAGGGAAGGCCGCCTGGAAGAAGTGGGGGCCGTATCTCAGCGAGCGGCAATGGGGCACGGTGCGTGAGGACTACAGCGCCAACGGGGACGCCTGGAACTACTTCCCGCACGATCAGGCGCGTTCGCGGGCCTACCGCTGGGGCGAGGACGGACTGGCCGGCATCTCCGACAACCACCAGGTCCTGTGCTTCGCGCTTGCACTCTGGAACGGCAAGGACCCGATCCTCAAGGAACGGCTCTTCGGCCTGACCAACAGCGAGGCGAACCACGGCGAGGACGTCAAGGAATACTATTTCTATCTCGACAGCACGCCGACCCACTCCTACATGAAATATCTGTACAAGTACCCGCAGGCGGCCTTTCCCTACGGCGACCTGGGGGAGACCAACAAGCGGCGCAGCCGGCAGGAGATGGAGTACGAATTGCTGGATACGGGCGTCTTCGACGACGACCGCTATTTCGATGTGTTCGTGGAGTATGCGAAGGAATCCCCCGACGACATGTTCATCCAGATCAGCGTCTGCAACCGGGGGAAGGAGGCGGCTTCTCTCCACGTGTTGCCGACCCTGTGGTTCCGCAACACCTGGTCCTGGAAAGGCGGCGGCTCGAAGCCGGTCCTCCGATCGGTCAAAGGAGCGAAACACCGCGTGATCCACGCGCACCATACAGACCCGCTGTTCCAGGAATCCCTGACCGACTCCTATCTCTATTGCGAAGGCACGGCCCCGCTGCTGTTCACCGAGAACGAAACCAACACCGAACGCCTCTTCAACTCAGCCAACCGGAGCCTCTACGTCAAGGACGGCATCAACGAGTATGTCGTCCACGGGAAGAAGGACGCGGTGAACCCGGAGGCCGTCGGGACCAAGGCGTCGCCCCATTACCGACTGACCGTCGGCCCGGGAGCCACGGAGGTGGTCCGGCTCCGCCTGTCGCGGACGGCGCCAGGCGAGCTGCGCGATCCGTTCGGGACATTCGACGCGGTGGTGGGCGAGCGGCAGAAGGAGGCGGACGAATTCTACGGCGCTATCACTCCATCGGCCGTCAAGGCGGACCCGGACCGCGTCAACGTCATGCGCCAGGCCCTCGCGGGGATGCTCTGGAGCAAGCAATACTATTACTTCGACGCCGACCAGTGGCTGGAGGAGCATCATGCCCATCCCCTGCACACGGGGGTCCAGCACGCGAGCCGCAATCGCGAGTGGTTCCACATGATCAACGACGACATCATTTCCATGCCCGACAAGTGGGAATATCCCTGGTATGCCGCCTGGGACCTGGCCTTCCATGCGCTCGCCCTCTCGACCGTGGATCTGGACTTCGCCAAGCAGCAACTCGAGCTGATGCTCAGCCAGCACTACCTCCATCCCAACGGCCAGATCCCGGCCTATGAATGGAATTTCAGCGATGTGAATCCGCCGGTGCACGCCTGGGCGACCGTGTTTCTCCACCGCCTGGGAACCGCGCGCGGTGAGGCGGATTTCGACTTCCTCAAGGCAGCCTTTGCGAAGCTGTCCTTGAATTTCACCTGGTGGGTCAATCGCAAGGACCGGCTCGGCCAGAACGTGTTCGAGGGCGGCTTTCTGGGACTGGACAACATCGGCATCTTTGACCGGAGCGCGCCCTTGCCCACCGGGGGGCATCTGGAACAGGCGGACGGCACGGCCTGGATGGCCCTCTTTAGCCAGAACATGGCGGAGCTCGCAGTGGAGCTGGCGGCCCACGATCCCGTCTACGATGAGATTGCCGCGAAGTACTGCGAACACTTTCTCTGGATCGCCGCGGCGATCAACAGGGCTGGTGGAGAAGGCATGTGGGACGAGGAAGACGGCTTTTACTACGATGTCCTTCGCCTTCCCGATGGCACGGCCACGCGATTAAAAGTACGGTCCATGGTCGGGCTGCTCCCCTTGTGCGCCACGACCATCATCGAGCCCTGGCAACGCGACCTGGTCCCCAAAACGGCGGCATCGAACATGGCACGCATCAAGAAGATGCCGGAGCTGCTTCAATCCATCCATCCCACCGGCCCGGGGCATTTGGGTGTGGGCGAGCGGGGCATCATGGCCCTGGTCAATCCGGAGCGCCTCCGCCGGATTCTCACCAAGATGCTCGATGAGGGAGAGTTCCTCAGCCCCTACGGCATCAGGTCGCTCTCCAAGTTCCACCAGCAGCACCCCTTTGTGTTCCACGCGGGCGGCCAGGAATTCCGTCTGGATTACCTCCCGGGTGAGTCGGACACCGGCATGTTCGGAGGAAACTCCAACTGGCGGGGACCGATCTGGGTTCCGGTGAACGGTCTCATCATCCGGGCGCTGATGAGCTTCTATGCCTATTATGGGGACAACTTCACCATCGAGTGCCCCACTGGGTCCGGTCGCATGATGAACCTGTTCCAGGTCGCCAAGGAGATCACGGACCGGCTCGCGCGGATCTTCCTGCGCGATAAGGCTGGCCGCCGGCCGGTCTACGGCGGCGCCAAAAAGTTCCAGGAGGACCCTCACTGGCGGGACCACCTCCTGTTCTACGAGTACTTCCACGGCGACAACGGAGCGGGCCTTGGCGCCAGCCATCAGACCGGCTGGACCGGATTGGTGGCCAAGCTGATCCAGCTGTTCGGCATACTCGATCCCAAGCAGATGTTGGAAGGCGGTCTCAAGGGCATTATGAAGGCACAGGCTGACCATGTGGCAGGCGCGACTCGCCGCCGCGAGCGCTGACATGCCGACCCCGCTGTCTCCCTCGCTCTATCAGATCAACACGCGTGTCGTTTTTCGCAAGAAACTTCTGTTGCTTTGTTTCTTCGGCGTGATCATCCTGGCGGGCTGCGGGGAATTGGCCATACAGGATACGGAGAGCCTGATATCTCCAAGCTTGAAAAGGTCTGAAGTCGTCGGCTTTGTGGCAGGATTGGGGACGACCTTTGCCGCCCTGCCGGATCTGATCGCGATGCTGAAGCGGAGGTCGAGCAAAGGCATGAATCCGAGGATGGCCGCCATCATGGGCGCGTTCCAAATCTTGTGGGTCTACTACGGGTTGTTGATCGCCTCGAGACCCGTGGTCCTGTGGAATATCATCGCGGTGGCGACGAATTTTTTCAGCGTGGGCGCCTATTTCTATTACGCCCGCCGCGAGCGCTGACATGCCGACCCCGCTGTCTCCCTCGCTCTATCAGATCAACACGCGTGTCTGGCTGACGGAGCTGTCACGGACGCTCCTTCGAAGTGACGGTCTACTGGAGTCCAATTCTGCGAGCCAATGGAGGCCGCTTTAACATAGGAGGTTCGCAATGAAATCTTATAGCCGTATCGTTTCGTGTCTGTTCGCGCTGGTCGCGGTCGCTGGGTGCGCCTCAACTGAGGTCACCAACCGCCAGATACTCGTGGACGAAAAGGAAAAGGCCCCTCGGCCCGGTCACATCTGGGTGCACGACTTCGCCGCCACCCCCGCCGAGATTCCGGCCGACTCTGCGCTCGCCGGGCAGCAAGTCGCGCATGCCACCCCCCAAACCCCCGAGCAGATCGCGACCGGCCGTCAGGTGGGCGAGCAAATTGCGGTGGCACTGGTCGAGGAGATCCGCGGCATGGGACTTCCGGCAGCACGGGCTTCGAGTGGAACGAAACCGGAGATCAACGACCTTGTGATCCGGGGCTATCTCCTTTCGATCGACGAGGGCGATGCCACCAAGCGCGTCGCCGTCGGATTCGGTTCCGGGGCGTCCCACTTGAGTGTCGCGGCTGAAGGCTTCCAGATGACGGCGCAGGGGCTGCGGAAACTCGGATCCGGCACCGTAGGTTCCGGCGGAGGCAAAACCCCGGGTGGTGCGGTAGGAGTGGCCGCCCTCATTGCCACGGGCAACCCCGTGGGGCTCATTGTCGGCGGTGGGGCGAAAGCGTACGGGGAGTACAGCGGCAGCAGTAAGATTGAGGGCAGAGCCAAGGCGGTCGCTAAGGAAATCGCCGAGACGATCAAGCCGAGATTTCAGCAACAGGGCTGGATCAAGTAAACGAGACAGGCGCGGTCTGAATAGAGGGACAGGCACTGGCCTGCGGCCGAAGCCAGTCCCTTGGGCGCCAGTCCACAAGCGAATCCGTGATTGCAGTAGAAGTGTTCATGGATAATGCGGGCTAAGATTGTCAGGCGGCGCCGGCTGGCGTACAATGGTCTTGCGTACGTAGCTGGGACTGCACGCGGAGGGACGTGACGATGATTGCCACCATCCACAAGCACCTCGGCGACAAGGCCGAGTACCTGCTCAACTTCAAATCGCCCAAGATTCCCCAGGAACGGCTGCACCTGCCGGGTCCCGATTTCGTGGACCGCGTCTTCGCGCCGTCGGACCGGAACAACCGGGTGCTCGCGAGCCTTCAGAGGCTCTTCCGGTCCGGGCGCCTGGCCGGCACCGGCTATCTCTCGATGCTGCCCGTGGACCAGGGCATCGAGCATTCGGCTGGCGCGAGCTTCGCGCGCAACCCGGATCATTTCGATCCCGAAAACATCCTACGATTGGCCCTCGACGGCGGGTGCAACGCGGTGGCCTCCACCTTCGGCGTTCTGGGGATGATGTCGCGCCGGTACGCGCACAAGATTCCGTTCATCGTGAAGATCAACCACAACGAACTGCTGACTTATCCGAACCGGTTCGATCAGATCCTGTTCGGCACGGTGAAGCAGGCCGCGGACATGGGCGCGACGGCGGTCGGGGCGACCATCTACTTCGGCTCCGAGCAGAGCAGCCGGCAGCTCGTCGAGATCAGCCAGGCCTTCGCCCTGGCGCACGAGATGGGTCTGGCCACGATACTCTGGTGCTACCTGCGGAACAGCGCCTTCAAGGCCGACAAGGACTACCACGTCGCCGCCGACCTGACCGGGCAGGCCAACCACCTGGGCGTGACGATCCAGGCCGACATCATCAAACAGAAGCTGCCGGAGAACAACATGGGCTTCAAGGCACTGAACACGGGCGGGTCGAGCTACGGCAAGCTGGATGAACGCATGTACAGCGAGCTGTGCAGCGACCATCCGATCGACCTGTGCCGCTACCAGGTGGCCAACTGCTACATGGGGCGGGCCGGCCTGATCAACAGCGGCGGCGCCTCCGGCAAGCACGACATCGCCGAGGCGGTGGCGACGGCGGTGATCAACAAACGCGCTGGCGGCATGGGCCTCATCTCGGGCCGCAAGGCCTTCCAGCGTCCCATCAAGGACGGCATCGAGCTCCTCCACGCCATCCAGGACGTGTACCTCTGCAAGGAAGTCACGGTCGCGTAAGCCTGCAAGCTTGGGCGTCGCTGCCAGCCCGGTACCACACGGCGCCATGCCCCCCCTCATTCTCCCGCTAGACGTTGACAATAAAAAGATAAGAACATTGACAATATATTGACAATCTGTCAGGGTTTGCGGCGTGGACATGAAGCGCAAGATCCTCGCCTATCTCTCCAGGCGCGCGAGCGCCACGGGCGGGGAACTGAGGGCGCACCTCGGTCTCAGCCGGCAGGCCTTGAGCATCCATTTGCGGCGCCTGACCGAAGCCGCGAAGGTGGTGCGGTCAGGCGCGACGCGGGGCGCCCGCTACGCGCTAGCGAGCCGGTTGCCGGCGCCGGCGGCTGTGTCGCGTCACCTGCCCACGCGTGGCCTCGATGAAGGCCGTGTCTGGGAGGATCTGGCCGCGCGCCTCAATCTTCAGCGCGCGCTGTCCCCCAACGTGGAAGCGATCATCCGCTACGCGTTCACCGTGATGCTCAACAATGCCATCGAGCACTCGGAGTCCAAGCACTGCACGATCCGCTTCACCCTCGGAGCGGGAGTGGTATCTTTTGAAATCCGGGACCCCGGGATCGGGGTGTTTCACTCCATTGCCTCGAAGCTCCATCTGCCGGATGAAGAGGCGGCGCTCATCGAGCTGTTGAAGGGCAGGATGACCACCCTGCGCGAGGCACACACGGGGGAAGGCATCTTCTTCACCTCCAAGGCGGCTGATCGGTTTCTCCTGCGATCCCATCGGATTCAGGTCGAGTGGGACCGAGCCAGGGACGACGTGTTTGTCTCGAAGCAGCGGGTGCTGGCCGGCACGGATGTGCGCTTCGCAATCCAGCGAGGCACGCGGCGGCGGCTCGAGGAGGTCTTCGGAGAATTCGCGCCCAGCGAATACGACTTCCAGTTCCAGCGGACCAGGGTGCTTGTCAAACTGCTGCGGCGGGACTATGTCTCCCGCTCCGAGGCCAGGCGGCTCCTCGCAAATCTGGAGAAGTTCAGCGAGGTCGTGCTGGACTTCCGCGACGTCTCATCGGTGGGGCAGGGCTTCGCGGACGAGATCTTCCGGGTATTCGCCCGCCGGCATCCCACGATTAAAATCTCCACCGAGAACACCAATCCTGTCATTGATGCCATGGTCGGCCACGTGAAGTCACCTGATGCCGTGCGGTGACGGTGGAGGCGGAACGAAAGAATTTCCGCCACGGCAACACCGGCTTTCAACCTTCCGCGGAATCTGGTACAACGACGCCAGCAATATCCCTCACCACGATCCGGGTACGAATGACACGGATGCTGTCCTATCGCTGCGCCTATCTGTTTTTTGCGCAGGTGCTGCTGCTCGTCCTGCTACCGTTTCTGGTGGCGAGCGAACAGGGCCGCATCGCGGCCAACCTCCTCAACATCGTCATCATGATCACCGCTGTCACCGCCATGGGCCGGTCCAGGCTCTCGCTGCCCACGGCCGTGCTGCTCGGGCTGCCGGCGTTTGCACTGGCGGCGACGGGCATTGTCTCCGGCGAGCTCCGCTATCTCGTGCTGTCGTGGGGATTCAGCTCAGCGGTGTATGTCGTCGCGCTTGTTTCGTTGCTCCGGTACATCTTCAGCCCGGCGGCGATGACGGCCGACAAGTTGTACGGCGCGGCGGCCACGTATCTGCTGCTCGGCGTGCTCTGGGCCTACCTGTACGCGATCTTGGACCAGGTCTACCCCGGTTCGTTCGCCATCGGCGGTACACCGGTGACAGCCGCCACGATGGCGGATCTGCTCTACTTCAGCTTCTCGACATTCACCACGACGGGCTTCGGCGACGTGACCCCGGTGCTCCACCACGCGCGGATGCTCGCTGTCATAGAACAGGTGGCGGGCGTGCTGTTCGTCGCGATCCTGATCGCCCGCCTAGCCGGCATCTATTCCCCGCGTGAGTGACACCGGCCAGGGAGAACCCCTGCCCATACATAGGAGAGAGCTTATGAATGATCATGCGATGACAATCCCGCCGTGTGGGTGGCGCTCCCGGACATCCCTGGCCCACTTGTGCGCGGCGCTGGCGGCGGCCGGTGTCCTGGCCGCTGGGTGCGCGGTGAATCCCGTCAGCGGGCACCCGGAGTTGACGCTGATCTCAGCCGAGCAGGAGAAGGAGATCGGCGCCGAGGAGGCCAAGAAGGTCGAGCTGCAGATGGGGCTCGCCGACACCGCGTCGTTCACGCCATATCTCGAGTCACTCGGCAAGCGCCTCGCCGAGCAGTCACCGCGGCAGGATGTCGCGTACCAGTTTCACGTGGCCGACATGATCGAGCCCAACGCCTTCGCGCTCCCCGGCGGCTATGTCTACGTGTCGCGCGGGCTGCTGGCGCTGGCCAATTCGGAAGACGAGCTGGCCGGAGTGGTCGGGCACGAGATCGGGCACGTGGCGGCGAAGCACACGGTCCAGAGAATCTCCCGGCAGGGGCCCTTCGCCATCGTCTTCGGCATCGTCTCGGGTCTCACCGGACTGGTGAGCGAGACGGTCGGCAACATCATCGGCGGGGTCGGCGAGTTCGCACAGAGTCTCGTGTTTTCGCCCTACAGCCGCAGCCAGGAGACCGAGGCGGACCGCGTCGGCCAGGAGATGGCCGCGCGCGCCGGCTGGGACCCGGCCGCCCTCGCCGCCTTTCTCGCCACCCTCGAACGGGACGTGACGCTGCATCTGAAGGAGCCGCGGAAACCCGGCTTCTTCGATTCGCATCCTGCCACGCCGGACCGCGTCGCCAGGACCACGGCCCACGCGAAGGAGCTGAAACGGGCGGCCCGGGCGCCGATCAGCCCCTCGCGGGACTCGTTCCTGGCCAGGCTCGACGGCGTGGTGGTCGGCCACCGGGCGGCGAACGGCGTCTTCGACGGGCCGCGCTTCCTGCATCCGGACCTGAATTTCTTCGTGCAGTTCCCCGACAAGTGGACGCACGACAACACCCCTCAGAAAATCGTGTCGGCGGCGCCGGACGGGGAGGCGGCCGTCATTGTTGGAACGGCGGGCAAGGGGATCGATCCACTTGAGGGCGCTCGCGCGGTCGGGGAGGTCCTCAAAACAGACCTTGTGTCCAAGGCGACGACTTTCTCCATTGGAGAGCTCCCGGCGGCGCGCGCGCGCATTCCGGCCGACGGCGGCCTGGAATTGGAACTCACCTGGATCGCCCACGGGGGAACGATTTATCAACTGATCGGGATGGCGCCGGGCAAGAAGTTCGATCAACTCAAGCCGGTCTTTGATTCGGTCGCGAACAGTTTCCGGCCCCTGACTTCGGCCGAGCGCTCTGGCGTCAAGGAGAAACGCCTGCGCCTGGTCAAGGCCCATGGGGGAGAAACGCCCGAGGCGCTCGCCGGCCGCGTCCATTCGGCCTGGAAAGCGGACGAGATTGCCGTCGTCAACGAATTGGCGGTCGGCGTCGCGTTGAAGGAAGGCCAGGTTCTCAAGGTCGCCATCGAGGAGCCCTACGAGCCGAAGGCGCCGTGACAGGCGGATCCTCAAGGGCTACGGGCATGACGCCAAGGCTGCTAGGCCCGCTCATCGTCCTCGGAATGGCGTTCGCGCCCATCGGCGCCTGGTCCGCGGACGAGATGCCCCCAAAAGAATCTTCCGCGGACTCACCGTCTGAACCGTCCGAAGGGAAGCGCCGCCCGCTAAAGGAGCTGATCTACGGCGCCACGCCGGAGGAGCGGGAACGGCTTGCCGAAGAGCGAAGGCGCTTGTCGGCGGCCGCCGCGAACTTCGGCACGGACCCCACCGCCATCATCGGGTTCTATCAGCTCACCTACACGCACTTAGCCTTCACCAACAGTGCGCGTCTTGACTCAGCAACGGCGTCCGTCCAGGTGCCCGTTACGCCGAACTGGTTCGTTCGGGCGGCACTGCCCTATGTGTGGGCCGATGCGAACCAGCCGAGGGGATCCACCGCGGACGGCACCAGCGACACAGTGGTGCGAATGGGCGGGCGGCTCTATGCCAGCGATAACGTGGCCCTGTTCATCGGCACCGACGCCTCGTTTCCAACAGCCGCGAAGAATCAATTGGGCACCGGCAAGTACACCCTCGGACCCGGCTTCGGGCTGGCGGTCCCACTCCCCCGGGCGCGCTCGCTGTTCTTTACGGTCGTCCAGGACTTCAACTCTGTCGGAGGTGATCCTTCCCGCGCCAATATCCACTACATGCAGGTCCAGCCGGTCATCAACACCATCTGGTCCGAACGGTGGTGGACCCTGGTCCAGGGGACCTTCAACATCGATTGGAATAATAACCGAAAGACCACGATGAACCTGCTGGGCGAGGTCGGCTACAACTTTGACAAGCGTTGGAACGTATTTGCGGGGGCCGGCACGGGAGTCATTGGAAAAGACACGGTGTTCGGTGTGGATTGGACGGTGCAAGCCGGCGTGCGCTGGGTGTTCAAGACGCCGCTACTGCCCGAGACATTCTTCGGCGGTCCGCTCGGCAAGTAGCGCCGTGGAGCTCGACTTGCCGGCAAGCAGACAGCAGTTGCATGATTCCGCGTGAATCCCTATACTTCGAGGCCCATTTGAGACGGCACGTATATCAAAGGAGGTCGTGGCCATGAGGTTGAGACATGCAAGCCATTTGAGTCGGTTGACCATGGGAAGCGCGTTCATGCTCTCGGCGCTCTGGCTCACTGGATGCGCCGACACGCAACACGCCAAGAGCGTGGAGAAATCAGGATTTCTCGGCGACTACTCCATGCTCCGCAAGGGCGAAACCAAGACGATGGGCGAAGACCCGGAGGCGCTGCTGGTCTACCGGAATGACAAGGCAAACTGGAAGCAGTATACGAAAATCATCCTGGACCCGGTCACCCTCTGGGTCGGGACGAAGGATTCCCAGCTCAAGGACGTATCCATCGAGGACCGGCAGCGGCTGGGCAACCTCCTCTGGTCCAAGCTCGACGAAAATCTGAGAAAAGACTATGAAATGACCAGCCAGCCCGGTCCCGGCGTGATGCGGCTCCAGGCCGCGCTCACGGAGGCGGGCAAATCCAACGCGGTGCTGGATACGATCACGAGCATCGTGCCGCAGGCCCGCGTATTGAGCGGCGCCAAGGGCGTGGCTACCGGCGTCTCCGGCTTCACGGGCAGCGCGAGCGCCGAAATGAAGATCACGGATACGGAGACCGGAGAGCTGCTGGCGGCGGCGGTGGACCGGCGCGGCGGCACCAAGAGCCTCAGCGGGGTCACCAACTCCTGGAACGACGTCGAGGAAGCCTTCCGCTTCTGGGCGGAAAAGGTGCGGTGGCGGCTGTGCCAGCAGCGCGGCGGCGCCAACTGCGTGGAGCCGAAACCGTAGCAGCCGTATTTCGCCTGCGCGCGCCGTCCCTCGCTCGCGCAGGCACACGCCATGGCCTCCTTCATCGCCTGCCATGAATGCGACCTGCTGCAGCGGGAAATTGCGCTCCCGCCGGGCGGATCGGCCCTCTGCCGCCGGTGCGGCGGCCTGCTCTATCGCCATACGCCGGGCAGTCTCGAGCGCACGCTCGCCTTCACGCTCGGCGCTCTCATGCTGTTTCTCGTAGCCAACGCCTTCCCGATCGTCGGACTGGAAGTCCAGGGCAACGTGCGTAACTCCAGCCTCTACGGCGCCGTCGAGGAGTTGTGGAACGGGGAGAAGGAGACACTCGCCGCGCTGGTGGCCGTCACCACCATGCTGATGCCTGCCCTTCAGCTGGCCGTCCTCACTTATATTCTTCTGCCGCTTCACCTCGGACGTACGCCGGCCGGGGTGCCAGTCCTGCTCAGGCTGCTGCAGGCGGCGCAGCCGTGGAGCATGGTGGAAGTGTTCATGCTGGGCGTGCTCGTCTCGCTCGTGAAGCTGGCGCATATCGCCGCCGTCGTTCCGGGCATCGCCCTCTGGTCCTTTGGCGGGTTCATTCTCCTGCTCACGGCTGCCGCGGCGACCTTCAATCCCCACGACGTGTGGGAGGAGGTGAACCACCCATGACGACCGCCCTTCCCACCGCGGCGGGGTTCGGCCTCTGCGCCTGCCACGCCTGCGGTCGCTTGTCGAAGCCGGCGCCGGGAGGGGAGTCCCTCTGCTCCCGGTGCGGCAGCCATCTCCATCTGAGAAAGCCCGACAGCATCACGCGGGCATGGGCGTTCCTCATCGCCGCCTATATTCTCTATATTCCGGCCAACGTCCTGCCCATCATGGAAACGGGCTCGCTCTTCGGCTCGCAGAGAGACACGATCATGAGCGGGATCGTCTATCTCTGGGTGTCCGGGTCGTGGCCGCTGGCCGTGATCGTGTTCGTCGCCAGCGTGATGGTGCCGCTGCTGAAGCTCCTGGCCATCACCCTGCTGCTGGTCACCGTACAGCGCCGGTCGGTCTGGCGACCCAACCAGCGCACCAAACTCTACCGTCTGGTGGAGTTGATCGGCCGCTGGTCCATGCTCGATATTTACGTGGTGACCATCCTCGTTGCGCTGGTGCAGCTCCAGGGGCTGGCGACGATCAGGGCGGAAGCGGGGGCGGTCGCCTTCGGCGCCGTCGTCGTGCTCACCATGTTCGCCGCGATGGCCTTCGATCCGCGCCTGATCTGGGACCCGGTGAAAAAGGAGTGCGACCCCGATGACTGACGCGCCGAGAGAGCCGGGCCTGCCCGGCATCGCCGAGGCCGTCGCCGTGCCGAAGCGCCGCCGCGGGCTCCAGATCGTCTGGCTGGTGCCGATCGTCTCGGCCCTGATCGGCGGCTGGATCGCCGTCAAGTCCATCCTCGAGCATGGCCCGACCATCACGATCACGTTCAAATCAGCGGAGGGTCTCGAAGCCGGCAAGACCAAGATCAAATACAAGAACGTGGACGTCGGCGAAGTCAAATCCATCGTCATCAATCCCAAGGATCTTTCGCGCGTCATCGTGACGGTGGAGATGAAAAAAGAGAGCGCCCCCTTTCTGGTCGAGGACATGAAGTTCTGGGTCGTCAAGCCGCGGATCGCGGGCGGGCAGGTCACGGGGATCGGGACGCTCTTTTCCGGGTCCTATATCGAGGTCGACCTCGGCAAGTCCACGAAGCCGCGGAGGGATTTCGAGGGCCTCGAAGTGCCGCCGATCGTCACCGGCGACGTGCCGGGCCGCCAGTTCACCCTCCACGGCCCGGATCTCGGCTCGCACGACGTCGGCACGCCGGTCTTATTCCGGCGCGTGTCGGTGGGGAAGGTGGTGGCCAGCGAGATCGACAAGGACGGCTCGGGCGTCACCCTGAAAATCTTCGTCGAGGCGCCCTATGACAAGTTCGTGAATCCGAACACTCGTTTCTGGGATGCGGGAGGGATTGACATCACCGCCGACTCGGCGGGCATCAAGGTCGAGACCGAATCCCTGCTCTCGATCCTGCTCGGCGGCATCGCCTTCGAAACGCCGGCGGATGCGCCGTCCACACAACCGGCCGATGAACATGCCGTCTTCATCCTGTTTGCCGACCGCGCGCTGGCCATGAAACGTCCGGACAAGGCAGTGGTCCCCTTCTCCGTCGTGTTCTCGGAATCGCTGCGCGGCCTCTCCGCCGGCGCCCCGGTGGAGTTCAACGGCCTTCCGCTCGGCGAGGTCAAAGCCATCGGCGCGGAATATAACATGGGGGAACGGACCTTCCGGTTCCCGGTCGAGATCGCCCTCTTTCCAGACCGCGTCGCCAAACATTTCAAGCCCGGGAAGCGCGCGTTCGAGCAGGATCCCAACCTGACGATGCCCCGGCTCATGGACCAGTTGATCGAGCACGGGCTCCGGGCGCAATTGAAGACCGGCAACCTGCTCACCGGACAGATGTACGTCGCGCTCGAGTTCTTTCCCGACGCGGCCAAGGCCAAGGCGGACTGGACGAAGACCCCGCCGGAGCTGCCGACGACGCCCGGCGGGCTGAAGGAATTGCAGCACACGCTGGCCAGCTTCGCGAAGAAGCTGGACACCGTGCCGGTGGATAAGATCGCCGTGGACCTCCGCCAGGCGCTCCAGTCCATGCACAAAATGCTGCAGAGCACGGACCTGATGGTGCGGCGGCTCGACACCGAGCTGGCGCCCAAGGCGAAGGAAACCCTGGAGGAATCGCGCCGGGCGCTCCAGGCAGCGGAGCGTACGCTCGCAGCCGACGCCCCGCTCCAGCAGGACGCGCGCGAAGCCTTACGGCAGCTCGGGCGGGCTTCCCAGTCGCTCCGCCTGCTCGCCGATTTCCTCGAACGCCATCCGGAAGCGCTGATTCGCGGCAAAAAGGAGGGGGGACAGTGAGGTGTGAACGCATCCAGTCGGCAAGCGTGGCGTTGTCGTTCATTCTGCTGGCCGGCTGCGGGTCGTCGCCCACGGTGCATTTTTACACGCTCAGCAGCAGCGCTCCGACGGGCGGCGAGGCTAAAGCGGCCACCGCCGTCCCCTCCATCGGCCTGGGGCCGATCACGCTGCCCGACGTGGTGGACCGCCCGCAGTTCGTGTTGCGCACCGGCGCGAACCAGGTCGTCATCGCCGAAGAGCACCGTTGGGCCGAGCCGCTCAAGAGCGAAATCCCGCGCGTCATCGCGGAAAACCTGTCGCGGGTGCTCGGCGTGAAGCAGGTCTGGTCCTATCCGCAAAGCGCGGCCGAGACGGCCGAAATCCAAGTGCTCGTGGATGTCCAGCGCTTCGATTCGGCTCCCGGCGAAACCGTCACGATCGACGCCTCCTGGACGGTGCAGCGGAAATCCGACGAGCCGACCCTGGGCCGGTCGCTGGTGCGGGAAGCTGCGAACGGATCCGGCCATGACGCGCTGGCCGCGGCGCACAGCCGTGCGCTTGCCACCGTCAGCCGCGACATCGCGGACGCCATTCGATCGTTGGATTCATCCGGCGCCAAACAGGCTCCGCCGGTCTCGTCGGCTCCACCCGCGCCGCCTGTCTCCGCTCCGGCGCCTTCGCAGTAACGTACCGCGGACCGGTTTGCCGTTCATCACGATCGCGAAGTAATCTCCGCGTCTCCGCGTGACCGCTTCCCATGAACAAACAAGGTGACCCAGTCACAGGCCGCGTGCGGCTCGCCCGCGGCCGTGAAGAGGCTGCACAGGCCGGCTCCCTCTGGATTTTTGCCGGGCACATCGACGAGGTGAGCGGCGACCCGAAGGCCGGCGACGTGGTGGACGTCTGCGCGCACTCGGGACGGTTCCTTGGTCGGGGATTCTTCAACCCCCAATCGAAAATCCGTGTCCGTCTGCTGACGTTCCACGACGAGCCGATTGACGGGACATTCTGGGTGTCGCGGATTGCCGCAGCGCAGGCGCTGCGCCGCCGCGTCGTCTCCGGCACGACCGCCTACCGGCTCATCCACGGCGAGAGCGATCTCCTGCCGGGCCTGGTCGTGGACCGCTATGCGGACGTGCTGGTCATGCAGACCCTCTCGTTCGGGATGGCTCGCCGCAGGAACCTGCTCGCCGATCTGCTCCTGAAGGAAACCGGCGCCTCTGCCGTCTATTTGCGGAACGACGTCCACAGCCTGGCACTCGAAGGCCTGCCCATCGAGCAGAGATTCCTGCGGGGAGAGAGCCCACCCATGATCGAGATCACCGAAGGAGCGGCGCAGTTCGTCGTGGATATCGAGCATGGCCAGAAGACCGGCTGGTTCTGCGACCAGCGGGAAAACCGCCTCGCGGTCACGTCACTGGCCGTGGGCGCGGCCGTGCTCGAAGCCTTCTGCCACACAGGCGCCTTCGGCATCCACGCCGCGCTCAACGGGGCGGCGTCGGTGCTGGGTCTGGACGTGAGCCGCGAGGCCGTGAAGATGGCGCGCGCCCATGCGGTCATGAACAAGGTCGAGGACCGGTGCGAGTATCGCGACGCGGACGTCTTCGAGGAATTTCCCCAACTTGAGCGGGCCGGCGACCGGTACGACCTCGTGATTCTGGATCCGCCGTCGTTCGCGCGGACCAAGCAGGCCGTGCCGCAGGCGCTCGCGGGCTACAAGCAGATCAATCTGCGCGCCCTGCGGCTGGTGCGGTCGCAGGGATTTCTCGCGACCTGTTCCTGCTCCCACCACGTGGGCGAGGAGGAGTTCTGGCGGATGCTCCAGGACGCGGCGCGCGACGCGAAGCGGCAGGTGCGATTGATCGAGCGCCGCTCCCAGGCCCGCGACCATCCGGTGCTGGCCGCGATGCCGGAGACGCGGTATCTCAAATGTTTCATTCTTCAAGTATTGTAACGGGCGCGCCCGCGCACGTCTTGCAATCGTACAACGACCATGCTACCTGGTAAGCTCACCAAGAGGTGCCTTGTGAAACGGATTGCAAGCGGGATGATCGGCTTCGCGGTCGTGGCGGCGCTGAGCGGGCCGGCGCAGGCGGTCGGCGATCTGGCAGTGGCCGATGGCCTGAGCGTGACGCTCGAATATACCCTCACGCTCCCGGACCGCACCGTGGTGGAGTCCAACGTCGGGCAGCCGCCGCTCACGTTCGTGCAGGGCTCGCACCATCTGGTGCCGGGGCTGGAGAAGGCGATCGAGGGGATGAAAGCCGGCCAGAAAAAGCACGTCGAAGTGCCGGCCGAGCTGGCCTACGGCGTGTACGATCCCGAGGCCAAGCTCAAGGTACCCCGGAACAGGGTGCCGCCCACGGTCAAGGTCGGCGACGTGCTGACACGGCCGTCAGACCGCCGACCCATGAAAGTCATCGAGATCACGGATCAGACCGTCGTGATGGACACCAACCATCCGCTCGCCGGGAAGGATCTCGTGGTCGACGTCAAAGTCCTGAAAGTCGAGAAGCCGTCCGGAAAGCCGTAGGGGACTGGCGCCCTTCTTCCCGGCGCCTGTCCCCGTTCTGTCACTGGGACAGGCACCCCTCGACAGGCTCGGGGAAGCCCAGTCCCTCGCCCTTCTTCAAGGTGCCTGACGTCGTCCTAGCTCCCGCGGCGCCTGTCCCCATTCTGATCGCGAACAGGCGGTTAGAACAATCCGAGTTGGCCCCGTTCGGCTGCGGCACGCTCCACGATCTGATGGCCGATGCTCGATGCCCGCTCCATAAAGCCGATCAGCAAGCAGAGATCACAGAGGGTGTTGATGTTTCGCGGAACCCCACCGCTATATTTGTGCAGGCTTTCGAGCGCGTCCTTGGCGAAGACCTCTTTGGGACACTCGACAGCCTTCATGCGGAATTGGATGTACAGAGCCGTTTGCTCCGCCGTAAAGTAGCCCAGGTGGTACTTGATCGAGATCCGTTGGGCGAACTGCGGGAGCATCATTACGCGGTCGTTCAATTCCGGTTGTCCCATCAGCACCAGCGTCAGCAGAAACCGGTCGTTGAGCTGGAAATTGAGCAGCAGGCGGAGCTCTTCGAACACCTGGTTGTCGGGGATCGCCTGCGCCTCGTCCACGACGATGACGGTCTGCTTGTTGTTCTTGTGGTTGTCGAGCAGGCGGTCGTTCAGCATGTGGAGCAGGGTCACCTTCGTCCGCGTCGGTTCCATGCCCAGTTGGTACACCACTTCCCCCAGAAAGTCTTCGACGCCGAAGCTGGGGTTGGCGATCAGGGCCAGGTCATACTGCCGACCGGCCAGATGCAGACCCAGCTCGCGGCTGAGCAGAGTCTTGCCGCAACCGACCTCCCCCGTGAGCATCAACGCACCTTTTCCGGTCTGGATGCCGTACAACATCCGGTGCAGCGCTTCTTCGTGCATGGCTGTGGGAAAGTAGAACTTGGGATCCGGCACGTTTTCGAACGGAAGCTGGGCGAGCCCCCAATGGGCTTCGTAGGACAGTACCTTCTTGCCGGCCGGTCGGACGTCTGTCTGGGGCATGGGCGATGCTAACGGCTGTTGCGATTGTGTTGCCACTTGGCCCGGTGCCGGAAGCGGCTCGGGCGTCGGTACCGTCAGGTGCGGAAGCGTCACGGGCAGCGGGATATCCGCCGGCGACGGAACCAGATGGGGAAGCGTAACGGGGAGCGGCGCGTCTTCCGGCGGTTGAACCGGCTCGCTCTGCGCGACGGGCCGCAGCGTGTCTGGCATCGGCGGAGTCTGCTGGGGGAGCGTCATGGGGGGCAGCAGCTCCGAAACCGGTTCGGGGTGCTCGTGTCCGATGGGCGTGGCGGCTGTCTCAAGGGGAGCTGCGGCCCTTTTGACCGGAGCCGGTTTCTCTCCTCCCCAGAGCAGCATGACGGCGAACGCCAGGACGCTGCAGACCAGAGCCGGCAGCAGGGCGCCGCCGACCTCGCGCGACACCGGTTCCGCCCATGCGTGTAATCCCGGCGTCCGCAGCAGCTCGCCGACGGTCGTTTCCGTCTCGCCCCGCTCGCCGGGCCAGGTGATGGCGACTGAAGACAGGCCGGCTCCGTCCGCGGCCCGCGCGATCTGATATTTGCCCCAGAGCAGGAGAGAGTCCGGCGACACCTGGCGGACGGCCAATCCGCCCCCGACGAGCAAGCCGATCAGCGCGCCCATGACGAGCGCCTGCCCGATCTGCGGCTGGCAGCGTTTCCGCCATGCGCGGCCGAGCGTTCCCGAATCGTCGGATGTGAAGTCCCGCATCAAGGTCTACCGCGACGCTGTGCGAGGCGAATGCCGTTCCGGCGACTACGTACCGGTCGAACCAAGACGAAAGCGGATTTTCTTGCCAGGACCGTCGGCGGCAAGTATACCATCGCCAGGCGAGGTATGCTAATCTCGCTGCCGCAGGCGCAGCGCGTGACGGGACGCCGATCGGACGAGGAGCGTGATGGCGGCCGATAAGAAAAAGGAACTGTTCGTCGAGGCCACCCAGTTGATCAAGGCCGGCAAGTACGGCCAGGCCTCCAAATCGCTGAAAGAGCTGATCGCACTTGAGCCGGCCAACCTCGAGTACCGGCGGCTGTCCGCGTCGTTGAATCTGAAGCTGGGCAACCTGATCTCCGCCAAAGCCGTCTACGATTCGCTCGTGCGGGAATCGATGCAGATGCGGGACTACCGGCTGGCGGAGTCGTTGCTCCGGGAGTATCTGGCCGCCGGCCCCCGCTACATTCCGTTTCTGGAATTACTCGGACAGGCTCTGGAGGAGAAGGGCAACGGACTTGTAGCGGCCAACGAGTATGGGAAGGCGCTCCAGATTCTGCTGGAAGACGCGGACCCCGACGAAGCCAACCACGCGGCTGACCTCTACGGCAAAATCCAGCGGCTGTCTCCGAACAATCCCGCGCTGGCTCAATACGACCCGACCAAGTTCACGCGCGCGCCGCAGCCTGCCGCGCCCTCGCCGCTCGAAACAGCGATGAAGATGAAGGAGGCGGCTCCGCCGCCTGTGCCACCTCCGGCGCCTGTCGTGCAGGCCCCGCTCGCTGCCTCGCCGCCGCCCGCGGCGCCTCCTCCCGCGCCCGCTGCGCCGGCCGGCCAGAAGCCGGCGAAGCGGGCCAAACTGCTGGACGATGCTCCGATGGTCGACGATGACCTCACCGATGTGCTGACGCCCAAGGAACGGCCGAAGCCGAAGCCTGCGCCGAAGCCTGCCGCGCCGTCTCCACCGCCGCTGGTCGACGATGATCTCACGGATCTGCTGTCGCGCCCGATTCCAAAAGTCACGAAGGCCCCGAAGTTTGAGCCCCTGCCGCCGGCGGCGGCGGAAAAACCGTCACTGGCCAAGACGCTCTTGGGATTCTTCCAGTCCTCGCCCGCGCCGGCTCCGCCGCCTTCCGAGACGCCGCCAGTTGAGGCACCACCTCCGGCTGAGGCTCCCCCGTCTCCGCCTCCGGCTGCGCCGGTCGAAGCGGCCCCCGCCGCCGCACCGGTCGAGGCGGCCCCAGCTGCTCCACCGCAGTGGAAGCCATGGCAGCCGGAGCCTGAGGAAGCGCCCGCGCCCGTGGCAGAGGCGCCGCCTCCCGCACCGGCAGCTGAGCCTCAGGCGGCCGAGTGGAAGCCGTGGCAGCCGTCGGAATCGACGGCGCCGGCCGCTCACGCTGGTGCTCAGCCGGCGGGCAAGGGGGATTTTTTTGTCGTCGACAGCAAGAAAGGGATGGGCGAATCGGCGCCGAGCCTCGGCACCGCGATGCCGAAGATTCCAAGCGGCAGGCGGACTCCGCAGCCGATGCCGATCCGGGCGGTCGGCAGGCGCGCGGGCAGGCTGGGTCAGACGGTGCGGAAGCTCATGATGGCAGCCGTGGGTCTTGGGATCGTGACCGGTCTGCTGCTGGGCACCCTCGCCATCGGCTGCTTCATACTCGAAAAGAGCCCCAGCGACGCCTTCCGGAATTTCTCCGGCGCGCCGCCGCTCAGCTCGCAGGATCCCCGGCGGAACGCCTACGCGCTGCTGCTCGGATTCGATGCCGACGCGGGCCGCGACCCCATGGCCGAAGGCTACGAACGCCTGCAGGGGCCGGTCAGCGCCAAATCGATCCAGTGCGCGTGGGAGACGCCCTCCTCGCCGATGAGTTTTCCGGCTGAGGCGGCCGCCGTCGAAACCTGGTGGCTGGGGCCTGATCCGGTCGGACAGTTCCAGAAAGAGGCGGCCACGATCCAGGGATGGACGGCGGGCAGTCCCGTCCTCATGGGACGGTACCGCCAATGGGTGGGGCTGGAGTTTGAAGACGGGGGCTACGGCAAGTTCGCCGTGCCGAATTGCGCGCTCATCGTCGCGGCGCACCGGCTGCATGTCGCCGAAGGGTTCGGCCAAGGGCTGGCCAAGGGCATCGACGGGCTTGAGAAGGACCTCCTGGCGTGGCGGAGGGTGCTGGCCCAGGCCCGCACGCTGCCCGTGAAGCAGCTGGCGCTGACGGCCGCCAACGACAATCTGACGCTGCTGACCGGCGTGTTCAGCCGTCCCGAGCTCACCCCCGACATGGTGTCAAGGCTGGCGCAGTCCGAGTTACTGAAACCGCTGGAGCAGGTCGAGCGGTCCCTGCGCTGGCCCATGCAAAACGCCCTGACCATGGACGCGAAACTGTTCGGGACGAGCGCGCTCTTCGACGCGGTGCGCGACCCCTCGCCGTTGCTGCAAGTGCTGGCGCACCTCCCGCTCCCCAAGCAACGGGCCTTGAACGCCTACGCGGACTATTTTGAGGCATTGATCAAGGCCGCGGACCAGCCGCTCACGAAGCCGCCGCTCCTCTATGAGTTTGCCCGGACGCCGGCGAAGACGGTGTTCGACTATGCGACCAACCCCCTCGACAATCTCGTGCCCAACCGGACCGTCATCGTCTGGGACCAGCAGATCGGCGCCGTGCAGGACATCGAGGCCCGCCTGCGCCTCGTGGGCGTGACCGCGATGTTGCGCGGCGTTCCGCGCAAGAACATTCCGGTCCGGATCGCGCAAGCGGGGCCGAAGTACACGGATCCGTACACGGAACTGCCGCTGCTCCTCAACACCTCGCGCGGCCTCATCTACAGCGTGGGCAAAAACCGCAAGGACGACGACGGAGATCCCAAGCTCGACGTCAGCGTCCCCTGGCCGATGAACGAACCTCCCAAGGAAGCTCCCAAGGGCCGGCGGTAGTAGGGGACTGGCTCCGGCCGCAGGCCGGTGCCTGTCCCCGTCCGAACAGGGACAGGCACCACGATGAAAGGAGCCAGTCCCTTACTTCTCCGGGTTGGCGCCGACCTTCGTGGCCTCTTTCACCGGCGGCTCGATTTTGATCTGCGGCCCCTGCACCTTCGGCAACACGCCGGCCCCTTCGCTCTTCGTGATCCGCTGATTATTGGGATCGTGCAGGTTTTGAACGGATCGCTCATCATCGAATCCGGCCGCCTGGCGCAGGGCCTTGTCACCACCGGCGTTGGCCTGCCCGGTATCATTCGCCAAAGGCTGGCCGGTCACGGGTGACGTGGCTTTGCCCATCGGATAGCCGGGATGCTTGGGGATCATCTCCGGATTGGCGAAGGCGAGCGAGGCCGCGAACCCGAAGACCAGCGCGACGACGACGAGCACCACCATCCAGAACGGTTTCATGGCACACCTCCTGGTGAAACAAAAACGGCCTTCCCGGGCGCGCAGGGACCCGAGAAGGCCGACACATGTTGCCTTGACGTGAAACTCCGAGAGATGTGGGTCGCTACCCCGGTACCATGGCGCGTCCCTCTTCAATCAATCGGCCTGTTCAGCTTGCGACGCAGGGCATCCCGTTTCAAGATCGTGGCGGTACGTAGGGTGGCTTGACACCTCGCGCCGTCTTCCACAGAATGCGCCGGGGACTGTCGCCCTTCCGGCTCGCCTCGAGCTGGCGACTGTCCCCGTTGTTCTGTCTTTCCGGAGGAGCGGCCATGAAAAGCGAGATCCTCTATCCCGGTGCGTTTCCGATGGTGCGCGTGCAACTGGCGGCGGGGGAGAGCCTCAAGGCCGAGTCGGGCGCCATGGTGTCCATGTCGCCGACCCTCGACGTCGAAAGCAAGATGGAGGGCGGTCTGCTCAAGGCCCTGTCGCGGAAAGTCCTGACCGGCGAGCATTTTTTCTTCCAGACCCTGCGGGCGACACGGGGCGCCGGCGAGGCCCTCCTGGCGCCGACCGTGCCCGGCGAAGTCGTTATCCTCGAGCTGGACGGGGTGAACGAATACTTCGTGCAGAAAGACGGATTCCTGGCGGGCGCCCAGGGTCTCGCGATCGAGAGCAAAATGCAGAGCTTCACGCGCGGGCTGCTGGGCGGCGAGGGCTTTTTCATTCTGAAAATCGGCGGCACGGGCACGCTGATTCTGAACAGCTTCGGCGCGATCCATCTCGTCGAGTTGAAACCGAACGAGGAATACATCGTCGACAACAGCCATCTCGTCGCGTGGACGGCGACCACGTCCTACGCGATCGAAAAGGCGGCGGCTGGATGGATTGCGAGCTTCACCTCAGGCGAGGGCTTCGTCTGCCGCTTCCGCGGACCCGGCATCGTCTATGTTCAGACCCGCAATCCGCAGAGCTTCGGCGCCTGGATCCGGCAGTTCATGCCGGCGTCATCCGAGTAAGACAACATCGTTGATGAATTTCACTCCCAACGCCCTGTGTTTCGGGTCCGATCTGCCGGGCAGCGGCCAGCCGTGCCGCGTCGAGATCTCCCCCGACGGCCTCACGCTGCATGCCCCCGACCAGGAGCTGGCGGGCCGGCCCGTGCCCTTCTCCCTCCTGTCAGTTGAAGCGGGCGGGTTCGATCACGACCAGCTCGTTGTGAAATGGGAGCAGGCAGGTGCCGGCCGCACGCTCTATATAAAGGAAGCGTCGGTCATCGCGTCGTTCCGGAAGGCCGCGCCGCCCGAGCTGGCGGCGCAGATGGAACACACGGCGCATGCGGTCCGCCGAGCCCGTTCCACCAGGAGGACGGTGCTGCTGGCGGCGGCAGGGACGGTGCTGGCCCTGGTGCTGGGGCTGTGGGTCGGCTCGGACGTGCTCGTCGGGCAGGCGGTCGGTCGCATCCCGCCGGAATGGGAGAAGCAGCTCGGCCAGATGGTGTTACAGGACGCCCTGGCCGGCCAGACGGTCGTCACGGAAGGGCCGGTGGTCGAGGCCGTGCAGGCGATCACGACGCGGCTGACCGACCAGATTCCGAACAGCCCCTATCAATTCACCGTCACCGTCGTGCGCAGTCCGGTGGTGAACGCCTTCGCGCTGCCCGGCGGGTACGTGGTCGTCTTCACCGGTTTGATCAAAGAGGCGTCGAGTCCGGAGGAGGTCGCGGGCGTCTTGGGGCACGAGATCAACCATGTGCTCCAACGGCACGGGATGGAGCGGATCGTCAAAACGCTCGGCATCGTGGCGGTGGCCGCGATCGTGCTCGGCGATCAGCAAGGCCTGCTCGGCCTGGCCAAGGAGCTGGGCGTCCAGATGATCACGCTCAAGTTCAACCGGGACCAGGAGACGGAGGCGGATACGACGGGGCTGCGCCTCCTGCATAAGGCCAAGGTGGATCCCGCCGGCATGATCGTGTTTTTCGAGCAGCTGGCGCAGTCGGAGAAAAACATGCAACGCGTGGAGCTGCTCTCCACGCATCCCATGAGCGCGGCCCGCGCCGCGCGGCTCAAGGCCGAGTTGGCCGCCTTGCCGAAGTTCCTGCCGGAGCCGTTTGCGTTCGAATGGGAAAAGGTCCTGGCGTCGCTCAAATCCGGCGACGCGACGCCCAAACCGTAATACCTCCGGCTCAGTCGCTCACGCCTCCTTGACAAGACCGGACGATCAGCTTAGAAGAGCCGTGGAATTACGCGGTCTGCTCCCGTGCGCCCGTCATCGTGGAGGTTGCCATGAGACACGCGAAGGGATGTATCGTCTTCCTGAGCCTTTTCCTCCTCATCCTGCTTCCGGCCTGCGCCACGATTCCCGAACGGACGGTGGATAAGGCAAACCCGATCAAGACCGTCGCCGTCCTGCCCCTCATCAACAATACGAACAACGTGGACGGGCCGGCAAAGATGCAGATCCAATTTACCGCCGCGCTGTACGAGCGCTACTACGATGTGGTCGAGCCGAGCGAGGTCAACAAGACCTTGAAGGATCAGATGGGCCTGACGCTGGGCGCGCAGCTCGATATGGCCAAGCCGGATCTGTTGTGCAGGAACCTGAACGTGGATGGGCTGCTCTATGGGTCGCTCGACGACTACATTGTGAAACCGACCGGGGTCTATACCGTCAAGCGCGTGCGGGCTCGCACCAAGCTGATGGACTGCAAAACCGGCAGTGTAGTCTGGAAAGGCGGCTCCGGCGGCAAATCGCAGGAGGCCAGGGGCGGCACCGTCGGAGCTCTGGTCGGCGCCGCCGCCTCAATCGGCTCCGCCGTTTCGGATGCCACGGAGGGAGAGTTGCCGCCATTGCTGGGTGACAAGATTGAGGCGCCCTGGTTTGCCGTGCCGCCCCCGCCGAGACAGCAGCAGAGCGGCCTGGCGGGCGCGATCGCCGAGGTGGTCGTGGGCATTATCGAATCGGTCGCCCAGCACGCGCTCGGGACGAGTCTGGCGAGAGAAGAATTTGCCGTCGCCACCACGACGCTCGATGGGTATTTTCACGAAGCCACCGTGACGGGAAAAAATGACAAGGGAGTGCGCTCGGGGCCGGCAGAGGAAGATTAGAGAGAGGAGAGATCGCATGAACTCATCGACGAACATCATGATGCACGTACTGGCGCTCTCGTTGCTGACCGGCTGCGCGTCCTTCGGCGATGTCTCGAAACTCACGCTCAAGCCGTGGCCGCCCGGAGCCGCGCAAAGCAGGAAAACGATCACCCTGGCGTACGGCGCGGGAGTCTTCAATGAATTGCCGGAGAAAAGGCGGCGCCATTATATTGTCCTGGGGTCCATGTGCCAGACGACGGATGAGCTGGGAACGGTGATCTGCCGCGCTCAGCCGGGCGTGCCGCCGACCATGGTCCAGGTGTTCCAGGAATCCGGCTTCTTTTCCGAGGTCAAATCGGACGGGAGCCCGACCGACCTGAAAGCGGATATCAAGACGCTGGTCCGCAACGTTCAGAATCCCGGCGGCGCCGTGCTGGTCGGGCTCACGCTGTTCCTCGCGCCGGGGAAAGTTGTGGACCACGACCTGGTGGTCCGTGCGACGTTCAAGGACAAGGATGACAAGGTGCTCGGAAAGTTCGAAGGGAGAGCCACCGGCTCGCAATGGCTGGGGCTCCTCTCGGTGCTCGGGTTGCCGTTCCGCGACATCTCGTTCGAGGACACCGAGACCGCCGCCTACCGTTCGATCCTGATCGAGGCGCGCCAGAAGGGGGTCATCTAGGCATCTAATGGAGGAGGAAAACCATGAAGAAACTGTTCGGCGCCGTGATGATCACGCTCATCTGTGTCCACACGCATCCGGTCCTGGCCGGCGGCTATAGCCACGATCCGGGATGCGGCTTGGGCTCGGAGATTTTCAAGAGCGGGTCGAAGAACGTCTCGTCGCAGACGATGGCCTCGACGACCAACCAGTTCCTGTTCAATCAACTGTTCGGTCTCAGCTCCGGCACAGTGGGGTGCACCAACAGCGGGCATTTCGCGCAGAACGAACGGGTGACGATGTTCGCCAACCTGAACTTCGACAACCTGTCGCAGGAGATGGCGCAGGGCGGCGGCGAGCACCTGGCGTCGCTGGCAACGCTCCTGGGCGTCCCGGTGGAGCAGCAGCCGGCCTTCTT